>Ga0182748_1000039_pt1 | contig 190984 bp, 175 predicted proteins | sample eDN3rd37CKraftOP_FD_128877 | JGI IMG/M metagenome (GOLD analysis project Ga0182748, IMG submission 128877) | Enriched Organic Plus compost microbial communities from Emeryville, California, USA - eDNA 3rd pass 37_C Kraft OP (version 2) (version 2) ... | reverse complement strand
TGGATAGTGCTTTTATCAAAGCCAATGCAAGTATGGATAGTTTGGTGGAAAAAGAAATCATAGCCGATGCGAAGACTTATACAGAAGAATTAAACACGCACTCTGACTATCAAGTTACCCCGCAAAAGCAGAAGGAAGTCGAACAACATCACGCTTGGAAACAAGAAGCATATAAGGATATGCCAGGATCACGCAAAACACTTCAAATAGATGAAGATGGAGAAGAAATCCGTCCCAAGTTTTTAAGTAATCATACGCATTATTCTCCTACGGATCCCGATGCAAAAATCTCGACCAAACCAGGAAAACCACGTCAACTCAATTATGCAGGACAATTATCCGTAGACGATGCTCACCACGTGATAACAGGTGCCTGTGCCAGTACAGCAGGAAGCAAGGACAGTGCAATCTTTCATGAGATTATGAATCAAACAATAGAAAATTTAAATCAAAACGAAATAGAGTTAGACGAAGTGATAGCCGATGCAGGTTATAGCAGTGGAGAGAGTTTGCAGTATTGTGAGGATAAAGAAATTGATGCTTGGATACCGAATTTTGGTCAATACAAACCCCATCGAGAAGGCTTTCTATACAACGCAGAAAAAGAACAATATGAATGCATTCAAGAAGGCGGAAATAAAGCGATACTTCCATTTAAAGGGATTCGAACAGATAGCAAAGGCTATACAAAAAAGACGTTCAGAAGCAGCGAGAGAGAATGCAAAAACTGTCCACTAAGGGAACAATGCTGTGGTAAAGTGAGTAAGTTTAAGAAACTAGATGAAAGCATCCATAAGCCTTTATACGACAAGATGCACGAAAAACTCACCCAAAACAAAGCCTATCATCGCAGGTTGGTAAAGCGTCGAAGTTCAACGGTAGAACCTGTATTGGGAACGCTGATCAACCATCACAACATGAAACGAATCAACAGTCGGGGAATGGCACAAGCCAATAAACACGTGTAATGGCCGCGCTGTGTTATAATCTGAAGAAATACTTAAAATTTTGCCGAAAACTGCCCCAAATAATGGCCAAAAGAATAGCTATTCCACAAGGAATGCTATTTGCTATAAAAAACGACATTTTAAGACCAATTTTTAGCCGCAATACGCCCTCCAATTTTTTAGATTTTTTTTCTCTCACAACAAAAATACGGTCGCTTAAAACGATTGTAATGAAGTCAAATTTTTTCTTTATTGCATTTTTAAGGGAGTTGTGCAACAGTTACCGATGATAGGCAAAGTTGACTTTGCCTAATGAAAGTTCTTTTATTTGTGTGTCTACGATGCGGCTTTTTAGACGAAGCCTTGCGCGATAGGCAAAATTAGATACGACAGCTTTACAAAGAAAAGCGAGTATCGTGTGTCCGGCTTCCGCAAAGGCAATTTTGCCTATCAGTATATTTTATGCATACAACAACATGTAAAAACTTACTCCTTCGGGAGATTCAGCTGAATATACAGTTCTTCAAGCTGCTTATCATCAACTGCAGAAGGCGCATCCAGCATTACATCTCTACCACTATTATTTTTGGGGAAGGCAATAAAATCGCGAATACTTTCGCTGCCTCCTAGAATAGAGCAAAGACGGTCCAAACCAAAAGCTATACCACCATGTGGCGGAGCACCATACTCAAAAGCACCTAGAAGGAAGCCGAATTTATGCTGCTGCTCCTGTTCATCCATACCCAACGCTTCAAACATCCTCTGTTGCAGTTCCTTCTGATAAATACGAATGCTACCACCTCCAATTTCATTACCATTCAACACCATGTCGTAAGCATTGGCTTTGATATTGGCATAAGGATGCTTAAGATATTCGGCAGGATTTTCAATAACAGGGCTGTTATTAATCATCACTTCAATATCTGATGGTTTGGGCGAAGTGAACGGATGGTGACGCGCCACCCATCTATTGTCTTCTTCAGAATATTCAAATAATGGGAAATCTACCACCCATAATAATTTAAACTCATCACTTTTGCGCAGCCCCAATCTTTTACCCATTTCCAAACGTAGTTCGCTCATAGCTTTGCGCGTAAGCGCTTCCGTACCTGCCAGCACTAAGATAAGGTCTCCAGCTTTAGCACCAGCAGCATCGGCAATAGCTTTGAGCCTTTCTTCGCTATAAAATTTATCGACACTACTTTTATACGTACCGTCGGTATTACACTTAATGTACACAAGCCCTTTCATACCGATTTGCGGACGCTTCACCCACTCCGTGAGCTCGTCTAATTGCTTACGAGTGTACTCACTACAACCAGGAACTGCAATAGCCAATACGGTTTCTGCACTCTCAAACACCTGAAAATTCGCTCCCTCAATCAGATGTGCATTATCTTCCTTATCCGCAAAAACATGCTTGGGATATTTCAGGTTCAGCAGCTTCATACCAAAACGGGTATCGGGCTTATCGTTGCCATACTGCCACATAGCTTCTTGCCAGGGCATACGCTCTACGGGCTCTGTGTAATCAATACCCTTAACAGTTTTAAAAATATACTTTATTAAACCTTCGAAAATCTCCAATACATCCTCCTGATGCACAAAAGACATTTCACAGTCTATCTGTGTAAACTCAGGCTGCCTGTCTGCACGCAAATCTTCATCCCTAAAACATTTTACAATCTGATAATAGCGGTCGTACCCACTCACCATCAGCAATTGCTTGAATGTTTGGGGAGATTGCGGCAATGCATAAAATTCTCCTGGATTCATACGACTGGGTACCACAAAGTCACGAGCACCTTCCGGAGTAGATTTAATCAAGAACGGAGTTTCGATATCCATAAAGTTGTGCTGATGCAAATATTCACGCGTAGCACGGTTTACTGCATATCGTAACTCCAGATTCTTCTTTACCGCATTTCGGCGTAAATCCAAAAAGCGATATTTCATACGCAGGTCGTCGCCTCCATCGGTATCATCTTGAATGGTAAAAGGAGGTGTGACGCTTTTATTCAGTATAGTAAAGCTATCTACCAGCACTTCAATATCGCCAGTAGGGATATTGGGGTTCTTATTACTACGCTCTCGTACCATACCGGTAGCTTGCAATACATACTCCCGCCCCAGTGGATTAGCATCCAGTTGCTCATTTAAAGATTCTGAAAACAGCAATTGGGTAATACCATAACGGTCGCGCAAATCCACAAAAGTGATACTACCGAATTTACGTACGGCCTGTACCCATCCGGACAGGGTAACACTTTTATTAACATCAGCAATTCTTAACTCGCCACAGGTATGTGTCCGAAACATTTCTTTAATGTATTAAGATTTTAACTATATAAACTTATTTTCAACCATTCTTCGTCCCAACAACAGCCTCATATCTTAGTGGGTCTGTTGTCATAAAAACCTTGTTTTTATGGGGTGCAAATATACCATGATTACTGCACTTACACCTTATAATACAAAGGCTTTTTAAGAAATAACACAAAATATATGCTTATTTATACTAATTCATTGCACCTATAAAGCCACAAGGGGGACGGTAACTGCAACAGTATAGCTAATTGACCTAAATTTGACACATAATCGTAATCATGAGGGTAAACAAAAAAGAGAGTAAGTTATTGAAGGAAGCCATTGAGGAATGGGAAAACAATGCCCTTATTGACAAAACTACAGCTCAAAAACTTAGGGACACCGTATCTCCTTACAGAAGCGAATTTGATACAATTGCATTTTATGCAGCTATAGCCGCCGTTTCATGCGCTATTCTGGCTTTTGGAGCATTAGTACTGGATGAGAAATGGATTGAACGTATTAGAAAATATTTCGCCTTTTCCGAATTTGCCATAGGTCTTGCATTTGCTCTATGCTCCGGCTTATTAATATGGATAGCTCGAAGGCGTAACCGAAAATATCCTTACGCTTCCTTACCCAATGAAAGTTTTACCATTTTGATAGCGCTAACGCTGGGCGTATCTGTGACTTATTTTTCCAAAAGCCTTTCCATTAGTACAGACTATTATGGTATTGCTATATTCATCACAGCTGTGCTGTACGGTATTGTGGCATTTTATCTAAATACAAAACTTTTATGGTGCTGTGCTCTACTAGCTCTCATTAGTAGTTGGGGTGCTCAGACATATGCCTGGTCGCAGGATACTTATAAAACTTATTTCTTAGGAATGAACTACCCACTGCGCATGACATTTCTAGGTGCGGCAATGGTAGGCTGTTCCTGGCTTTTACGGCAGCAACCCTATTTCAAAAAGTATTATTCCTTCACCTGGCATTTCAGCTGGATATTTTTGTTTACCTCAGCTTTATTTCTCTCCGTTTCAGGAAATCTAAGTTACGAGGTGTGGTCTGCTATCAGACAAGGGAAATTATTTATGTGGGCCATAGCCTATACCGTGCTACTCATAATAGTACTGGCATATGCTATCAGAAATAAAGAAGAAACATTAAGAGATATTACAATTATATTCTTCCTATTGAATATTTATACCCGCTATTTTGAATATTTTTGGAACAGGACTAACAAGGGGCTTTTCTTTGCATTGCTGGCAATATCATTTTGGTTAATCAGCAAGAAGGCTGAACAGTTACGCAAAAAGCTGTCGTAGCTAAAACATCAACCCTAGTGCAATACCCCCGCCCAATACGGTATTATCTCCAAAACGCTGTGCATTAAAATTAATAGCAGGAGCAAAAGACACAAACTCGCTAATCTCGAATTTATATCCCGCTCCAAGTTTAATAAAGGGGCCTCCATTTAAATGGGGCTTATCCGCCTTATAATTTATTTTCAAAAGTGGAGCATAACCTACATTCAGCAAAAACATAACATCGTTTCTATAATTAAAGGGATAGTAACGAAAATCAGCAAAAACAGGCAATAGAGTTATATTATGATTTTTGCCAAAGTAGCCGCTAGCTATCGCAGAATCTGTGGTACTTGATCCTGCAAATGCTTTATATCTGGACGTTTGCAACCCTACACCTACCCCAATAGACAAATGATTGTTTACAAAGAAACCGTTAATGGTACTGACGCTATACCCAAAAGTTTTTACATAGGCGAGCCCATCTTCTAATGATGAAGAATCCAACGATTGCAAATACTGTATTTCTGCAAGGTTAGTAATATTGAAATATCCCTTTTCCTGTTTGGTACGGATTTGAGCAGAGGCTACATTTATACAGAAAAATACTATGCAACCTATAAGTAAATACCGGACAATACTCATCTCCTCTCTTTTTTAGATAAAACAATGCTTTACTAAAATTAGGAAAATTATCGGTGATTCGTGACTTTTAAGTTAAAATCAATATAGCCCGATTTTTTCTTCTATCAGATAGGAATTTCTGCCGGGAGCATTACGGGAAATGAGTTCGCTTAAAAAACCAGCCAGAAAGAGCTGTACACCAATAATAATGGATGTGAGTGCTATATAAAAAGCAGGCCTGTTTGTAACGGTATAGTCCGCGAAGGAAATTTTTGAAATAATAAGAATAAGCGATGTGATGAATCCTACAAGAAAAAAGACCAATCCTATCAGCCCAAAAAAGTGCATAGGTCTTTTGGAGAACTTGCCCACAAAGGTGATGGACATTAGGTCTAGAAAACCATTTACAAAGCGGTCCCAACCAAACTTCGTCACGCCATACTTACGCTTACGATGTTCCACTACCTTCTCACCAATCTTTCTAAATCCGGCCCACTTAGCAATAACAGGTATGTAGCGATGCATTTCGCCGTAAACCTCTATGCTCTTCACCACTTTCTTTTTATATGCCTTAAGACCACAGTTAAAATCATGGAGCTTGATTTTTGAAACGCGGCGCGTAACGGCATTAAAAAACTTAGAAGGGATATTTTTAGTCAGTGTATTGTCATAGCGTTTTTTCTTCCACCCACTCACCAGATCATATCCATCCTCAACAATCATACGGCGCAATTCGGGGATTTCATCAGGACTATCTTGAAGGTCTGCATCCATCGTAATCACTACATCTCCTTCGGCTACTCTAAAAGCCTCGTTCAACGCTGCTGACTTGCCGTAATTACGTTGAAACTTGATACCTTTTATATTACTGTTTTGGGCACGCAGCTTCTGAATCACCTCCCACGAATCATCGGTACTACCGTCATCCACAAACAGTATTTCGTAAGAAAAATTGTTATCCCGCATGACGCGCTCGATCCACTCCGTTAATTCCGGTAGCGATTCTTCTTCATTCAATAACGGTATAACAATTGACAAATCCATTTTATTATTTGTTACGCAAAGATAAATTTTGAAATCAATAGCGCTGCATTAGGGTTATTTAGTACTACCTCTCAAATACAATACACCAGAAACAACCATAGTAACTACCGCCCCTACTAGCAAATTGGAGAATATCTGTCCGGATATACTGATAGGAATAAAATATTTTCTCGTTTGCTGGGCTTCTATTTCTATTTCTTGAGGGGTTCTATGTTGGGCAGTTTGAAGACGTTCCACTTTGGAAGCTTCTATTATTTGATCGATTTTCTCGGGATTTGTTTTCCAGTAAACAAATGTGTAAATAGCCAGTACTAGCGTAGCCATTACAAAACATCTGAACCCCTGCTGAAATAATATTCCAAATTGCGAAATTCCTGTGGCTGATGCAAAAGACATTACACTCCACACAATACCTAACCCATAAATAAATGTACCTGCATACTGTAATACCGTTGCCTTATTATCATCCATTACAGATAATATTAGCCCCAGTACCACCATCAGCACACCTGTGATCAAACCTTTTATAGTAGCATTCAATTTCAATCTCTCTTAGTTTAATACAAGCTGATTATTGTGATAAATACCCAGAGGTTTGCCTTTGAAGGCTTTACCTATAAAGGGAGTATTTTTACTGATAGACAACACTGCTCCCTGATCTAATACCCACTCCTCTTGCGGATTGAATAAAGTGATGGAAGCAATATTACCTTCTTCAATGGAAGGAATATCCAGATTTAATATTTTCCGCGGATTGATAGCCAACAGCTCTATCCAACGTTCCTGTGTCACATCGGGCAGTGTGGTATTGAGTGCTGCATATACTGTTTGTAAAGAGAGCATTCCGTTCTTTGCATATTCAAACTCCACAATTTTATGATCTTTGTCTTGCGGAATGTGATGCGATGCGATACAATCAACCAATCCCTCCTCAACCGCTTTCTGCAAAGCCTTACGGTCTTTTTTATTGCGCAACGGCGGATTTACTTTTAGATTGGTATCGTAAGTGGTAATATCCTCATCACAGAAGACCAGATGATAAGGCGTTACAGAACAAGTAATATCCAGTTTTTTCTGTTTGGCATCCTTAATCAGCTTTAAAGAAGCCTCCGTACTCACACCAGTAAAATGCAAACCCGACTCCGCATAAGCTGCTAACTTGATATTGCCTGCTACGGCAATTTCCTCAGCGATATCGGGTCGCCCGGGAAGCCCCATTTGCGTTGAAGTAATGCCCTCATTCACTACTCCGTGAGGATTAATGCTTCTGTCATCGGGTACCTGAATGATTACGCCATTGAAGGATTTGATATACTGCAACGCTTTTACCAACAACCCAGAAGACTGCACGGGGTTTTTACCATCGGTAAAGGCTACCGCTCCACTCAATTTCATATCATACATCTCGGCCAGTTCCTTACCTTCCGCATTACGGGTAATACTTCCCAATGGCAATACGGTAACCGGCAGTCCCTTGGCTTTTTGTATGATATATTCCACAACCGCTTTTTGATCCACTACGGGGTTTGTATTGGGCATTACGCATACGGTAGTAAACCCTCCGGCTGCTGCTGCCTTAGCACCGCTGCTGATTGTTTCGCGAAACTCAAAACCCGGATCGGCAAAATCGGCAAAAATATCTACCCAGCCGGGCGATACATGCAACTGAGGCAGCGCAACTTCCCTCGCCCCTTTTGCCTTCAAATTTTTACCAATGGAAATAATTCTCCCGTTTGAGATATGAATATCAACAATCTTCCCATGATGAGAAGAAGTGGGATCTACAATTTTTGCTTGCTTAATGATAAGGTTCATTAAGTTGCGAAGATAAGCAACAGTAAGATATAAACATGATTTCGGATTTTGAATTTAAAAAGAAGTAATCATTGTTTTTTTTGAACTTTTTTTTATAAATTTGCTCCCCGCTCGAGTTACCCTCGAGTAGGGATCGGGATGTAGCTCAGTCCGGTTAGAGTACACGTCTGGGGGGCGTGTGGTCGCTAGTTCGAATCTAGTCATCCCGACCAACATATTAAAAGCCATGATTTTATGATCATGGCTTTTTTGTTTAGTACAGAGTGTACATCACTAATTTTTTGAGTTGGCTTTGTCGAAGATTATTATTTAAAACTTTATTTAACAAATCCTTCTTAAGATTCTGCGACAGCCCCTTAAATGGAAGGTATGCATATCGAAGAGATATCTATGGTCACTTTTAGAATACCTATTATTTAAAATATCCAAACAACAAATATGCAATTACTAGCGTAATAATAATATTAAAACCCTGAGCTCCTAAGAAGGCTAATAAAGGCTTTCTGTTTTGCTTGCCGAAAATATCCTTAAAGCTGGTTTCAAGGCCAATACAGGTAAAAGCTAATGAAAACCAAAATCCTTGAATATTTTTTAACTGAGGTTTAATGCTTTCGGTAACATCGGGCGCTACCAGAAAAGAGAATACAAGAGATACAATTACAAATCCCAATACGAACTTGGGGAAGCGCTCCCAGATCACTTTTAAAGTAGGTTTTTGCTCCTGCTCTACCTCTTTCTTGGTATAAGACCAATACACAGATATGGCAAATGCTGCAATTCCCAACAATACATTCTGAGAAAATTTTACAATAGTACTTATCTTCAAAGCCGTTTCACCTACCAATGTGCCGGAAGCCACCACGGCACCTGTTGTATCAATGGTTCCTCCCAACCAGGCTCCGGTTATTTCCTCACTCAGTCCTAACTGATGAGCTATCCACGGCATAAATATCATCATCGGTACAGCGGTTATCAATACCAGCGATACAACTACTGATAATTTCTTCGGGTCGCCTTTAATGGCACCGGATGTTGCTATAGCTGCCGAAACGCCGCATATGGATACTGCACTGGACAGCATCATGGTGAGCTCATTATCTACCTTCATCTTCTTACAAAGCCAGAAGGAGAAATACCATACTGATAATACTACCAGCAATGACTGAATCAACCCCAAGGAACCGGCCTTAAGAATATCAGAAAAAATAACACTGATTCCCAGCAATACCAATCCTATTTTCACAAAGAATTCAGAAGACAATGACTCAGAAAACCACACAGGTAATTTGACAAAATTCCGCACAATCAACCCCAAAAACAAACAAAAGATTACTGTTTCCAGATTTAAGGATTTAATGCCTTCAAAACCACCCGCTAAGGAAGCCAGCAACGTCAGTACATAAACTACAGGAAAACTTTTCGCCACACCCGATATATCTTTACCGGTGATGCGAGCGCCTAAGAGCGCAAAAGCATAAAAAAATAAAAAGTAGAGCAAAATGTTTTTGAGATTTACTGCAGCAAAAACTGCTTGAGCTAAATCACTTGCATTTTGCCACTTAAATGACGGAGACGGCAGACCTAAACCTGCAATCGTAAGAATAATAATAGCAAATCCCAGCACAACTGCTGACCAATCTTCTGTAAGTAAAAACCTGCGCTTAATTGTTTCTGTCATTATAAATCAAGATTATCTTTTTTATGAAAAATATCTTTCAATACTGTTCTTGCAGCATGATAACCACACATGCCATGTACACCTCCACCCGGCGGAGTGGAGGAGGAAGATATAAAAATTTGTTTATCCGAAGTACGATAGGGCGTTAAACGAAAAGAAGGCCGCGTATACAATTGTGATAAGTTAATAATACCGCCGCCGATATCCCCACCCACATAATTAGGATTGTACGATTCCATCTGGCGTGCATTCATCGTATGTCTAGCCAAAATTAGTTCCTTAAAACCGGGTGCAAATCTTTCTACCTGATTCTCTATCGCCGCAGTCATATCCTGGTTGGAGCCATGCGGAACATGACAATAGGCCCAAGCCGTATGCTGCCCATCAGGAGCCCGTTGCGGATCCACAATACTTTGCTGCGCCAACAAAACAAAAGGCTTGGAAACAGCATGCCCCATTTCATTTTGCTTTTCAGAAAAACTAATCTCTTCAAAAGTACCTCCCAAATGCAAAGTAGCGGCTTGCCTGCACAATGTTGCCCCAAAAGGAATCGGTGCGCGCAACGCCCAATCTATTTTGAAAACGCCCATACCGTAGCGAAACCGCTCCAACTGCCAGCGATAAAAAGAGGAGAAGCGATGTCCTGCAATACGCAACAGCTGACGCGGTGTCACATCAAAAACAAAAGCTTTTGCAGGAGGTAGCTCTTCAATCCGCTCTACCATCGTGCCCGTTTCAATAACACCCCCTAGTGACACAAAATAGTCGCTCAAGGCTTTAGCAATACTTTGCGAACCTCCCGCCGGCACAGGCCAACCTTTAATATGGGCTGCCGCATTCAGTACCAGCCCTATGGATGCTGTGGCCCAGCCATCCAAGGATCGAATGGAATGTCCGGCCATGCCTGCCCATACGCCTCTAGCTTCGCGCGTAGCAAATCGCTTTACAATTTGCGAAGCAGGCTGTAAGGCCTTCAAACCAAATCCTGCTAGAGCAAAAGGATCCTTGGGAAATCGCAGTGGTCGTAATAAATCATTAATAATACGTGGCCAGCGTTCTACCACCGACCCGATTAAATCAAGGTAAGCCTGCTTATCGGCTCCAAAAGATGCTGCTGTATCTTCCAAAGAGGCAACAATACCGGCAGCCTCCGTGGCACTAAAAGGATGTGCAAGTGTAACAGGAGAATGTAGATAACGTAATCCGAACTGTTCTAAAGGAAGTGCAGCAAAAAAAGGCGAATGAATAGCCATGGGGTGCACAGCCGAACATACATCATGCAAAAAACCCGGCAGTGTGAGCTCCTTGGTTCTCAAGCCCCCTCCTACTTCATGCTGCCCTTCTATCAGCAACACCTCTACACCAGCCATTTGCAGCGTAATAGCTGCAGCCAAGCCGTTGGGCCCCGATCCCACTACAATTGCATCGAACGATTTATTCATTGTTGTTCAATCACTCTAATAACTACCAGCACTGAGCGTACTTTCAGACACCGCATACTTACGGTCTACCCGATCCAGTACTACAAATATGGAATCTTTATCTTCATTAATCCCGCGCAGGTACACACGCTTGCCCCCATCCTCAGTTTGATAAGACAATATCATCTTTTGTCTTCCTTCATCTACGAGCCCTACACCAAATACCCTATTTCTGCGTGTGGAGGAAGCTCTAGGGTGAATAGTCTTATTTTCATCCCCGATATTACGCAATGCCTCAATAGGAATCCAAAATTTAGAGGAATCTTTCACTACATATGCCGGATTGATAATATCATCACCTCCCCCTCGAGAATGAATCTTCTTCTTGGCCGTCATGATATTTTTATCTTGTAGATATAAAACCTGATTCACTGTATCGGCTAGATAATGAAACACACGTCGCCCGCCAGCAACACCGGACACTTCAAACGTTTTATTGATATCCTTCATGGGACCACCCCCACCATTTGAAAGCTCCAACGGCACCTTGCGGTTCTGTTTATATGCTAATGTACTCCATTTTTCAAATATCACTTCTTGCCAGCGCGTAGTATCGGTAGGATCCTCGGGGATGATGCGATCGTTAATTTTAAATTCCTTAACATGATAATAGCCGCGCAGTGTCTTTACCCCCGGTGAAGAGGGCTGCTTATAAGGATCGTAGAGATAGTTCATCCACTGCAAGTAGAAAAGTACAATCAAAAACAAAAATACTAGCAGACTTTTAATGCCTATCCTTAACCAACGTTGCCATTTTTCTGAAAAATTTGGAACTATATCAATAGGCGTTACATCCTGCTTCAGAATAAGCAGTCTGTAAACACGTGGAATGTAATAAGCTAGTACAAAAGAGCCCAACAGCACAAAGTAAGAAGCATACACATGTACACCTCCATCATATCCCAAATTTACAACCGTAATAGAAGCCAAAGCCCCAATTAGCAAAGCTGCACCAAAGGCGGTTGTTTTTCGAAACAATAGAAAAGCCCCCGCCGCTACTTCCACAACTCCCGTAAAAACCTGATACCAAGGTACGATACCTATCGAAAGCCAGAATACCTTGTGCCCGGTAAGATCCCCAAAATTATTGTTGAGCAGGCTAATGGAAGGATAAGGCATCTGTACCGGAAATAATTTGGTGAATCCAAATCCAATAATACCAATGCCTGCTCGATATCTTACAATGGCCTGAAGCCAGTAATAGGCAATATTGTAGCTTTTTCTCTTATTATCAACCCACCCCCATATTAGACCTATTACAATAGCAATGCCGAGGATAGCGACCCAATTAGACCATGATGCCAGCCCCCATCTTCCACTTTCACTTCGAACCGTCCAGATCCTTATGGGGTTGAAACGGGCGACATCATATAAATCACGATAATGTAAGTGTGTCCAGTCGATATTGAAAACCGTTTTATACCAACTTGCAGAACCCGGAATACACATAATAATAAAGAAAACAAAAACAATTCTGAACGCTGTTTTCTGAAGCGGGCTCCATATATAGGGATACTTATTGGCGTCTGCAAGAGACCCCGTATGGGTGCTCCCATTAGCATCTGTAGCAGGCGAAGTTTGTAAGTCAGTTAATACGTTTGCCATAGCATGTTATAATAAGGTGAGTAATTAAAGTGTTTGTGGCTTGCGTCGGCCTTCAATTAGCAGATATTTTTTAGGAATTTTTGTAAGCACAGTATATATAGAATCAGTATTGTTAATCCTGCCCTGCAAGATTATCGTATTAGTATCCGGTCGTGCGTAATGCAATGTAAAAGTATCGGCAGGATAATGTGCATTTTTATTGTGCAAGTGCAATAATTGCTGTATACTGTCTACTGTGTAGGCATAAAAATGACGTCTGATGGTTCCCTGCGATTCATATTTTTTATCCCAATCTATAGGACTTACCTGCTCAACGTTATTGGAATCAATGATAACATCTCGATTAGACTTAATACTCAACGTAGCCCATTCTTCAAATACCACCTGTTGCCAACGAATCGGGTCCAAACTATTATAAGGCAGCGTATCATTATTAATACTGAAATGGGCTACATTGTATACACCGGCTACATCGGGCAGACCTTTTGCAATGGGTATATTATGTGGGTTCTTTTTATACCCCTGATAGGTTTTAAATCCGTAAAATATCAAGATAAAAAAGATGAAAACACCTTTCAACACCCATCGCCAAACTTTAAATTGTGGTTTTATGATGGGGAGAAAACGATCTGCAATAGCCTTCCTTCCCCACACCACCACATTAAAGATCCTTTGAGCATCATAAGCAAACAACACCAACGCCAGTAGCACTAAGAACAATGAGTAGCCAACCTCTCCACCTTCATAAGCCAGATTAGAGAACAATACATTTCCCGTAAACAATAAAACAATAAAAGCGCCTATAGCCGTTGTACGCCGCCAAAGCAATAACACAGCAGCCACCAACTCTACCCAACCCAAGAAAATTTGATACAACGGGGCGGTTCCTAAACTTACGGAAAACAACTGCCAAGTAGTAAATTCACCATACTGTGTATTGAGTTGACTGAGAGTAGGAAAAGGCGATTGTAACGGGAAGATTTTAATAAATGCATAAGCAGTCAGAGCAAATGCCAGTCGATACCTCAGTAACACACGCAACCAGTAATAAAGCTGAGCATATTCTTTGGCTTGTTTATCGATAGCAGACCAAACGATTGCTCCGATTACTGATAAGGCAACAATAAGAAACCAGTTATACAAAGGACTCGACAATATAAACTCAGGATAATAATGAGCCAGTCTAAAAATATCTCCGTAATAAATCGCTCCTAAACGAATAGCAAATACATCTTTGTAAAACTTATAGTCCAGTGGCAGCACCTGAAGCAAAAAATAGATAAAGAAAAATCTAAACAGCCATTGGGTTGTAGTGGACCACTGATTACTTGCAGGAGACATAGCTTTTGATTTTAGGATTAAAGATTGATTAATATCCCGGATTCGGGGTTAACGCAGGATCTACTAATAACTGAGCAATAGGAATAGGAAGTACATATTTGTTCGGATCCGTAACGTTCAATACAGCACCTACTCTCCCGGTGCGCACGAGATCAAACCAGTAATGCGGCTCAAAAGCAAACTCATAATGCTTTTCCTTTTCTATCGCCAATAATAATTCCTGCTCGTCTGATAAAGCAAGTGGCAGCAGTTCTGCCCTATCCCTCACTGCATTTAAATCCGCCAGAGCCAAACTACGCTTGCCCGCCTGATGTGCTCTAGCTTCTGCCCTAATCAGGTACATTTCTGCAATACGCAGAATGTAAGAAGGATCTACCGCCGGAGTTCTGTAGTAAAGATTCCCATACCATGAACCATCATTCGATTGAGCCACCAAGGCTTTTCGACCACCGCCAATAGCGGGATCGGTAATCTGTTGTATAAATGCATCGCTGGGATACCATCTTCTCACTCCACCGTTGGCCGGAGGTTGCCAAGCAGTGCGATGGTTATTAGGATTGGCAGCATTGTAAGTGGTTTCAAGGATAGATTCACGGGTACCCACTACATTGTTGGCAAACCAACTGCTATAAGGTTTGATAAGCTCGTATTGCGAATCATCAATAAGCTTTGTCGCATAATTTTCTGCCTCAGCCCATTGTTGTTGGTATAAGTAATAACGTGCTTTTAAGGCCCACACGGTCTTTTTAGTAGCGCGCACTCTGTTGGTCGTTTCCGGAAGACGCTGCTCTGCTTCATTTAAATCGCTTAACACCTGAGCATAGGTATCTTGCAAACTACTACGCGGAATACCTTTACTAGCATCCAGCGATTCGGTGGGCTCCAAAATCAACTGTACACCACCCCATACACGTGCCAAATCGAAGTAAGCCAACGCGCGAATAAAATATGCTTCACCAGTTATCTGATCTCTTTTAGTATCATTAATAACGTCATCAGGAAGCGCGGGAACTTTTTTGATAACATGATTAGCCCTGTTGATGGTTCTGTAAATAGCCACCCATACGTTATTCACTTCTTCATTATCCGCGCGTACATCGCGCTGAATAAACTCTCGATTTACTGTACGTGAATCGCCCCACTCCAGATCGCCCCCACGTAAGTACGTAGTAAATTGAAATGTTTGTCCATAATAACCAGCACTAGCCAATGCCTCATACACACCATTCAAAGCTGTATTAGCTGAGGTTTCATCTACAATCGTAACAGCATCGGAGGTGTTGTCCTTGGGTTCTACATTCAAAAATTTACTGCATGACAATAATGCACCCAAGAACGGTATCAATACAATCTGATATATATATTTCGCTTTCATGAAGTTTAATTTTTATACTTAAAGAGTTACATTGATTCCAAACTGAACAGAAATAGGCTGAGGAGGAGTACCTACATCAATCCCCCTTGCATTTTGCTCGTTCGTATGAACAGACTCAGGATCGGGCCCAATATATTTTGTATGTAGCCATAAGTTCGAGCCCAACACATATACACGCAGTGCACTCAGCCCAATACGGGAAATAATTTCACGAGGGAATGTATAACCCAAAGTCAGCGATTTTAAACGAACAAATGACCCATCTTCTAGAAAACGACTGTTTTGTTCAATGCCGTAGTTATTTCCCACGCTGGTTACACGGGGCACATCTGTAATATCACCCGGCTTTTGCCAGCGACGTAAATTATAAGCTAGTATGGAACGCCCCGCATCCTTCGTACCACCACCTTCCATCAGCATTCTATCGAAGCTGACCACTTTGTTGCCAAACTGATAAGTAAAGAATACGTTCAGGTCGAAAGATTTAAACTTCACTTCGTTAGTGAGGCCGCCAAAAAATTTCGGGCTTGCATTACCTACTATTTGTCTATCGGCTATTGTAATAACGCCGTCTCCATTCACATCCTCGAAAACAGCATCTCCGGTTTGCGGATCTACATACAACTGTTTATACATCCAAAAGGAATACAGTGGATACCCCTCTTCGTTTCTTATCAAATCTCTCGAACCATACACCAAAGGAGTTGGTAGTTTTTCAATCTTATTCCAGTTACGGGTAATGTTAAATTGAGTCTGCCATGTTAGATGAGGTTTATTGATATTTATAGAAGACAACGAAAGCTCAATTCCTTTATTACTAATTTCTCCGCTATTTGAATAATACTGAGAAAAACCTGTAATAGCGGGAATCTGCAATGGAAGCAAGAGATCTGTAGTGTATTTGTAATAAGCATCAGCTGTCAGCGCCAAACGATTATCAAAGAAAGCTATATCTAAACCTGCATCTATCTGATTGGTTTTTTCCCAGCGGAGATCAGGATTACTTAACTGAAAAGGCGCGGTGCCTGGCTGCTGGGCGCCGCCAGCAGTGTTGTAATAACCGGCACCACCAGACCATAATCCACGTGCAGCAAAATCACTGATACCATTCTGATTTCCTAACACACCATAACTTGCACGAAGCTTCAAATCACTAATAGCATCAGCATCCGACAGGAACTTTTCGTTTTTAGCACGCCATGCCAAACCAATAGAAGGGAAATATCCCCAGCGGTTATTCTTTCCAAATTTTGAAGAACCATCCGCTCTAACAGACAGTTCCAAATAATACTTATCATCAAAGCTGTAATCAAGACGAGAGAAAAATGATACCAAGTTAGACTTACTCCATCTTTGATTGGAAGTTGTAATACTAGCCGCACCAATTTTTCTGTAAGAACTATTAGGGAACCCTGTTCCTCTTGCCCTTGTATTTTGCAACACATTACTTTGAATAGTATTACCTACCAGTACGGATACATTATGTAATTTATTGTAGGACCTCCTGAACGATAATGTTTGTTCATTTATCCAAGTAAGATTTTGTGTAATGGAAGATATAGCCTCGCCTCCTACTGCGCTACCTATTGTAGTTCTCTCTGAGTTATACTCCGATTCATCGTAGAGATTAAAATCAGCACTCCAGCTGGTTCTAAACCTAACATACTTTCCAAAAGACAGTTCACCATACAGATTTCCGATATAGCGCAAGGATTTGGTTTGTTGTTGTACATCATCGGACAAAAGCACGGTATAATTTTCGAATGCTTGGCGGAAAGGAGTGCCATCAGGATTAAAAATAGGCTGATAAGTAGGTGTATGAATAGAAGCTTGGAAAATACCACCTGTAGGTCCGGTGCCCGCCCTAACATGATTTCTATGAGAAACGGAAACTGTATTTCGAGTACCTACTGTTAGCACTTTATTCAATCTGCTATCCAGATTTACTCTAAAACTACCACGCTGAAAATCTGCTTTCTTAAGCGCTGCTTCTTGCGAAGTGTAGTCTACACCATAATAATAACGTGTATTATTGTTTCCGCCCTGATAAGACATATTATACGATTGCAGCAATGCGTGTCTGAACAACGGTGTTATTCTGTCGTATGTGGGCTGTTCTTCGGGCAACCCACGTCCCCCCTCCGATACCGGACGAAATGGACGGTTGGCATATGTCCGATTCAAAGCCGGATTATCGATACCCGAATTAATCCACTGCTCATTCACTAGTTCTGCATGTTCAGGACCGGTAACCAGTTTCCATAGTCTGCTTTTATCAGCCCATGCAGTACCTACCAATGCTTCAAAAGAAATCTTGGGCTTTTGATTGTAGGATCCCTGTTTGGTAGTAATAATGATTACTCCATTGGCACCACGCGAACCGTAAATAGCAGTAGCACTAGCATCTTTAAGTACTTCTATACTTTCTATGTCAGCAGGATTGATATCGGCCAGTGGAGAAGTGGCTTTTCCTCCTAGATCCAGGGTAGAAAGACTTTGATTATTGACAAATACACCATCGATTATATATAACGGATCGGCACTAGCATTAATAGTTGCAGCCCCGCGAACACGCACCACTACTGCATCTCCGGGAATTCCATTTTGTGAATTAACCTGCAATCCTGCAGCTTTTCCCTGCAGCTGTGCGTCCATACTGGCAACAGGAAGATGATTTACTTCTGCAGCCTTTACATGTGCTTGCGCTCCTATAATATCTTTCTTTCTTCTAGTATCATACCCCACTACAACTACATCCTCCAGTTGATTCACTACCGGTTTTAAATACACATCTACCGGAGATCCTGTAGCAACAATTTCTTTGGGCTCATAGCCCACAACTGTCACAACTATAGTAAAGGGAAACTTTTGTCCTGTATATAAAGTGAATGCTCCTTGCTGATTACTTACAGTACCGTTAGTAACTCCTTTAATCTGAATAGAGGCATCCGATATCGGACGTCGTGTTGTAGAATCGTATACCTTTCCTTCTAAAACAGCGTTAACAGTAGGCTTTGGTTGTTCTTGGGCTTGAGTATAATTATAATAAGAAGTTATAAATGTAAGAGATAAAACAAAACAAATTAATCTTTTCATTAATTTTGCATTAAGGTTAAAAAAATAAGGCTCCACAACTGGTTTCCGGTTGTGTACATCCAAGCAAAAGCCTTAATTTTTCTCAGGCCGGTATCGTCCCACCGATATCGGTCGTTTTTGTTTTAAGGCAGATTAATTATTAAGGAAACCAGTTTTGAAAGGATTTACACCCTTTCCTTCATGATATGTAATTATGTATAGTCCACACCTAAGCGGGACATCGACGCATCATCAGATGCCCATGCATGCAATTAAAGAGGACAATTGGATTAACTTTCATGGTTAATATTTTATAACACCTTCCTAAGAGAAACGCAAAATTAACACACCTCCATTAGTCTACCAAATTAATAGACTATTTTTTTATAAAAAATATTGCTCTTCCCATTTAATATATTTCGGTAAGAGCAATATTGTATACTCAATAAGATCCGCTACGGAAAAGCAGATCTTTAGAAAGCTTAATTATTTCGCTTCAATGCGGAAATAATCGAAATCCACAAAACCTCCGGGCTGCTTAGTAGCATAGTTAAATAAGCCGAAACGATATCCCATAAAATGTGGGATAGTATAAGCCATTTTTAGTTGGCTACCTATAGGATTCCAAGTTTTACCATCAAGGCTATAGAAGAAATCAGCCACATCACGTCTGTTGGTAAAATCGCACGATGCTTTAAAGTAAACAACATTTTGCGCAAGTGGCACTTTAGCTACTTCTTCGGGTTTTCCAGAAGAAGCATTTACCATCACGATATATTTTGCATTTCCCTCAACCTTCACCCCTACCTGACCGTAATTCTTTTGCAATAAACACAAACCTGCAAAATCGCCATCCTTCATATTTGAAACATCCACCGATGTAGTTGCTGATGAAACAGGGCCTATCGTGCGTTGTGTTAAAGTATTCTTTGCCAGCTGAAAATCCTCATCCACTCTTCCCGTAATAAGTCGCAGATAGCCTTTGCGAGCTGTTACCGACCATAATGAATTATCCGGATTATGATTCCACTGCCATACCAATGGTAAAGAGCGATCCTTCTTCTTCCGCGAGAACTCATCAGAAGCTACAATACCCGGAATCAAGCCTTTGCTAGGTGGCAAATCAAGTGTCATAGGGACCTTGCCATCTTCATCACCCAGAACCGGCCAGCCATCCTCCCAGCGAACAGGTACCATATAGGGAATTCGTCCTACCGCACCATGATCTTGGAACAAATACGCAAACCAGCGACCATCCGGCGTATCAATCAATCCTCCTTGAGCAACACCTTTATCCTGCAAACCGATTCGTCCTTCCCAGGGTCCTGTAATCTTATCAGCCCGATGAATAATCACTGTCCGTTGTCCACCCGCAGGCCAAGCTATATTAAACAAATAATACTTTCCATTTACCTTAAACAATTGAGAGCCTTCCGCAGGCAACCCTCCCCGCTTCCCTTCAGGAATTGCGGGTAGAGAAGCATTTTCAATCAATACCCTATCGGTTCCTTCTTTCACACCACTAAGGTCATCTTTTAATTCAACGATCCTCAATTTGCCACCACCATAAATCATATATATCTTACCATCATCATCAAAAAATAAGGTATGATCGTGCATCATAGGTTTAAAGGACGTAGCTTCCCACGTACCTTTCTCAATATCCCGGGTTCTATATACATAAGTTTTGCCGGTAGTTTGGGCAAATGTGGTCACGTAATACATGCCTTTATGATAACGAATGCAACTTGCCCATGACCCCCTGCCATAAGTGCTTTGCCCATTATCAAGATTAAGTGCATCCACACCCACTTTATTCAAAGTATCATAACAATAACCAATAAGTTTCCAGTTTACCAAGTCAGTAGACTTCATTATAGGAACTCCCGGACTCATGTGCATGGTAGTGCTACTCATATAATAATTCTTACCTACGCGAATAATGGACATATCGGGCACATCAGCAAATATTATTGGGTTCCGCGCCTTTTCTTGAGCATAAAGGCACAAACTCACCAGCATCCATAAACTGTAAAGGAGAATTTTTTTCATCTATTTCTTTTTACAATTAGAATAATTGATTTACGAGAAACGATTTTTATTTTCTTTATACGTACTACTTCTTTGTTTTTATTCGGATAAGTACAAACGACATTGCAGACACTTCGTAATCAAACTTACGTGCGACTTTATAAGAATCGGTAACTGGTGCTATCTTAGAAGGCAAATCGAATTTATTTTCGTCATCCTCGTTTCCAGTAATAACGGTGCGCGCTGCAACTGGCTGAATATTTTTAAATGCCGATAAATCTATTTTCACTTTCTTATTTTCCTTTCCCGCATTGGCCAGTTTAATAATTGCATCCCCTGTTTTACTATCATATACACAGGATGCCACCATGACTGAATCTCGCCTATTCAACGCTACTACATCAGGTACATAATAATCACCTGCATTAGTTGAGAACAATTGCTGAACATAATAATTTATAGTAGGATAAATATTTTTATTATCGAAATAAATCAAATCAGGGTTCCACTGTGTAAAACCCATCTTACCTAGTAAAGGAGCATAGGATGACATCACTACTACGTCGCCATTACGCTCCAACCCAATCATATACGCCGCCTCTGCAATTGCATTATACAACTTACTACCCCAGGATGCGTACTCCCCCAGATACACCTTCCCTTTAGAGCGGTCGTAAGCATCGTATCGATAATGGTTGGAGAGATACCATTTGGGATCGGTATAATAATGCTCATCAACAATAGGAACTTTAAGTTCATTTGCAAATTGCCATCCTTTATCGAAATCTTCACCGCTGTGAAACGGACCTGAAGTTCCGATAAGAGTAATTTCAGGATGCTTGGCCTTCACAGCCTCATAGATCATTCTAAAACGCTGCTCAAACTCAGGAGTAATTTTTTCTTCGTTACCGATAGCCAGATATTCCAGATTGAAAGGCTCCGGATGTCCGGCAGCGGCACGTACCGCCCCCCATTTTGATGTAGCCGGACCATTAGCCCATTCTATCAAGTCCAGTATTTCCTGAATATATTCCTGCATTTCATCGAGTGGCAAGGCTTTTTGGCCGGTGCCTCCTATACGCCACGTTCCACCGGAGTTTTGACAACTTACAGCTGCAGGCACCACAGGTACTGGCTTAGCTCCGATATCTTCACAAAACTGAAAATATTCAAAATATCCCAAACCTCCCGTCTGATGATATCCCCATAAATTCCGTTGTTCTTTTCTTTGCTCAATAGGTCCGACGGTCTGTTTCCAACGATACATATTTCCCAGTCCATCTCCATGTACCAAGCATCCACCCGGGAAACGCACAAAACGAGGCTTTAAATCAGCTATAACCTGCGCTAAATCAGGTCTTAAACCGTTGGGACGATTTTTAAATGTGTTTTTTGGAAAAAGCGACACTACATCTAAAGCAAATTTTCCCTTCGTCGTTGCCAATACTGTTAGGCTAGCAGTATCATGTGATGCTTTGGCTATTAATGGCACGTCCAATTTTGTCCAGCTAGAAGTTGATATCGTCAAAGTATTTTCTGCTAAAATTTCTCCCTGCGGATTTTGCAAGGTAATACTGAGTGTAATAGGCTCCTTGCTTAGCAATCTTGAAAACATGGAGAAGTTATACTGCTCACCGGCTTTTACTACCATTCCTGCAAAACCTTGATTCTTTAGCCCCACACCGGAAAGTCCGGTATAACCGGCTTCCTTACCTACATGCTCTACATCAATCACCACATAGGTAGGATTGTTTGAATGAAGAGGGTCTTGCGTCTGCACATAAACATAACCATAGGAATAGCCAGGATTTACATATTCCCAGAAGGAAAGCGGATGCCATTCTCTTCGTTCGGTAGGACTATATTCAAATGAACGGTTTTGGACCAACTCGGCATACAAGCCCCCGTCTGCAGCATAGTTGATATCTTCAAAGAAAATACCAAATAAATCTGTACTGATCTTTTTAGCGTTTCGGGGTTGTCCATATCCGCATAAACAGGTTATCGTCATTACGACAAACCATAACAGTTTGAAGACACCCGACTTTTTCATTAGAGTCATGACAAATGATTTAATGTATGGCAATTAATAGTTTTATAACAGACAAAGCAATCCGGCAAATGCAATCCTTTACAAACAACTACAGCTTAAGCTTACACCTCAACCGCACATCTTGACTAAATATTTTCGTTCCTCAAGCCTCAAATAATTGTCATTTTTACAATTAATAGCAAATATAAGGAAAATTAAGACTGTTTACACCATCTCATAATTTACATTACGAATAGTGTAGTTTGGCCAGCAATACCTATATTAATACTCCTCAATTTATTGCGTAAATAGTTCAATTACCTGAACCTCATAAGGAGGTTTTTCTTTCGGTAGATTTAGTATAATATCTGTTCCCGATTCCGTACACCGCACTTCCGAAGCATCATTCAACAGTTGCGCATATTTTATCTTACCCTTATATCCGGGCAATACGAGCTTACGATCATCCGGATAATCAAAAACGTGCAAGTACAACCGTTTGGTGTCGGGATTATAAGTTAACCTAACATTCATACTTTCAGGAAGCGCAAATATATCAGGAGCATAGGTACAATTATAAATGGCTCTATTGTGAGCATGCATCCAATAAGCCATGCTATCTAATGCACGCCGTGCTCTGTAATCAAATTCACCACGTGCTGTAGGGCCAACATTCAAAATAAGATTCCCGCCATTAGCCACAGAAGTAATTAATAAATCCAACAGCTGTTTTTGGGCCTTCCACGTTGTTTCGTCCCTGTGATACCCCCAGGAACCGGAAAAGGTTTGGCAGGTTTCCCAGTATTTTCCCTTGTATTTTAAAAGTTCTAAAGGTTTTACTTGCTCTGGTGTTTCGAAATCAAAACCATCTGTATAGTCATTCAAATCCATCCGATTATTGATGATGATATGGGGCTGCATTTTTTTAATAGTCTTCAAAAGTTCCACAGAGCCCCAGTCATCTCTACCCTTTCCATGAGCACCTGGATAAGAAAAATCCAGCCATAGGATATCTATTTTCCCGTAATTAGTGAGCAGCTCAACTATCTGATTTTTTAGATACGCTCTGTAACGGTTCATATCTTTCCCCTGATTCAGCTTGGCATAATATGCTGCTAATTCTTTTTCGTTAGCAGCATCTTCTTTTCGGGCTCTTAGAGGGTGATGACGATCAACTGTAAAATCGGGATGATGCCAATCGATTAATGAATAATAAAATCCTACTTTAAGGCCTTCGGCCCTGAACGCTTCTACAAACTCTTTTACAAGGTCGCGCTTTGCCGCTGTGTTAGTAGCTTTATAATCGGTATACTTAGAATCAAACAAACAGAATCCCTCATGATGCTTGGCAGTAAGGACAGCATATTTCATACCCGCAGCTTTGGCAGTCTTAGCCCATTGCCGAGGATTATATAGATCAGGATTGAAATAATCGAAATACTTTTGATATTGTTCTGTTGTAATTCTTTCATAGTTTCTTATCCACTCATGCCTCGCCGGCAGTGCATACAACCCCCAGTGAATAAACATACCGAACCGGGCATTGGTGAACCATGCCATACGCTGAGCTTTCCTTTCTGGAGGTTCGTTGGTAAGGCTTTTAGTTTGAGCATTAGCAAGCAGTAAAGAGAACAGGAATAATCCAAGCAAAACTTTTTTAAGCATAATTTATTGTTTAATCGTACGAAAGGTCTGGCAGTAACATTTTTTATATGGCATAAAATACCGTCACATCTTAACAAAATGAATATACAAAAACTAGAAGAGAAGATATTTCGAAGGAGAAGTTTTTCCTCGCAAACCTATAAGTAATAAAAAAAGTCCCAGAAAGATTCTGAGACTTTTTGTGCCCAGGACTGGAACATTACCATTGTTACAAATAACTGATAATTAATTATTTATAACTGGTATTTAGTTATCAAGGTGCGCAAGGGGTGCATGATTTGTAATATTATCCACTTTTGCACACAAAAAAGGCTACTGGTAGCAGTAGCCCTTAACGAGTGAAAAGTGGAAACTAAACCAATTTTACCTCATCATTAACAGGCCGCTTACCATTACGGAAACCAGATAAAATACTTTCAAACGCTTTATTATTTTTTTCCTGATACTCATCTTCGGTTAAATAATCTAATCTTGCACCGAATGAATTATTTAACTGTTTTAATGCAAGTTGCTCTGATGAAATACCACCTAAAATAATAACAGATAATTCTGACAGGCTGTACCTTTGCTCAAGTTGCCAAACTGTTAGATATTCCTCAAATGCTTCCCGCAAATGTGCAGGTACTCGTGAATGCTCTGTCAACTCCATGTCCGTAGCCTGTAAAAACAGGTCGTTGATGCTTGCCGTTGTGCCTGTATCGGGGTTAATGTATTTGTCAAAAAGCCTGTAAGTAAAAACATCATCCGCAAAATATAACGCCTGCGCATCCGCAGTCGGCACATATTTGCCTGTGGGTAGTAACTTACAGGGCTTTATTTCTTTATCATGAACCTTTTGTAAATATTGTATTTTTTCGTCCTTAGTCATACCCTTGTAATTTGTTAATTATTAGGTCTAGCTCTTCCTCTGAAAGCTGTTTTAAGTTTATGTCCGCATCCATTTGCACGGACTGAAGTTTTGGTAAAACAAAAGGCATCATCTTTTCTAGAAAATGCGCTTTTTGTGCCGAATCAAGGTCTTTAAAAAGCTCCTCCAAATTGTCTGTTTTGCTATGCAGAAAATCGGATATTTTTTTTCTTAGCTCGTTAGGTGTTTTATTTTTCGCCCCTTTAGGTCGCCCCTTGGGGTTGCCTGATTGCCCTTTCTGAAACGCCATAGGTTGTATTTTTTTCTGTTTAAAACAATTTTAACCATTTGCCAGCCTGTCGTAATCTACAAAGGCAGTTGGTAGATAATCTGTCTTTTGATTATTGAAATCGATATTTATAAACTGTAGTAATTTGCCCCTGAATTGGACCGGTAGCATACTTTGAAAATCATTCACCGCCTCAACTATTTTCAGGTGCTTTTCGTAAAGCTCTAAACCTTTTTCTGTCCGGATAACGTGTTGAAATTGCTTTTTTGCTTCGTCTTCAAAGCCGTCAATTAGACAAACTTCACCGTCTTTAATAATAAAGTATTGCGAAAAATTCGGGTTGAAATTCTGTTTGTTTTTGAGGCTGTAAAACGCTTCTAAACTCTCATTTATAGCTGCGGTCTTTATGCTTGTAATAACAATACCTGCATTTGTTAGCTGCTCTGAAATCACTTTCTTTATTTCGATTTCAACTGCCGAGCCTGAACCGTAGGCAGCATCCTGAAATAAAGTACTTGTAAAGGTTACGGGTACAACTTCCTGAATTTCATGCAAAAATGATTGCAGTTTAGTTAACTCTTTTTTTACTTCCGCTACATGGTAAGTGTAGTCGTTCTCTCGAAAGTTTATTACTTTTTCCATAGGTTATTTTTTAGCGTATTTTTTCAAAAATTGCGTCTATAGCGGCCTCTAATTCTTTTTCGTTTTGCTGCTCGGCCGTGGTGGTGCTGCTGGCTAATGCTTCAACTTGCTTTTTTAGGTAAGCGTAAATCTGAAATTGTAGCGACTGCGGTAGCTGTTCAAATAATGCCTGTACGTTCATAGGTTATTTTTTTAGGTTACGAAATAATAGTAATTCTACTATTTAATTGTAAAATTACTGAAAAATCATTGATTTAATAACTCCAAAATTTCTGCCCCAAACATTCCGAAATAGTATCCGTGGGGGTCGTCCTGCAATGCGGGCATCCCGTCGTAGGTGGTGAGCCTGTATAGCTTGTTTGGGTTTATGTCAGATTTTTTCAAACCCAAAACCTGACGGTAAATTTTTAATGCTGCGATAACATCGGAGTATATACTGTGTTTCATTTTCTTTTGTTCTGGAAGCTATAAAAGTGGTTTTAACTGCCCGTCTGCAAAGCATTTACGGGCGCATTTAATGTACTTATCGTGCTCGTTGTTAAAGGCTGTGTTTTCGTATATTGCGCTAATAAGGGCTGTTAGCCCGTCTTGCTCGTTCAGACCTTTTGGGACCGCACCGCCTAAAGTATACGCAGCCTGCTGAACGGTTAACCATCGCTGCCCGACTTGAGCGGAAAGTATTTTATTGCGCTGTGAGGCTATTAGAGGCGCATGGTTAGTGCTGTATGTATTTTTAGTATAATTACGTTGTTTTCGTGCTTCTACGGCTTTTTCGGCCTTAAAACGCTTCACACGCAATGGTTCAGCTTCTTCTTTAAGAAGCATATTCTGGTCATACGAGACGTAACGCAAATCGTTGTAGTTCCTTCCTTTGCTGCGGTCGCAAGTGATGCCGTAATCTTGTAGGACATCAAATATGTGCAAAGCATATTCTTTTTGCCTGTCCGGCTCTGCGATTAGAGCCAAAGCATAAAACCCATTGCCGGAACAGGACAGGGATACAAAGCAGACGAAAGGCAAAGCAAATACCGCCGCCTTTAGTTCGTCAATATCATAGCCCTGTACATCTGCCGCATCGAAATCAATCTGCATTATCCCGGTCATACTTACAACATCTTTACGGTTGGATAGCAAAGCCGATGGAGAAAAACACATTAAACCGCTCTTTAGCTCTCTTTTTACCTGCTGGTTTTTCTCTGTCGAGTTGTTCAGCGAACGCAGGGCGACTATCTCGCTAATGTTCGCAGCAAACCTGCTGCGAAGTATCTCGCCGATTGCCACCGCCTCGCCCGTGCGGTCGGCGTGCGACTGATATAAACTAACCTGTCTTTGATACCATTTCATTTTTTTAACCTGTTTTTTTTTATCCTGTCGGTTACCGTCAACCGACACGCATATATATATGCGTGTCGGTGTCGGTACTGTTAAGATGGCGGCGAATGTCGGTAGTTGTCGGTTGTCGGTAACACATGCCTATAACGCTCATCTTCTCCTTTTTCTATCCACCCATTAGCACAGGCTACCTGTATGTATCGCTGCGCCGTCCTGTCGCTGCATACCGTCATCCCGACAATTGCCGTCACTAGTTCGGAGTAAGTCGCAGCCAGGGTGGTGGGTAGCGCATCGGTAATTATCTTTTTGACTTTATTCAGGTTGTGTTTTTGCGTGTTACTTACAGGTGCTTCAACCTCTATATGATAGCCCTTTTCGGTGGAGTAATTAAAGTATATCGGGGGCAACTCTCCGGCCTTTCTGCTGAAACTGTTTTTTGCAACGCTGATACCATCTTCTTTACTGATATTTATTATGCCGTAACATTTGCGCTGTATTTCGCTACCTAAATGCCCTCGCTCTTTGGTGCTGCCGGGGTTCTGGTGTATTACTAAAATAACAGGGCATTGGTATTTGATGGCCAGCAACGTAAAATATTCCCTAATCTGTGTTGCCTGTTCAACGCTGTTGACGTCCGTTATGTAGTCTGCTACCCCATCAATATAAATACTATGTATGCCGCCAAACTCTGCGGCGGCAGCCTCGCAAATACTGTCCGTTACGTCCTTGTACTCCTCAACATGTAATTGTCTGATGTTATAGGACAAAAAATGCTCAGGCGTTGTTGCATACCCTGCACGTCTGAGCGTGGTGCGTACGTTATACTGCTGGTCTGCCTCCGCCTGTTCAGTATCGAACACGATAACAGCCTTTTTGTCTGCGTTTTCCTTCACCTCTATTGAGCTAAACAAATCGCAAAACCCATCTTCACTTATCGCCCCTGCCAGTAGCATGGTAACAAATGCCGTCTTGCCTGCTTTTGCTTGTGCGCTTATTGCTGTTATATTTCCGGCGGCTGCAATACCGCTACCATCCCATGTAATAACAGGTTCATTGTTCGGATACTCTTTTTCGGTCGTTATTCGCAAGTGTTCAAAAGTGGACAGGGTATGTGTTCGCTGCTGTGGCTCTGTCGCTTCCATCTCTCCCGTAAATGCAGCCAGGGCGAGTGTGGGTACTGGCTTAGTCATCGCTGCCGCCCTCCCCTGCGATTAGGTTGCCTTGTATAGCTGCATAATGCTCCACTGTCCTATTTGTTATCGGGCATTTAGCTGCATAAGCAACGTATGCCTTACTGTCCTCTCGCAGGTCAAATAAGGTACGTGTAACAGATGCACGTTCCATTTTTAAAGCTGTGGCTATGCTGCGGGACGTTTGAGCGCCATTTTGCCGCAAATAGGCCAGTACCTGTTGAGCTTGCACGTCTCGCTTGCCGCTTGCATTTAATTGCCGAAATGAGGCTATCTGCGTGGCTGTGGCGTTGTGTTTTTTTGCCTCGTAATTTTTGTAATTCTGTGTATCTTTGGGCTGCGCTTCCCCTAACGCATTTAAGGCATCTGTGTAGTTCATAGGTGCTTTTTTTATAGGTTAGTAATATGGTTAGCCGCCTGTTGCTGGCGTTCTTTCTTTCCCATGCGGGGATTGGATAAAAGCCATTCATTTAGCTTATCAATATCAAAAAAGATAGCCTTACCGTTAGGCTTGCTGTGGGGAATGATGCCGCTACTGGTTAGCTTATGCAAATAAGATTTGCTGTATCCTGTGTAGGCTGCTACCTCCTCAAAGGTCAATACTTTTTTCATTTTTTGAATTGTTTAAAAAAGTGAAAAAAAACAATACCGGTATTGCGTTAGCGATGTAAAGATCGCAACGATTAGCAGCGTAACTCAACGAAGATGGCGTGCGGATAGCGTACGCTATCTTTTAGCGTAGCCTTTCCTGAACCTCGTTTTTGTAATACAGGTAGTCTTTGCCGTTGGTTTTATACTCTTTGTAGTTTGTGTTTAATAGCGCATTAAAAACGGATAATAATTGCTTTTTTGTAAATCGTGTTTTAAATATTTTAGAGCTATCATTCAAGGCATCAATTACACCACCTACTTTACCCGCCTTTCTTGCGGTTAGATTATTAGGTTTTCCTGATATAAGTATTTCTGTTTCCTCGAGGATTTCAAAGCATTTTTTATACGCCCAATCATTTAAAAAAACGTCATTAATAGTTAGCTCATTTACGGAATTAACGTTATTCTTTTTTAGAAAAACATCAAAATACATCTTCGCTTCACGGTATCTTTTATTTAATGGGTCAGGATTAAATGTATGGTCACCCATTAACCGCTCTACTATCAATGTAGTCGTAATATCCGTATTTTCTGAATCGTCCAGTATTTCCTGTTTTATGGCATTTGCTAAGTCGCCAGGTAGTTTCTTTAAATGTTCCGTTATCATGGCCGCATTAGCCTCTCCATGCGCTTTATAGTCCTTATCTTGCTCGTAGTGGCGTTTATCTTGGAAGTCTTTTATTTGTTCCTGAATAGCTTGTAATGCTTTGTAGATAGGCGTTTGCGTAATATCGTGGCTTAGTGTATTTTTTGGCAGCTGTCCCGGTGGTGTGTTTAGCCATTTAGTATGTGCATCTTCCTTATCCGTGTTTTTATCTGTCAGGCATTCACAGTATTTAACGAAGTCTTTTACTAATGGTGTTTTTTCGTATTCCTTTTTTAAAACCCCCTTAAAGTCCTCCAGTACCTTTCTAAAAGGAATATCTTTTGTTTCAAAATGCCTTTGAAAATCTTTATCTATATCGCTCATAATTCAATGTTTAGTTTATTAGTCGCATTTATTTTCAGCTCTTCGGCTGCTGTAACGTATCGGGCTGTATGTTTTAGCGAAGTATGCCCCAAGAGTTTCGATGCGGTGTAAACGTCCACATCGTTGAAAATCAAGTTCGTACCGAAGCTGTGGCGCAGGTTATGCCACCCCTTAATGTCCTTTTCTATTCCGGCTCTTTTTATCCATGCCTTCAAGGTTTTATTAGCTCCATTGGCACTCCCAAGATTAAATACATTGTCATTAGGCTTGCCCTGTTCCCCTATTGCTTTTAGTGCTGCGGCATTTAATGGTATCCTTACTTGTTCACCTGTTTTCGCCTGAGTAACCAAAATAACTCCTTCCTTTAGGCGTACATCCTTCCACTTCAGTGATTTTATATCCACCCAGCGCAGCCCTGTCATTAATGAGAATATAGCCGCATTTTTTACGGTATCACTTCGTATCGGTGTAGCTAATAAGGTGCGTATTTCCTCAATAGTTAGCGTTTCTTTTTTTTCTGCCTTGCCTCTTATTTTTCGTTGCACACCGTCCAGTACGTTTTTTCTCATAAGCCCTGCCCGGTACGCCGCCTTAAGCATTTTTTTTAATCTATTATAATAGGAGCTTGCGCCCTCTCCGTAACTAGTATTTTCTAAAAATTCCTGAAAATCTTCAAGCATAACAGGCGTTATTTGAAGGAATGTTAGGCTTTTCTTTTTTTCCTCATTCAGGAATTTTTTAAACCTGTTTAACGCACCCTGCATATTTCGCTTGTCTTTTAAGGTGTAGTTATCCACATACTTTTGCATCCATTCTATTGCATCGGTGCGCTTTGCTACTTCGGTTATTACATTATAGCCCTCTGCCTCTAGTTGCGCCGCCCTTGCAACCGCTATTGCTTCGGCTTGCCGTAGTTTATCCTTATTGCTCTCCCTGTCCAGTAGTGTTGTGGGTTTCGCAAGCTGCAGCATTTTCAAAGTTTCAATCCATCGCTTGCCATTGTGCCAGATTACTAGCCTTAGCGAAGTAGTTCCATCTTTGTTTTTCCGTTTAGTTAATGTTACACCCATTTTGATTGCTTTTTGTTTCCTAAAGATAGGGTTAAAATTCCAATCACAACACCTCTAGGTGCGCTCAAGGTGCGTAAATTGAGAAATATTTATATTTTGAAAGGAAACGAAAATTTAAGTGTATTTATGGAAAGTGCCGTAAATAGGGCGTTTTAGACTACTTTCAGGCATAGAAAAACCGCCTAAAAAAGGCGGTTTTGTGCCCAGGACTGGATTCGAACCAGCACACCTCGCGGCGCCGCCACCTGAAGACGGTGCGTCTACCAATTTCGCCACCTGGGCTACCCGTGAATTGGGCCGCAAACCTAAGAAAAAAAAATCAAATTTTGAATTTCCTAAAAGAATGTTTTAAAAAATTTCCTTACGGATACAGTAGGTATTTTTTTCGCATTTCCTTGTACTGACTTAGGCCCGGCTCCCAGCTTGCTCGTATTTCTTTTTCGGGTGTACCGTTAATAATTTGCTGACGAAAATCGCCTGTGCCCACTAGTCGCTCAATCACGCCCATTTCTTTGCTCAGTTTGGAATCAAAAAACTTCTCTTTATAAGGATGCGCTTTGTACAATTCCATCACCCACTGAATATTGATCTTTCTGCTCTTACGCAGTTGCTCCACATCATAATTGCGCAAATCCAAACCATAGCATACCTGATTCATAAACAAAGGAGTTTCTGCCATGCCTTTTATCGATACCGGCGTGTAAGAGAAAGTGTATTTACCCTTTAGTTCAGGACTTCCCAGCACCGTAAAAGGGAACATGGTACCTCTGCCATGATTAATATAAATGCCCTCAAAGAGGCAGGTAGATGGGTACAGCATAATGGCTTGTTGTGTATTCAGGTTGGGCGAAGGTTTTACGGGCAATGTATAAGGCATGTCGTGATGATAATTCTCTACCGGTACTATTTTCAGCTTGCATTTTACTTTATTTGCCAGCCATCCTTCTCCATTAACCATTTGTGCAAACTCAGCTACTGTCAAGCCATGCGCAATCGGTATGGGAAACATACCAATGCCCGATTTATACTTCATATCTAACACGGGCCCATCAATCAAATATCCATTGGGGTTGGGTCTGTCCAGAATCAACATTTCCTTATCATTCTCCGCACACGCTTCCATCAATCTTGCCAAAGCATTAATATTGGTATAAAAACGCACGCCTACATCCTGAAGGTCATAAATCAGCACATCCACGTTAGCCATATCTTCTTTAGTGGGTTTATTGCGAGGCCCATATAGAGAGATAATTGGGATTCCGGTAGCGGAATCTACTTCATCCTTCACTTTCACACCTGCACTGGCATTGCCTCTGAAGCCATGCTCCGGACCAAACACTTTTACAATATTGATTCCCAGAGAAAGCAAACTATCAACCAGATGTTTATTCCCGATGATAGTGGTGGGATTAGCCATTATCGCTACCCGCTTACCCCTTAGATAGTCTACATACTTTTCTGTTTGCTCCGCACCTGTTCGTATGGGTTTATCTTCTGACACGGTATTACTACTTGCCGGCACACTCACGTTACTTCTTTTATTTTTAAAACTCAGTATAAACACCGATAATGTCACAATGCAGAGCACCGAAAGAACTTTTACAGTAGTAATATTTTTCATGTCACTTGGTTTTATGCTAAAATACTTAAAAGTCCGTATAACTGGGCGTAAGTCTTGATAAAAGCAACGATTCTTTAAGTCTCTCCGTAAGCCCAAAGAAAGTTACATTTGTATTAAAGAATAATCTATGAGCAACAACGCTGTTTACATACTCGCTGCTGTACGTACTCCAATAGGAAGCTTTGGCGGGACACTCAAAGACCTCTCCGCTACACAGTTGGGTGCCCACGCCATTAAGGGAGCACTAGAAAAAGCAGGTATCCAGCCCGAACAGGTAGATGATGTATTAATGGGATGTGTTATACAAGCCAATCTAGGACAGGCCCCTGCAAGACAAGCCGCAAAGTTTGCCGGCCTTCCGGATAAAGTCAACTGTACTACAGTCAATAAAGTATGTGCCAGCGGAATGAAAGCCATTACCCAAGCAGCGCAGAGCATTTTGCTAGGAGACGCGGACATTGTAGTTGCAGGAGGTATGGAAAGTATGAGCAATGTTCCTTTTTATGTACCCAATATGCGGTGGGGGAATAAATACGGCGATACTTCCCTGATAGACGGGCTGGCCAAAGATGGATTACTGGATGTATACAATGGTCAGGCCATGGGAATAGCCGCCGAACTTTGTGCCAGTGAATGCAATATCTCTCGCGAAGACCAGGATGCATTTGCTATCGAAAGCTATAAGCGCAGTCAGGCCGCCTGGAATGAAGGACGTTTTAATGCAGAAGTCATTCCAGTATCTGTTCCGCAGCGCAAAGGAGACCCAATACTCGTAACAAAAGATGAAGAACCCTTTAATGTAAAATTTGAAAAAATCCCTCTTCTCCATCCGTCCTTTAAAAAAGACGGCACCGTAACAGCTGCCAATGCCAGTACAATGAACGATGGTGCAGCCGCACTAATTTTGTGTAGTAAACAAAAACTGGACGATCTTGGCCTTAAACCCCTTGCCCGCATTGTGTCCTACGCCGATGCAGAACAGGCACCCGAGTGGTTCACCACCAGCCCTTCCTTAGCCGTACCAAAAGCTGTAGCCAAAGCCGGACTTAAAATGGAAGACATCCATTACTGGGAACTCAATGAAGCTTTTAGCGTCGTTGGTGTGGCCAACATTCGTCAAATGGGACTTGACCCTACACGTGTAAACGTAAATGGCGGAGCCGTATCCTTGGGACATCCTCTAGGAGCTAGCGGCGCACGCATTATTGTTACACTGATTCATATATTACATCAGCGGCATGCACGTTATGGAGCCGCAGGAATCTGTAATGGCGGGGGCGGAGCAAGCGCTATGGTTATTGAAGCCCTTTGATAATTTCGGAGAATTGTTTTAAACATTTACCGCCATTATACGTTATTCCTACTTTCTCGAAAATCTTCTATGAGTCCATATAAAACAGAAGCCAGAAATACCTTACGACTGGCACTGCCGATAATATTCGGTGAGCTGGCACAGATGAGTCTGCATCTCATCGATACAGCCATGATCGGCTATACCGGTTATAAACAATTGGCAGCTGCGGCACTGGTATTAAATGTCATCAACATACCTTTCATCTTTGCCATTGGTATAACCATATCGGTAGCACAAATGGTATCACTGGCTCACGGCAAATTTGACAAACCTTTAGTATCTCACTATTTCTATAATGGTTTTTGGCTGTGCGCGTTTTGTGGTGTCCTCATTTCGGCACTATTATTATTTAACCGAGATATCCTATTGCACCTGAAACAAGACCCCGAGGTTGTGACATTGGCAATGCCATTCATGACCTTAATGAGCATTTCTATCGTGCCCATGGTGCTATTTATGACGCTCAAACAGTTTACTGACGGACTACAATACACCAAAACCGCCATGGTCTTATCCATAGCAGCCATTCCGATAAATGTTTTTCTCAACTGGTTGCTGATCTACGGAAACTGGGGCTTCCCTCGAATGGAACTAATAGGTGCAGGTTACGCCACACTCGTTACACGTACCACAATCTTCATTGTTTTAGCTATTGTTATTTTAAGACATAAAATATTCAGAAAATACATTGCTATTGCGCGTAGTCAATGGTACCTAAAACGAAGCACCTTAAAACAATTATTGAAAATAGGTATTCCTAGCAGCTTGCAAATAGGGATGGAAGCCGGTGCCTTTGCCGGTTCAGGGATTATTGTAGGTACAATCGGGGCTGCAGAGCAAGCAGCGCATCAGATTGCGCTAAGCTGTGCCTCATTTGCTTTTATGGTTTCCGTGGGACTATCCCAGGCCGGCTCCATAAGAGTAAGCCATGCTTATGGTACCCTTAACTACAAGCGGATAACCATAATAGGTAAAAGTACCATCGCCATGGCTTGCATTTATGGTTCCATATGTTGTGCGCTGTTTATGCTTTTTAGAAACCAATTGCCATTTTTGTTTAACGACGAAGCGCATGTAACCAATATAGCCGCTACACTATTACTTCTGGCAGCTATTTTTCAGATTCCAGATGCGGTACAAGCTACCAGTGCCGGCCTCTGTAGAGGCATTAAAGACGTGAACGTTCCTACTATTTTTATATTTATTGCTTACTGGATATTGGGTATCCCATTGGGGTACCTCATGGCCTTTACTTTCGGATGGAAAGAAAAAGGTATCTGGCTCGGATTTATTAGCGGGCTTAGCTTTTCTGCCATATTCCTAACGTTGCGATTTTTGAAGAAAATCAGGCGGGGGTGAAAATTTTGCATTGCGGTATGACATTCTGACCTTGATATTGTAGCGGTATTAAATTTGATAATACCTGATAAAAATTTTCAATATGGCACAAGAGAAAGGAACCATTTCTATACATACCGAGAACATATTTCCCATCATTAAAAAGTTTTTATACAGCGATCATGAAATTTTTCTGCGTGAACTGGTTTCAAATGCCGTAGACGCTATACAAAAAGCTAAAAGACTGGTATCCCTAGGCCAGTTTCACGGCGAATTAGGAGAACCGTTAGTACAGGTAAAAGTAGACGCTAAAGCCAAAACCATTACTATCTCGGATAATGGTATAGGCATGACTGCCGATGAAATAAAAAAATACATCAATCAGGTAGCTTTCTCCGGAGCCTCTGAGTTTCTGGAAAAATATAAGGAAGCGAAAGACGCCCATGAAATTATTGGACAGTTCGGACTGGGTTTCTATTCAGCCTTTATGGTGGCGGATAAAGTAGAAATTCAAACCCTTAGTTATCAGCCCGGAGCCGAACCTGCTAAATGGGTTTGTGATGGCAGCACCAATTTTGAAATGGACGCTGGCAATCGTTCTGAACGAGGTACAGATGTTATCCTTTATATCAACGAAGAAAACAAGGAGTTTCTGGAAGAATACAAGATTCAGGAAATTTTGGATAAGTATGCCAAATTCCTTCCGGTGCCCGTACAGTTTGGTACCAGAACCGAAACCCAACGCGATGGCGAAGATGAAGAAGGCAAACCCAAATATAAAGAAGTAGAAGTTCCAAATATCATCAATACCGTACAGCCTATTTGGACCAAAGCTCCTACCGAATTGAAAGATGAAGATTATTTAGCTTTTTATAAAGAGTTATATCCATTTTCCGATGATCCATTATTCTGGATTCATCTGAATGTAGACTATCCATTCAATCTAACAGGTGTACTATATTTCCCGAAAATCAAAAACAATTTTGAACTACAGCGTAATAAAATAAGGCTCTTCAGCCGTCAGGTATTTATTACCGACGATGTGAAGGATATCGTACCAGAGTTTCTGATGTTGTTGCACGGTGTAATTGACTCACCGGACATTCCATTAAACGTATCGCGATCTTCCCTTCAGGCGGATAGCAATGTAAAAAAGATTAATACCTACATTACTCGAAAAGTAGCCGATAAATTGGCGGAGTTATTTAAAAATGATCGAAAAGCTTACGAAGAAAAATGGAGCGATATCGGTTTATTTGTAAAATACGGTGCTATTAGTGAACCTAAATTCTGGGAGCGCGCGAAAGACTTTGTGCTGTTGAGTAATATCAAAAAAGAATTCTTTACTCTGAACGAATATCGGGATAAAGTAGCTCCGCAACAGACCGACAAAAACAATAATATTGTATACCTATATGCTACGAATCCAGAAAAGCAACATGCATATACCAATGCCGCTGATAAAAAAGGCTATGATGTTTTGTTGCTCGACGGGCCAGTAGACAACCACTTTATTAGTCACCTGGAACGGGAACTAGAAAAAACCTATATCAAACGAGTAGATGCGGACACTATCGAAAAATTGATTGACAAAGACGAAAAGATTGAAAGCAGCCTCAGCGAGGAACAAACTAAGCAACTGGAGGAACTATACAAAAGTGCCATTACAAAACCCAATATGGAAATCAGTGTGGAAAATCTCGCTGCTGATGCTTTACCGGTTACCATCACTATCGATGAATATACACGTCGCATGAAAGATATGGCTGCTCTAGGAGGCAATATGGACTTTTATAGCACCTTGCCGGATCACTACAAAGTAACTGTAAACGCTAACCATCCTTTGGCCACAAAAATTCTATCCGAAAGTAGTAAGGAAAAACAAGCAGCGTTGGCACAACAAGCTTTTGATCTGGCACTGCTGGCGCAGGGCATGCTTACAGGCCCTGATTTAACCGCCTTTGTAGAAAGAAGCGTGAAGATGATTTAAACCCAATATTACTCCTAAATAAAAAACGCCGGTGTATAAGCCGGCGTTTTTACTGTCAATCATTTCTAACTATCTGGTATAATCTAGCACATTGTTTTTTCTTTCGATATCAGCCATTCTTTGAGAAGGATCAATCTCTATCCTTGCTATATCCGAAAGTTTTAAATCGGTACTTACAGTATATGTAGCATCGGTCCAGCGCCATGCCGGATACAATTTTCTAGGAATAGAAGCATCCTCAACAGGCTTGGCTCCAAACATCAAATTCATCGGAATATAATGAAGTTCTTTGCTTCCCTGCTTAGAAGTTATCACTAAATCAATCGGCATGGGTATGAATCCATGATTGCGTAGACGAATTTGAACTTTATTATTTTCTTCCCACACGCTATCAATACCATAATCGATAGTTTGGGTTGTTTGCACCCATTTTTGTTTGTACCAGTCCAGTTTCAGGCCACTTCTCTGTTCAGCCACATGAATAAAATCGTTGACATCGGGGTGTTTAAACTTCCATTTATTATAATAATCCAGTAAAATCTGGTCCCGTACAGAGGCACCTACAATATAACCGAGCTGCTCAAGAAATACAGCACCTTTAGAATAGCTGGCCACACTATACGCCGCATTGGTATTGAAATGATCTGCATGGGTAGTAAGAGGTTCCTCTAGACCGCTTCTCACAATAAAGTAATAACTTCTATAATAGTCCGGTACGCGCCTAGAGCTTGTATCTCCATTTAGCCAAGCCTCTACCCTATCGTCTGCATAAGAAGTGAATCCCTCGTCCATCCAGGCGTAAAGACTTTCATTGGTAGCTAGCACGCCCTGATACCAGCTATGCATCCACTCGTGCAACCAAGCTCCGGGGCTTGCCAATAATGTAGCCATTGGATATTCCATACCTCCATCACCTCCAGTGATAAAAGAATATTGTTTATACGGATAAGCGCCAAAATGTTTAGCTATATAAGGATAAGCTTTTTCTGCTTTATCCAAGATTGCTTCCCACTCCTTAGGATCTTTACCTGCCGGCTTGTAAAGTAAGCGTAGTGTAATGCCCTCTTTAAGAACTCTTGTTTTATGAACAAACTCGGGATCTGCTGCCCACATAAAATCATGCACATTAGATGCTGTAAATTTCCATGTTAGCTTGTCGCCTGCGGGCCGTACGACTTTGGTCCCCGAAGCTTCGTATCCGTATCCTATCTGCTGGGCGTTGGTAAGATAGCCGGTACCGCCTAAAATGTAATTTTTATCGATGGTGATATTTACGTCAAATGTTCCGAAAGGACCATAAAACTCTCTACCCACATAAGGAGTAGGATGCCATCCTTCACGATCATAGGCGCAAATACGCGGATACCATTGACTCATGGAATAGCGTACTTTAGTAGTGGGATTATCACGACCGCTTCGGCGAATCTGTAAAGGCACCTGCGCTTCAAATTCCATATCGAAAACCACTTTCTGCTTTGGCAAAATAGGTTTGCTCAGGTTTACCTTTAATATGGTTTCGTGCACTTCGTATTGCTGAGGTACACCGTTCATTTTTAATGAAAGTATTTTCTGATATCCGATTTCGTCAGGTTTGAGGTTGGCAATACGGTCTCTCACGCGGGTATCCCAATCAGGACGATTGTTCACTAATATCTTACCCTGACGTTGACTGCGCACATCCATCATACTACCGGGCTGAAAAGCATTCCAGTACAGATGATAGAATACTTGTTTTAAAGTATCGGGTGAGTTATTCCAATATTCCAGCTTTTGCTTACCGGAAAAGCGATTCGTTTGCACATTCATGTCTATATCCATTACATAATGAACACGCTGCTGCCAGTAATTACTTTGAGCTGAAAGAGATAAAACTGTTCCCAAGGATAACAGAAAAAGCAATGTATTTTTTCTTGTCATATAAATAAGTATTTGTGGGGATCCTTAATTCTTGAAGAGCAATTTCAGTAGCGGCCCAACCGCAATCTTATACCTTTAAAAATAAATATTATTTAGTTAAGATTTCTCATATCCTCCCACAACGATAACGATTTCACCTTTCACTGTTTTCTTACTGAAGTAGTCAGCCACTTCCTGTAAAGTTCCTCTTTGCGTTTCTTCAAACATCTTAGTCAACTCTCTGCTCACACTACAGGGGCGCTCCCCTCCAAAATATTGGATAAAATCTCTGAGCGTTCTAAGTAATCGCATGGGCGATTCATAGAATACCATGGTACGTTCTTCGGTTTTCAGCTTTTCCAACAAGGTATGACGACCTTTCTTAAGTGGCAGAAATCCTTCAAAAGAAAACCTGTTAGTAGGTAGTCCACTATTTACTAAGGCGGGCACGAATGCAGTAGGGCCGGGTAAACTTTCTACCTTTATTTCATTACGAACGCAGGCACGTACGAGCAAGAATGCGGGGTCTGAAATGCCCGGTGTACCAGCGTCCGTAACCAATGCCATTTTTTTGCCAGCCGCCAATTGCTGTACCAGATGATCAACTATTTTGTGCTCATTATGCTGGTGATAAGGCGTAAGTGGTTTAGATATCTGGTAATGATTTAAAAGATGTGAGGTGGTACGCGTATCTTCAGCCAATATCACATCCACCTCCTTTAGTAACTCCAAGGCTCTTAAAGTAATGTCCTTCAGATTACCAATAGGAGTAGGAATAAGATATAACATCAGCTAGTGAAATTGATGAACAAACGATTAGTACTCACATTTATCGGCCCAGGCAAAAGCCACTTATACTATTTTAATACGTTTACTTCGTAGTATTCCATTACAGCATTGGCCAATAGTTTCTTGGCAGCCTCCTCTCCAACGGTTTTGGCGGCTTCTTCACTTTCTGCATCTACCTGCAGAATAATATTCTTGCCAACTCGTACGTCTTCTACGTTCTTTAAACCTAAATTTTCCAATCCGCCTTTTACAGCTTTACCCTGCGGATCTAATAACTCTTTTAGAGGCATGATAATCACTTGTACTGTATAACTCATAACTAAATTTTACCTGGCTTAAAAATCAAAGATACGAGAACGTAGCTCACAAAAATAACAGGCACCGCCGCCCATCTTAAAAAAATGATGGCTACAATACCTATTAGTAATAAAATGAGTTTCTCAATATTGCTTTTAACACTGAAATTTTTAAACTTTAGGCTGATTAAAGGAAGATTCACTACCATCAGCAGCGATACTACCACAGTGATACCATATAAAACATATGGATTCAAAACAACCCCCTCCCAGAATGAGTTATCACCCCCAACAATGAATGGCAAGGAAGCTATGGTAAGACCTGCAGCAGGCGAAGGTACCCCTTTGAAATAATAGGTTTGTTCCTTATCGAGATTAAATTTGGCTAGACGCCATACTGCACAACAAGGGATTAATAACGCCGGCAACAAATAGCCTATATTATCAGGAGCCATTCCATTTCTGCTCAGTGCAAGTTCCAATAATCGATACATAATCATTCCGGGAGCTACACCAAAAGTTACCGCATCGCACAACGAATCTAACTGTGCGCCCATCTCGGAACTGGCATGCATTAGTCTCGCTATAAATCCGTCAAGGAAGTCCACCACTGCTGCTAAAAATATATACACTCCTCCAATCATAAGGCCAAAAGAAAAATCGCCCGGTTTATTGCTAAAAAGCAAGCTATCACCGTCTTTAAAAATATAGATGATAGCCACACAGCCAAAAACCAGATTTAGTAACGTAAAGAAATTGGGGAGCTGTTTCATATTGACTTTATTAACTAATGCCCTTTACCGCTTCATCAGTCTTTCGATATCATCAGCCTCAATGGGAATATTCTTCATCAAGTCTATATTACCGTTCTTAGTAAGCCAATAGTTATTCTCAATACGAATGCCCATTTGCTCTTCCTCAATATAGATACCGGGTTCTATGGTAAGGAGCATGCCGGGTTTGAGCGGCGTCCGGAACGGCCCTAAGTCATGCACATCCACCCCTAGATGATGCGAAATACCATGATAAGTATAGCGACGATAAGCACGGTTTTCGGGGTCTTCGTTTTTCACATCAGCCTTTGTCAGTAGTCCCAATTTCAGAAAGTGCTTGGTAAGCTCATCACCTACCTTCTCGTGATATTCGGCGATGGTGATACCCGGTTTCAGAATACTGGCACAGTAGCGATGGACAGCTAGGCAGGCATTGTACACTTCTTTTTGTCTTTTCGTAAACTTACCGTTAACAGGTACTGTGCGGGTTAAATCAGCATTATATCCACCGTATTCAGCACCAAAATCCATTAATATCAGCTCACCGTCTTTACACTGATTATTGTTAAACACATAATGTAATACACGAGCATTATCACCACTGGCGATGATACTACCATATGCTTCTCCGGTAGCACGTTGGCTTAGGAAGGAGTGCATAATTTCTGCTTCTATTTCGAACTCCCATACACCAGGCTTGATAAACTTCAATAATCGACGGAAAGTATTATCGGTAATATCGATAGCCTTTTGTACCACTTCTATTTCGTGCTTAGTCTTTACGGCACGCAATTCTTGTACTATAGGAGCTGCACGCAAATAATGATGTAAGGGATATCGTTCTTTTAAATACTTAATATAACGGGTCTGTGCCGTATCGGTCCAGACACTTTTGCGATCATGCTCGTTAGAATCTAAATACACATGCTCTGCAGCATGCATCCAGCTTTGAAACAGTGCGGGCAATGCATCCAGCCATACAATGGTTTTAATACCGCTGATAGCCTGCGCTTCTTCCTTTCTCAACCTTTTCCCGTCCCATTTTTCCTTTAGTTCATTAGGGCGTACCAGCACCAGCACTTCTTTATACTTGGGATCGGGGTTATCGGGATACAGGATCAGCATAGTCTCTTCCTGACGAACACCAGTGAGCCAATAAAGCGTACTATTAGGCTTGTATTTATATACGGCATCTGCATTTTGAGGCATTTCATCATTAGCCACAAAAATAGCGATAGCGTTTTTTTGCATCTTGCTCACAAACCGCTTACGGTTCTGAATAAAAAGAGTAGGGTCTAACGGAAGATATTTCATCGAACTATTTTTTGAGGCGCTAAAGATAGGCAAAAAAGCCGGAGCCTTAAATACACGTATGGCAATGTCGCTCTTTAAGATTGTTAGCAACTAAATCTATGCTATTCTGACTCAATAGGTTAAGCGATGTACTGGATTATCGGATGTAGCTAGGCGGATTAGAACAATCCATATAGGGTTGAATCCACCTTGGTAATGATTTCACCGAAGTGTTCTTCGTTTTCGGCAAACTTATTTTTGTCTACGTCGATCACCAAAAGCGGACCTTCTTTATAGGAAGCTACCCATTTGTTGTAATACTCATTGAGTCTTTTCAGATAATCTAGACGAATGTTTTCCTCATACTCCCGGCCGCGTTTCTGAATCTGTCCCACCAGTGTGGGCACAGAAGCACTCAGATAAATCATCAAATCGGGAGGTTTTACCATCGACTTTAATGTTTGGAAAAACTCAAAATAGTTATCATAATCGCGTTTACTCATTAATCCCATCTCGTGGAGGTTGGGAGCGAAGATATGTGCATCTTCATAGATAGTCCTATCCTGTATAACAGTTTCGGTGCCATTTTGGATTTCCAACAACTGTTTTAAACGGCTATGCAAAAAGTAGATCTGCAGGTTAAAACTCCAGCGGGGCATATCCTCATAGAAGTCCATCAGATAGGGATTGTGGTCCACATCTTCAAAATGAGGAATCCACCTATAATGTTTGGCCAGCATCTGGGTAAGCGTAGTTTTTCCTGCCCCAATATTTCCGGCAACAGCAATGTGCTTGGGTTTAGATTTTGATTTCGCCATTTTCACAAGATGGTTAATGCTTTATTGTCCGAGCTTTAAATAACTTCATTAAAGTTCGGCAATGATTATGCTTATTCGATCGCTATTTATCAAAAATATAATAATCCCATGGCTTTTCGCACTTCTTTCATAGTGCGTTCAGCACTTTCTGCGGCCTTTTCTGCACCTGAGCTAAGAATTCTATTCAGCTCCGCCTCATTATCACGAATATCCTGAGCCTTCTGCCGAATCGGAGCAATATACTGTACCATATCTTCCGCTAGTTGCTTCTTCATATCACCATAACGGATGGCACAGTTGTTATAGTCTTCTTCAAATTTATGAATTACTTCTTCTTTACTCACCAGTTTCATCAAGTCAAAGAGATTCTCAATGTAATCCGGCTTAGGGCTATTGGGTTCAGTAGGACCTGCGTCGGTTTTGGCCTTCATTATTTTTTTGCGGATCAGATCATCATCATCGGCAAGATAAATAGTAGCATATTGGTTCTCACTTTTACTCATTTTCCCCGAACCATCCAAGCTGGGTACTTTCAACAGAGCTTCACCAAAATTAAATGCTTGCGGCTCTGGGAATACCTCACTATATCTGTGATTAAAACGGTTGGCAAAAGTGCGGGTCATTTCCAGATGCTGTTCCTGATCTTTTCCGACAGGCACCAGTTTAGCGCGATGAAGTAAAATATCAGCTGCCATCAATACCGGATAAGTAAGCAAACCGGCATTGACATTATGAGGCTGCAATCGTACTTTATCTTTAAAAGTGGTTGTCTTTTCCAACTCACCTTTATATGCCAGCATATTTAAGTATAAATACAACTCGGTAGTTTGTGGCACATCGCTCTGACAATAAAGAGTTACTTTCTGAGGATCTAGTCCACAGGCCAGATATTCAGACACTACTTTTAGTACATTTTCTCTTAGTTCCTTTGTGTCGGGATGGGTTGTTAAAGAGTGCAGATCGGCTATAAAGAAAAAGCATTCATACTCATTCTGCATCTTCACATAGTTGCGCAGAGCACCAAAATAATTTCCCAAGTGCAGATTTCCGGTTGGTCGAACACCACTTACTACTATTGCTTTGTTACTCATAGGCTGCGAAGATAAATTTAAAATGCAGAACAGGAAATGGAAAAATCAATAAGTTTCTTCCACTACCCTTCTTTTGGGAACTTCGGCAGCTTCCTATAAGTAAATATTGCAATAAGAAATCGAGACTAGTGGCTAATTAGGACATTAAGGATACTTTTACATCCATCATCTGTCTGATGGCATCCGCAATACCTGCAGCATCGTATCCGCACTCATGATGTAGTTCTTTTGGCGTACCGTGTTCTACGATTCTATCGGGAATTCCGAGGATGCGAATATCGTTCTTGTATCCGTGTGCGGCCATAAACTCCAGCACAGCACTACCAAATCCGCCCACTACAGTTCCATCTTCTACCGTAATGATTTTTTCGTATTTGCTCAATGCCTCATGAAGTAGTTCCTCATCGAGGGGTTTAGCAAAACGCATATCGTAATGAGCGGGATCTATCCCATCCTGCTTTACATCGCGAATGGCGGCAGCTGCAAAATTGCCGGGATGTCCCAAAGAAAGGATCGCTATATCTCTTCCATCTTTGAGTTTTCTACCTTTCCCTATGGGAACTTCTTGCATGGGGGTTTGCCATTGGGGCATCACACCTTCACCACGGGGATATCTGATTACAAAAGGCATTTGAGTAGATTCCAGTTGTGCAGTATACATCAGATTTCGCAGCTCACTTTCGTTCATGGGAGCACTGATGATCATATTAGGGATACAACGGAAATAGGCTATATCATAACATCCGTGATGGGTAGGGCCGTCATCCCCTACCAGTCCGGCGCGGTCTATACAAAGTACCACAGGCAGCTTCTGTATCGCTATATCATGCACCACCTGGTCGTATGCACGCTGCATAAAGGTAGAATACATATGACAGAACACCCTTAACCCTTGAGTTGCTAGGCCGGCACTTAGCGTAGCAGCATGCTGCTCGCATATACCTACATCGAATGCTCGATCTGGCATCTCCTCCATCATGTACTTAAGAGAAGAACCCGAAGGCATGGCGGGCGTTACTGCAAAGATCTTATCGTTCTGTTTAGCTAGCTCAATGATGGTTTTTCCAAACACATCCTGATACTTAGGTGGCTGAGGAGTGTCGAATTTCTTTTTATATATTTCTCCTGTTACCTTATCAAATGTACCTGGAGCATGCCATTTGGTTTGATCTTTTTCGGCCAGGGCATACCCTTTACCCTTTGTAGTAATTACGTGCAGAAGTTTAGGGCCTGGGATATCTTTCAGGTCGTTTAAAGTATCAATAAGTTTGGTAATATTATGCCCGTCGATCGGACCAAAATATCGAATCTTAAGCGCTTCAAAAAGATTGGAACTACTGTTCACAAGCCCCTTTACGCTTTCGGCCAGTTTGTGCATCATGGAGCGGGTAAATTTATTACCCACGGGCAATTTGCCCAATGCATTCCATATATCGTCTTTCAGTTTATTGTAGGTACGTGAAGTAGTAATATCTGTGAGATATTCTTTGAGCGCTCCCACGTTGGGATCAATGCCTATCCCATTATCGTTGAGAATTATTAGCAAATTGGTATTGGCGACACCTGCATGATTCATGGCCTCGAATACCATACCGGCGGTCATGGAACCATCACCGATGATGGCAACCACTTTTCTATCCTCCTCCCCTTTATACTTGGCAGCGATTGCCATACCCAGCGCAGCGGAAATGGAGGTGGAAGAATGCCCTACACCAAAAGCATCGTACTCACTTTCAGAACGTTTGGGAAATCCGCTTAAACCATTGTATTTTCTGTTAGTAACAAACTGATCGCGGCGCCCGGTAATGATTTTATGACCATATGCTTGATGCCCTACATCCCAAACCAACTGATCGTAAGGAGCATTATATACATAATGCAATGCAGTGGTAAGCTCTACTACACCCAAGCTGGCGGCAAAATGTCCGCCGTGCACACTTACAACGTCAATAATATATTGCCTCAGCTGTTCACAAAACTCATGCAACTTCTCCCGTGGAATTTTTTTCAAATCCTCAGGACTATTCACAGATTGAAGTAAGGGTCCAGGTGTAATAGTCATCCAACAAAGATTTGGACAAAAATAAGTATTTTGATAGGTAAATTTCTCTTTCTAATTTATAAAACTAGAAGTCGCTTCACTGCGTAAGAATATAGGAATAGCTTGTTTCAACCCTTAAGGCAACACTCAAAATACAACCATTTTATTATCACAGCTTTATCATACAAAATGCATCTGTAAAAAGATTCTCAGCAAATTACATTCATCATTATCCGTTTATACATCATCCTTACCACTGATAATTTATTTGAAGAAGCTTGCGGCTTCCTGCTTAGATTTGTTTTATGATAATCGGCAAAAGATACTATTGGGTATTGCAGATTTTGGGATGGAGTGCCTTTTTTTTCTGGCATTTATTTCTAGCCTGGTCGCTCGATAAAATGAATGACCCTCAGGAACGCATCATCATGATACAGCGCATGGCAAGTTTCAGTATACTAGGATTGATACTGTCACACTTACTGCGCATTGCGATACTCAAAACAAAAGTGCTCTCGCTTAAAGTATCGAAACAGATTGCACTGCTACTTTTATATACACTAATCACCTCCTTTGTATGTGGCATTATCGAATGGGTCGTTTTAAAAAAATTGGAACTACTCCATAAGAGCGAATTAGGGATTTTGAACAAATCCCTATTGCTTCTCTTACTAAACAATGCCTTTTCTTGGTTTTTCTATTTCCTCATCTGGAGCTCCGTATATTTCGGTTACCACTATATTACTAAGGCACAGCAAGAACAGATAGACAATCTCATCTTAAAATCGCACATTAAAGAGTTGGAGCTAAAAACCATTAAAACGCACATCAATCCTCATTTTATCTTTAATGCGTTAAATGGTATCAGAGCTATGGTGGATGAAGATCCTCAACGAGCCCGAAGAGCCATTACGGAGCTGAGTAATATTCTGCGAAGCAGTATCAATCTTGATAAATCTGAAACAATTGCCTTATCAGATGAACTGAATATTGTGAAAGATTATCTAGCTCTGGAACAGATGCGTTTTGAAAGCAGACTACAAGTGTCTTTTAATATTGAGGAGGAAACGCTTTACCAACAGATACCTCCAATGATGCTGCAAATGTTGGTGGAGAATGCCATTAAACATGGTATTAGCCATGAAGTAAACGGGGGCATTGTCAAACTTACTTCTACCGTAAAAAACGGCCTTCTTGAACTCATTGTTGAAAATACCGGACAATTGAAAGCAACACCCCCCGACAGCGGTTTCGGAATAAAAAGCATTCGAGAAAGATTATCCTTAGTCTACGGAGATAATGCAACTTTCGAAATAAAGCAAGCCGCACCCCATATTGTAGAAGCTAAACTTCAATTGCCTCTCACATTATAACCGATGCATATGAGAACAATTATTATAGATGATGAAAGGCTGGCACGTGCTGAACTTGCCAAACTATTACAACCTTATACCGATATCGAAATTATCGATGAAGCCTCCAATGCTAATGAGGCGATAGAAAAAATCAACGCACTACAGCCTGATTTGATTTTTTTGGATATCCAAATGCCCGGCAAAACGGGATTTGAAATGCTTACAGAGCTTGATTTTGTGCCTACAGTAATTTTTACTACAGCTTATGACGAATATGCCTTAAAAGCATTTGAGGTAAATGCGCTGGATTATTTATTAAAACCTATTGAATCCAAAAGATTGGAAGCTGCCATCAATAAAATAAAATCTACCATTAAAAACACACCCAATGATGAACGCCCCAAGCACGAAGAAATACTGGGTGAAAACAGTCAGGTCTTTCTTAAGGATGGCGACAAATGCTGGTTCATTCAACTATCCGAAGTACGGCTATTTGAAAGTGTAGGCAATTATGCCAAAGTATTTTTTAATGGACACAAGCCTTTAATCTTAAAATCACTTAACGCACTGGAAGAAAGACTAGACCCTAGAATTTTCTTCAGAGCCAACCGTAAACACATCATCAATCTGCGTATGGTGGAAAAAATCGAACCTTACTTTAATAACGGATTATTAGTAGAATTAAGGGGTGGTGAAAAGATAGAAATCAGCAGAAGACAGGCCGTTAAATTCAAAGAAAGAATGAGTTTCTAATGATAAAAAGGTATTACTTTAAAAAACGGATATTTGCTTAAACTTTTCTGGAAACATGAAAAAAGTCATTGGTTATACACTGCTACTTTGCAGTACTCACGTATACGCACAAAAACACATCAACATTCGTGTAGAAGATGTTTCTAAAACCATCAGCGTACTGGCTTCCGATTCGTTACAAGGCCGTAAAGTGTTTACTCCTGAAATTGATAAAGCCGCACAATACATTGCTGAAGCCTTTCAACAAGCGGGGTTAAAACCTCTCAAAGGCAATAGCTTTCTCCAATCTTTTAGCATGGTCAGTGCCACTCAGGAATCGCTTACAGCCAAAAGCAACGGAACTGAAGTAGATCCCCAAAAAATTGTGCTGATTACATCTAAGCCCAAAATCACGTTATCATCACACAATCTTTCGATAGAAAAAATTACGGCTACTGATAATTTCTTCTCTAAAGCGATACAATTCGCTGCCAGTGACAAGGATTTGTTGGTTGTGGTAGATCCAGCCTTTGCAGACAGATTTCCACGCCTGAGCATGCTGAAACGTAGCTTTTTTCAATCTGCTGCTAGTGTAGCATTTGTATTAGGCGATGTCGATACCCAGAACCTTACTATAACAGCCTCACATAACATAAAAGAACATCAACTTGCCAATGTGGTAGGCATTCTACCCGGAAAGAAAAAAGCTGATGAATATGTTATTTTCTCTGCGCATTACGATCATCTAGGTATTGGTAAGCCCGTAAACGGCGATAGCATTTATAACGGCGCCAATGATAATGCATCAGGCACCACCGCGGTAATTGAGCTAGCAAAATACTTTAAAGCCAAAGGCGATAATGAGAGAACATTAATATTTGCAGCGTTCACTGCTGAAGAGAGTGGAGGTTTTGGCTCACAGTATTTCAGCAAACAACTACCTCCGGAAAAAGTGGTTGCCATGTTGAACATTGAAATGATTGGTACCGATAGCAAATGGGGGAAAAATAGCGCTTACATAACCGGATTTGAAAAAACAGATTTGGGTACCATTCTTCAGAAAAATCTAAAAGGCACGGATTTCAATTTTTATCCAGATCCTTATCCAGATCAGCAATTATTCTATCGCTCCGACAATGCTACTTTAGCCAGACTGGGGGTTGCGGCTCACACCATTTCCACTTCAAAAATGGACAATGAACCCAATTATCATAAACCCAGTGATGAAGTATCTACATTGGATCTTGAAAACATGACGGCTATTATCAAAGCCATTGCCTTGAGCGCCAAAAGTATTATTGCAGGAACTGATACTCCTTCCCGAGTAGATACAAGTGATTTAAGATAGGAGCATCACTTACGAAGTGCCTCCCGTACTTTTGGAGCGATTTTAGTTCCAAAGATTTCGATAGACTTCATGATTCTGTCATGAGAAGGGGCCCCTACGTCCATATGAGCAGAGAAGCGTGTTAGTCCGAAGAGCTCTTGCAATTCGAGAATTTTATCGACAGCTTCATCAGCATCACCGATTATCAAATGTCCACCCTTACCACGTCCACGATCATATTGTACGCGCTGATAAGGAGGCCATCCGCGACTGCGCCCAATCCTATCCATTTGAGCGGAATAAACTGGATAGTAATAATCAGCAATTTCCTTGCTGTCCTCACCAAAGAAAGCATGTACATGCACCCCCACTTCAAAAGCATTCATATCGTGCCCAGCCTGTTGATAAATCGCCTTATTATAGTCGAATAACGGCTTGAACTGTACGGGGCTACCCCCAATAATCGCAAACATTACAGGCAACCCTAGAGAGGCTGCACGCACCACGGATTCGGGCGTACCACCCACAGCCACCCATATTTTTAAATGATTATTGACTGCGCGAGGTAATACCATCTGTTCCTTAAGCTCTGCCCGAAATTTTCCTTTCCAGGAAATAATTTCCTGTTCATTTATTTGTAATAACAAGCGCAACTTCTCATCGAAAAGTGCATCATAATCATTCAAATCATAACCATAAAGAGGGAACGATTCGATAAAACTACCCCGCCCGGCCATGAGTTCCGCTCGGCCATCAGATATTAGATCCAACGTTGCGAAGCTTTGATACAATCGCACCGGATCGGAAGAACTCAACACCGAAACAGCACTTCCCAGCTTAATTTTTTTAGTAACAGAAGCCAATGCGGCCAATAACACTTCCGGGACAGAAACAGCATAATCAGGCCGATGATGCTCCCCTATTCCGTAAAAGTCAAGGCCCACTTCATCCATAAGCTTCACTTCCTCAATAATTTCCTGTAGGCGTTGCTGTGCAGACTGAGGTTTTCCATCGGGTCCTATACGCACATCGCCAAACATGCCTATACCTAATTCCATTGTTATAACTTTAATGTATATAGGATAACACGCATTCTATAGGAATTGTTTTGCAAGTGATGCATACAGACATGCAATAGCTATTGTTCTCTATGCGCTAAACTACAAGCTTACACGGGAAGAAGAAGCGTGAATGGCCGTGCTCATTTCTGTAATCAACGAAGGGTCTTTTTCAATGGCGTTACCTACGACTACTACATCGGCGCCTGCCTTACAATTATTATAGGCCTTTTCGGGATCCTTAATACCTCCTCCTACAATTACCGGGGCTTCTACATTTTGCGCCACCGACTGAATCATACTTTCTGAGATAGGATTTTTGGCACCACTGCCTGCATCCATATAAATCACGCGCATACCCAGCATTTCGCCTGCCAGAGCCGTGCACATAGCCACATCATTTTTATCGTGTGGAAGTGGAGCAGTATTACTAATATAGGATACGGTGGTTGGAGCACCTCCGTCTACAACAATATATCCGGTTGGAATAATTTCCAACCCACTGTTTTTAACAAACGGAGCAGAAACAACATGCTGACCTATCAATAATTCAGGATTGCGGCCGGAGATTAATGATAAATACAAAAGCGCATCTGCATGCTTACTTAGTTGCGAGGGATTGCCTGGAAATAGTACTACCGGAATATCGCATGAAGATTTGATTTGTTTGATAATTTCATCCAAATGATCTGTAATTACCAAACTCCCCCCTACAAAAAAATAATCCACCTTCGCATCAACGGAAACCTGAATCAATTTGTGAATAGAGGAATTATCAACCCCGTCCGGATCAATTAATACTGCAAAGGATTTTTGCGCAGCATTTTTCTTTTCCCGCAGGGTTTTATAAATATTCTTTTTCATTCAACAGAAACAGGTTTCTGCAAAAATGCAAAAACTTTTTGAAATATCTTTATTTATTAAAGTATGGCAATCCACCACTAACTTTGGCATTTAAAAGACACTGATTATTTAAATCATTCCATAAAATATGGCTGCATCAATACATCCGTACGCATACTTTTCGCCGACAAGAAATACGCGCTATTGGATATTAAGCATATTCATGCTGTTATTGCATTTTATAAGTAGCGCGCAGCTTAACAGAGTTTTTTACGAAAGTAATAAAATAGTAACAGCCAAAAATGGCGCTGTCGTTTCAGCTCATCCACTAGCAAGTAAAGCCGGACTGCTAGTATTGCAAAAGGGGGGCAATGCTGTAGATGCTGCTATTGCCACTCAATGGGCACTAGCAGTGGTATATCCCGGCGCGGGCAATATTGGCGGCGGGGGTTTTATGGTGGCTTATTTAAAAAATAAAGAGGCCATTGCACTCGATTATCGCGAAATGGCTCCTGCTGCAGCTCACAGAGATATGTATTTGGACGAAAACGGTAATCATATTATTGAAAAAAGTCTTTATGGCCATCTGGCCAGTGGTGTTCCGGGTACGGTGGCGGGCCTCTTTGCTGCGCACAAATATGCGAAGCTCCCGATGAAAGTATTGATGGAGCCAGCCATTGAATTGGCCGAAAAGGGCTTTGCAATTACAGAAACCGAAGCCGAAACTTTAAACAGAGCCCAAAAAGATTTTATCAAATACAATACTATTCAGCCTGTATTTGTTAAACCTGAAGAATGGAAAAAAGGAGATCTATTGATACAAAAAGACCTTGCCAACACTCTCAAACGCATCAGCGATCACGGTGAAAAAGAGTTTTATGAAGGCAAGACAGCTCAGCTAATCGTTGAAGAAATGCAACGTGGCAAGGGCTTAATTACACTCGATGATCTAAAAAACTATAAAGCAAAATTTAGAACACCGCACATTTTTGATTATAGAGGATACACTATTATCGGCATGCCGATGCCTAGTAGTGGCGGAATATTGCTACATCAAATGCTAAAAATGATTGAGCCCTATGCTATCAATAAGATGGGATTCCATACGCCTCAGTCTGTACAATTAATGATAGAAGTAGAACGTCGTGCTTATGCAGATCGCGCCAAATATATGGGTGATGCAGATTTCTACAATGTACCGGCAACCGAATTAACCAGCAAGGCATACCTAAAAAAGCGTATGAAAAACTACAAGCCCAATATAGCTGGGAACAGCAAGGATATTATAGAAGGCGTTATACCGGGTTACGAAAGCGAAGAAACTACCCACCTCAGTGTTATCGACAAAGAAGGCAATGCTGTTGCCGTAACCACAACTTTGAACAATCATTACGGCAGTAGAACCGTAGTAGGCGGCGCAGGTTTTATACTCAATGACGAAATGGACGACTTCAGTGCTAAGCCCGGTACTCCTAATCTTTACGGAGCCGTGGGAGGTAAAGCCAATGCCATAGAGCCGGGAAAAAGAATGCTCAGTTCTATGACACCAACTATCGTACTTAAAAATAAAAAACCTTACCTCGTTGCAGGAACCCCTGGCGGAACTACGATACCCACTTCTGTATTTCAAACTATCTTAAACATCATCGATTTTAAAATGAGTACCGATGATGCCGTAAACAAACCCAAGTTCCATCACCAGTGGCTTCCGGACGAAGTATATATCGAACAGAACTTCCCTAAGGCTACCGCTGAAGCATTAACCAAAATGGGATACAAACTCAAGGAGCGAAAAAGTATCGGACGCACAGAAGTTATCAAAGTTCTACCCGACGGTAGTTTTGAAGCAGTTGCCGACAGGCGTGGTGATGATAGTGCTGAAGGCTGGTAATATCTTCTCAAATTCCAATTATATATGAAAGCTTTTAATACCATTGCTTTACTGCTGCTTTCCAATTCTTTCATGACATTGGCTTGGTACGGACATCTGAAATTTTTTAGCAAAGACAGTAATCATGCAGCTACTCCTCTTTGGATGATTATACTGTTAAGCTGGGGAATAGCCTTTTTCGAATATTGCTTTCAAGTGCCGGCAAATAGAATCGGCTCTTCAGAAACAGGCGGCCCCTTTTCGCTGGTACAATTAAAGGTATTGCAGGAAGTGATTACGTTAGTAGTATTTGTAATTTTTTCAAAACTTGTTTTTCACAACCTTCAGTTTTCCCTGAATCATTTTATAGGGTTCGCACTGCTCGTAGGTGCTGTATACTTCATCTTTAAGGGGTAGCCCTATAAGTGGCTAGTTCCTTACGGGCGACTTCAAACTCCTCCCATACACGCTGCACTATATCGGCGGCGGGGGGAAGGTCTTTAATTAGGGCACTCACCTGTCCTATTTCCAGTTCGCCCTCAGAAAGATCACCTTCAAACATTCCCATACGGGCACGTCCTTTCCCCAAAAGTTGCATCAATTCGTCCTTACCAGCGCCTCGCAATTCGGCAGCTTGCACCTGCTGATAAAACTCATTTTTTAATAAACGCACGGGAGTGAGTTGTTTTAATGCAAGCTGCGTATCGCCCTCCCCTGCCTGTAGCACCAAATTTTTAAAATTGATATGAGAAGAAGCTTCCCGACTAGCAACAAACCGACTGCCCATCTGCACGCCTTCGGCACCCAACGCAAATGCCGCCAACATTTGCCTACCCGTAGCAATACCGCCTGCAGCAATCACCGGAATAGAAACAGCATTCACCACTAATGGCACCAGCACCATAGTGGTCGTTTCTTCCCGTCCGTTATGACCACCTGCTTCGAAGCCTTCTGCCACCACTGCATCACAGCCGGCTTCCTCAGCCTTTACGGCAAACTTACTGCTGCTTACCACATGCACCACTTTAATACCCGCCTCTTTGAAATGCGGTGTCCAAGTTTTGGGATTACCGGCACTGGTAAATACTATGGGGACCTTCTCCTCAATAATGACAGCGACCTGTTGCTCGATATGCTGATATAACAAAGGAAGATTGACGGCGAAAGGCTTTGCAGTAGCAGCTTTACATTTTTGAATGTGCTCCCGCAAAATCTCTGGAGACATAGAACCGGCACCTATTATACCCAAGCCACCTGCATTACTAACAGCACTGGCCAATTTCCAACCACTAGCCCATACCATTCCTGCCTGAATAATGGGATATTGAATATTGAATAACTGCGTAATGCGCATGATACGTTTATGATTAATCGTGAACCAGACTACAGCAATTTACGATTAATACTATAAACTTCAGAAAAGACCAATTATCCTAAATCGATACTGGTATTATCGCCGATATTTAGACTGCGGGTTTCTCCCTTTAAGCGAGTGTCGCTACCAATAAGCGAATCTTCCAGTACGATATCGTAGAGACTACAATAAGCGCCTACAATAGAGTTTTTAACGATAGATTGTTTGAGATGGGTAAACTCTCCCAGAGTCACATTAGGCCCCACAATGCTGTTTTCGATAACACAGCCTTCTCCAATACTTACCGGAGGAATAATAACTGTATTGAGATACTTAGAAGCCTTTACCTCTTTACCAAATTTCTTAAGCAGCGTTGCGTTAGATTTCAGTAGAGTATCTTTATTTCCTGCATCAAACCAATTATCCACCTTAAATGAACCGAACTGTACCCCCTTCCGAATCATACAATCGATAGCATCCGTGATGGTGAACTCGCCGTGGGTAACTAGTCCTTTATTGATATTGTCATCCAGACATTCAAACAAGATGCTACTTTCTTTAATCTTGTAGATACCCACCATAGCGAGATTGGACTTAGGAATACTGGGTTTTTCAATAACCGATTCGATAAAACCGTTTTTATCTATCTCCGCTACACCAAAATCTCCCGGATTATCTACCTTACGTACCCCAATCATAGAATGAGGGCTTTTTAGCACGGCGCGAATATCATATTCGCAAATGGTATCTCCCAGCGTAATTAGCACTTCATCGCCCTTAACGGCATCCTTTGCCAAACTGATGGCATGCCCCACTCCTTTTCGATCTTCCTGACCTACAAAATGAGCGACGATATCACTGTGTCTGTCTTTTACGTAATGATATATTTTGTCTCCGAGGTATCCGATTATAAAAACAAACTCCTCTATACCGGCATCTTTAAGCTGGTCTATGATGATACTGAGAACAGTTTTACCCGCTAATGGAATTAAGGCCTTGGGCTGTGAATAACTATGTGGCCTTAGTTTCGTTCCGGTACCTGCAACTGGAATGATTGCCTTCATTATAAAATTAATCTAAAGCACCTTCAAATAAAGCGGTGAAGGTAAGTAAAAATGGAAAAATGGCTACATATACCTTTAGGAATCTTTAAGACAATAATCTTTGTCAAGTTTTCAAATCGCTAGTCTTATCTTTGCGCCATGCAACATGATACTATACTTTTCCAATTGCTGGAGAAAGAATTAGAACGCCAGCGCAACGATATTGAATTAATCGCTTCAGAGAACTTCGTTTCCTATCAGGTATTAAAGGCTATGGGCAGTGTGCCTGCCAATAAATATGCAGAAGGCTATCCCGGTAAAAGATATTACGGAGGCTGCGAGGTAGTAGACGAAATCGAAAATCTAGCTATAGATCGCTTAAAAAAGATATTCAATCTTAGCTGGGCTAACGTACAACCTCATAGTGGTGCACAAGCCAACGCTGCCGTATTTATGGCCGTGTTGAAGCCCGGCGATACCATTATGGGATTGGATCTAAGTATGGGCGGACACTTGACTCACGGTAGCCCAGCCAATTTCAGTGGTAAACATTACAATGTAATTTCATATGGTGTCAATAAAGACACCGGACTGGTAGAATATGACGATTTAGAGCAGAAAGCACTTGCTCACAAACCTAAAATGATTATCTGCGGAGCCTCAGCATACAGCCGCGACTGGGATTATGCCCGAATTCGTGCGGTGGCTGATAAAATCGGAGCCATTGTAATGGCCGACATCGCTCACCCGGCAGGTTTGATTGCTAAAGGATTATTAAACGATCCTTTCGAACATTGTCATATCGTAACCAGCACTACTCATAAAACCTTGCGTGGACCGCGTGGTGGTGTTATCATGATACGTCATGATTTCGAAAACCCCTGGGGCATTAAAGACCCTAAAGGCAATATCCGCACGATGAGCCAGCTGTTAGATTTGGCAGTGTTCCCCGGCTTACAAGGAGGACCGCTGGAACATATCATCGCTGCAAAAGCGGTTGCTTTTGGTGAAATTCTTGATGACAGCTTTACTGAGTATGCTAAACAAATTATTCGCAATGCCCAAGCAATGGCTGACGCCTTTATGGAAAAAGGCTACAACCTTATTAGCGGCGGAACCGATAACCATCTTATGTTGATTGACCTGCGCAACAAAAACATTACCGGTAAAAAAGCACAGGAAACTCTAGACAAAGCATTTATTACACTGAATAAAAATGCGGTTCCTTTCGACGATAAATCGCCTTTTGTAACTTCAGGTATTCGGGTAGGTGTACCGGCCGTGACAACAAGAGGCCTGAAAGAAAAAGACGTAGTAGAAGTTGTAAATATGATTGACAAAGTGTTGATGAATGCCGATAATGAGCAATTAATTGCTGGCGTGCGCGAAGATGTAAAAGAATTCATGAAGCAGTTTCCGCTTTATCCGGAACTGGGATAATGGTAGCATCAACCAAGTTTTCAAAACATCATTGATAACTTTTTCGTATGATTCAAAGAAAACAAACACTTTGGCTGTTACTATCGTCGATATGTAGCGGTTTAACATTCAAATTCCCCTTTTATGTGGGTACGGTAGCTCCGGGTACCCAAGGCGTAGAGGGTCCCGAACTCACCGCTACGGACAATATCTACCTTATATTACTCACAGTGGCAGTGCTGGGGCTGGCTGTAGTGTCAATTTTCCTTTTCAAAAATCGTAAAAAACAAGTCCTACTTTGTTACTTGGGTTTACTTGGCGCTCTTGGCCTTCCAGTGGTTTATTATAATTACTCCCAATATTTTCAACAAGGTGCATTTGCCTTAACATCTTTACTCACAGTACTGATAATCATAGGCTTTATATTCGCCATCCAAGGTATAAGGCGAGATGAAAAACTCATTAGGGACTTAAACAGATTAAGATAGATAACAGCTTTTATCGCATAAATTAATTACATACGGAACTTCTTTGAGGTTCCGTATTTTTTTACTTTAACACACAGCATTTTACCCCCTCGATTTATTTAAATACCTTTGCACGCAATTAAAACCCACCAAGGGAAAAATATTATTATGGCAAAAGTAAAAGTCGGTCTGGTACAGATGAGCTGTACCGCAGATAAGCAGGCAAATCTGAATAAAGCTATTGAAAAAATAAAAGAAGCTGCTTCCAAAGGGGCGCAAATTGTATGTCTACAGGAGCTTTTTACTTCTTTATATTTCTGCGATGTAGAAGATTATGAGAATTTCAAATTGGCCGAGCCTATTCCCGGCCCCTCTACTGAAACATTGCAGCAAGTAGCCAAAGAATTGGGTGTTGTAATCATTGCCTCTCTTTTCGAAAAAAGAACAGAAGGTATATACCACAACACCACGGCCGTGCTGGATGCAGATGGAAGCTACCTTGGAAAATACCGCAAAATGCACATCCCGGATGATCCGGCTTATTACGAAAAATTCTACTTTACCCCGGGCGACCTGGGTTATAAAGTTTTCAAAACCCAATTTGCTACCATCGGCGTATTAATATGCTGGGATCAGTGGTATCCAGAAGCAGCAAGAATCACAGCGCTCATGGGTGCCCAAATTCTGTTCTACCCGACTGCTATTGGTTGGGCTGCCGAACAGGATGAAGAAACCAACAAAGACCAGTACAATGCTTGGCAAACTATTCAGCGGGGTCATGCCGTAGCAAATGGTATTCCTGTGGTAAGTGTAAACCGCGTAGGCTATGAGCAGAACGGCGCCATGAAGTTCTGGGGTGGAAGCTTTGTAGCCAATGGGCAGGGTAAATTGCTTTATTTGGCATCTCACGACCAAGAAGAAACTGAAGTTGTAGAATTGGATCTGAGGGAAGCAGACAGCTTTAGAGTGCATTGGCCATTCCTCCGAGACAGAAGAATCGACTCTTATCATCCCATTACCAAGAGATTTCTTGATGAGGAATAATCTTACCGGAAAATACTAATGCTATAAAGAATAGAATGTAAGCCACGCAGTGTGCAAGATTGGATACTGTTTTGATAATAGTATGCCCAATCCTAAAGCTCCTGCAAAACTGGCCTATAACTTTAAAGCGCTATTGAAAACATCAGACAATTAAACGTATTAAATAAATGAATTCAAACAATTCCGAACTGCAGCCCTCCACGGAAGCAACATTTGTTCCCAAACAACTGGGATATTTCTTCCCTGCCGAATGGCATCCGCACGAAGCGACCTGGCTAAGCTGGCCTCATAAAGAAGCTTCTTGGCCCGGTAAGATTCATACTATTTATCCTTACTATGCGCATTTTGTAAAAGAACTGGCGAAAAGCGAAATCGTAAGGATCAATGTGGCCGATGAAGCAATGAAGAATTTTGCCATTAGGCATTTGCAAAAGCAGGAAGTAGATTTGAACAAGGTTGAATTTTATTATCATCCTACCAATGATGCGTGGTGCAGGGATCATGGTCCGGCTTTTCTTATTAATCCCGCTGCAGCAGGTTCTAAAAAAATTATTGTAGACTGGGGATATAACGCCTGGGGGGACAAATATCCTCCCTATGATTTGGACGATGATATTCCTACAAAGATTGCACGTCACTTCAAATTGCCGGTAGTATATCCCGGTATCGTAATGGAAGGTGGTTCCGTAGAATTTAACGGGAAAGGTACCGTTCTTACTTCTACCTGTTGCTTACTGAACGAAAATCGCAATCCGCATCTGAATCAGGAGCAGATTGAAAATTATCTGTATAACTATTATGGTGCTGAACAGGTATTATGGGTAGATGAAGGTATTGTGGGAGATGATACCGACGGACACATTGATGATACTATCCGATTCGTGAATGAGGATACCGTACTCACTGTGGTGGAGGAAAACAAAAACGATGAAAACTATGAGCTGCTTCAAAACAATCTGAAAAAGCTAAAGCAAATGCGGCTGCTCAATGGGAAGCAACTCAACATTATAGAACTTCCTATGCCTGATCCCGTGATTTATGAAGACCAACGATTACCGGCATCTTATGCCAATTTTTATATATGCAATAGATCGGTAATCGTGCCCACCTATCGTTGTAAAAACGACGAAAAGGCATTGAGAATTATACAGGAGCAGTTCAAGGATAGAACTGTTGTAGGCATTGACTCTACTGAAATTATATGGGGTCTGGGAAGTTTCCACTGCCTTAGCCAACAGGAACCTGCTGTATAAAGATCTATATTATTTAAAGCGAATTCAAAGAGGGTCTTACAGATATTTTGCGGTATGACTCTCTTTTACTTTTTTAATATCTGCAGGTTTTCCGGCAAACACTACTGCCCCCCCACCGTCTCCGGCTTCAGGGCCCAGGTCAATTAACCAGTCTGCGCTCTTAATCACATCCGTATTATGCTCAATTACAATAATGGAATGCCCCTGTTCTATGAGTGCATCAAATGAAGCCAGCAGTTTTTTAATATCATGAAAATGCAGGCCTGTAGTAGGCTCGTCGAAGATGAATAATATTTTGTTACTATTTCTACCCTTTCCTAAAAAAGAAGCCAGCTTCACACGTTGCGCTTCGCCACCTGAGAGCGTATCAGAGGATTGACCCAACTTAATATATCCTAAACCCACATCGCTTAAAGGCTGAATAGCTTTAGCAATTGCATCAGATATCGGTGCGAAAAATTCGATAGCCTCATCTACACTCATCTCCAAAACATCGTGAATATTCTTTCCGTTAACCTGTACTTCCAGTACTTCGTCCTTAAAACGTTTACCCCCGCAACTTTCGCATACCAGATGTACATCTGCCAAGAATTGCATTTCAATAACCTGCTCACCCTCGCCTTTACAAGTATCGCATCTACCTCCATCTACATTAAATGAAAAATGCTTAGGCTGAAAACCCCGCATCTTACTTAATGGCTGTTTTGCAAAAAGATCGCGTATTTCATCATAGGCCTTGATGTAAGTAACCGGATTACTACGTGAGGACTTACCGATAGGATTCTGATCTATCAGTTCTATTTGTTGTATACTATCTACATCTCCTTTAATAGCCTTGTGAAATCCTACTTTCTCTCCTGTAAACTCTCCTTTAATTTTTTGTAGCGCAGGATAGAGTATTTGTTTAACCAATGTCGTTTTACCACTGCCGCTTACTCCGCTCACTACACATAATACATTCAGCGGAAATTCGACGGTAATATCTTTCAAATTATTGTGGCGTGCACCTTCTACAATAATAGACCGCGTCCATTTTCTTACCGTTTTAGGCGGTACAATTGATAGTGCCCCGCTGAGATATTTACCTGTGAGACTTTGAGGATTTTTGATGAGGGTTTTATAATCGCCTTCCGCCACTACTTCTCCTCCTAAATGCGAAGCCAAAGGCCCCATATCAATAATATGATCGGCTTGCCTCATCATCATTTCATCGTGTTCCACCACTACAACGGTATTGTTCAGATCCCGCAATTCCTTTAAAACTTTTATCAGGTTATCCGTATCTCTCGAATGCAGGCCAATGGAAGGCTCATCCAAAATGTAAAGCGAGTCGGTAAGATTGCTTCCCAAACTACGTGTTAATTGAATACGCTGACTTTCGCCGCCACTCAACGTGTTAGCCACACGATTCATTGTCAGATATCCCAATCCCACTTTAATGAGCGTATCGAGCCTACTATGTATTTCAATTAAAATACGCTTGGCGACTTCCTGGTTATGTGCCGACAATTTTAATTTATCGAACCACGCCTTCAAATCTTTTGCAGGCATTTCGCAAAGCTCACCTATATGCTTACCTCCAACTTTTACATACAAAGCTTCCTTACGAAGGCGATAGCCATTACAATCGGGACAGGTAGTTCTTCCACGATAACGACTCAGCAATACGCGGTACTGCACCTTGTAAAGATTTTGTTCTACTTCTTTGAAGAAATCATTAATACCGCCGGGCGTCTTCCATAAATAATTATACTGCTCTTTAGTTAAGTCGGCAATGGGTTTATGAATCGGAAAACCATCCTTAGAAGCATGTCTAATGAAATAGTCTTTCCATTTACCCAGTTTCTCGCCTTTCCATGGTGCTACGGCTCCTTCAAACACACTTAGCCTTTTATCGGGAATGACCAAATCTTCATCAATGCCCAATACTAGACTGAACCCTTCGCAGGTAGGACATGCACCTAATGGATTATTGAAGGAAAATAAGTTCGGTTGCGGCTCTTCAAATACCATCCCGTCTAGCTCGAATCGATTATTAAAATGCAGCAGTTTTTTCTTTCCTTTTTGAGGAATTACTTCGGCATATACATCGCCTTCGCCCTCATAAAAAGCAGTACCAACAGAGTCACTCAGACGATGCAAATCATCTTCGTCAAAATCTTTTACTACTAGACGATCTATCAGTATATATACTCGATTACCCTGTTTTGATTTAGCAGCGGGCACTTCTTTCCTCAATGCAGCATCATCCAATTCCAACAACTCTTCAATTCGTTTCACCGCCATACCTTCTTCACCTTCCTCATCCACTGCAATGCGGCTGAAACCTTTCTGCATTAAAATATTTAACTCTTCCCTTACTTCTCTGTTTTGATGTTGTTTAAATTTTACTAGGATAAATACTTTATCCCCCTGATTTAATTTTTTCAGTGCCTCTATTACATCGCCAATATCATCCTTGCGAACTTCCTGTCCCGATATTGGAGAAATAGTGGAGCCCACCCGGGCAAACAACAACCGCAAATAATCGTAAATCTCCGTCATCGTCCCTACAGTACTACGCGGTGTACGGGTAATTACTTTTTGCTCGATAGCAATTGCCGGACACAAACCTTTGATGTAATCCACATCGGGCTTGTTCATTCTGTTTAAAAACTGACGAGCATAGGCACTTAAACTCTCTGCATACTTGCGCTGCCCTTCTGCATAGAGGGTGTCAATGGTTAGAGAGGACTTTCCGGAGCCGGATACACCTGTTACTACTATTAATTTATTTCGCGGAAAACTTACAGTAACGTTTTTGAGGTTATGGACCCGTGCTCCTTTTACTATAATATCGCCTTCTTTTTTTACCTTGTTCAATTCCATTAATTAATGCTGATATAATCGCCGAGGTCACAAAAGTAGCTTCAAATTTGCTTGTTCTGAACGTTATTGTGCTGTAATTTTTCTATTTTCGCAGCATTCACCCCTGCGGTGGAACAGAGCTAAAATAGTATATGATAATCAATTATTTATAATTCATATCGGTTAATTTTAACAAAATTTTTAACAGTTTTGGGGATTTTTTTTAGTGTTTTGCAGAAGCTTAGAGTAAAATTTTCTTAACCGAAATTAAAGTAAAGAACATTTAACCTGGTATTCTCTTAAGTAATGACAGCGTATATCAAAAAAAGCGATAACGAGCTAATACATCTATTCGCAAACGGTCATGAATCAGCCCTTGATTCATTGCTGGAGAGATATAAGGACAAATTGTTCAATGCTATCCTGTACATCGTAAAAGACAAATACCACGCCGAAGACATTTCTCAGGATGTGTTTATAAAAATTATTGAAACCCTCAAAAACGGAAAATATAAAGAGGAAGGAAAATTTTTACCTTGGGCTATGCGCATTGCCCACAATCTTTGCGTAGACTATTTTAGAAAATTGAAGCGTTTCCCCTTTGCCAAAAGCAGTACAGATAATGAAATTTTGGACACCCTGAACTGTCCTGATCAAAATGTAGAAGATAAAATCATCAAAGCTCAAAGTGTGGGGAAAGCCAAGGATTTATTGGAAAAATTACCCGAAGAACAACGAGAGGTGATCATTCTGAGACATTTTGCCAATCTAAGCTTTAAGGAAATAGCAGAAATTACCGGATGCAGCATCAATACCGCTTTAGGGAGAATGAGGTATGGACTCATCAATCTTCGAAAATTAATGATAGGTAAATAATTTCATCAACCTACCGGAATTAACAGAACTTATACAATATCCCGACTAAGGAATCGTTATTATTGCGACAAAGATATTGTCATCTTGTATTTCCGTTGGGACTAAGATATTCGATTTACCTTTTCCGAATATTCTTGCCGAATACCAATCGGTTAATACAGGGTGACGACTAGATTACACCGCTTCTCATTAAGGAAGCGGTTTTTTAATACATAATAAGTCTGCATGGTATGCGCATGTGTTGTGCAGGTCTTTCCTCCTCAAGTTCTTTATCGTTGTGCTCAATATTTTCAAAAATCAATTCTGCAGCCTTTTCGCCCATTCTAAAAGAATTTTCATCAATAGCAGCAATGGGCTTGTAATCGAGATATTGTATTAGTGGAAGGTTTCCAAACCCAACAACCTCGGTTTTTTCCAGCTGCTGGGAAAACTCCTGTTTAAGAATTTTGATGACATCCAGGCTAATATAATTTTTAAAAGTAAAAAAAGCGGTAGGCGGATTGTCCAATTGCATCAATCTTCTCACAGCAGCATAAGTCTGTTCTGGCGAAAGATCTACTTCTTCTACTAAAGCAGGATCAAAAGACACTTTATATTTCATCAAAGCATCCACATAACCGTTGTATCGTTGTATGCTAGTCTTTAAAAATGAAGGCCCCATCAAATGAGCAATACGCTTATGCCCGCGCTTTAACAAATATTCCACAGCTTTTTTCGCACCTCCAACATTGTCGGTAGAAACATAATCATACTCTTGTTCCGAAAAATAACGAGCAAAAAATACAAAAGGGATCCCCGCATAAGTTAGTCGTTGGAACCGCTCTACATTTTTTGTGTTTTTTGAAACGGTAATAATGGCCCCATCCACACGATTTTTAATCATGTTTTCTATCAGCTTTTCCTCAATGTCGGCATCCTCATGTGTCTGCGAAACGATTACATTATAGTTTTTTTTGCTGGCAACTTTCTCAATTCCATTTACCGCAAGCACATAAAACTGATCAAGTAGATCAGGTACAATAACTCCTAAGGTATACGACTTGCTCTGTTTAAAGTGCCTAGCTGCCTCATTAGGAATATAATTCCACTCCTTGGCAAGCTTTTTTACACGCTCTTTGGTTAAGGCACTTATCAACGGATTATCATTAAGCGCCTTAGAAACCGTTGATACAGACATATTTAGCCGCTTGGCTATGTCTTTAATTGTAACTCCCTTTTTCACATTTGAAATATAATCATTTTTTCGACACGATACTATATTCCGAATAAATAAAAAAGCACACTACTTACCACTACTCTACACCGCATACTTAGACGTTACCAACGCAAAAAGGTTGATGCACACTTGAAAAATGCCTTAAGAAGAAATTTTACAAACAATTTCAAACGTTGTAACAGACTTTTTTGCGCCAAGCATTTTTAATGAGTGATTGTATTCTCTACTTTTACAGTGAATGATTGCTTAGACGAAATTATTGCTGTGCTATAATGAAAAGTATTAACCTAAAAAGTTAATACCATGCCAGAGGGACTGAGAAGCTGCTTATTTGCATTATAAAAACTGCAATTCCATTTAGAAGTATTGTATTGCCATAGCTATAACTCATAACATCTATGACTAGTTATTCCTTTAAAACAAAACAAAAGTACCTTGTACTACTTGCATTGTGCAATCTTGCAATATACATCGCTATTGCCCAAACCCCGCAAAACAAAAATGACGATGTAATAAATGCCACTTATCAAAGATTATTTAATGAAGACAGTATTGTGTTGCTGCATAAAGAAATGCCTAAAGAGCGCCTACTGCAGGCGACAGCAACTGTGTATACGCCTCAACTAATCACTACCCCATCCCCCTCTTTCCTTCAGGCATTACCGGGAAGGTTATCAGGACTATACACCAGACAACGTAGTGGATTTCAAGATACAGACAATCCCACCGGTATCATTGATTTTAAAATTAGGGGACAAATACCGATAATATTGGTGGATGGTGTGCCTAGAGATTTTGCATCCATAGATCCCGAGTCGATCGAAGCTATCACCATTTTAAAAGATGCTCCCGCAACCGTAATGTATGGACAACGTTCTTCCAAAAACATTATTCTGGTTACAACCAAGCGCCCCACGACCCAGCCTTTCCAGATGTCCGTTACGGCCCAAAGGGGTATTCAGGATTTTCTAACCAGGTCCAAGCCCTTGTCTGCTGCGGATTACGCAATACTCTACAATGAAGCCCGCAACAACGATGGACAGCTACCTGTATATTCTGCCAGTGATATTCTAGCTTACCAAAACGGCTCTGATCCACTTTTTCATCCAGACAATGATTATAAAAAATATTTCCTCAATAAAAACGCCGCGCTGGACAGATACAATGTGAATATTCAAAGCGGCAACCAGATAGCAGCTTTTTACGTTGCATTGGATTATCAGAGAGAGGGAGGCTTTTTCAATACTGCTGATATCAATTCCTACAATACTAACACAGGTACAGATCGATACATTGTACGTTCCAACGTGAAAGTACAATTAAATAAATCTTTGAATGTAGGATTAAATATTTTTGGTCGTATACAAAACGCCAATCAACCCGGCGCTACTACAACCAATGTCTTCAATGCCATTACATTTACCCCGGCCAATGCTTACAGCATTTTCAATCCAGATGGATCATTAGGGGGCAATGACAACTTCTCCAATAATATTTATGGAATGCTAAATCATTCTGGCTATTACAAGTCCACACTCCGTGATTTATCCAGTGATATAGAAATCACTCAAAAGTTAGACGCTTGGCTGAAAGGGTTGTGGATTAAAGGAAATTTATCTTACAATAATACTGTCGATCAAACTGTAAACCGCTCTAAGAACTTTGCTACATACAGATTAAGTATTGCATCTGGGGCACCGGTATATACCCAAATCATCACTCATTTCTTCCCAAACATTAGCATCATCTAGTGCATATGTAATGAGCGGCATGTATCAAAAACATTCCTTTCATAATGAAAAAATATTAAAAGTACAATTGGATGCATCCCAGCCTAATAATAATGCAGTATCCTATGCTTATTTTGACTTCGATAAGACCGCTGCTCAAAACGCTGATCTTATCTTACTAAAAGTAAAAGGATATACCAACAAAACCACCGCACCATACAGAATACATGTATATGGAATAAGAACCGACAAATGGAACAGTAAAACTCTTAACTGGAATAATGCCCTTTTATTAGACGACACCGAAGCTTTAATAAATAGTGCCGCAAAAGAAGTTTTTATTGCCGGAGAAATAGCATTTACAAATAAAGAAGAAACGCACTATCTTGACATCACGAACCTTGCAAAAAAATATACTGCCCAAGGTTTTACGTTTGTGTTTATAAGAGAAACTCGACAGCTGGGTGACGATGAAGACAAAGGCTACTACGTTAATATAAGCAATCAATCAAATAATAAACCGGAATTGATTTATTGGATAAAAAACAATAAAGATTAAAAACAATAAATGGTATTATACGTTATTTTAAATTAGCTGTTAAATAGCATGAAAGCCCAAGAAAACATAGCAAACAATATTAATTAACAATTAACATAGAGTATTTATGGCCGATTTTAGTTTAAATGGTAAAGTAATTGTTGTTACAGGTGGCACCGGAATTTTGGGAAAATCATTTGTACAAGGAATAGCACAAGCTGGGGGAATCCCCTGCATTCTAGGACGAAATGAAGCTGTAGCCAATGAGCGTGCCAGTGAAATCATTGCTGCAGGAGGAAAAGCCCTAGCCCTAAAGGCTGATGTAACAAATGAGAATGATTTAGTTAATGCAAAAGATGAAGTACTAAAACATTTCGGTAAAATTGATGGTCTGGTAAATGCCGCAGGTGGTAATATACCCGAAGCTATTGTGCAGCCCGATGCAGACCTTTTTAATTTAAATATGGATGGCCTAAGAAAAGTTGTTGAACTGAACTTATTCGGCACTGTTCTTCCCACCCAAATCTTTGGAGCAGCTATAGCACAAAACAGTACTGGAGGTTCCATTGTGAATATATCATCAATGGCATCCCAACGAGCCATAACCCGTGTGCTAGGCTATAGCTTGGCCAAAAGTGCTATAGACAGTTACACCAAATGGTTTGCTATGGAACTAGGCAATAGATACAAAGACCTCATACGAATGAACGCCATTGCACCTGGTTTCTTCCTTACCGAGCAAAACAGAACATTATTAACAAACAGCGATGGAAGCTATACTGAAAGAGGAAATCTCGTTGTTACACACACTCCATTCAAAAGACTGGGAGATGCAGACGAACTCATCGGAGCTTTGGTATGGTTACTCAGTGATGCATCCAAGTTTGTTACCGGAACAGTCATTAACGTAGATGGTGGATTTTCAATATTTAGTGGCGTTTAACGCCACTTTTTTTTACCCTCCTTATACTTAACTTCCTATCCTATCTATCAAGTCCTGTCTCCAATCCTGCGGCCATCCTGTATTAAACATTTAAGCCTTCAACAATTTCAAACGTTGTAATAACAAGTATTGATACAATACTAAAGCTAATTGTGTATTTTAGCAATCGCCGTTGTTTTCAACAGGAACAACAGCGATTGCTTGACTTGGAGACTGTTTATAACGTAAAAAACTTTTATTTAAAATCAAAATGCTTATTAATCACAGTAGGATTGCTAGTCACATAAGCAATCCATATGCTTGCATTGTAATCTGTTAAATATTTCAGCAAAAGATACATTTTATCATTAATAATAAAACTCGGGATACGGATTTATTAAGGATTCGTACGCCCATTATTTTAAAAAGCATATGAGAGTACTGAAACAAACTTTGCTTAGCACAATGCTAACTGCCTTCTATTTAATCCATCTGGATGCGGGGGCACAGGAGACGCTGGTAACAGGTACTGTAAAAAACTTAAACGATGAGTTTCTTGAAGCTGTATCAGTAGTTGTAAAACGCACTTCGCAAACTACGCTCACCAATCATCTTGGAGAATATTCCATTTCGGTCCAACCAAACGACTCACTCATTTTTTCTTACGCCGGCATGGAACCTCAAACCATTGGCGTATCGGGAAGGAAGGTTATAAATATTATCATGAGACCCGCTGCGGGCAGAGAACAATTAGAAGACGTAGTGGTGGTTGCCTTCGGTACACAGAAAAAATCGGAAATAGTAGGTTCTGTGACTCAGGTCAAACCTGAGGAACTAAAAATCCCTTCCAGTAATCTTACTACAGCACTAGCTGGACGCGTTCCGGGCATGATTGCGTTTCAAAGAACAGGGGAACCCGGTGCAGATAATGCAGAGTTTTATATACGAGGTCTTACAACTTTTGGATATGGACGCGGTCCTTTGATTCTAATAGATGGTATTGAATCCACCACAAATGACCTTGCTCGAATTAATGTAGATGATATCCAAAGCTTCAATGTATATAAAGACGCAACAGCTACAGCATTATACGGAAGTAGGGCTGCCAATGGAGTGATTGCTATTAACACTAAAGAAGGAAAAAAGGGCAAAACCAATGTTACCCTACGCGTTGAAACGAGCCTTTCTAAGAACACAAAAGATGTGGAGCTGGCTGACCCTATTACTTATATGAAGCTTAATAACGAAGCCATCCTCACGCGCGATCCTCTGGCTCCTCTTTTATATTCTGAAGAGAAAATAGACAATACGGTTCCTGGTTCCGGTTCTTATATCTTCCCGGCAACGGACTGGCGCAAAGAATTATTCAAAGACCATACTATTAATGAACGAATAAATCTGAGTTTGAGCGGCGGAGGTGACGTTGCTAAATATTACGTAGCCGGTACCTTCACTCAGGATAATGGCCTATTGAAAGTAGACAAAAGAAATAACTTCAACAATAACATTGACTTTAAAACATACTCCTTACGCTCCAACGTAAACATGTACATATTCCCAACAACAGAGATGATTGTGAGGCTATATGGAGTTTTCGAGGATTATAATGGCCCTATTTATTCCGGAGGAGATATGTATACACGTGTGATGCGGGCTAACCCGGTACTTTTCCCTCCCTACTATCCTATAGATGAAAAGCATAAATATGTAACCCATATTATGTTTGGAAACTATGACGGCACCTATCTCAATCCATATGCGGATATGGTAAAAGGCTACCAAGACAGAGGTCGCTCAAAAATAGGAGCGCAACTGGAGTTAAAACAAGACCTTAAAGCCATTACTCCCGGACTGAAAGCCAGAGGCCGTTTAAGCACAGACAGACACTCCTACTTTACTATTACAAGGCAATATATCCCCTTTTACTATGGGCTTTCTAACTATAACATAAGAGACAATACTTATAATATCTATCTTATCAATGAGGCACAAGGTAGAGAAACCCTTAGTTACGACGAAGGTCTTAAACAAATCAACTCAACCATATATGGTGAGGCGGCTATTGATTATTATAGAACATTGGGGGCTCATACCATCAGTGGTATGGTGATCGGATATTTTCAAGAAAGATTAAATCCTAACGCTGGCAACATTCAGGAATCGCTCCCCTTTAGAAATATCGGATTATCGGGAAGAGCTACATATGGATATAAAAATCGTTACCATGCAGAGATCAACTTTGGCTACAATGGTTCAGAACGTTTTCATCAATCACATCGGTGGGGCTTCTTCCCTTCTGCAGGTATTGCTTGGACAGTATCTAACGAGCCTTTCTTTGAAAACCTGAAAGACAAAATCAATAATCTCAAACTAAGAGCCACATATGGATACGCCGGTAAAGATGATATAGGAAGTGCCAGCGATCGCTTCTTCTACTTATCCGAAGTAAACCTCAACAATAGCAGTTATGGTGCAGTTTTCGGACGCGACAACGGATACTCTCGTCCGGGTATTTCCATTTCGCGCTACTCAGATCCGAATATTACTTGGGAAACTTCAAGAGATGCCAACTTTGCTATAGAGTTAAGTTTTCTTAGAAAATTAAATCTTATAGCCGAATACTATATACGCAATAGATACAACATTCTTCAACAACGTTCTTCAACACCGGCTTCTATGGGATTGTGGGCACAACCGCAAACCAATATAGGTGAGGCAGAAGGCAAAGGGGTTGATATAGATTTAAATTTCAATCACACCTTTAAAAACAATTATTTCATACAACTCATGGGTAATTTCACCTATGCTACCTCAAGATATAAAGTGTATGAGGATTATAATTATCCCGGAGCTCCGTGGCGCGATAGAACCGGTTATCCCATTAATCAACGCTGGGGTTATATAGCATTGGGATTATTTGCTGATGAAGCAGAGGTAGCAAACTCTCCTACTCAAGGATTCGGAGAATACATGGCCGGTGATATAAAATATAAAGACGTAAATGGCGACGGAAGGATTACCGAACTCGATATGGTTCCCATCGGCTATCCCACCACACCTGAAATAGTTTACGGGTTTGGTATCTCGGGTGGTAATGACAGATTTGACATTTCTGTTTTCTTTCAGGGTTCGGGCAGATCTTCTTTCTGGATAGATCCTGAAGCTACAGCTCCGTTCACACCTTATTACTATAACAGCGATGAACGCAATTCCGGAATCAAATATGTAAATCAGTTATTAAAAGCTTACGCTGATAGCTACTGGTCAGAGGACAACCGGGATTTGTATGCTATGTGGCCACGTCTAAGCACATATCCTATCACTAATAATATTCAGTCCAGCACATGGTTTATGCGCAACGGAGCTTTCCTGAGGCTAAAACACATAGAGATTGGATACAAGTTTACACCGCAATTATTAAAAAGAATCGGGCTCTCCTCTGCAAGACTGTATTTAAGTGGCGTAAACCTTTATACATGGAGCAAATTCAAAACATGGGATATTGAGATGGCAGGAAACGGGCTCAGATATCCGAATCAGAAGGTATACAACTTAGGCCTGTTAGTTAATTTTTAAAACTGTTAATCTGAGAGAACTATGCAACGCAAATTATTCATAATTGTTATGTTAATTACATTATCCCTTACTGCATGTAAAAAATATTTGGATGTAGTTCCGGATAATATAGCCACCATCGATCATGCATTCAACATGAGACAGCAGGCAGAGAAGTTTTTATTCACCTGCTACAGCTATCTTCCCCGACACAGTGTCTTATCGGGTTCAGCCAATGAGAATCCTGCATTAGGAGCAGGTGACGAACTTTGGTTTCACAATTTCTATCAACCTTATAGCTGGAACATAGCCCGTGGATTTCAAAACGTGGTTAATCCTTACAACAATTTCTGGCAGGGCACACAAGGCGGTAAAGACTTATATCAGGGCATTAGCGATTGCAATATCTTTCTTGAAAATATAGGTAGAACACCCGATATAGATCAGAGTGAAAGACTCCGGTGGATTGCCGAAGTAAAGTTCCTGAAAGCTTATTATCATTATTATCTCACAAGAATGTATGGCCCCATTCCTATTAAAAGAGTAAACTTACCCATCAATGCCGATCCGGAAACGGTGCGTGTCTTCAGAGATCCGGTTGACTCTTGTTTTAATTATGTAGTACAGTTATTAGATGAAGCCATTGCTGACTTACCGGATCTCATCACGAATGAAGCAGATGAATTAGGACGTGTTACTAAGCCCATTGCACTAGCTATTAAAGCCGAGGTACTAGTTACGGCTGCCAGTCCTCTTTTCAATGGCAATCCGGATTATGCCAACTTCAAAGACAGTAGAGGTGTACAATTATTCAATCCTGTGTACGATCCTGAAAAATGGGTAAAGGCTAAAGAAGCCTGTAAAGAAGCTATTGATGCTTGTCATGCTGCAGGACATAAGCTGTATTATTACAGCCAAAGTGTGAGACAATATAATGTACCGGAAGTGATTCGCACGCAGATGAACATTCGAAATGCATTCAATGAAAAGTGGAATGCCGAAATTGTTTGGGGTAATACCAACAGTATGGTGGACAACCTTCAGATTCAATCTACACCAAGAGGCCTAGATCCCGCACTCAGAGCTTCACGCAGTACCTTAGGGAATTGTGCAGTGCCATTAAAAATTGCAGCGCTTTATTATTCCAAAAATGGGGTTCCCATCGAAGAAGATAATAGCTGGAATTACGGCGCACGTTTTAATCTTACCCAAGGTACCCCCGAAAACAAATATTATATCGTTAATGAATATACAACTGTCCGTTTTAATGTGGATCGAGAGCCTCGGTATTATGCTAACCTAGGATTCGATGGTGGCGTTTGGTACGGACAGGGTAAATTTGACGCAGATGATACATGGTATGTTTCCTCAAAGAAAGGTGAACCTGCGGCTAATATTGCTAACGACAGTTATAACAGTACAGGCATCTGGCCGAAGAAATACGTCAACTATGTAAATGTTATCCAAAGTAATACTTACTCCAGAGAAAATTATCCTTGGCCGATAATTAGATTAGCAAACCTGTATCTCCTATACGCTGAAGCATTGAATGAAGTAAACGGTCCCTCCAATGAAGTATACTACTATTTGGACTTAATCAGACAGAGAGCCGGATTGCCCGGCGTAGTAGATGCTTGGACGGCATACTCTACTAATCCTACCAAACCATCAACTAAAGAAGGACTCAGAGAGATTATACACAGAGAGCGTGCTATCGAACTCATGTTTGAAGGACAACGATTCTGGGACTTAAGAAGATGGAAAAAAGCAATTGACGAGTTAAATCAACCCATTACTGGGTGGGATATCGATCAGGTAACTCCGGCAGGTTATTATCGTGAGAAAGTACTATATCAACAAACATTCGGACTCAAGGATTATTTATGGCCGATACGTGAAGTAGAAATATTTGCCAATAATAATACGGTACAAAACCCTGGTTGGTAATAAATTTTCAAGTAATAAACAAGATTATGATGAACAGATTGCACATAACATATATTTCAATGTTTTGCTGCCTGACGTTAATATGGGCATGCTCCAGAGAAAAATATATTGGACCTTTAGAAGATGGACCGGCACCGGGTCCCGTATCTGTAGTCTCTGTAAGAGCATTACCCGGAGCCGCAGTTGTAAAATACAAGCTTCCTACAGACGCTAATCTACGTTATGTAAAAGCAGTATATGAAATAAGACCCGGAGTAAAAAGAGAAAGTATTGCTTCTCAATACGTAGATAGTATTTTGGTGGATGGTTTTCCTGCAGTAAAGGAGTATGAGATACAGCTATATGCGGTAAGCGAAGGTGAAAAACCATCTCAACCCGTTAGTGTAAAGTTCACGCCACTTACACCACCCTTGCTGGAAGCTTTTAATACATTTGAGTTCAGCGAAACATTCGGCGGCACCACAATTTCTTTTAGTAATAGTGGAGAAGCTAGTCTGGCAGTAACCTTATTAACTACAGACTCTTCGGGGAAGCTGACTGAGGTAGAAACTTACTATACCAAATCTGCACAGGGAAGATATTCTTTACGCGGATTTCCTAGCGTGCCTCGACTATTTGGAGCTGTAATCAGAGATCGTTGGGGTAATTATTCTGATACTATTACCGAAACGATTACACCTATCTTCGAAGAAATGATTCCTAAGGATCAGTTTCGCATTGTGGCATTACCTACCGATGTTGCCGGAGGTCATGCCAACGCTAGCTGGACACTAGATAAGTTATGGGATGGCAACTATGGATCGGGGTCAGCTCCGTTCCATACGCGCCCTGGCTCAGGAATCCCTCAGTGGTTTACAATTGATATGGGTAGATTATGTTACCTAAGCCGGTATAAATTCTATCACCGATACGGCACGCAATATGTTTATCAGTTAGGCGCGCCTCGTAAATGGGAAGTATGGGGCTCTGCTACAGCGCCTGATCCTTCGGGTAGTTGGAACGGCTGGATTAAACTCATGGATTGCGAATCCTACAAACCCTCGGGCGAGGGACCGATTACAGCAGAAGATGCAACATTTGCATCAGAACAAGGAGAAGACTTTGTATTTCCGGAACAGATTCCCGTAAGATATCTGAGATTCAAGATAAATGAAACCTGGGGTTACCTTGACTATATTTATATAGCAGAACTAACCTTCTGGGGAGATGCAGATATAACACCATAAACACTTACCTATCCCAATGAATAAAATATGAAAAAGTATAGTTTTCTTACAATATTAGCATTGATGATCCTACTTTTGAGCACCTGCTCTAAGATGGATGATACCTATAAAGAGTATCTTAACTATGGCCAGTCAAAATATCCCGGAAAACCGGTGCAGGTAAAAGTACTTCCGGGTTATAATCGACTTATACTAACATGGACCAATTCAGCCGATCCTAAGGTTACTCACGCCAAGGTGTATTGGAACAATCGTGCAGACTCGGTTCAAGTGCCAATTGATCCCTCGATCGAATCAGTATATATCCCTTTCAATAATATGCCTGAAGGGCCATATGTATTTGAAATATACACATTCGATAAAGAAGGGAACAGTTCAATTAAGGTTGAGGCCATTGGCCGGGTTTATGGAGATGTATACAAGTCCAGACTCTTGTCGCGACCTATTAATGATGCCACCGTTGTTAACGACAGCTTAAACATCCTATGGGGTAGTCTGTCGGATACAACAATTATCGGAACAGAAGTGAAATACATAGACAATAATGATGAACCAAGGCTGTTCTTTATCGACAAAAGCGTCTTACTTTCTATGACTCCCGACTTCTCGCGGGGAGATATTGAGTACCGAACCGTATATCTGCCTGTTAATGCCATCGACACTTTCTATACAGATTGGGTGGGAATGTATGTAAAAGGGCAGAGATACCCCTTACCTAAAGATGGTTGGGTAGCTACAGCATCCAGCTTTGATACTCGCCCGGGTAGTAGCTACAGACCTCCATCTAATCTTATTGACAATAACCCCAGTACTTTATGGGTAAATCAAATATCGCCGCAAACTTATTATCCGCACTGGGCAGCCATTGATATGGGAGATGTAAAATCTATTGAAGGATTCATCGTACGACAAAGACCAGAAAACGTAAATCCTGTAAAAGATATCGAATTGTATACCAGTATGGATGGTGTTAACTGGACGTTCCATATGAAATACACACTCGAAAACCGTGCAGGTGCGGAGCATTATATTGATTTACCGGAGACTACACAAGCTCGCCATATTAAATTGATTGCATTGAATGATTACGGAAATTCAAACAATGTAGCCTTAGCTGAATTTGGAGCTTATGCACGCTAAAGTGCACACATAGAGCTACTTAAATAAATTAAATAAGTTAAGTTAAATATTCAAACACCTTCGTCATAACCATCTACTCGTGCTCACATCACAAAAGTTCCCCAAAGGGGAACTTTTTTCATTTCTAGAAGCCTTCCATCACCCTTCACAAAATCGTTTTTTCACTAAAGCTGCTACCAGCAACGACTTCGGAATAAAATTTTCTATTTCAAACGTTGTAAATAGGGGTTACAGATGATCAAAAGTGCAAAGTCTCAAGTTGTAATAGATATTATTTATTATTGTTTCACTCAATTGCTTATACTCTTTTGAGCTTGCCAGTTTTTCATTTGAAAAATCATTTACAGTTTAAACGTTAAAGCCATTCGTATGAAAAAGTATTTGTCAAAAAAACGGCCCAGGAAAACTTTGCTTGTATTTACTTTTCTAAGCTCTCTATTCATTATACCTCACTTCACAAAGGCACAAAATCAGGAAGTCAGGGGTAGGGTTATTGACGAACAACAAAAACCCATGAAGGGAGTAAGTGTTATTGTTAATAATACAACCCTAGGTACAGCAACGAACGATAGTGGCTACTATCATATTTCGGGAGTGCCAGCAAATGGTACACTCGTATTTAGCCATACCGGCTATAACAATCAGGAAGTTCAGGTGGGTGGTCGCGCAGTAGTAGATGTAACAATGACGCCCATCGCCTCTAGCATGGACGAAGTAGTGGCCATCGGTTATGCTACGGCACGCAGAAGAGATGTTACAGGAGCTGTAGCATCGGTCAAAGCCACCAATCTCGAAAAAGAATCGCCCCGATCGGTTCAGGATCTTTTAAGAGGTAATGCTGCCGGTATTATTGTGGGTATGACTAACGATGCAAAATCTACTGCCAGCTTTCTGGTGAGAGGTAGTGGAACACTGAAAGCAAGCAACAGTCCACTGAATGTCGTGGACGGAGTGATATTTGACGGTGCTTTTACAGACATCAACCCCAACGATATTGAGTCTATCGACATTCTTAAAGATGCGAGTGCTACTGCTGTATTTGGAGCCAGAGCCGCCAACGGAGTTATTTTGATTACTACCAAAAAAGGTGCAAGAGGTAAGCCCCGTATCACTTTTAATAGTAATATAGGCTTCGTAAAAGAAGTAGGAACGCCCCGTGTAATGAATGCTGAAGAATTTCTTAAATGGCGCTATGATTATGAAATGGGGAAAAACAACGATGCTTACCACCAACAATATCCAGAGAAGTTTGTAGATCCGCGAAAACTTCAAAACGTAGATCCCTTGACATGGTACAACTACGACATGCAGACTCCCGTTACCTCTGTTACCGAGGAAGAATTAATACGCATGTGGTTATCCCGCCTAGAGTTAAAAGCGCCCGAAATTGAAAACTATTTAAATAATAAAATTACAAACTGGCAAAAACTAGTTTTCCAGAAAGGGTTCCAGCAGGATTATTCAGTAAGTGTATCTAATAGAAATGATCAATCCAATTATTATTTCTCCTTAAACTATGTGGATCGTAAAGGAGTGATTGTTGGGGATCGTTATAAAAATTTTCGTACTAGGTTAAATCTGGAATCGAAAATCACGTCCTTCTTAAAAGTAGGCGCTAATACAAACTTCGCCGTACGTGATGAAGGTTTTCTCCAAGCTGACTGGGGACAAATGACCAACATCTCTCCTTTTGGCTCCAATAATCTGGATGATCCCAATAGCCCGTTCAGACGACTGCCCACCGGAGACCCCACTCCTGTCAATCCATTCCACGACAATCTTTATCGGGATAGAAAGGACATGTATAATACCTTAAACTCTAGTATCTATGGTATTATCAATCTACCTTTGGGTATAGAATTCCAGTCCACCTACACGCCTTCCTTCGTATGGAGAGAATACTATAACCACGAATCCTCCAAAAACCCGCAATGGACGGCAACCGGGGGCTCCAGCGAGCGTACATTCGAAAAAACCTTCAACTGGCAAATAGATAATATCATCAGATGGAAACGTCGCTTTAACGAACATAATGTTGAAGTAACTTTATTACAGAATGCTGAAAAGGGTCAGAGGTGGCGCACTACCGCCAAATCTTCACAATATAGTCCCAGCGACATTCTGGGTTATCACCGCTTGCAGGCAGGGGCTGTTCCTTTAGCCGAAAGTGATGATACTTATAGAACTGGTGATGCATTAATGGGAAGAGTGTTCTATTCTTTCAAAGATCGCTATATGATTACAGCATCTGTGCGTCGCGATGGGTATTCCGCTTTCGGTTCTCAAAATCCCCGTGCTACATTCCCCGCATTGGCATTTGCCTGGGATTTCTCAGAAGAAAAATTCATGAGCAATATCCAATGGCTCGATTATTCCAAATTAAGACTTTCATGGGGTAGAAACGGAAACAGAGAAATTGGTATTTATGACGCATTGTCTGATATGACCTCCGGCCTACACCCGTATATAGATCAAAACGGCAACATTTATCTATACTCTCAGCTATATGTTAACCGTATGGCCAATCTGGCTCTGAAATGGGAAGCTAAAGAGTCCTACAACCTAGGGCTTGACTTCGGATTGTTCAATAACAGATTAAGTGGTAGCATTGATGCTTATATCGCTACAACCAAAGACTTATTGGTGGATCGCGTGCTTCCGGAAATTATCGGATTCAATAGCGTAGCTGCCAATCTAGGTAAAATGGAAAATAAAGGCTTCGAATTTACCCTCACAGGAGATATTATCCGTAAGAGTGATATCAAATGGACCTCTTCCGTAATCTTCATGCTGAATCGCAGGAAAATCAAGAGTCTTTATGGCGATATGATCGACATTTTGGATGAGAACGGCAATGTAATCGGTCAAAAAGAAGCAGATGATATTAAGAATGGCTGGTTCATAGGTCAGGATCCAGATAGATACTGGCATTATGAACGCATTGGCGTATGGCAAATCGGCGAAGAAGCCGAAGCAGCCAAATATGGTAATCAGCCGGGCGATTTCAAATATAAGGATCAAAACGGAGACGGTATTCTTTCCAATGAAGATCGCATCTTCCAAGGATACTCTACACCGCGCTTCCGCTGGTCATGGAGAAATGATATTGATTACAAAAACTTCAATCTCTCTTTCTTCCTTTACTCCAATTGGGGACAAATGGGAACATTCAACCGTGCGGCTAATAATGCCAGCTTTACAGACAGGACTACTGATTATGCAATGCCCAGATGGACTCCAGACAATCCGATCAATGATTATGCACGCATAGGTTCTAAAAACCTAGGCAATAATTATGTGGAACGCTCATTCATTCGACTCGAAAGCGTTGCGCTTTCTTATGCTGTCCCCAAACACATACTTAACAAAATAAATGTAATGGGACTGAGAATATCAGCATCAATAAGAAATGCTGCTGTATGGGCCCCTAAATGGAAATTCGGAGATCCAGAATCAGGCGCCAACCCTACACCCCGCACCTACAACTTAAGCTTTAACTTAACCCTTTAATCATTGATACTATGAAACAGAAACATATATATAAAAGTGCATTGCTTGTATCAGCGCTTGCTCTTTCACTTGCAGCATGTAAAAAAGATTGGCTCAAACCAAAGCCCCTATCATTTTACGAGCCTGGTGTAGCACTATCAGATGTGCAGGGCATGTATTCTGCGCTTACTTCCTGCGAAAGAAACATGCGCCATGAGTTTTTTGGAGACGGCTCTCCTATTCTTACCGAAATCATCCAATCCGATGTTGCCGTGGAAGGAACTACAGACAAGGCAGGTCCTCAAATGGATATGGATATATCCTTGTTGCCTGACGCAGACCTAAATAATGTGAATACAACTCGCGTCGGATGGTATTGGTACGAGGGATACAAAGGCATTAAATACGCCAACTCCGTTATTGCCAGAATAGATAATGCGCAATTTACAAGCGAAGAAGAAAGAAACGCTGTACTAGGTGCCGCATATTTTCAGAGGGCTTATCGCTATTTCAAATTAACCCACCAATTTGGAGATGTACCTTACATCGGTGATGAAATCAGCGAACCCAAATATGACTTCTATTCATACGATCGTTGGACTATTTTGGAGCAGATGAAAAAAGACCTAGAGTTTGCATACCAATGGGTGCCGGATAATGTAGACCGTGGCCGCACTTCCAAATCTGCATGTGGAGTATTGTTGATGAAAATCTGCATGGTGCTTGGAGATTTTGATCGCGCCATCACCATCGGCAAAGAGATCGTTGCAGCTCACCCTTTGATGAAACAACGTTTTACTTCTAATAGGAATAAACCTAATACCAATCTGATGTTTGACCTCCACAGTGTAGAAGCTAAGTTGGACATGTCAAATACCGAGGGATTGATGTATGTGGTAGCTTATCCGGAAGTAACTGGTTCCGATCGTATACAAAGCATGCGCAACGCCGTTCCCTTCTGGAATAGTGGTAGTGTAATTACACCTGATGGTAGAACCGGTACCAATGTCACACCGGCTGCCGATGAAACAGACCCTACCATGGATTTGAACAAAACTTATGGCCGCGGAATCGGGCGATTAAGGTCGACATGGTACTTTACCAATGATATCTGGCGCGCCGATAAGGAAGCGAATGACATGCGTGGTATTCACAACCGTGATAGCTGGAAACGAATGGAAGATTTGAGATATAATCACCCTAATCTGAAAACAGGGTCCAGTCCAAGTCCATGGTATGGCAAGAACTTAGTAAAACCGGCTTCTATGAGTGTGGAAGACACTATCCGGTGTTGGTATCCATGGCCTCATTATAAGGTGTTTGTCCCCGATCCACTACAAACACAATGGGCAGGTGGAGAAACTCCTTGGTATATCTATCGTTCTGCCGAAGTATATCTGCTACTAGCCGAATGCTATTACTGGAAAGGGCAACCAGCAGAAGCCGCAGTGGCACTGAATGAAGTTCGTACTAGAGCCGGCGCAGAACCCCTTACTGCCGCTGATATAAACATTGGAGAAATTCTTGATGAAAGAGCCCGTGAATTATATTATGAAGAAAACAGACATATTGAACTCGTTCGTATATCTTATATCTACGCAAGAACGGGTAAGTCTTGCGAAGTTTTCGGTGGGCGTGTGTATAAATTAGAAAATCTAAGCGGACCAGGAGGTACTAATGCCAACGTCAAACAAATGGGCATCAACTTTTGGTACGATTGGGTTGTGACTAAGAACAACTTCTACAACAAAGGTGTAAAACACAAATGGGCAGAATACAAAATCAGTGTACACCATATATTATGGCCGGTACCTTCCACAGTAATCACTACCAATATTAAAGGTGTAATCAATCAGAACATCGGATATCCCGGTGCCGAAAACAATGTACCACCATTAAGAGTAGAGGTGCAATAATGCAATATATAAGCAGTTTTTCTCAGGAATACCATTCTGAATAATCAGAATGGTATTCATTTTTAAACTCAAAATAGATTAGCAAAACAGGCTGAATATCGACTCTTTAAACATCATTTTTTCAGCTTAAATATTTCAAACGTTGTAATACAAATTACTCTTCCAAAAATCATCAGAACAAAGATTTATGACGTACCTTAGAAATCACTTTTAACGTTATTCTCCTACTACTTTAAAACGATTGTGATGGCTAAATCCGATTTCAACAAAAGCAGAAGAAAATTTATTAAGAACACATTAAGTGTGTCTGCCGGCGCTCTTGTTTTTGGCGCTCCAACTATTGTACCGTCTACAGTATTTGGCAAAAACGCACCTAGTAATAAGATCAACATCGGACAGATCGGATGTGGTCGTATTGCTCGCACACATGATTTACCCGAAACATTTAAAAATGATGTGGCGCGCATCGTAGCTATAGCAGATGTAGATCGATATCGTAGAGAAAAAGGTAAAGAACTGATTGAAGGTTGGTATACAAAAAAAACAGGCAATAGCAAATATATCGATGTCAAACTTTACAATGATTATCACGATATGCTTGCCAATAAAGATATCGACGCAGTGATCATTAGTACTCCCGATCATTGGCATGCACAACCGGCCATGGAAGCTGCTCTGGCGGGCAAACATATTTATCTGCAAAAACCAACCTCTCTTACCATTGAAGAAGGCCGCACCATGAGCAATGTGATCCAAAAAACAGGAGTAGTCTTTCAATTGGGTAGCCAACAACGCTCCGTCTCTCCTTGGCCTCAGTTCAAAAGAGCTTGCGAGCTAGTCCGTAACGGACGCATAGGCAAACTAATAGAAGTTCACGTCGGACTCCCCTCGGATCCTCCCGGAGGAAATACCACCGAAATGCCTATTCCAGACGGCTTGGATTACGATATGTGGTTGGGCTCCACTCCTTACGTTTATTACACTCAAGACAGAGTGCACCATCCTACCGATATTGATTCAAGACCCGGCTGGCTAAGAGTGGAACAATTCGGAGCCGGAATGATAACAGGATGGGGCGTGCATCATATCGATATCGCCCACTGGGGCATGAATACGGAACTAACCGGACCTATTGAAGTTACCGGAAGAGCCGATTTCCCTAAAACTGGACTGTGGAATGTTCATGGCGACTACGAAGTTGTAGCCAAATATGCTAATGGCGTTACCATGTACATTAATAGCAAAAATCCCAACGGTGTTAAATTTGTGGGAACCGATGGATGGATATTTGTTTCTCGCGGTAATGTAGGCGTAACAGCTACCGATCCTACTAGTGGTAATAGCAAGGAGAATAAAGCATTCAATGCAAGCAACCCCGAGATCCTTAAATCTGTTATCGGGCCCAGAGAAATTCATTTGTATGAAAGCCCTGAGCAACATAAAAACTGGTTGGATTGTATTCAATCCAAAAAACAAACCATAAGCCCGGCAGAAGTAGCACACCGTTCATGCAGTGCCTGTCTGATTGCACACGCTGCCATGAAACTCAACACTACTCTATATTGGGATCCTGTGAAAGAAGTTTTCAAAAACAATATAGAAGCGAACAAACTGCTTAGCAGACCGCAACGTTATCCTTATGGTACCAATTATGTTCAGCATAAAATCAAAAAATAATTATGATCAGAAAAATATTTACACCTTTAGTTCTGGCTTCGATTATAGCTTGTACAAATACCGATAAAAATAGCAGTGACCCTTCTAAGATGACACTAGTTACATTAGACCCGGGTCACTTCCATGCAGCCTTGGTACAGAAAAGCATGTACCCTAATGTAGACAGTAACGTATATGTATATGCTCCCGAGGGACCAGACCTCCAGCTACATATGGATAGGATTAATGCCTATAACACTAGAGCTGAAGACCCTACCCGTTGGGCAGAGCATGTATATACCGGCGCCGACTTCTTTCAGAAAATGATTGAAGAGAAGAAAGGCAATATTGTTGTAATGGCAGGTAACAACCAAAAGAAAACAGAGTACATCTACAATACTATTGACGCAGGAATGAATGTATTGGCCGATAAACCTATGGCCATTAACTCAGAAGGCTTTGAACTGTTAAAAAAAGCTTTTGAAAAAGCTGCAGAAAAAAATGTGCTCTTGTACGATATCATGACCGAGCGATTTGAAATCACTACCATTCTTCAAAGAGAATTTTCGCAGCTCAAAGATGTGTTCGGCGAACTGGAAAAAGGCACTCCCGAAAACCCTGCTGTCACTAAGGAAAGCGTTCACCATTTCTATAAATTCGTATCGGGCAATGTATTACAGCGCCCGGCTTGGTTTATGGATGTTACACAACAGGGAGAAGGTATTGTGGACGTAACTACACACTTGGTAGACCTCATCCAATGGGCATGTTTCCCCGAACAAGCATTGGACTACACCAAAGATGTAGAATTGATTACTGCTAAACGCTGGCCTACTACAATGACTTTAAGCCAGTTTCATGCTATAACTAAGCAAAACAGTTTTCCCGACTACCTACAAAAAGATTTGAGCAACGACACCACACTGAATGTGTTCTGCAATGGAGAAATTAACTACAAACTGCGTGGCGTTCATGCTAAAGTACTGGTAAAATGGGACTATAAAGCCCCCGAAGGAACTGGTGATACGCACTTCTCTATAATGCGCGGCACCAGAGCCAACTTGATCATCAAACAGGGAAAGGAAGAAAACTTCAAACCTGTATTGTACATAGAGCCTGTTAAAAAAGATGACGCTACTTTCGAGGAAGACCTGACAAAAGCCTTGGCCACCATTCAAGCTAAATACCCTGGTGTAGCACTAAAAAAATTGGCCAATAAGTGGCAAGTTGTAGTGCCTGCTGAGTATGATACAGGTCATGAAGCACACTTTGCTCAGGTTACTGAAAACTACCTAAAATACCTGAGCGAAGGCAAACTTCCTCATTGGGAAGTTCCTAACATGATCACTAAATATTATATCACCACTAAAGCTTTGGATCTGGCAAAAGAATCAGGTAAATAATGAAACAATATATATACACAGTATGCGCTGCGCTTACACTTGCGCTACTAAGCACAACCTTACAGGCGCAGCGTATTGCAACTTTACAGGTAAATACTTCAGGAAAAGAAAAACTAAATATTCCTGTCGAGGTAGATCTGGACGCTATCACTACTCTGGCCGACAGTAGTCTGCAGTTGTTCGAAATTATCAGCGGTAAAAAAGAGCCGGTAGCTTTTCAGATTGCCATTACGGGTAATAAACGTACATTACATTGGGTTGTCACTTCTTCTAAGAGGTCGCAAAGAACATTCGAGTTGGCACAGTCTCGACCATCCAATATAGTTTCAAAAACATTGAATGTTCTTGAAAAAGATGGAGCCTTAGTGATTGCTAGCAACAATAAGGAGCTTTTACAATATAATTACAAAACTGTTTATCCACCCAAGGGAGTAGATACTGCTTACAAAAGAAGCGGGTTCATACACCCGCTTAATACTCCATCGGGTCATGCACTCACACGCATTAATGCACCCGACCATTATCACCACTGGGGGATGTGGAACCCATGGACACATGTATTGTTTGAAAATGATACGCTCGATTTTTGGAATCTGAAAGACAGAAAAGGCACTGTACGCTTTGCCGGCTTTAATGCTATAGAAGAAGGAAGCGTTTTCGCAGGCTTAAATGTCCTTCATGAACATGTAGCATTTAAAAAAAATGGCACTCAGAAAGTCGCTATCAATGAAATTCAAAACATACGGATTTACAGACAACAACCCAACGATCCTTATTATATTCTGGATATAACCTCTCAGCTCAGTTGCGCTTCTTCGAGTCCTGTATTGCTACTGGAATACCGCTATGGGGGGTTAGGTATCAGAGCTACAGAACTTTGGAACAAAGACAATAGTACGACCCTCACTTCCGAAGGCAAAAACCGCAGAGAAGCCGACGGCAGTACAGCTAGATGGTGTATGGTTCAGGGTCAGTTGGGAAACGACTATGGAGGATTGGTAATGATGAGTTATCCCACCAACTATAATCATCCGGAACCATTGAGAGTATGGCCTGAAAACTCCAACAGACGCGGAGATGTATTTATCAACTTCTCCCCTACTAAAAATAAAGACTGGCTACTGGAGCCTGGCAAAACATATCTGCTTAAATACAGGCTGCTGGTGTTCGACAATCAATTATCCCAAGAACAAGCAGAGGAGGCTTGGCGAGCATTTGCGCAGCCGCCGGCAGTAAAAATTATCAAATAAGGCTATCGCAATTACAAAGCCACCATTAATACATTAACACTGCTATTGCCATAAAAAATCTTAGAATGAAAAAAAGTATCACTATAGTTATAACAATTGCGTTTTTATTAAGCGCTGCTAGCTCTTCATTTGCTCAAACTAAAGTAAACTGGAAGAATGTGCGGGTGCTCGTGTACACGAAAAACGGTAAGGGATATGTTCATGAAAACATTCCTTATGCAGTACAGGCAATTCTAAATTTCAGTAAGCAGTATGGATTTAAAGCGGACACATCTTCCAACCCCGCGGTAATGAATGAAAATAATTTAAAGAAATATCAATTGATCATTTTCCCAAGTACTAATAATGATGTATTCGATACCGATGCACAAAGACTAGCCTTTAGAAGATATATTGAAGCAGGTGGCGGTTTTGTAGGCATCCATTCCGTTACTGGTACCGAACGTAATTGGGAATGGTTTAAAATGATGCTGGGAGGTACTTTCTCTTGGCATGCCAAATTTCAGACATTCACCGTAAGAGTGATTGACACTAAGCATCCTTCCATGAAAGGCACTCCTACAGTATGGGAAAAAGCAGATGAATGTTATTTTGCCAAAGAACTTTACCCCGGCCCCAGAGTGCTGATGGTAAACGATTTTTCTACAATCGACACTACAGATGCTAAACAAAAAGACTTGTTGAAGAAAAACGCGGGGGCCTTTGCCAAATACTTTCCAAGTGCGTGGACACATGATTTTGACGGCGGTATTACTTGGTGTACTACTCTAGGACATGATAAAAAAGATTATACAGACCCCACATATTTGAAACATATTTGGGGCGGCATTGAATACGTAGCTAGTACTGTAAAGCCGCTGAACTTTGCAAAGGCATATGCACAAAGACACGACGAACCTGTTCGATATTAACAGATAGAACCTTTATTGAGAAGAAGTAAGCTAGTATTTGAAGAAGATCTCCGTGGCACCATAGCCGTAACGGGGATCATACTGATTCACAAAATAGCTTACTTCTTTTTTTAGTTTTAACGCATCATGTATTTCATCGCGTAATTTACCCGTACCCACTCCGTGAATAATCACTAGATTAGGAAGCATATGCGCAACTGCTAAGTCATAATACTTTTCAAAAGTTTTCAATTGCAGCGCCAGAATTTCTAAATTACTCATACGCGAATGATCATCCGTAAGTTTTTCTATATGCAAATCCACAACACTCCGCGGAGGTTCTAAGTGATTGCGCGCATCCTTGGCATTATATATTTTAAACCCTCTATTGGCCAGTTTATCTAGAGGCAACCTTTCTTCTTCCGGCTCTTTATCAGGATATTCTTCAAACAATAAATAAGAAAAGGATGCTTCATTTTTTTGTCGAAGCTCTTCAATCCGGCTAAATAACTGCTTAGGGCGCAGTTTTACTGTTGCTTCATAATGATCTGCCTTTTGTTTGGAAGGTGTTGCCAATGTAAAATCAAACTCAAAAGCCGGGCTATCACTCATATCACCAAAGTCAACATCATGGATATAAAAGTTATCAAAAGGCTGAATAGTGCTTTTAAGATTAAATTCAGGTGTTCCGAAAAAAGTGAGATGATACTCAAAATTGTATGTAATACGGGTATTATTTACCAGATATACTTTCAACTTTTCGACATACTCATCGCCAAACTCATCAACATCCATTACTGGTAAAAAATTCAACCAAACCCCATCTTCCCTACGTTGCTCTTTTGACTTTTTCTCCTTTTTGATATCGTCAATATATTTTTTTCGAGGGGTAGTAGGCTGATTTTTCTTTTCTGTAAAACGTTTGTAGTAAGGAAAATCGATCTGGTCTAGATAAACAGGGAATCGTACACCCCTTACCTCAACCATAGCCATCTTATCATTAATAAAATCTACGATTTCACCCTCTTCGTTAGAGTGCAGTACCAATACCTTATCACCAACCTGAAATTTCATCCGGCAAATTTAATCAGCTTCTTTCAGATAAATAAAAAGTGATGATTAAGACCATAAACAAGGTTGAGAGTAAACACAGATTCGTCTACTAATCCGCCGATCTTGCCAACGTGCTATTTCGGTAGCCGTAAAGAAAATAGATAGCAAGCCCTGTCAGCATCCATACAAAAAACCAAAACCAACTTACAGCCGGAATTTCAATCAGCAGATACAAACAAGATAATACTCCCATTACAGGGATAAAGGAATATTTGTGAACGATGGTCTTAATGGCAATAATTAATGCCGCTACCAGAAATATCAAAAATAGGATTTCTTGATACGCTTCGTGGCCAATATTCTGAAAAGCCTCCACAATTCTTTCTCTAAAGAAGTAAACAAACAGCACATACAACACCGGTATAATATAGCGTCCGTTAATGTAAGGAAGTTTAAACTTGCCTTCCTCCTTAGGAATTGGAGGCAGCAAAAGCACACCTCCGCACACCAATATAAACGCAAACAGGGTTCCGATGCTGGTAAGATCCGTTACTAGGTCGCTTTGCAAAAAAAGCGCACCTACCCCTACAATTACACCTGTTACGATAGTAGAGAAAGAAGGAGTTTTATATTTAGGATGTATTTTCTGAAACACTTTAGGTAATAGCCCGTCGCGGCTCATACTCATCCATATTCTGGGCTGTCCAAGCTGAAATACTAGGATAACAGAAGTAGTAGCCACCACGGCACTTACCGAAATAATTTTTTCGATCCAGGGTGCGCGTTTTTCAAAAACAAAAGCCAGCGGATCATCTACCCCCTGAAAGCGAGTGTAGTGCTCCATTCCTGTAAGCACCAGTGCAATTGCAATGTACAAAACAGTACAGATGAGCAGCGAATAAATCATACTGCGCGGCAGATCGCGTTGTGGACTCTTACACTCCTCTGCTGTAGTAGAAATAGCATCAAAGCCTATATAAGCATAAAACACCGCCGATACTCCTTTTAATACACCAGTAAACCCTTCCGGCATAAAAGGCTTCCAATTATTAGTATCAACAAAGAACGCTCCGGCCACAATTACAAATATGATAACGGCAACCTTAAAGATTACCATAAAATTTGCAGACTGTTTACTTTCCTTAATACCAATGTAAGCTAGCCATGTTACTAGAGCTATAATAATAAAGGCTGGAAGGTTAAAAAAGATAGGAGTATTACCGATTCGTGGGGCTTCATTATAAGCATTTATGGCAAACCGATAACTGGCTAACTCCTCCGGTGAAAGTGTAGCACCACTTGCCAATGCTGCAGAAGCTTTATTATAAGCTGCCACTGCCGTTTGCGGATCTACCAGCATCCAGTCGGGCAAGTGAATATTAAAGACATGCTCTAGCAAATTATTGAAATAACCACTCCACGAAATTGCTACAACAATATTTCCAATAGCATATTCTAGAATCAAAGCCCACCCGATAATCCAAGCCACGATCTCCCCGAAACTCACATAAGAATATGTATAAGCACTACCAGACACCGGTACCCGACTTGCAAACTCGGCATAACATAAAGCAGAAAAACCACAGGTTATAGCAGTAATGATAAATAATACCGATACACCTGGACCTCCATGATAGGCAGCGCCGCCAATGGTTGAAAAAATTCCAGCACCCACCACAGCCGCAATCCCCAGAAAAGTCAAGTCTTTTACACCTAAAACTTTTTTTAATCCCTGCTTATCCTGACCGACGTGCGCTTCAGCCTCTTGCAGAATGTTTTCAATTTTCTTTTTCCGCAGTACAGACATTGGCCTAAATATTTTATAGTGATAAATACATGATTTAATAATCTCGTTTTACCAATAGTCCCGCCAGATCCTTTAGAGGCTGTTTTCTCTCAGGCGCTATAGGGATTTCATCAATATGAGTCAGCGCTTGGGTGAGATACACTTCTTTTTGCTCCTTTGCCCACTCGCCTATTTTACAATCATTGTATAACTGTAATACCCGTTGCACTTTATCCGCTTCGTTGGTTGCTAGTAAATGTTGTAGTTCGCTACGCTGTGTATCATTAACAATCTCTAGGGTTTTTATAAGCAAAAATGTTTTCTTATTAGCGAGAATATCTCCACCGGGTTGTTTACCAAATTTCTTCGGATCCCCAAATGCATCCAGATAATCATCTTGCATCTGAAATGCCAATCCTATCTTTAGCCCAAATTGATACAACAACTCTAGATTTTGCTCATCGGCACCTCCCAGTATACCCCCCATCTGTAAGCTTGCGGCTAGCAGCACGGAAGTTTTCAGGGTAATCATATGCAGGTATTCATCAAAGGACACATCATTACGCGTTTCAAAATCCATATCCAATTGTTGTCCTTCGCAAACCTCCCTGGCAGTTTTATTAAATATATGAAGAATACGTGAAATATAAACTGGGGATAATTGATTGATATAATCATACGCCTTTACCAGCATAACATCACCGACTAATATGGCTGTACTCTCCCCATACTGATGATGTACAGTAGGCTTTCCGCGACGCAGCGGCGCCTTATCCATAATATCATCATGTATTAGTGTAAAATTATGGAACAGCTCGATGGCTGTAGCTACATTCCATGCATCGGCTTTTATCTCTCCGAACAATTCATTACCCATCAGGCATAAAACCGGCCTCAATCGCTTTCCTCCTAATGACAAGAAATAATTATTGGGTTCGTATAACGTAGCCGGTTGTGCCGGAAAATGCGAGCGGCTGAAATAATCGGCAAACTTCTTGGATAATTCGTCAAATGATTGCATTGACCAAAAATAGAGAAATCGATATTATTCTGCGAATGAATTCCTATTTAGAAGACAACAATGATACCGAATATTGATTTACAGCATCAATCCTCGCAATTCAACCTATAAAATATGCGGTATTTATTTTTCCCTTACCCACTCGTAATCCAGCTGTCTTTTCTCCAGATTGGCCGCAACCACCCGAATACGCACTTTGTCGCCCATAGTAAAACGAATTCCCGTACGCATACCAATGAGCGCATAATCATTTTCTGAATGTTTGAAACTGTCATAGGAAGCAAGACTGGTAATAGGTACCATACCCTCACACAAATGCTCCACGGTTTCGGCCCAGAATCCAACCTTGGATACCCCACTCACAATGGCATCAAACTCTTCGCCTATGAAGTTGCTCATGTACTGTACTTGCTTGTACTTATTGGCAGATCGTTCACACTCCATAGCAGCTCTTTCACGCTCACTACAATGGGTACATTTCTCCTCCATTTTTTTATCTACTTTTACGCGATCTTCCAGTACATCCTGCAAGATACGATGCGCCATAATATCGGGATAACGGCGAATAGGAGAAGTAAAATGACAATAGTGCTCAAATCCCAAACCATAATGCCCCACATTGCTAGGCGTGTATTTTGCTTTCGCCATGGTGCGAATTCCCAGTTGATGCAACACGGCTTCTTCAGGTCGGCCCTTTACATCCTTAATCAACTTATTAAATGACTCCGCAATAGCTTCGGCACTGGAAATATCGAATTTGTAACCAAACTTGTTGGCAAATGCAATAAAGGGAAGCAACTTTTCCTCATCCGGGGTATCATGAATACGATAAGGGAAAGGGATAGCTTTGTTATTAACCTTTATTTTGGATATATGTTTAGCCACATACCGGTTGGCTAATAGCATTAACTCCTCAATCAACTGATGCGCTTCCTTGCTTTCCTTGAGCAGGATACCCACAGGAAAGCCTTTCTCATCCAGTTTGAAACGCACTTCTGTAGAATTGAAATTGATGGCTCCTTCGTCGAAGCGGTATTGTCTTAAGGTTTGACACAGTTTATTTAGGGTTAAAATCACATCCGCATGATCACCCTTTCCGGTTTCAATAATTTCCTGTACTTCTTCGTAAGTAAACCTACGTCGGGAATGAATAACGGTTTTGCCTAACCAGTACTGTTTTACTTCTGCCTTATCATTAATTTGAAAGATTGCGGAAAAAGCCAGTTTATCTTCATTAGGTCTCAACGAGCATAACACATTAGATATCTGCTCGGGGAGCATGGGATTTACACGGTCGGGCAGATATACTGATGTAGCCCGCTGGTAAGCTTCCTCATCGAGTACAGTACCTGGCGTAATATAATGACTTACATCCGCAATGTGTACACCAATTTCATGATTACCGTTTTTCAGTTTTCTGTAAGAAATGGCATCATCGAAATCTTTGGCATCGGCCGGATCAATCGTAAATGTCAGGATTTTTCGAACATCCTTTCTCTTACTAAGCTCTTCCTTAGAGATTGTTTCTGGCAGGCGGGAAGCCATTTCCAACGCTTCGTCGGAGAAGCTTAGCGGGAAGCCATGATCCAGGAGAATATTTCGCATGGCCGCATCGGCCGCATCTTCCTCATTAAGTATGGAAACCACTGTTGCCGATGGGCTCTTTCCCTTACCTCCCCAGTCCAATACACGGGCTACGACGGTATCACCATTCTGTGCACCATTAATATTACCTTCAGCAATATAAAAATCAGGAACATTTTTCTCGCCGTCGCCTAAAACAAAAGCATACCCTCGATTCATCTGAAGTTTTCCGATAAACTCGGTGCGCTTGCGTTGTACGACTTCGGTAATTTTTCCTTTAAGCCGTGTAGCAAAACCACTAATCAGCTTTACCCGAACAATATCGCCGTCTATGGCATCTTTGAGGGCATTCGGCGCTATCATAACATCTTCTTCCAGTCCGTCCACAATTACAAACCCTCTCCTTGATTTCGTAACTTCTAGTCTACCCTTAAGTGTAGTTTCGGCTTCGCGCTTTGTGCGCCGGGCTTTTTTTTGTGCTTTGGTTTTCTTCTTTGGTTTATTACTGCTTTTACTCATTGTTTTTCTTTACTCAATTTTTAATCAGTGCATCAGACACATCTAGCATAGTTTAATAACGTTGCTAGCTCTGATGCACATTACATTTCTCAGATGAATGCATTTATTTTCATTCTCAGCGGTGGCTTACCTACCGACATATCTTAGAACCCATTCGTCGAATATTCCTCCTTCATCAAACAAGAAACGATGCCGAATAGGTAATGCATAAACCGGAAAATCTCTCAACTCGCTAAAGTCTGCCAATCGCACGGCGTCTTTCTCAGTTGTTAAGATAATTTTATTTTCGGTATTTAATGCCTGATATGTTCCCAAAATATCCCCAATGTCATTAGTGGAAAAGTGATGATGATCGGCAAATTGGAGATGCTCCACCGTACATTCATATTGACCTAAATAGTCTATAATCGGTTGCGGATTGGCAATTCCCGTTATTAGCACTACCCCCTTCACATTGCTAAGAGAGATAGTTTGTTTGTCAAAAATCTGATAAGCTATTCCGTAATCGAAAGTGGTAAAAAATACTTTCTGATAAGGTTGGGGTTGAATACTTTCAATAATACGTTGTTTTTCCGCTTCGGCAAGAGCAATATCGCATTTGGTCACCACTATAATGTTGGCCCGCTTGTAATTGGATTTCAAATCGCGCAGGGTTCCGGCAGGTAAATACCAGTCTTCTGTGAAAATGTTCTGATACTCGGTAAGTAAAATATTAAATTCAGCAGTTACTGCACGATGCTGAAAAGCATCATCTAGTATAATAACGTTTATCTCTGGAAATTGTTTAAAAATAATTTCAATCCCTTTTGCACGCTGCTCATGCACCACAATTTTCACTTGTGGAAATTTCTGATGAAACTGCATAGGCTCATCGCCTATATCTGACGTAGTACTTTGAGCATCAGCCACTACAAGGCCTTTGCTTTTTCTTTTATATCCTCTACTTACCACAGCTACTTGCGGGGAGAACGTCTCCTGCCCTGCATTTACCAATAAATGCAATAAATACTCCACCATGGGTGATTTTCCGGTTCCACCTACAGATAAATTACCTACGCAAATAGTTTTTACAGGAGGTTGATATGATGGGACGATCTTAAAGTCATAGAGTTTATGATAAACCCATACACCCGTCTTATACAACCAGGAAAAAGGAAGCAGTAAAATATTTTTCTTGCGTATTAAATTATCAAAATTCATACATCCTTTCGGGTGTGATACAATAATTTAAAGGTACGTCAAATTCGTTGCGATCCTCTACTTTATCTATAGGATCAAAATAACTCAGCCCTACTTTTATAACATCCGGACGAGCATGAGCCAAATAACGATCATAAAAACCTTTACCGTAACCAACACGATACCCATCCTTGTCAAAACATAGAAGAGGAACAATGACCATATCAATACTCTCCGGAGGTATGGCTACTGCTGTAGCCGGGTCAGGCTCAAGAATACCGCGCCGGCTCTTTATAAAGGAGGTACTTTGAGATACCACCACGGCCTGCATGGTACCGTTGGAAAAATCACTGATAGGATACGCTATCTGCAACATCGGATTGCGAAACAACATATAATCCACCAGAGGGTCTGTATTTACTTCTACATCCATCGCTGCATAAGTAAGCACAGTACGAATGTCTAGTAGAGGTAGCTTTTGAAAATGAATCAGAATCAGATCATCCCATTTCAACCGTTGCTGATAGGGTATTTCTTTCCGCTTCTTACTAAACAATTTTCGGGCCTCTGATTTTAGCATATGAACTCATTCGTTAAAGACGCTGCTGAGAAACTTAGTTCTCAAATACTGAAAAGATGGTAGTTCCGTATTTTTTTTCGAAGCTATACTTTTCGAAATTCTTATAATCGTTGCGCGGAGTATGTTCCAATACAAATATTCCACCGGGAGCTAACAGATCTTGCCCTACAATAATTTTTGGCAATTCGTCTATTTCTACAAGGGCGTAAGGAGGGCCTGCAAAGATAAAATCATATTGCTCGGTATGATTTTGCAAAAATTTAAACACATCCATCTTCACAAAACGGATATTTTGAATTTTCAACTCGCCGGCAGTTTTCTTGATAAAATTGAACATCTGATTATCCTTTTCCACGATGGTGAGATCTCCTGCACCACGACTCGCCAGTTCGTAACTGATACTTCCTGTACCACCAAATAAATCAAGCGTTTTAATACCGTCAAAATCGATACGATGTTGTAAGGTATTAAACAGTCCTTCTTTTGCCACATCAGTAGTAGGACGAGTATAAGGCATTTTTGCCGGCGGATTAATTTTTCTTCCTCCTAGGCTTCCTGCAATGATCCGCATAATATGAGTTCGTTAAGCGATGTAAAATAATGTGCCGGCAGACCAGAGATCACATCATTCCATGTTGCCTGCTTCAGCGAAATGAGAAGAAAATAATCGTAGATGGTCTTATACAAAGCTGAATCCTCATCTATAAGCCCTGATATTTGTAATTCGGCTTTCTCCTGAGAAAGCCCATAAATTTCACATATTTTCAGCAGATAAAAAACAACATCCTCCGGAACTGTGTATGTATATTTTTTTGCCAACAACAATGAGGCTCCTTTAAATACAACCACATCAAAACTCTTCTCCGATATATACAATCTTAACAATCCCTCTTCCGGAGTATTATTCACAGTGCCAATGGCTACTGATAAAGCATGTAGATAATCAGATGATGGAAAGTTATGCACCATCCAAGTAAGAATGGAAGGAGGTGTGGTGTACACATTGGTAATACCCCTACCCTCGATAAGCTCTGTGATGACATGATCTTGCTGGTCGGCATGCTCCAGATACATTAAAAATGTAAGATCCCCCTTACTCATTGCCTCCGGCAATAGCGCATTAAAGCCAAAATCTAAACTGGTAATAATTTTGTGAAAGGGCTGTTCCAGTATGGCATTTTGCGCTAATATAGTATCAAGAGTATCTGTTGTAAGATTATCAAACCGATACCGCTTTAATTGTAACAATCGGTTTTCTTCCGGTTCATAAATACAAAATGAAAAACTCCCGTTGTTGAGTTGAATAGCCAAACAACAAGATTCCGTGTAAATTTCCTCCGTACCTAAAATATTAAACTGTTCCTGCAAAATAATTCAATTTGTATGCGCAAATATATTATATAATCGTATAGGGAAAGGTATAATATTGCTTCAGCGCAAATATGTAGTAAACTGATTATTGAATAATAAGAATTATAAAAAAATATTAATGCATAAATTGAGGAGGAGTATGGAGCTTATCCCCACATCACACAAATAAATCCAATACCAATACGCCTACCAATCCCATCATACCAATCAATGATTCCACTACCGTCCAGGTTTTGAAGGTATCTTTCAAACTGAGCCCTATATACTCTTTAAACATCCAGAATCCGGTATCATTCACATGGGAGCACATCAAACTTCCTGCTCCAATAGCAAGCACCATTAATTCAGGCTTTACATGCATGGAGGCTACCAAAGGCTGCACAATTCCCGAAGCGGTTAACCCTGCCACAGTGGCCGATCCGATAGCAATTCTAAGGGCCGTAGCTACTAGCCATCCCAATACCAACGGTGGCAACGAGCTATTCTTAAAATATTGAGTAATGTATTCAGCAGTACCGGTATCAACAAGGATCTGCTTCAATGCACCGCCTGCAGCAATGATGAGAATAATGGAAGCGATGGCATTAACTGCGCCACCCGCTTTATCCATCAATACCGCAGTACTTTTCCCCTCCTTCACACCTAACAGCAGTATGCCTAATAGCACCGCAATCAGCAATGACATTCCGGGATCTCCAACAAATATCAATGCATCACTTAACAACCCTTGTTCGATTTTTAGAATATGAATACCTACAGTTGAAATGGTCAGTAACAAAACAGGCAACAACGCTATAAACAAGCTAGCGTAGAATGGCGGCAAATCATCTGTCTGCAAAGCCTCCTCGTTAAAGATCCCTTTGGGTGGTTGCGATTTTACCTTTTTTATCCATTCGGGGAAAAAGTGTGCTGCCACCCACAATACAGGGATGGATATCATCAATCCATACAATAAAGTTTTACCCACATCTGCATGAAAAACGCCTGCAATGACTACCGGTCCGGGATGGGGTGGCAAAAAGCCATGGGTTACGGAAAGCGGAACCGCCATGGCAATGGCCAGATATACTAATGGCAATCCGCTCTGGTAGGCCACCGTAAATACCAGCGGTATCAACACTATAAAACCAGCGTTATAAAACAAGGCTAAACCTACACAGAAACTGGTGATTGCCAGAGCTAACTTTGCGTATTTAATACCAAACACACGCAATAACCTATAGCTAATCTGCTTGGTAGCACCTGTTTCTGTCAAAATACTACCCAGTACCACTCCCAATCCCAAGACCATAATTACTGAACCCAGCATGTCTCCAGCCCCCTTGCTAATGGTGGATAACAACTGGGCAGCGCTCAATCCATTTGTAATGCCAATGAATAAAGTGGCAATAAGTATGGATATAAAAGCGTTCAGTTTGGCTATACTGATAAGGCATAATAACAATACAATACCACTAAGCAAAATCAATACAGGCGACATGCAAGCTACTTTTTATAAGGATGAAAGCCGATCAAGTACCATCGCAGCATTCTCATCCAGTGTTTTCGTAAGTATAACAGTTTCTATATTCTCCTCGTCCGGTAGCGGTTCTTCTAATGTCTCAAATTGGCTTTTCAGCAAAGCCACGGGCATATAATGCTCCTTTCGTAAAAGCATTTGCTTATACGCTTGCTCATATGTAACCTTAAGATACACAAACGTCAATTGTTTTATTCCGGCTCTTAATGTATCTCTATATTGTTTCTTTAAGGCAGAACAAGCAATCACACATTCTTGATGGCCGGCACTCAATGTATTCGCCTCTTTAATAATCCGGTCGAACCACCCTTCGCGGTCTGCATCCTCGAGCGGGATACCCTGCTGCATCTTAGCTACATTTTCTTTCGGGTGTAAATCATCGCCATCGATAAAGACGGCATGGCGATTAGCAGCAATAATTTTCCCCAATGTAGTTTTACCACAACCGGAAACCCCCATTACGATAATTACCCGTGCGGCCATATTTATTGTTTTAATGAGAGCGTAAGTATTCCTCCTCCACCTCTAGAAATTTCTGGTTTAATAAGATACTTACTGAACCCACTTTTCCAGCTCCCACTGGCTTGCCGTCAATCTCTACAATCGGAAGAATACGTTTGGTAGTACTCGTCATAAACACTTCTGCGGCATCTCTTAATTCATCTATATGAATATCGCGCATAACTGTGGGCACTAATTTATGGCCAAACTCCAAAATTCTTTTTCTTGTAATACCCTCTAATACATTTTGTGCAGGCGTTACCAGCTCTCCCTCCTTGGTAACAATAAATACATTCGCTCGGGGAAACTCCGTAACAATGCCGTTATGATAATAGAGCACATCATCCAACTGCTTTGCACGAAGTTGTTGTTGCAACCAGATACCCATCAGATAATTGATAGATTTCACGCCGGGCAAATCGCGCATATATTCATGCGTCATAATTTTCACCCCCGCAAAAAACTTATCTTCCGATATGAGAGTAATAGGCTCTTGATTGATAATCAAATTTCCTGCTACTGGAGTATAACTATCAGGAGAATAGCCACCCGTTGCTACAAGACGGATGCCGCTTTCAGGCATACCATTCCTTTCTATCAGTTGTAAAATCACTTCCTTTACCGCTTCTTTAGATAACGGGATATTAATGAACATTTCCCTTGCGGAATTAAAGAAGCGTGTCAGGTAATCATCCTGGAACAAAGGTTTATGATCTCTTGTTCTCAAATAATCAAATGCTGCATACCCTCTTTGTATTGCTAAATCATTGGTAAGGATGAAAGCTTTTTCTTTTTCAATAAACTGATTGTTTACAAAAACCCATTTCATGGTTGATACCTGTTATATTTTTTTAAAATAGAGATCACCTCATTTTTAGGAAGCGAAGATACCTTATTCCCATCACGCCCCGTCATGGAGCTAGCGGTAAATAAAGAATTAATAATAGCTTCTTCAGTTGCCTCAATTGCCGCCAAAAACAAAGCAGACATATCGTCGTTATGAACCGTAGCTGTTTGATAGAGTTCTTGCTCTTTCTTATGAGGCATGCGTACCGACTTATTGGCCGAAAAGGCAATCACATAATCGCCACTACCATTACTGGCAATACCTCCGGTTTTTACCAACCCCATAAAAGCTCTCTTGGCCATACGTTCTAAATTACGGGCATCCAGCGGTGCATCTGTTGCTATAACAATCATACAGCTCCCATCAGCCTGCTGATTCAATTGATCACTTAAAAAATATTTGCCCAGTTCTTTTCCCACAGGCACTCCGGCAATTTCCAGTACACCACCAAAGTTGGTTTGCACCAGTACTCCCACCGTATACCCTCCTGAAGCAACCGGCAGCACACGCGATGCCGTACCAATTCCGCCTTTAAATCCAAAACACACCGTTCCCGTTCCGGCGCCTACGTTACCCTGCTCTACATATCTCGACTTAGCATTTTGAATGGCACTTAATACATCCTGCTCCGTTACATGTCTGCCACGTATATCATTCAGATAACCGTCATTCGTCTCACCCACCACTACATTTACACTACGTACCTGCTCATTTCCCGGTTGAGCTAAGGTATATGTAATGCCCGCATTTATGGCGGTAGCTACACTTAATGTATTGGTAAGAATGATAGGGCTTTCCAGATTACCGAGTTCCTTCACCTGTGTAATGCCTGCAAGCTTCCCAAAACCATTCCCTACATAAATGGCCGCCGGCACTTTCTCCTGAAACAAATTGCCTTCGTGCGGAATGATCGTCGTAACACCTGTTCTAATGTCATCACCTTTTATCAATGTGGTGTGCCCTACTTTAACTCCTTTCACATCCGTAATGGCATTATATTTTCCTTTAGGCAACACACCTATTTTTACTGGTGGATGAAAAGCCTGCTGGGCATTTAGGGTTGTTACGGAAAATAAAAGCAGGAGAGCCGAAGAAAATTGTACTAAGATTTCGGATAGTTTCATACTACCCTAAAAATAATGAATCCCTAAGAGTTTTAAGGCTTTTTTTAAACTCCATCAATTTAGAACATCAAACCTCTACGTCTTTCTGCAGTTTGTTATAGAATGAACACAAAGTATACAACACCTCTTAACCCTGATTCATGCTTCTGGGATAAATACTGTACTTTGCTTTAAGAAGTGTACTCAAAGCCCCTAATTTTAAACCCATAGTGCCCTATCATTGTTATAAGCTTAATTATTGATCTCTTTATTGAAAGATGAAGAGAGCGTTCTCAATCAAGACAACAATTTAAAATATTATTAAGATGGAACCCAGGGAAACACACTCTTCCTCAATTCAAGCTCCCAGAGAACCACATTTAATGAATGAAATATTTGTGAAAGCATATAACTCTGGAGATGTAAGCAATATTAATCTACTTTTCGAAAAGGATGCTGTTGTTGTTCGTCCTAATGGGTCTGTGATCCAAGGTGTGGATGCTTACACACAGGAACATCAAAACCTAGTCAAAATAGGAGGTGTAATGACCTCCATAAATAAATCGTGCATTATACATAACGATATTGCATTGCTTAATGCCGAATGGGAAATTAAAACTAAGAATGAACAAGGAGAACCCATCACCATAAGCAGTGTTAGCACCGAAATAGTACGAAAGCAAAGCGATGGGAGCTGGCTATACATCGTCGATAACCCGTTTAGTGCGTGGGTAGCTCCGTCTCAAAAATAGATATGACACTATCAGTTGACTCAGGATTCTAATTATAGAAAAGCTATACATCTACAAAAAATCGTTTTTAGAAACTCCTTCCCCTACGCTATTCCGGTGTTTAATAAGCTTTATTTTGTCCCATACACTTCTTCATTTTGGTCTCACAGTATCCTATCTTTACAAAAAAGCTTATTATGACTTCAGAAGTAGTTTATAACGGTGATTTACGCACTACCTGCACCCACTTGAAAAGTAACTCGACATTTGAAACCGATGCCCCTACCGATAATAACGGAAAAGGCGAACGATTCTCTCCTACCGATTTACTGGCTACTAGCCTAGCAGCCTGCATGGTTACGGTAATGGGTATCAAAGCACGCAGCATGAATTTTGATTTAAACGGAATAAAAGTAGAAGTGCTGAAAAAAATGGCTGCCGATCCACGCAGAGTAAATGGCATTGATCTCAAATTTCATATTCCGGATAATCTTGGCGCATTGGAACCTAAAACCATCACCATTTTAAAAAACACGGGCATCACCTGTCCTGTAGCAAAAAGTATTCACCCGGATATTGAAGTAAATATCGACTGGGGAGCTTGGTCATAATGTAAATAACTTCTCAAAGGGCTTTATGCCCTTTGATTTTTACTATCTATCTACTATGATACCAACACAGCTGTATTATGAATTATACTGCCGCGCACCAAACAATAAACTACCAATCCGAACCATAGTGCTTCCCTCCTCTACTGCGATTTTATAATCGCCACTCATACCCATTGATAAAATTGAAAACTGAATATTGGGAGCTTGCTGTTGTGTATGCAAATCAAACAGGCGTTTCAATACAGCAAATTCGTTACGCACTTTATTGACGTCCTCTGTAAAGCTGGCCATGCCCATTAGCCCTTTGATGCAGATATTCTGAAAATCTCCCACATTATTCAAAATAGCCTCCAGTTCATCTGAATCTAAACCAAACTTAGTTTCTTCCTGTGCAATGTGCACCTGTAGAAGACAATTGATAATGCGATTATGTTTTGCTGCTTGTTTATTGATTTCCTTCAATAGATTTAGACTATCCACACCGTGTATCAGATGTACAAACGGCGCTATATATTTCACCTTATTACTTTGCAAATGACCTATGAAATGCCAACGAATATCAGTGGGCAACTGAGGCTGTTTAGACAACAGCTCCTGCACGTAATTTTCACCAAAATCCCTATGTCCCAAATCATACAATTTCTGAATATCCGACACGGGCTTGGTTTTAGATACCGCCACCAGAACTACCTGTTTTGTGCTTAACTCCTGAATCAGCTCCTTGTATACCTGCTCATTAACTGCCATGAAACAAAAATAACAATGTTCTTGAACTCAAGCTAAGTACACGGAGGATTTCTGAGCAAAATGCCTTACATCCAACTGATTAAAAATTCACGAAGTTTTCTTGGCGGATTTATCCGATGGCTGTTGCTCCTTTTTCTTTTTAGGATAAGTACCATTGAAGGTACAGTCCAGCGCCCCCATACGCGACCCACATCCCCTTACTTCATTTAGTGTAACACTGTTTTTCTGAAATTTCAGCTCCAGTACGCAGGGATCGCCCGCCTGTCGGTATTCAACCGTGTTATCCGAAGTAATAATTCCTTCTCCCATTAGCTCTCCTTTACAATCAGAATTTTTCTCTTCCAAGTGAATAAACAACTGCACGCGGCCGGGGCGGATATCATCCCTTACCGAAATAATATTCCTAGCACCTACGCCATAATCCCCTGCATATTTAAAGGTGGTACCTAGGGTATCGATAGGATTAATGAGCTCTGCCTCATCCCCTAGCAAATCAGTCATCACCAGTATAAACTTTCGAGCAGCACCACTAAGCACATATACATCGTCACCTGTAATTTCTATACCGTTAGGCAAAACCTTTTTACTCTTTTTGTAAATATTAAATAGCTTATTGATGGTAACAGTTACCGCAACTTCCTTATTAGCCTTGCTTTTCATTACCGGCAATGCCGCCACAAATGCATTTTTATTATCATAAGCTGTGATATACATTACCTTAAGCTTTTCGGTAGCAGCCTTTGACATCAAATAAGTATACCCATCTTTATCCTTGAATTTACCAATAGCATACAGTTTAGGTTGATCGGCACCGTAATTTTCAGCTAGTACAGAATCGGGCGTAAACTCGTTGAAAATTTCAGGACTGATGAGCAGGCTGTCATGTGTAGGAGCATATAACGCACTATCGGAATAAGAGAAAGGTAGGGTGACCTCGGGGAAAAATTCGATATACTCCTGTATGTTTACGTCATCCTCCCCGGCCATAGTTTTCTTTTTCTTTCCGCATGACGTCAATAAAACGATCACAAGAGCCAAAGTACAGAATCTGTATAACATACTTATTGAATTATTATTCAATATACAAATAAACAATAGTTGTTCAATAATTTGATATCGTCTTTTTTAAAGAGACAAATACGAGAGATGATTTCCGAAAGATATTTTGAAAAAATAAATAAATAATTTAGGTTTGTCTAAGTTTTTTATTAGGCAAATATAGATTTCATATAACAAATTATCATTGATACATAACTAAGCTGCTAAATGGGCTATTTAGAATAGGATGAAAAGGCATCATTCGGAAATATCGCTAAGCGAAGTTCATCAGTCTGTTGACACTACCCGGATACAGAAATCAAGGTGGAGGAGGATTCTAGCATTTTTTGGACCTGCCTATCTGGTAAGTGTAGGGTATATGGATCCGGGAAACTGGGCTACCGATCTGGCAGGGGGTAGTCAGTTTGGATACTCCCTACTCTGGGTCCTACTCATGAGCAATATTATGGCCCTATTACTACAAAGCCTTTCGGCACGATTGGGCATCGTACGCAATCGCGACCTAGCTCAGGCCAATCGAGAAACTTATCCTAAATACATCAACTTTGCGCTATACATTCTTGCCGAAATAGCCATAGCGGCTACCGACCTAGCCGAAATACTAGGAATGGCAATAGGCTTACAGCTGCTTACAGGTATGCCGCTGATTTACGGAGTACTCATTACTGCCTTGGATACTTTTCTGTTAATGGCCTTACAGCGTTTGGGCATTAGAAAACTGGAAGCCTTCATCATCGGGCTTATCTTCATCATCGCCATGTCGTTCCTCATTCAGATCATTGTGGCAAAGCCCGATGCTGGGGAAATAGTTTCTGGTTTTGTTCCGCATATCGAGAACGACACTGCTCTATACATCGCTATTGGTATTATAGGCGCTACTGTAATGCCTCACAACCTGTATCTACACTCGGCGCTCGTACAAACCCGCAAATTCAAGACTGATGCGGCAGGTATCAAAAAGGCCTTAAAACTCAATTTTATTGATAGTGCCGTAGCACTAAACATGGCTTTCCTGGTGAATGCAGCCATACTCATACTGGCAGCTACGGTATTTTTCAAAACCGGACGTTCCGATGTAGGAGAAATCAAGCAGGCTTATGAACTGCTTCCACAGCATCTGGGCAGTGGTATTGCTGCTAAACTTTTTGCCGTAGCGCTTATTGCAGCCGGACAAAGCAGTACAGTAACCGGAACGCTTGCCGGACAAATTGTTATGGAAGGGTATTTACGACTGCGTATTAACCCTATCGTAAGAAGATTAATCACCCGACTTATTGCTATTGTACCTGCAGCACTGGTAATCCTTATCAACGGCGAAGAAGATGTAGACCGCCTATTAATATTTAGCCAGGTAGTATTGAGTATGCAATTGGGCTTTGCCATCATTCCGCTCATTCATTTTGTGAGCGATAAAAAAACAATGGGGCAGTTTGCTATCAAACCGTGGTTAAAAGTTGCCTCTTGGTTGATTACCGTGGTATTGGTATATCTGAATGCATGGATGGTAGCAGAAGAAATCTCCGGTTACTTCCAATCTCCAGGAAATATATTCTGGAAAATCCTCATCGTAATTGGATTACTATTGATTATAGTACTATTGTATTACACCATCGTCTTGCCTTTTAAAAAGACAACCCCACCCAAAAATATCACCATACACGACGAACCCCAAACCTTGCAGATTGCTCCTATAAGTCGATATCGTAAAATTGCCATTACGCTGGACTTTGGCGATCAGGATGAGAAGGTCATCAATCACGCTTTAGCACAAGGTAGTCCCGACTGCACCTATCTACTCATTCACATTACCGAAAGTGTAGCCGGAACTGCCAACTATACAGAGAGTGTCGATAACGAAACACTTACCGACAGTAAATATTTAAACCAATACGTACAACAACTTACCGCTGCCGGATATAAAGCCGAGGCAAGACTGGGCTTTGGTAAAACTGCACAGAGTATTGCCAATATTGTTCAAAGCTCAGGCTGCGACTTATTGGTTATAGGAGCGCATGGCCATAAAGGGATCAAAGATTTCATTTATGGCGAAACCATTAACAACCTCCGACACCTTGTAAATATTCCGGTACTTGTAGTACAGGGATAATGAATTATACAATAGGCGTAACGGATGTAGATCTCCTATTTTTAATAAGATGCTTGAAGCGACTAAACGTTTCGGGTTTAATATTTAGATAAGAAGCTAGATATTTCTGGGGTACCCGTTGTATGATTTCGGGATGATTCTCTACAAAGTTGAGAAAACGCTCCCTAGGTGACTGCATAATAAGGCTTGTCTGCCATTTATCTTTCAGTACCATGGTGTGTACGGTTACCAGACGACCCAGTCGTTCCAGATTATGACTCTGCTGAAACATATTTTCCATGTCGTCATAAGATATGGACAATAATACGCTGGGCTCGATGGACTCCACATAATATTCCGAAGGTGTACGGGTATAGAATGATTCCTGGCTGGATATCAGATGCCCTTCTCTAGATATCTGTACAATATGCTCCTCTTCATCGCTCTTAAAATACTTTCTAAGAAGCCCCTTATTGATAAAATTAATGTAATCCTCTACCTCTCCTGCTCTTGTAATAATTTCTTTTTTATTGAATTCTCTAAGGGTGATGATCGGAAGTAATTGTTTTCTGACTTCGGTGTCTGTAAGGGGCACGAATTGTTTCAGGAATCGGATAAATTCCGCGGCGGTTTTTTCGTTTACAGTCATACAATGCAAAGGTAGTACATATTATACTATTGTTACATCGCATTTTTAAACAAAATTATATACCCCGTCAAGGCCTACCGCCAACAGGAAGCAATAAGTTATTGTCGTATTGATGTTTTATCTGTAAGTTTGCCACATTACACAAATTAAATAAAATAATATACGTATGGCTGAAAAAATTAAAGTAGCTAACCCGGTTGTAGAACTGGACGGCGATGAAATGACCCGCATTATCTGGAAATTTATTAAAGATAAGTTGATATTGCCCTATGTGGATGTAGACATCAAATACTTTGATTTAGGTATAGAAAATCGCGATGCTACCAATGACCAGGTTACTATTGATGCAGCCAATGCTATCAAAGAGTATGGTGTAGGTATCAAATGCGCAACAATTACTCCAGACGAGGCCCGTGTAAAGGAATTCAATCTGAAACAAATGTGGAAAAGCCCGAACGGCACTATCAGAAATATATTGGATGGTACCGTATTCCGTGAGCCGATTGTAATTAAAAACATTCCGCGCCTAGTGCCTAACTGGACCGCTCCTATTATCATTGGTCGTCACGCATTCGGAGATCAATACCGTGCTACCGATACCGTAATCAAAGGAAAAGGTAAGCTGACAATGACCTTCACTCCCGAAGATGGTGGCGAACCTCAAACCTTCGAAGTATACAACTTCAAAGGCGATGGTGTAGCATTGACCATGTATAATACCGATGAGAGCATCAGAGGATTTGCACGTAGCTGTTTCAACATGGCCTTAAACAAAAAATGGCCTTTATACCTTTCTACCAAAAACACCATCCTTAAAAAATACGATGGTCGCTTTAAAGACATTTTCGAAGAAGTTTACCAAAATGAATTTAAAGCCCAGTTCGATGAAGCAGGTATCACTTACGAACACCGCCTTATCGACGACATGGTTGCAAGTGCACTGAAATGGAACGGCAATTTTGTTTGGGCTTGTAAAAACTACGATGGCGACGTACAAAGCGATACCATTGCTCAGGGATTCGGTTCGCTGGGGTTGATGACCTCTGTACTGATTACTCCCGACGGAAAAACTATGGAGGCCGAAGCTGCACATGGTACCGTTACTCGTCACTACCGCGAGCATCAGAAAGGCAACCCTACCAGCACCAACCCTATCGCAAGTATTTTTGCATGGACTCGTGGTTTAGCCTTCCGCGGAAAACTGGACGGTAACCAGCAACTTATCGACTTTGCTAATGCATTGGAACAGGTATGTATCGAAACCGTAGAATCCGGTAAAATGACCAAAGACCTGGCCGTATGTATCCATGGCAATAAAGTAGAGCATGGCACCCATTATCTGTACACCGAAGAGTTCCTGGAAGAACTTGATCAAAACCTGAAAAAGAAATTAGCTTAATACTTTTTCTACAATCCAAAAAAATGCATCAATTTTTCATTGGTGCATTTTTTTTGCACATAATTTTTCAACTTAGTGTTAATGAATATTCAGATAAGAGAAGCATCCGAAGCAGACCTTAAAGTCATACAACAATTAGCATACGATATCTGGCCCGAGACCTACTCGCCTATTCTGTCGCAGGAACAAATACGGTATATGCTAGAGTTGTTTTATAGCCTAAAGGCATTACACACCGAATACCATAAAGAGGGCTACCATTTCTTTATTATGCGTATCGGCTCAATAGATGCCGGTTATGCGTGTGTGGAACGAAAAGATGCCGCGCATTGGCATTTACACAAAATTTACCTTCACCAGCGGTATCAGGGGCAGGGCATTGGCAAAAAACTGATTCAACATGTAGAGCACGTGGCTTCCCAAAACGGCGCCCGGTATATGACCCTTAACGTGAACCGATACAATAAAGCACGTTACTTTTACGAAGCCTGCGGATACAGCATCATTAAGGAAGACGACATACCCATTGGCAACGACTTTTGGATGAACGACTATATAATGCGTAAGGATTTCACGCCCGAATAAATTGCATCCCTAATTACAGTATCCAAAACAGATATTGCATTTTATAAATCTCAAAAATACAATTTTCAAAAAAAGAACAGATAGAAATGAAACGAAAGTAAACATTTGACTATCAATATATTAAAACACATCTCTCTCTACCCCTTCAGACACATAATACCATAAGGATGGGCATTTTTTAATGCAATTTTTTACAGTTTCCAATAGTGCAATCCTCATGCCACGTCGGGGGCAAAAAGGGCTTGTGAGCCACCATTTTACCTCAAATAATTGTTACCTTTACATCCTTTCGAAAACTTCGATTGCATCGAATATTATCACTATAAATTGATCAAGAAAAATGAGTACAACTCCAACCACTTTGTTTGATAAAGTTTGGGATGCCCATGTGGTAAGAAAAATTGAGGATGGACCCGATGTGCTGTTCATCGATCGTCATTTTATTCACGAAGTAACCAGCCCGGTAGCCTTTTTAGGCCTGGAAAACAGAGGTATTGGCGTGCTATATCCAGAGCGCACTTTTGCTACTGCCGACCACAATACGCCTACCATCAACCAGCACTTGCCTGTAAAGGATCCACTATCGGCCAAACAGCTGGAAGCCCTTTCAAGAAATGCAGCTAAATACGGCATTTCTATTTGGGCACTGGGAAGTCCTAAAAACGGTATTGTACACGTGGTAGGTCCGGAAAACGGTATTACCCAACCAGGAATGACCATTGTGTGTGGAGACTCTCATACTTCTACTCACGGAGCATTTGGTTGTATCGCATTTGGTATCGGTACCTCAGAAGTAGAAATGGTACTTTCCTCTCAATGTATCATGCAGCCGAAGCCTAAAAAAATGCGTATCACCATCAACGGTAAGCTGGCTAAAGGCGTATTACCTAAAGATGTGGCACTGTACATGATTTCACAAATCACTGCCAGCGGTGCTACCGGTTATTTTGTGGAGTATGCCGGTGAGGTATTTGAAAACATGAGCATGGAAGGCCGTATGACCGTGTGCAACATGTCTATTGAAATGGGTGCCCGCGGTGGTATGATTGCTCCCGATGAAACTACTTTCAACTACATCAAAGGAAGAGATAAAGCCCCTAAAGGAGAAGATTGGGATAAAGCTGTAGCGTATTGGAAAACATTGAAAACAGATGAGGGTGCTGTATTTGATAAAGAGCTGATATTTGATGCTGCCGATATTGAGCCTCAAATTACTTACGGAACCAATCCCGGCTTGGGAACTGGCATCACCAGAACGATCCCCAAAGCCTCTGAAGTAAAAGACGGTGCTATCACCTTCAAAAAGGCTTTGGACTACATGGATTTTAAAGAAGGCGAACCTTTACTGGGTAAAAAAATCGACTACGTATTCCTAGGAAGCTGCACCAACGGCCGTATTGAAGACTTCCGCGCTTTTGCTTCTATAGTAAAAGGCAGAAAGAAAGCCGACCATGTAACTGCATGGCTCGTACCGGGCTCACATCTAGTAGCGCAACAAATCAAAGAAGAAGGAATTTTAGATATACTTACCGAAGCTGGATTTGAATTAAGACAACCGGGATGCTCCGCTTGCCTGGCTATGAACGATGATAAAATTCCGGCAGGTAAATATGCCGTAAGTACCAGCAACCGTAACTTCGAGGGTCGTCAGGGACCGGGAGCCCGCACCTTACTGGCTAGCCCTTATGTAGCGGCAGCCGCAGCCGTAACCGGTGTGGTTACCGATCCAAGAGAGCTTCTGCAGGAAGAAGCCGCGGTAAGTGCTTAATGCAGCTTCGATGAGAACACATTTCCTGAATAGTGATATTGTCAGGAATGGATTATTAAACCCAATTCAAATCAGCAATTAAACAATGGCATACGATAAATTCACAGTATTAACCTCCACTGCAGTTCCGCTGCCAATTGAAAATGTGGATACCGATCAGATTATTCCAGCACGTTTTTTAAAAGCTACAGAGCGCAAGGGTTTTGGTGATAATCTTTTTCGCGATTGGCGTTTTAACAGCGACAATACGCCTAAAAAAGATTTCGTACTAAACAATCCTATCTATTCAGGTAAAATACTCGTAGCTGGTAAAAACTTTGGTAGTGGTAGTAGCCGCGAGCACGCTGCGTGGGCGATTTATGACTATGGCTTCAGATGTGTGATTTCAAGCTTCTTCGCAGATATCTTCAAAGGCAATGCTTTAAACATCGGCATACTACCCGTAACTGTAAGCGAAGCATTTCTGGATAAAATCTTCAAAGCCATTGAAGCCGATCCTAAAGCTACATTCGAGGTGGACCTGCCTAACCAGAAAGTAACTATACTTTCTACCGGTGAAAGCGAATCCTTTGATATAAACGGATACAAGAAGCATAATCTGATGAACGGCTTTGACGACATCGATTATTTGCAATCCATGAAGAGCGAAATCATGGCTTTTGCCGAGAAAAGCATGTACTAAGACAAATGGATTACACGGCCACATTATTCTAAAATCCGTTTAAACCAAAAATGACCTCACAACATACCAATAGTGTAAATACATCTACAGTGCAGGAAGGAAATAAAAGTGGCGTACGACATATCGAAATCATGGATACCACACTCCGCGATGGGGAACAAACCAGCGGAGTGTCTTTCTCTGCACAGGAGAAACTAACAATTGCTCAGCTATTACTAACCGAAGTAAAAGTAGACCGCATTGAAATTGCATCGGCCCGAGTTTCGGAAGGCGAATTCAAAGCTGTAAAAAAAATTACAGACTGGGCTGCCGATAATGGATTTATCGACAGAGTTGAGGTATTAACATTTGTAGACGGAGACGTCTCCATCAAATGGATGCAGAAAGCGGGGGCTAAAGTAATGAACTTGCTCACCAAAGGTTCTTTGAATCACCTCACCCATCAGCTGAAAAAAACGCCCGAGCAGCATTTCAGCGAAATTGCTTCCGTTCTTAAATTGGCCACTAAAAAGGGTATTCAGTGCAATGTGTATCTGGAAGACTGGAGTAACGGTATGCGCCATTCGAGAGATTACGTGTACCGCTTTATCGACTTCCTGTCTACTCAGCCTGTAAAGAGAGTACTGCTCCCCGATACATTGGGTATATTAATCCCATCCGAGGCTTACGCATATCTGTCTGAAATCGTAAATCGCTATCCTCATATCCATTTCGATTTTCACGGCCATAACGATTACGACCTTAGTGTAGCCAATGCACTCGAAGCCGTGAAAGCAGGGGTGCGTGGCTTGCATCTTACCATTAACGGTATGGGTGAACGTGCCGGCAACACACCTTTGGAAAGTACCGTAGCGGTATTGAACGATTTTCAGAAGGATGTAAAAACCTCAGTGAACGAAAAAGCACTATACAAAGTAAGCAAGCTGGTAGAAGCCTTTTCCGGCTTCAGAATTTCGGCGAACAAGCCTATTGTGGGAGAAAACGTATTTACACAAACAGCCGGCATCCATGCCGATGGTGATAAAAAGAAAAATCTTTACCACAACGATTTGATGCCGGAGCGATTTGGTCGTAAACGTAAATATGCGCTAGGCAAGACTTCTGGAAAGGCCAATATCGAAAATAACTTGGCACAACTGGGCATTCAGCTTTCAGAAGAAGACCTAAAAACCGTTACACAGCGCATAATTGAATTAGGCGATAAGAAAGAAACCGTTACACAAGACGATTTACCTTTTATCATATCGGATGTACTAGACAGCCATTCCTTTGCAGAAAAAGTGGTGGTGGAAGATTATGTACTTACACATTCAAAAAATATGCGTCCCTCCACTACCGTGCGCTTAAAATTTGAAGACGAGGTGGTAGAAGAGCATGCTTCAGGAGATGGTCAGTACGATGCTTTCATGAATGCGCTGAAGAAAATCTACAATAAAAAGAAATTACCTCTTGCGAAATTGCGTGATTATGTAGTACGCATCCCACCGGGAGGTAAAACCGATGCGCTTTGCGAAACCCATATTACCTGGGAGCTTAACGGAAGAGAATTTACTACTACAGGACTGGATAGTGACCAAACCGTAGCAGCTATCAAAGCCACACAAAAAATGCTTAATCTTATTTAAGACAGAAGGCACTCCGCTTCCAAAGCAAAGGTTTCAGCAATATTAGTGAGGATAAAATATTTTCTGGATTGGACATACTAAGGAACCGCACATATCTTATTTCGATTCTTTTATTACTCAGTATAGATATAGTACTGATAGTGCTGAATGTGCGTCATCCTCACGAAACACATTCAGAAAACACTCCTTATGATATCACTAAAGAATATAGCTATGGTGGATACTTTCAGTATTGTAAACAGTTGATCACCGTTGCAGCTATACTAACCCTGTCCTGGAGTAGAAAGGAGAAAAAATACCTCACATGGTTACTGATACCTGCATTCTTGCTACTGGAAGATATATTTCATATACATCATTATCTCGGTCATTTTTTTTACAATGCTTTTGGCATGACGAGTGGGCAACAGGGACTCACACTAATGAAAGCTTTTGCGGCAGTATTTTTGAGTTTTATCGTCTTTGTTCCTTGCCATGAAGCCTATAAACGCGGTGATATCGTATTCAAAAACCATTGCTTAAAAGCGCTGGTTCTATTACTATTATTTTTATTTTGCGATATTGTACTAAATCAGGCATATCAGTGGGCAGCAGTCAATAATAAACTCAACTATGATAATGTAGTAGATATATTAATACATGGCGGATCGATGATTACAGCAAGCCTGCTTACCGGTTATATGATATCCATAGCATTAAAGAAAATAGTATAACACTCAATAAAATACCTGAAATGAAAAAAAACATTCTTATAGTTCCCGGTGATGGCATCGGGCAAGAAGTAACAGCGGTTGGTAAGAAAGTGCTGGATAAAATCGCCGAAAAATTCGGTCATGAGTTTGTATATGATGAGGCATTAATAGGACATGTAGCTATTGAAGCTACTGGGGAGGCCTTACCAGACGAAAGCCTGCAAAAAATGAAAAATAGTGATGCCGTACTGTTTGGAGCTGTAGGACATCCTAAATACGACAACGATCCTTCGGCCAAAGTACGACCAGAACAAGGTTTGCTGAAAATGCGCAAGGAACTAGGCCTATACGCCAATCTACGCCCCATTAAATTGTTCGACGAATTATTGGGTGCTTCCAGCATTAAACCTGAAATTCTGAAAGGTGCCGACATTTTATTCTTCCGCGAACTAACCGGGGATATTTATTTCGGGGAAAAAGGTAGAAAAGATAATGGAGACAGCGCTTACGATATAGCTACTTACAGTAAGTTTGAGGTAGAGCGCATCGCCCGCAAAGCATTTGAAGCAGCACGCACACGCAGAAAAAAACTATGCTCTGTAGATAAAGCCAATGTACTGGAAACAAGCCGTCTTTGGAGAGAAGTAGTACAGCAGGTAGCTAAGGATTATCCAGATGTAGAAGTAGAATATCAGTTTGTAGACGCTACCGCTATGTTGCTGATTAAGGATCCTAAGCGCTTTGACGTAGTGTTAACTGCCAATCTGTTTGGAGATATCCTGACTGACGAAGCTTCTCAGATTGCAGGCTCTATGGGCATGCTAGCATCCGCCTCTATTGGCGACGGCACTGGCGTATACGAGCCCATTCACGGGTCAGCTCACGATATTACCGGTAAAGGTATTGCCAATCCGATGGCTTCCGTACTTTCTGCTGCATTACTGCTAGATATTTCTTTTGGATTGAAAGAAGAAAGCAATGCTATTATTAACGCCGTAGATGCTGTACTGAAAGCCGGTTTCAGAACTGCCGATATTGCCGATGCATCTACTCCTAAAGAAAAAATTCTGGGTACCGATGCTATAGGAGAAGAAATCATTAAACGATTATAAAAACATTATTTTTTATGGGCTGGACTAACTTAGAGAGTGAGGAAATGCTAAATACTATTCATCAAAAATCGTTTGAAAAACCTCAGCTGATTTTTAAACACAGTACGCGTTGTTCTATCAGCACAGTGGTAAAAAACAGGTTGTTTAAAAACGAGACACCGGACACTGTGGATTTTTATTATTTAGACCTCATAGCGTATCGGCATATCTCCAATCAAATAGCAGAGCGCTATCAGGTAACGCACGAATCGCCACAGGTTTTATTGATTAAAGATGGAGTATGCATTTTCCATGAAAGCCATAGTGCTATTTATATGGAAGATATTCTAGAAAAGGCTTCATAAACTTAAAAAATGATTTCTTTTTTCAATTAAATATCTCTATTTTTGCGGCCCGTCGGCGGGGTAGCTCAGGTGGTTAGAGCGCAGGATTCATAACCCTGAGGTCATGGGTTCAACTCCCATCCCCGCTACAAAAATTAAAGGATTTTCATTGTTGAATGAAAATCCTTTTTTTATACACTCACTTATTGAAATCGATCTTTACTCAGGTACTTTATCGGTTTTTACGCCTCCTCCCCCATTCTTTACTTGACATTTTATGGAAAAGCAATTTTTATTACAATAACCTGTCACAGCAAATAAAAAATAGGGATGCTTAGATAATGCTAAACACCCCTATTTTATTTAGTATGTCAGGCCTGGTTAGTTATTACCTGCAAATTGTTTTCTGATAATATTCAATGCCCCACCAGCTTTGAACCATTCGATTTGTTGAGCATTGTAGCTATGGTTGGCCAGAATTTCCTCTGAAGTACCATCAGCGTGATGTAACACCAAGGTAAGTGGTTTGCCTGGAGCAAACTCAGTCAGGCCGATAATATCGATAGTATCGTCTTCCTGAATTTTTTCGTAATCATCTTTATTAGCAAAAGTCAGCGCCAGCATACCTTGTTTTTTGAGGTTTGTTTCGTGAATACGTGCGAATGACTTTACCAACACAGCACGTACACCTAGGTGTCTGGGCTCCATTGCGGCATGCTCACGGCTACTACCTTCACCATAGTTCTCATCTCCCACCACAATACTTCCGATACCTGCGGCTTTATATGCACGCTGTGTAGCAGGAACCGGGCCGTATTCGCCGGTCAGCTGATTTTTAACGTTATCAGTTTTATCGTTGAAATAGTTTACCGCACCAATCAGTAAGTTATTGGAAATATTATCCAAGTGACCTCTGTATTTCAGCCAGGGACCTGCCATAGAGATATGGTCGGTAGTACATTTACCTTTTACTTTAATCAGTAGTTTCAGCCCTTTCAGGTCGGTACCTTCCCATGCGGGGAATGGCTCCAACAATTGCAAACGCTGGCTGTTAGGATCTACTATCACTTGAACACTACTTCCATCTGCAGCTGGGGCTTGATAACCCGGATCATCCACTGCAAAACCTTTAACAGGCAGCTCATCTCCTGTAGGAGGATCCAATTTTACTTCCACTCCATCTTCATTCACCAGCGTATCCGTCATCGGGTTAAAGGTTAGATCTCCGGCAATAGCCAGTGCCGTTACAATTTCAGGAGAAGCTACAAAGGCGTAAGTATTGGGATTACCATCGGCACGTTTAGCAAAGTTTCTATTGAAAGAGTGAACGATGGTATTTTTTTCTTTTTTCTCAGCTCCTACCCTGTTCCACATACCGATACAAGGTCCACAAGCGTTGGCAAATACAGTAGCACCGATTTTATCAAAGGTTTCCAAGAACCCGTCGCGTTCTATGGTATAGCGCACTTGTTCAGAACCCGGGGTAATGGTGAACTCGGCTTTAGTTTTCAGTTTTTTTTCGCTTACCTGCTTAGCCAACGATACCGCACGGCTAATGTCTTCGTAAGAAGAGTTGGTACAGCTACCAATCAAGCCTACTTCTACTTTAGTGGGCCAGCCGTTGGCAGCAGCCGCTTCTTTCATTTTGGAAATTGGAGTAGCCAAATCAGGAGTGAACGGACCATTCAAGTGCGGCTCTAGTTCATCCAGATTAATTTCTATTAATTGATCAAAGTATTTTTCAGGATTTGCATAAACTTCGGGATCCGCTGTAAGATGCTCAGCCAGTGCATCGGCCAGATCTGCTACATCGGCACGGTTAGTAGCTCTCAAGTAGCGGCTCATGCTTTCATCATAAGCAAAAGTAGAAGTAGTAGCTCCTACTTCGGCCCCCATGTTACAGATGGTACCTTTACCGGTACAGCTCAATGATTGAGCTCCTTCTCCAAAGTATTCAATAATACAGCCTGTACCACCTTTTACGGTAAGAATACCTGCCACTTTGAGAATGATATCTTTGGGTGCAGCCCAACCGTTCAGTTTACCGGTCAGTTTTACACCAATCAATTTAGGCATTTTCAATTCCCAGGGGAGACCTGCCATTACATCACAGGCATCAGCACCACCCACACCAATTGCAATCATCCCCAAACCACCAGCATTTACGGTATGGCTATCGGTACCGATCATCATACCGCCGGGAAATGCATAGTTTTCGAGTACTACCTGGTGAATAATACCGGCTCCCGGTTTCCAGAAACCGATGCCGTATTTATTGGATACGGAAGCAAGAAAATCATATACTTCTTTACTCTCTGCATTGGCTCTTTTCAGGTCCTCTTCGGCTCCGGTCTGTGCCATAATAAGGTGATCACAGTGAACCGTAGAAGGCACAGCCACTTTATCACGCCCCGCCTGCATAAACTGCAACAAAGCCATTTGGGCAGTGGCGTCTTGCATCGCTACACGGTCAGGAGCAAAATCCACATAATCTACGCCGCGTTCAAACGGACGTGTAGCAGGGGTAGTAAGGTGAGCATATAATACTTTTTCAGCGTAAGTCAGAGGACGGCCAAGTAGTTGGCGTGCAGCATTTACTTTTTGTTCAAATTCTGCGTACGTTTTTTTAATTAGATCGATATCAAATGCCATTTGAAGTTGTTTTTATCTGAATAATAGGCCCTTAAGAAAGGTTACAAAATTACAAAAAATAGGCGTAAAGAGGTTATCCGATATGCATTTTACAAGATGTTTTAATAAATTTGGGCGTGTTAACCTAAAATCAATTAGTTATGAACCGCCTGAAAAGTTTTGTTGAATGGAGCGCTTTCGGTGTATGTGCATCTATTGGTGAAAGGTTAAACATTTCTCCCTGCCGTATTCGACAGTACTTTATTTACACCTCCATGCTTACCATGGGATCGCCCATTGTTGTTTACATGATTCTCGCTTTTCTAAAAAACATCAAAAAGTACATCTATTCTTACAAAAGAAACCCTTGGTATTATTTATAACATCCTTTTATATCTTTTTGTTTCTTACATTTATTTTTCTATCAGCCCCAATTAAAAACAAAGAAGGATGTTCCGAATACGCAGAACATCCTTCTTTGAGAATTTCACGGTGTTTTAAGATTTAACGGCCTTAATAACTTTTGAATAGGTAGTTGTTCCGTCAATATCTACCTGTGCAATACGCACATAAATCGTTTTATCTGTTCCGGTATTAACAACATCTGATTTGCTACATGCATACAGCCCCATACCGGTTAATGCAATCATCATCGCTACGCCCCATTTCGACACTCTTCTTCCTAAACCAGCCAGGCTCATCAATCCTAACACAGACACTGACAATACACCTAGCGGTAATGCACTGCGATCAATAGTGTGTGTGTAATCCAGCGGTGTGTTGCTTACCAGTTGAGCTTTACTTAGTACTGTTGCTACTTTGGTAAAGTGTTTACCATCGACAGATACTTCTATATCGAAGTGATGATTATTTACCTCTGATAATGTTTGCCAATTTACAATCAACCCTTCTTTGGCCAAAAGAGCTTGAATAGTGCCAAACTGAACCGGATTAACAATATCTCCAAAAGGACGAGCCATGTCGCTTAGCAGCGTATATTGTGCTCCGGACCTCATATTCATCAACCCCATTCCATCATTATGAATATTACTTACATCCAGAATATTTACACCGCCTGTTGTCAGATCTATTTCGCCATACTCCCCCGAAGCAAACAATGCATACAGATGATTCCCGGCAATATTAAAAGCCAAACCAACCAGTGGTGAAGAGGGTACTTCATTAGTTATGGTGCCTACCGGATTAGCGATATAGGCTTTCCTCGATGCGTTCAGGTTGGCTGCTATTGGGAAACCTACCATATCTTCCCCTCCGAGTGTCGGATGTGGATAGTTGATATAAGAATACAATAATCCGGTTTCAGGATGCACATCTATATCGTGAAAGCCTGATTCAGTTCTTGAGGCACTGTAAAGCTTGTCGCCCCAGTTGCCAGGCGTATTATTGTAATTATCATTAAAGCTTTGCACGAATGCATTAACGGCTGCCTTTACACGCGCGTTACTAATGTCCAGTTTATAATAACGAGAAGGAGCGGCGGGGGTACTGGTCAAAGAAGAAATATTATCTATTTCAGCTACATAAATCGTAATATCATCAGCATCTAAGTCTAAAAGCTTTTTCTAGATGCTATCACCGATTCCATCTTCCCCAAATGACTTAAAGCTATAGTGAAATAAATGTATTTGTCATTATAAACGGTTCCAGCTAAGAAGTTCACGTACTCAACTTTTACTTTGTATCCCCTATCAGAAACATTCTTGCCTTCACCTGTAACGGGCAATACGCCTAAATCCTGATAAGTACCATCGGCACCAATTCTGTAAAGGTGTACGTCATCGGTGAGATTTTCAGGTGTGCCGTTATCACTGTACACAGCAGAATACAATAATTTGTCCACATTATTCAAACCAACCCCGTTTACTTCATGAGGCGAAAAATCCACTGTGGCACATGAAGTGAACCCCAAGGCATTCTCCATACCCGCATTCGGTATAGTGTAGAGTGTATAATGGGAATTGGATCCTGCCTTTGACACCACTACGGCTGTTTCTGCCGGAAACGGAATTTGAGCCACACAGAAGGCTGAAATCAATATTGAAAATAAAGAAATTATAAATTCAATTTTCTTCATAAGTATTTGATTTACAGGGTTAACTTTTAATTCACAAGGGCGTAATAAAACAGGGCAAAAAAAATCTGTAAATCATCTCATGAAGAAAATATTCGCCGAATGCCACTACTTGTTCGCTGAATACACCTATTTTATCGATGAAATATTTTTACTCTTTATGTGAAAAATATAAGGAAAGCTTTGAGTGTAACATTTCGATGTTTTTAGCTATTATTAGATATAAAAACAACGGTACATATTTGGAGATAGTACAAGAAATAGCAATTGACCCGCTGGTTGAACGGTGTCGTACTGGAGATAGAACTGCCTATTACGCGGTATACCGACAATATAGCAAGGCTATGTTAAGTAGCAGCATGCGTATACTAAACAACTTGGCCGATGCAGAAGATGTGGTACAGGAAGCTTTCGTAGATGCGTTTAAAAATCTGGATCGTTTTACTTACAAAAGTAGTTTTGAAGCTTGGCTACGCAGAATTGTTATAAACAAATCCATTAATCTAATCCGCAAAAGAAAAGTATATTTTTCAGACATAGACAGCACAAATCTTAGCTCCTTGAAAGAGGATGAGTTTGATGAAGAACAGTGGGATTATAATATCGAACAGATTAAAAAAGCTATTGCGCAACTTCCAGACCGGCATCGCATCATCTTTAATTTATATGCGGTAGACGGCATTCCTCAAGAAGAAATAGCGCTAATGCTAAAACTTTCGCATAATAATGTGCGTACCCTTTATCACAGAGCCAAAAAGAAAATAATGGAGTTTATCAATTATGAACAGAAAAGGTAAACTGGAAACATTTATACAACAACATAAAGAAACTTTTGATGAGTACACACCATCCGATGCCCTCTGGCACCGAATTGAAAGGGAGCTCAACATCCCTGATAAACAGTCGGGAAAAGTATACTCTCATAAATGGATGCGCATTGCCGCAGCAGTTGCAGTTTTCTTAGCTGTTTCCATTATCATTTATCAGACCACCATTTCTAAAAATATTTCCCCTACAATCACTCATACACAAACTCCTCCGCCCTCGGCAGACTCCAACAAAGGGCTGATGGTACCCATTCCGGAAACGGAAGAATCGAACAACAGTCCCCTACTGGCTGACCAAAAACAGACACCTTCCGATGCCCTAGAGGAGGAGGCTTTATATCATTATTCACGCCTTATTGAAATTAAACAGGAGCAGATGGCGAAACTAACAGAAAACGAGCCAGAGCTCTCCAAAGAATTTGCAACCGATATGGAAGCACTCGAATCTGAATATAAAGCATTAAAGCAACAATTTAAAGAAGGTCTTAACAGAGAGCAGCTATTAGAAGCGATGATTGCAAATCTTAAAATGCAAGCTGATCTACTTAACAAACAATTGAATATTTTAAAGGAAATTCAAAAGAAGAAAAATGAAAACTATAAAAGTCTTTAGCATATTGTTAATTGCAATCTGCTGCCGTACCATTACAGCGCATGCTCACTATGCAGAGAAGATCAAAACCTATACACAGAGCTACCCCTTGCAAAGTAATCAGATGATAAAAATATCCAACAAATTCGGGAAAGTTGTAGTCAATTCTTGGAACCGCAACGAAGTAAAAGTAGAAGCTACCATCATTACTTCTGCAAAGGATGAAAGAATGGCCCAACAATTATTGGATCATATCAACATTGAAAGTCGTGCAGGTACATCTATAACATTTACTACACGGTTTTCGGGAAGCACGGCCCGAGGAAAATCCTCACAGTCCAAAATGGAAGTTAATTATGTTATCTATATGCCTTCTTCCAATCCATTGGAAATAAAAAATGAGTTTGGAAACACTTTCCTTCCCGACTGGAAGGGCGTTATAGACATCGACCAGGCCTTCGGAGAGCTTTCGGTAGGCAGTATCGCTAATGTCAAAAGTATAAGAGTAAAATTTGGAGGCTTGAACGCTACTGCGATTCATGGTGGAGATATTAAAATTTCCTATTCTAAACTCCATATTGACAAGCTTACAGGCACAGTAAGTGGGAAAATCGATTTTTGTAGTGGGGTGCACTTAGGATTACACAATGCTCTTGAAAAACTGGATCTTAAAACCAGCTACTCGGACATTGTATGCAAAATTGCCCCTGCATTAGATGCCACCTTTCAGATATCCACCAGCTATGGAGACCTAAAAAATCTGAGCGGAACCGAAATTGTAAATCAAACCAGAGAAAAAAGATACGGACCTACCTTTGACAAATCCTATAAGGGTGTAAAAGGTTCAGGAAAAGTGCCGGTTAATATTAGCGCTAGCTTCGGCAATATAACTTTAAAATAAAATTTTTCAAATACACTTTCAAAATAAAAGAAAATTTACACTTAAGAATATCAACAAACTACTATTGCTTTAACATTAAAAGATACTTCTCTATATAATACTGCTTTTCTTTCGACTTATATTGTTGAATAAACCGGGGGTGTTCGAGTATTTGAATCTTACCGAACAATTGTGCCTCTTTATTTAAAGCAGCAATATATCCGGCATTTTTCTTTCCTAGCACGTATACCTCCTCTGTGTACAAACCCATTTTCACGTGCTCCCTCAGGGATTGTATCATAAAATCTTTTACACACTTATACAATTCAGGATCGTCATAATAATTAGCATTCACCCATTTGCCTTTTACATTACGAATAATAGCCAGTGGAAATGGCGAGTTAATATAAAAATCATGGTAAAAAAGTTTCGGCCCTCCATAGGCCTCAATCATGTCGTACATAAACACCGATGATATTTCATGGGTATGGGCCGTTTTCATTTCGATACCACAGGCAGCGGCCAAGCGTTTGGTATCGGTAAAAGGTACCCCTGTTACCCCTGCCCCATGCCTACTAGGATTAATACCAATCAAGAACCTTCGTTTATTGTGATCACCATAATATTTATGGTAAAACTGCTGCATTACTATCAAAGTTTCAGGATTGTCTAAATAGGGATTCATCACCTGAAAACCTTTAGGCAGTTTACCGATGTACTTTAAGTTTTGATTAAATGCAATTACCCTATCTGCAAAAGTGAGCGCCATAATCCTCTAATTATATTCCTCAACTTAAGCACTGTTGTAAGTTCCGTATACTTTGTATCATCTTCTCCAGCAATGCAGTAGTCCCCGAGGCCATTTCAATAAAAGCGTACTCCAGTCCGGCCTGATGTTGGTTTTCAAATATTCCTTTAAAATCCACTATACCTTTTCCGATAATGGTAGTATTCTTTGTTTGAGCATCTAAATCTCTCAGATGCCACAAAGGGAATCTATGGGCATAGCGCTCAAAATAAGATAAAGGAGATTGAGCGGCGTACTCCATCCATCCCATATCCATTTCAAAAAATACAAAGTTCGGATCCGTATTTTCAAGTAATATGTCAAAGGGATGTTGCTGATTTAGCATCTCAAATTCGTAAGCATGATTATGATATGCCAGTCGAAGACCATAGGAGTTAACAATGGCTCCTATTTCATTTAACATTTCAGCGGCTTTTTTATAGGTATCTTTTGATAATTTATACGCATCTTCTAAATAGGGTAGTACTATATATTGCATCCCCATTTGAGCAGCGCATTCACACACAATATGAACTTCCTGCGGAAGAAAGAAAAAATGGCCACAAGGCATACTCATCCCCTGTGTTTCTACCATCGTTTTTAAGTCCTCAGGTCTGAATCCTTGAATTGTTTTATCCTGAACACTAAATCCGGCAGGCTCTACATAACGATACCCAACATCGGAGAGCAACGATAATGTACCCATAGGGTCTTTCTGAAGTATTTCTCGCAAAGACCATAGTTGTGCTCCGATACGTAGCGTCATTTCAGGAAAGATGAAAAAAGTTTTATGAAGTAGTTTTTACCAGTTGTTGCACAAGCTGCTCTAATTGCTTAATGCGACGTTCGATATCCGGCAGATTACGACTTAGTGCCTGACTGCGTAAAGCAGCTGCATAATCATGAGCAGGAGAACCGGTCACTGCTTTGCCAGGTTCAATACTCTTACTCACACCACTCTGTGCATTAATCTTTGCTCCGTCACCAATATGTAGATGCCCTACAATGCCAGCCTGCCCACCAATCATCACACCCTTACCTACCTTGGTACTACCGCTGATGCCCGCTTGAGCGGCCACTACTGTGCTACCACCAATTTCTACATTGTGGGCAATCTGAATAAGATTGTCCATCTTCACTCCTTTCCGGATAATAGTAGAGCCTATCGTTGCCCTGTCAATAGTACAGTTAGCTCCTATCTCTACATCATCCTCAATCACTACATTTCCAATTTGGGGTACTTTGGAAAAACTACCATCAGCCTGCGGTGCAAATCCGAAGCCATCGCTTCCTATGATGGTTCCAGCATGAATGGTTACATTATTACCGATAACACAATTATGCAAAATTTTTACCCCAGGGAAAATCACAGAATTGTCGCCAACAGTTACATTATCACCTAGATAGACGCCTGGGTAAATTTTGGTATTGTTACCTACTTTTACATTTTCACCCAAATACGCAAAAGCGCCTATATACACGTTTTCTCCATATTTCGCACTCTGAGCAATATAACAAGGTTGCTGAATCCCTTTCAGCTGTTGCTGCATGAACTCCTGATATTTTTGCAATAAGGTAGCGAAGGCTGTATAAGGGTCGCCTACTCTGATTAAAGTAGAGGCTACTGGATGTTTGAGCTCCAGTGATTCCTTTACAATAATGATAGAAGCTTTGGTAATATATAAATATTCTTCGTATTTCGGATTTGCCAGAAAGCTCAACTGCCCCGCGCCAGCTTCCTCAATCTTACCAAATGAATTCACAGTAGCATTGGGGTCGCCATCCACTTTTCCCCCAATCATTAATGCAATTTGCGAAGCAGAAAAATACATTGTTTAATATTTAATTAATAATTTATTGATTAAGATCGAAAACCCAACGGGTAAAAATATTAAAAACTTATGGCACCCGAGCTACAGGCGCAAAAAACAGATATAATATTTTTTAACAGGTTCACTGGCCTTTACGTCGATAATGGCATTGTCTACTTGAGAAATATCCTTCAGCGTACCATCCTTATACAAAATACTGATATTTTCTTCGTTTAAGTTATACAATGTATTGGTAGCCTCACCGCTAAATGCAAAGTATCGCGCTTCCTCTTCACTAACTTGCATCACTTGGGCCAGCTCTTTACATTTATCAATCAGCACCTGCTCATCAAAAGGCCGGGCCTGTAACTTGATGTGCATGATTTTGCGCTGAATAAGGGCTGTACATAAGGTAGAGAGTACTTTATCTTCATGCCTACACCAATTCTTTATCGTTACCATTACATCATGGTCATCCATACTGCAAAAGTCATCTAACAATTCCTCTATATTCACCGAAGTGTCTCTGGCATGTAAGAATCTATTAAGAGGGGCAGTTGCCGCAGTGATAGGTACTCCCTTTGCTATCAGTTCCTTTGCCCTGCGGATAATCATAATCAGCATTTTTTCAGCTGCTACCACTGTTTTATGCAGATAAACCTGCCAATACATGAGTCTGCGACTCAAGAGAAATTTTTCGATCGAATAAATAGCTTTTTCCTCCACTACCAGATTACCATCTTTCACACAAAGCATTTTTATAATACGATCGTAGCCTATTACCCCTTCGGCTACACCGGTGAAAAAACTATCACGGGTGAGATAATCCATACGATCGGTATCTAGCTGACCCGAAACCAGCTGATGGAGGAATTTTTTGGGATGCCTGTTAGTGAAGATTTCAATAGCTGTGTTCAGCGCACCATCCATCTCCATATTCAGCTTTTGCATAATCAACAAAGAAATCTTCTCATGATGGGCTCCTATTATCAATTCATTTTCAAGTGCATGCGAGAAAGGACCATGCCCAATATCATGCAGCAAGATAGCCAGTTTAGCGCCCAGCTCTTCATCTTCGGTAATTTCTACCCCCTTACCTTTCAACTCATTTAATGCGGTGCACATTAGATGATAAGCACCCAAAGAATGATGCAAACGGCTATGTACGGCTCCTGGATAAACGAGATAACCAAAAGCCATTTGGTGTATATTGCGCAAACGCTGGTATAGCGGATGAGAAATTACCCGTAATAATACAGGGTGGTTTATGGTAATGAACCCGTAAACAGGATCATTGATAATTTTGCGTGCCTGTGGCATAATTTATTAAAAATGCAAATGTATGATGCTACTGCCTATTTTGTATCATTCCCCACAATATTCACATAGTATCTTAGCCTGTTTTTAAATCTTTATCTTTGCGGGGCAATAAACAATATGATCAGATATACACAAAACACGTTAGATAAGCTCGAGACCATTGCTGAACAATGCGGCTATATACTGCGGTATGAGCGTGGTAATTTTCAAAGCGGATATTGTATATTGGACAATAAGAAGGTAATTGTAATTAATAAGTTTCTGCAAATTGAGGGACGTATTAATACATTACTGGAAATTATCCCTCAGCTGGAAATTGACACGAATTTGCTTGACGAGAACTCCAAAAAGTTTTATACCGAAATATTTGAAAATGAGAAGGGGCCTTTACCTAAAGAGGACTCAACGGGTAAAAATTGAGTAATAAATAATATTTTTATCCTGATTTCATTGTTCATTATCATTTCGACTCTAACGTTTTGTCATATCCTCAATTACAAATCACGTTTTTGGGTACGGGTACCAGTTCGGGTGTCCCGATGATAGGTTGTAAATGTGAGGTATGTACCTCTTCAGATCCCAGAGATAAACGCCTACGATCTAGTATTCTAATAGAATCCCCTACTACTACTATTGTTATTGATACCGGTCCCGATTTCAGACAGCAAATGCTTACTCACGACGTCACGAAGCTAGACGCCGTGTTGATTACACACTCGCATAAAGATCATATCGCAGGATTAGATGAAGTGCGTGCATACAATTTCTTTCAACAGAAGCCGATGGATGTTTATGGCAGTGTCCAAAGCCTAGATAGAATCAAAACCGAATTTGATTATGCTTTTACGGAGGTAAAATATGCCGGTGTGCCCTCCATCAATCTGCATCCTATTCAGGAAAACGAAAGTTTTACCATTGGCGATCTGCACATTATTCCTATTCCTGTGTGGCATCTGCATATGCCCGTCCTAGGGTTTAGACTAGGCGATTTTACCTATATTACCGATGCCAACCGTATCGACGATGCCTCCAAAGATAAAATAAAAGGTAGTAAGATGCTGGTAATCAATGCGCTACGTCATCAAAAACATATATCCCACTTTACTCTACAGGAAGCGATAGCAATTGCAGATGAACTGGGTGTATCCGACACCTATTTTATCCACATGTCGCATCAGTTGGGCACCCACGATGCAATAACACGTATACTCCCTCCGGGCAAACATCTCTCATATGACGGCTTACAACTAAAAATATACTAACATTTGTTAGTTTATATAAAAAAAATCTATACTTTTGCAACTGTACGACCTCAATTGTTTGCCTAACCTATGAAACACACGAACAAATGAAAAACCGTCACCTCGTGACGGTTTTTTTATACAAAAACGCTTCCTTTAGTTCTACTCTAAAGAAAGCGCTAGATATGCAAAGATGAATTGTTAGAAATCGTCATTGAGTGCAAATACCGGTTTGCGATACATCCACTCTCCGCCCGTGAAGTCTGGGAATTCCACCGTCTCATTACCCAGAGCAATGGACATTTCACTTAAAGGTGTGATAGCACTCCAAGCCGCTGCATCATACACATCCATTTGAGTGGGCACTTTACGCTTGGCCGATTCAATGAACGAATTTATAACAAACCAGTCCATGCCTCCATGTCCTGCTCCCGCAGCATCCTGGCTATATTTTTTCCATAAAGGATGGTCGTATTCGTCCAGCCATTTTTTAGCTTCATCCCATTTATGAGATTGGGACTTACCTTCCACATAAATGCTTTTTGCTACATCCATCCATAATCCTTTGGTGCCCTGCACTCTGAAACCCAGCGAATAAGGACGGGGTAAGTTGGTATCATGTTGTAGTAGAATGGTTTCGCCATTGGCACAAGCAATCTGGGTGGTAACCACATCACCCAGTTTAAACTGCACCTTAGCGTTTTTATGGTTAGGACCGCCTACTTCTACAATATAATTATGCAAGCCTCTTGCTTTAGATGCAAAAGAGTTCAACGAAATAAAACGGTTCCCTCTATTAATATTGATGTAGTGAGCAATAGGACCGATGCCATGAGTTGGGTACAAATCTCCATTGCGATGTACAGAATGATCTGTTCTCCATCTGGACTCTGAGTAACCATCCACAGGGCCAAACTCAGCACCTTTACCGTAAGGGGTTTTGCCGTCGTTGAATTTCACTCCCCGCAAATCATGCTGATAGCCTCCTTGTAAGTGAATCAGCTCACCAAAAATACCCTGACGCACCATGTTTAGCACTGCCATCACATCGCGCCGATAACATACATTCTCCAGCATCATCACATGACCTTTATACTTTTCTGCTGCCTTTACTACATCCCAGTGATCCTGCAAAGTAATACCCAATACTACTTCGGTACCTACATATTTAATACCGGCTTCCAGAGACTCTATAATCATAGGCTTATGAAGCTCCCAGGGAGTAGATATGATGATGGCTTCAATACCCTTCAACTCTAGCATCTTCCTCCAAGCATCCACTCCCTCTGTAAAATACTGCGGTTGCTTTTTTCCTGCTTTAGCAACCAGCTGCTTAGATTTTTCGATCATTATTGGATCGATATCACACACAGCCACTACATCCACATCATTCCTGCGGAGCAGTAGATCGAGGTGTGTAATCCCTCTGGCGCCAACACCAATTAAAGCAGTTTTTAAACCCGCCTGTGGTTTTCCGATTATACTAAACACACTGTTAGCGGGCATTACAGAAAGTCCTGCCATGACCACCCCAGTGCTTTTAACGAAGTCTTTTCTTTTCATTTCCTGTAAAAAATTTAAATTTTTAGGATGCTATGGAAGCAATTGTAGTATCACTTCTACGAAAATAATCAGTAATCGACATTAAATATCATTCAATCGTTTGCGCATTCGTTCAACAATAGTCATAGAAATATTTTCTTATGCTTATGCTTATTCATTTTCCTCCCTCTCATAACACCATAAACTCTAATAGGGAATACTTGAGTGATTGCATTAATCATGATAACAACATATCAAAACACCCATTACTACAACTGGAGAATGCATACAATAAATAAGGGATAAACAGCTATTAAGAAACGCTGATTATCCCTTAATTATACTGTTTGTGCAAACGATTGTCCCTAATATTGGAATACAGAACTGAGAAAGCTCACTAGTTCTTCCCAAGAAGCTTTATCTGCTGTTTCGTCGTAAGCTACATCGATATTATGTTTTTGCCCAACAGCTGTAGCATTGGGATTCGTAAATGCATGTTTGGCACCTGGGTACCCTATAAATTTATAATTAACTTCAGCCTCATCCATTTCTTTTTTGAACGCCTTTACTTCTTCCTCAGGCACCATAGAGTCTGCCTCGCCATGTAAAACCAAAAGGGCTGCTTTTATAGAACCTTTCTGAGCCGGTGGTAACCCTCCATTCAAACCGCCATGAAAGCTGACAACGCCTTTGAGATCAAGTCCCAAACGTGCCATATTCAATACCATGGATCCTCCAAAACAATAACCGATAGCTGCGATTTTGGAGCTATCTACCTGATTAAAGCTTTTTGCCTTTTCGAGTGCTGCTTCAAAATGCTTTCTTGCTAACTGAGCATCTTTGTAGAACGGTGTTGCCAGTTCGCCCGCTGTAGCCGGATCGTCTGCAGTTTTCCCATCACCGTACATATCTACGGCCATGGCAAAGTAACCAAGCTCAGCCAATTGTTTCACTCGGCTGCGAGTGTAATCATTAACACCCCACCATTCGGGTACTACCAGTACTACAGGAAGATTTTCACCACCCTCCTTGTAAGCGGCATAACTCTTAAAAGTTTGATCCCCTGCTGAATAATCAACAGCTAACTCTGTAATGACAGTTGAATCTGTTGTACTCATAGCATCGCTATCTGATTCGTTTTTAGAATTATTGTTTCCGTTACAGCTTAGTAAAGAAAGTGCGATAATAGACAAACTAAAACATGCAATTTTAAATGACTTCATCATTATACTTTTTTATATCACAGATTAAATAAGCATCGCTAGCAGACAATAAAATTACTGATTAAAGATTAATTTCTACCTTTATACAAATTTATTTAGTAATTAAATGAGCGAGAAAAAAATTGTCATTGCGATTGATGGCTTGTCCAGTTGTGGGAAAAGTACCATTGCCCGCCAGCTGGCCAAAGAGCTCAACTATCTCTATGTAGATAGTGGTGCCATGTATCGTGCCATTACATTATATTTTCTGAGAAACAACATCGATTTTAATAATAAAGAACAAATACTCAATGCTCTTGACGGAATGGATCTGGACTTCAGACTAAATGAGCAAACCGGAAAAGTAGAAATGTTCATGAATAACGAAAACGTGGAGTATTTGATTCGGGAAATGATTGTTGCTGACAAAGTAAGTGAAGTAGCAGCCATTCCTGAAGTACGCGAGTTCGCCGTAAAACAGCAGCAAAAAATGGGGGCTAAAAAAGGAATTATCATGGACGGGCGAGATATCGGCACTACCGTTTTCCCTGATGCAGAACTTAAATTATTTGTTACTGCGGATAATGCGGTACGCGTAGAAAGAAGATTTAAGGAACTATATCAAAAAAATCCTAACATCACTATTGAAGAGGTAGCTCATAATATTGAAATGCGCGACTACATTGATGCCAATCGTGAAGTAAGTCCGCTAAGAAAAGCCAGCGATGCCATTGAAATTGATACTACAAATCTCACACCCGAAGAACAATTACAAAAAGTGTTGAAGATTGCTCAAAATGTTATCAATAGCTAAAAAGTCGATAAGTTTAATTTTATAATCCACATTGCTCTAAACTACATGCCATGAAATCAAGACGAACATTTCTTAAACAAATGGGTGTTGTCTCTGCAGGTTTACCATTAGTAGGCCCACAGTTATTTTCCTTCAATCCACAACAATCACCCGCAAATGAAAAAGTATTGCGTGTAGCACTAATGGGGCTTGGAGGATACGCAAAGCGTGTTGCAGAGGCCATGAAAGATTGTAAAAGAGCAAAAGTAACAGGCCTCATCAGTGGAACTCCTGAAAAACTGAAAGAATGGGGAGCACTATATAACGTTCCTGAAAAAAATCGATACAATTATCAAAACTTCGACTCCATTAAAAATAATCCCGATATAGATGCTGTGTATGTGATTACTCCCAATTCCTTACACCATAACCACACTATAAGAGCAGCCCGCGCAGGCAAGCATGTGATCTGCGAAAAGCCCATGGCGATTAGTGTAAAGGAAGGGCAAGAAATGGTGGAAGCCTGTAAAAAAGCCGGTGTGCATTTGCTGGTAGGATACCGTATGCGTTTTGAACCGCACACTCTTGAAGCGGTACGTATGAGAAAAGAGGGCGAACTAGGCGCTATTAAATTCTTTCAAGGACTTAGTGGTTTTCGCATAGGCAATCCTAACCAATGGCGTCTTAATAAAGAACTGGCAGGTGGTGGAGCATTGATGGATATCGGCATCTATGCGATAAACGGCTGTCGCTATATGGTAGGTGAAGAGCCTATCTGGGTTACTGCACAGGAAACGAAAACCGATCCTGTGAAATTTAAAGCAGGAGTGGACGAAACGATATTGTTCCAGTTCGGCTTCAAGAGTGGCGCCACAGCCTCATGCCTTTCCACATATAATATGAATTATCTGGACCGATTCTTCCTCAACGGAGAAAGAGGGTTTATTGAAATGCAGCCTGCAACCGGGTATGGCCCCATTAGAGCGCGTTCTAATAAAGGTGAAATTAATGCACCCGTTGTAGTGCATCAGACCGTCCAAATGGATGAAATGGCCGCTATCATACTTGATGGCAAAAAGCCCGAGATCCCTGTAGACGGAGAAGTGGGCCTTCAAGACTTAAGAATTATCGAAGCGATTTACAAAGCTGTCGAAACCGGGAAGAAGATCCCTCTTTAAAGTCACAAATACAAATAATAAGGCTGTAACAAACGTACGAACGCGTCAGTATAATTATTATCAGTTTTAATGACTATTTCCTCCTGCTGTAAGGGTGTTTCATAAAAAGAGCCTTTTAGCAGGAACCGGAAGTGCGTGTGTTTTTCTGTTTGCCTAACAGATACCATTTTATTGATGCATAAATGGCTTATCGCTATTTCCCGTTTTATTTCCTGAATACGTTTAGCAGGGAATAACAAATAAAATGTACCACTGGGTTGCAGCACTTTCTGTATCAGCTTTACAAGCGCATCAAGTTTCAGACCGTCGTCATGATGCGCAATATTTTTACCACTGCTATCGCTTCTCAGGTCCTTTTCATAGAAAGGAGGATTACTGATCACTACATCATACTTTTTCGCATACGGAAAAGTAAGCGCATCACCCTTAAAAATCTGTATTCGCTCTGCATAGGGCGATTGAGCAACATTCTCCAAAGATTGAAGATAATCCGAGTCTTGCAATTCTATTCCTTCTATATGGCCATTTATAGATTGAGCCAACATCAAACTTAGTAAGCCACTGCCACTACCTATGTCTAAGATCTCATATTTTGGGCTAGAAGCAGCATGAAGCTCATGAGCTACCCACGCGCCAAATAAACAGGCATCTGTAGTAACCTTCATACTACACCGATCGTGATATACGGTAAATTGCTTAAACTGAAAATAAGGATTGGCCAAAGACAATCTGTTTTAATTTCGATGCTCTATCTAACTTACTCAAATCCCCTAGCCGCGGGTTGCACGGTTAAAGGGGCAAACTCCTTATTGAGGTATTTATAATATGCCGTAATAGCAATCATACCCGCATTATCCGTACAATACTGGAACTCCGGAATAAATGTATTCCATCCGTTTTTTTGCCCCATTTCGGTAAAAGCTTGTCGCAAACCGCTATTTGCCGAAACTCCACCTGCAATGCAAAGGTCTTTTACTCCTAAATCTTTAGCAGCTTTAGCAAACTTTTTCAGTAAGATGGTGATGATTCTATTTTGCAGAGAAGCACAGATATCGTAAAGGTTTTCTTCTATAAACTTCTTGCGCTCTTCTTCTGTTGCGGTAAACGCTTCTTTATAGATCTGGCTTTTGCCGGCATTCATCAGAAAATAAAGCACCGCCGTTTTCAAACCACTGAAACTGAAATTATAGTTGGGGATTTTAGGCTCCGGGAACTGAAACCGTGCAGGATCGCCTTCCCTGGCATATTTATCAATCAGTGGTCCTCCCGGATAAGGAAGTCCCAATAGTTTAGCACATTTATCGAAAGCTTCACCCGCTGCATCATCAATCGTCTCTCCTATCACCTCCAGATCTAGGGGAGATTTACATAATACAATCTGCGTGTGCCCTCCACTGACAGTTAAGCACAAAAAGGGAAACTCCGGTTTACGATCTGGTATTAAGTTGGCTAATACATGCGCCTGCATATGATTTACCGATATCAATGGCTTGTTTAATGCAAGCGAAAGTGATTTCGCAAAAGTAGCACCTACCAATAACGAACCAATAAGACCCGGAGCTTGTGTAAAAGCAATCGCATCCACATCTTTGAGTTCCTTTCCGGCCTTCTTTAACGCTACATCTACTACAGGTACTATATTCTGCAAATGGGCACGCGAAGCCAGCTCCGGCACTACACCTCCATACTGTGCATGCACCGCCTGAGTAGCAATATTATTGGATAAAATCTTTCCGTCTACACACACCGCTGCCGACGTTTCATCGCAGCTCGACTCTATGGCTAATATAACAGACATCAGTATAAAATATCGCTAATTTGAAATGTTAATATTTCTCTTCTTGGGCTTAGTGTCGGCCATAATATCACACTGTCTTACCAAGTATTTACTCAGCTTCTGATAGCCACAACGGGATTCATTTTAGCAGCCTGCATGGCCGGAATAATACCGGCAACCACTCCCACCAGCACACAAATTATAAAAGTCCATACCATATTCGCTACCGATACATATACCGGAAACTCCAACGCCTTGGATAATATAATAGCCAGTACGGCCACCAGTATCAAACCTATTAACCCACCAATCACACAAAGAAATGCCGACTCCAATAAAAATTCTGTAAGTATAATATGATTTTTTGCCCCAAGCGCTTTCTTTAATCCGATTTGAGGAGTGCGTTCTTTTACAGTGACAAACATAATATTGGCAACACCGAATAGTCCTACAATAAGGCTGATACCTCCAATTATAGCACCCCCTATGTTCAGTCCTGCAAATGCGGCCTCAACATCTTTACTAAAATCGTTTAAATCGTTCAATGCAAAATCTGACTCCTGAGTGGGTCTTAACTTATGTATGCTCCGCATCACTCCTTCCAGCTCGTCCTTAAGCACCGTACTGGTAATATGTTCATACCCTTTTACCATGATTTTGGGGTCAGAATATCGCTCTAGGTAGATGGTCTTGGCGTAATGATAAGGGATAATCATGCATCGATCGAACTCCCACCCTCCGGTAAGCTGTTTACCTTGCTTCTTAATTACCCCTATAACCTTCACTTGCTTTCCTTTAACTTTAATCTGCTTGTTTAATGCAAGCTCAGGATCGACAAAAAGTTTAGTGGCTACTTCATGACCAATTACAGCTACATTGGTGCCGAAATGAAATTCTGCATCAGATATATATCTTCCGTAATCGAAAGTCAGTTTCTGAATATCATTATACTCTTCAGTTACGCCATATACTTTTACACCATTGAGCAAAGACCCCGAAAATTCAAGATTATCGGTAACATCATAAAAGAAAGCTGCGTATTGTGTAGAGGGAGATCTTTCTTTTATCTGCTTCAGCTCATGATACTTTGGATAAGGTCTGTTGGCAAACTTCCACCAAGGATAATCAGGACCACCACCCCAAACCCATTTATCTATGAAGATAATATTACTGCCCATCTGCTTAATCTCATTTTGAATATTTCGCTTGAGACTATTTACAGTGGCCAGTACGCCAATAATACAGAAAATACCTATGGTGACACCGAACAAACTTAAAAAGGTACGTAGCTTGTTCTTTAACAGCTCCTGCAACGCTATTACAAAGCTATTACCTAATATCTCTAAAATGCTGCGCACTTTTTATTAGTTTGATTAGTGAGTGGTATTATTCGAATAATTCAAACTTGGTTTTTGGCCTTAGTGCTTCTTTCCAAATAAATCCTTCCAGCTTCATTTCGCCCGGCTTTTTTTGCTGTATGGGATAAATCGTGCCTTTAACGTTTCCTCTGAATACAACCTTGTGCAGCTGCTTTTCATTAAAATAACTGTCGATAATATCACCAGTAGAATGATTAACGGCAGAAAAAGCACTATCATCGTCTTGTATATAATAAATCGATTCTGCCGATCCTTTAGCCCTGACTGAGTCCAACGAACCATCTACAAAATAAGCATCAATACGAGAGGATTTCACCTGATTATACGCTTCACTACCCACATAGCTCACGATAAATCCATTTTTAAATGCTTCCATCCAGTGAGGTTTCTTATTTTTCGTGTGCAATAAAATGGTATCGCCCGTAATTTGACTTTCCTTTCCCCATACCACCGGATCTTTATATAATCTGAATATAGAATCTTTAAATGAATAAAACAAACTGTCGGACACCGCCTGCATCGAATCGGAGTAAATCCGCACATTATGAAAAGCTTCAAAATATCGGTCTGTACTATCGTTTACAGTGGTTTTAGGCTTCTCAAATGTAGTGGAAATGGTTGCGGCATCTTTTTTCACCGCTACCTTATTGACATCCTTTGAAGGTGTATTGACATTTTGAGCAGGCAAGACACGCTGAGGGATTACTGTATCGGCCTGTAACAAGGTAGTTGCTATTTCTGTACTGTCTGCCAATTCCTGTGTAAGTATGTTTGCTTTTGCATCATCCACTATCGAGCTGTCCATTTCGTTTATAACAGGCATATTTACCGAATCTGCTGCAGGAGCTACTGCGGCAATTTGCTCCATAACCGTAGGTGTTATTGCTGGAACGGATAAGCTATCATCTTTTTCTACAGTTGGGGCATCGGTATCGGGAAGCTCTGCGGGTGTTACAACCTGTTCTTCAAACAAGTCGCTCAGCTTGGCGCTAAACAAAGTATCTGCTGCCACGTACAATGAATCACTATCCTGTTTAACGATCATCACAGGTTTTTGAGTGGCCAAGACCGCTTCATTCAGCCTGTTTTGAAAAATAAGATTGGCAATAATAATCGTACCACGCGTAGAATCTACCGCCACCGCATTCCCTTCAGCTCGAGCGATATTGTCATCAAGATATACCACATCAGCGTTCAATGTAAATTTATTATCATCATTGATAAAAGGCCGCTGACGGAATTCAGCCTGATTCGTATTCAGATTATAGTAGCCCTCCTTAGTATCAATAGTACGGCGTGCCGAGTCCACAATATGTGTCTGCGTAAGAAAGGTTGCAATGCGGGTACCGGTATTGTATTGAAGAGAATCTGTAGTGATTTCGTATGCAGGATCTTTAACCAATACATTTTTCTTAAAGAAAACATCCTGCAAATCCCGGTAGTATTCGCCCTCGGTACTGGTAATGACGGTTTTCTCATTCACTACTTTACCACCCTTGTTATATATGCCTATATTGGTGGTCATATCATATTTAAGACTGGGAGTAGTAAGTATCACGCGGCCGTCGGTGAGTTTTACATTACCATCCAAATGAGCCACCTGTGTAGTGCCAAAATATTTTAAATGGTCGGCATAAATATGTGTGGTATCAGCATCAGTGATATGCACACGTCCCCACGCCTCAAAAGTATTCAGTCGATTATTTTTTATGGCCTTATCTGCTCTAAAGATCGAAGTGCCTTGTTTAGCCAGCACATTACCCTCTACAATCAGTAAATCGCTGCTGTCATTATCTTTTTGCAAGGAAAAAGTATTCGCCCGTATAATAATGATGGTATCCTGTAGTGGTAAAGTAACAATAACAGGAGCTGTCTTGCGGGTTCTCAGTGTAGCGCTGGAAGCTACTACACAACCCAGCAATATGATTACTAACGAAAAAAGTAAATGTCTTTTAAAAAAATCTTGCCTTATCACCTGGGAACCGAATCTTTTATTGCGGGAGCGGTTAACTCGCCGGATTTATTTTTCTTACCAAATACAGAAATATTCACATAACGCTTAGGATGTACACGAATATCATCCAACAATATTTCCAAACTTAACAACACATCATTCAGTTTGTTGTACATCTTACGGTCGTGCATGAGTGCCCCAAGGCTACCGTTAGGATCAGAAATACCGGCAATAGTGGTGCGCAAGTCCGAAATGGTAGCATTTAAGCTGTCAATCGTACGTTGAAGTTGCAACTGCTTTAAGTCATTAGTGAACGTATTGGCATTATTTAAGATGCCTTCTATAGCCTTATTCTGATTTTTGATATTCGAAGTAATGGCATTCATATTCTCCATTGTAGCCGATAAAGGCTGATTGAGGCTATTTAGTAATGCATTCAAAGCGGCTGTAGAGCGACTTAAATTGGCTATCGTAGCTTGTAGCTCATGCTGCGTTGCGGGATTAAGAATATTGTTAAAATTTGACAAGAGCAATGTGGCCGTATCGGCTGCATTACGCACCTTGGAGATCAGCGGCTTAGCCTCCGAAGTCAGGTTACCTAAAAGTCCTGCTTCTTCCTTGGTTTGAATCACATCTCCGTCCTTGAGATTAGTGGTAGCATCTCCTAACTCAATAATAACATTGGAAGAACCTAACAAGCTACCTTCTATATAAGCCACCGAATTGGAAGGGATATTCACTTTCTCGGTAATACTTAATGTTACTTTTACCGCAGTAACATTTTCATCGGCAGGCTCCATGGCATATACAGAACCTACTGTAAGCCCGTTTATTTTCACAAAATTGGCTTTCTCCAAGCCTCCTACCGATTTAAAAATAGCATGCAGTTTAGGTGTACGGTTAAAAATATCTTTCGCTTTTAAAAACCTGAAACCGACGATCAAAGCAACTATGGCTACTACGGCCAGGATACCTACTTTTACTTCGTTTGAAATTTTCATTTGTTTACACTTATAATACAGGTGAGTTTGTCATAGCACTCTCAATCCTTCCACCTCACATATAATTTTACATTTAGTACAGATCACTAACTTTTCCTGACTGTTTTACGCGGCAAAAACCCTGATTCTCGCTGTAAAAATGAATATTTTTCATTTCTTCTCCTGTTAAATTCATCTGAAAATCAGTTATATTCACAGGTTTACTCCTCGCAATTCCGACTTACAGTTCGTATTCTAATGGCAAAATAGGTAAATAAGTTGGTTTTAGCCATATTTTTCGATATAAGTCTTTACTGCATTGATAATGCACTGTACGATGGTATTCTGTCCCTCTTCACTCATCATATAGGCTTGCTCATCATTATTGCTAATAAATCCCATTTCGACCAGAATACTGGGCATGCCGGTAGCTTGTAATACCCAGATACCCTTATGATTACGCTGTTGCACCCCTCTACTCACACGGCCACTGGCCACGAATTCTTTTTCTACCAGGGTGGCCAAGGCATAACTTTTTCTAAAATAATGTTGGGCGTAAATCAGCATCCGCGCTCTTTCTGCGGGATCGTTGGGATCGGGCAACGCTAAAGTATCCGCCCCTGTATCCTCCGTTTCTTCATTGTAGTAATCTCCTTCCTCGTTGTTATCCTGACTTACTTGTCCGATGGAAGAAACTTTCTGATCGTTTTTATTGACAGCCCAAATATAGGTTTCAGTACCACGAGCTGTATTTTCCACCCACACATTTGCATATTTGTTTACATAATAGGCTTGTTTCACCCTTTTTTTACCCTTTTTGACATATCGGGTCCGCGCTTCTCTGCCCACCACTTTTTGTGCATACCAACCTCCCGGCTTTTTTCCTGCAGCATTGCAGTGAAGAGAAATAAACAGATCTCCATTATTGGCATTTGCAAATTCGGCACGGTAGCGATTGGCAGCAACAGAATTGGTAGTATTTCCTGGGAATGCCTCCGTAGGACGGGTTTCCAGTATCTTAATATTGGGGAATTCTTCCCTCATAGCTTTAACCAGCTTTTTAGCCACTGCTAGCGTAATGGTGGCTTCGTTGGTAATGGTACCTCTGGCACCTACATCCGTGCCTCCATGCCCTGCATCAATAATGATGGTATTTACAGAAGACCTGTTAGAGGGGGTCTGCGCGCTTACGAAGATGCAAGAAACCAAAAAACACAAAAGTGGGCCTAAACAATATCCAAAAAACCTCATACAGCTCTGTTGATAAATTAAATTTGTTAATAGTTACCGGTGGTGAAGGGATGTTTACTTTGTTATTTATACATTTGCGTACTTTACAACCCTAATGCGCAAATTTAAAAGAATTTATCATGCCGTACTTTTACTTACTGTTATTCTGCTCATAACGGTAAGTAATCAAATTGGCGCTATTGATAATGTTGCTTCAAGAAATAAGGTTCTATACGGGGTATGGGCGTATGATACCACAGCACCTCGGAGGGACACTATTCCCACAAATAATGATACGATTCCATCTCCCGACTCCCTACTTACAGATACCATTCCTCCTACCGACTCCAGTATTGTAGCGGGAAATAGCCGTATTGATACTTTTACCCTAAAAATTTCGAAAGATACCTTATCAGCACCTGTGACCTATCAAGCAGAGGATTCTGTGGTAGGTATGGTACAGGCCAAAACAATAGAGTTGTACGGTAAAGCCAAAGTGGATTATGAACGAAGCTCTCTGGAAGCGCCTTACATGAGACTCAATCAATCGAACAGCATTGTAATGGCAAAAGCCTCTAGGGACAGCTTAGGCGAAATTGCCGAATACGTGAAAATGAAGGATGGTGAAAGCGATTATCAGTCAGACAGTCTTCAGTATAATTTCAAAACACAGAAAGGAATTATTAGAGGAACAATTACCCAACAGGGAGAAATGTTCCTTCACTCTGAAATTGCTAAAAAAGTAGACTCCAATACGGTGTATGCATTAGGAAACTTTTTTACCACGTGTAACCTAGACCATCCGCACTTCGGCTTTCGGGCCAAGAGAGCTAAAATCGTAAATAAAAAGCTAGCAGTAACAGGTGCAGTGCGCCCCGAATTTGATTCAGTTCCTGTTCCCATTTATCTGCCTTTTGGTTTTTACCCTCTTTATCAAGGGCGCCACTCAGGTGCTTTGGCTCCTAGCTTCGAAACCAACGACCAGGAAGGTGTAGGATTATCCGGTATGGGTTATTACTACGTAATCAACGATTACTGGGATGTAAGGGTATATGGAGATATTTATTCTTACGGTACTTGGCGAGCTTTTATCAATCCTACTTATAGAAAGCTTTATAAGTATCAGGGGCAAATGACCTTCAGTATTCAAAGTACACAGCGTAATGTAAAAGGCGATCCTGATTACTATAAAAGTCGCACTTACTCACTCAACTGGAATCACTCTTCAGACAGTAGGGCAAGGCCGGGCGTATCTTTCTCTGCCAGCGTAAACGCGAGCTCAACAGGATACAACAGAAATCTTTCCAATATTCCTCTGGCACCTTACAATAACGTGCTGAACTCATCCATTACGTATTCAAAACAATGGCAGGATAAACCCTTTAGCCTTTCGCTCGGTTTTAACCATAGTCAGAACAACTCTACACGCTTGATGACGCTCAACCTGCCTACAGCTAACTTTACTGTAAGCACTTTGTATCCTTTCCAGAAAAAAGACGGAGTGGGTACTCGAAAATGGTATGAGCAACTAGGTATCGGATATACCGGTAGCTTTAGAAACGACTTTAACTTTTATGATAGCGTAAGCTATTCCAAAAGTAACGAGCGCATTGGAGGCCGAAGAATCTATGAATTCTTATGGGATACAGCACGCTGGAGCGCCAACCACAGTATTCCGATTACGCTATCGCTCCCCCCTATTCTGGGTGGCGCCATCATGATATCACCTTCTGTATCCTATTCGCAGGAATGGGTAGACCGCATCACCACTTTAAGCTGGGGACCCAAAACCTTTTATGTAGGAGACAGCTCATATGTAAAAGATACCCTTATAGCAGATTATCAAAGAGCTTTCAAAATAAAGCATCAAACCTCCTTTGGAATATCTTTCAATACAGCATTGTATGGTACCTATCAATTCAAAAGCCCAAACGTTATTGCCTTACGGCATGTAATACGACCTACTCTTGGATTAAGTTACACACCTGATTTAACTAGAAATTTCTGGAAGCCCGTACAAATAGATTCTGCTGGAACTATAGCGGTTTATAATCAGCTGGAAGGCCTTTACTCAAGGCCTATGAGCCAGTTTACGAGCAGAAGATCGGGTGGTATCAACTTCGGGTTGGATAATAATCTAGAGTTGAAAGTGCGCAATAAAAAGAAAAAATCGACCTCCCAAAATGCTAGTTCCGAAACAGGAGAAGATACGGACGATGATGCATCATCTGATAGTAGTCAAAATGATGATACTCGTAAAATAAAACTTATTGATGGATTCGGATTCAGCGGTTCTTACAATTTCTTGGCAGATAGCTTAAAGCTATCCCCTATCAGTATGTACTTCAGAACAAATTTGTTTGACAAAATCAACCTGAACGCTTCCGCAACGCTGGTTCCCTACAAGTTGAATGAGTATGGTAATGCTATCAATGAATACGCCTGGGCTGGAAAAGGATTTAAAATTGGTACTATTACTAATGCTAGTATCTCCATGAGTACCAGCTTCCAGAGCAAACCCAAAGATCCTGCAAAAGCCAAAGCTCGTGAAGAGGAAATCAATAAAAGACTGAATGATCCCATGATGCTTCAAGCTGATCAAATGCGCTTGCTGGAGTTCATGCAACAAAACCCTGCCGAATTCGTAGATTTCAATACTGACTGGTCGTTCAGCTTGTCTTTCTCCCTGAGCTATTCAAGACAAAGACGTTCTCCGGGTTATCAGCAAAGTGGGGCTAAACCGGTAAACTCCAGCATTAACTTTAACGGAGGTTTCAATCTTACCCCCAAATGGAACCTAAGTATGACAGGATATTACGACTTTACCACCAATCAAGTTCAGACGCTTTCTATGGCTATATCGAGAGATTTACACTGCTGGCAAATGTCGATTAATGTAACTCCGATAGGTCTGTACAGATTTTTCAACATCACCATTAGCCCGAAAGCCGGAATATTACAGGATCTGAAAATTAACCGCACCAGATCTTTCACCAGTTATTAATGAAGGTTTATGACTGTTGGGTAGCTAAAATATGCGCCTTCATAATTTCGAATACCTTTTCTTTAAGCTCTATAGCAGAAAGGTTTTCAGGCGATACAGGCGGTAAAAACTCCATGGTGAGTTTGCGGGGCAGAAAGAAAAAGGGTTTGTGTAGAGGTACAGCCTCTTTTGTTCCTGTGATTACAGTAGGAATAATTTCAGTTTGGGTTTCATGAGCCAGTTTAAACGCCCCGTTATAAAAAGGTTTTAATGGTGCGTTAGTACGGTTACGGGTTCCTTCCGGATAAATGCACATGTGCATCCCCATTTTCAATACCCATTTCATTTTCTCATAGCTCTCTTTCCGACTCTTTTCACTCTTACGATTTACAAGAATTGAGCCTTTAGCATAATACAAACCGAATAAGGGTATTTTGGCAAAGCTGTTTTTAGCAATAGTTTTATTAGCACCGGGTATGAAAGGCGAAGAAAGTGTAATGTCTAATACTGAATTATGATTGCAGGCTACAATGTAACTTTTACCTTTTTGAAAATGTTCACGACCTTTTATTTCAATAGGACAGGCAATGAGGAAGAACCATACACGCATCCAGATAACGGATACCTTACACAAATATGCAGTGCCCTTAGGTTCTGGTAAAAGATATGCTATTAAGGCTATAGGCAAAACGATAATAAACGTAATTATAAATGTCACTAATCCCCATGTTGCCCATAATCTTCCCGCTATTTCTTTTAATATATTCATCCCTATGTTCTATAACGGTAAATATAGCTGTTTTCTTTTTCAACTCTGTAATCCCTTTACAATTTCCAGTCTATCGGATCAATGCCGTGTTGTACAAGATATTCGTTTGTCTTCGAAAAATGACGACAGCCGAAGAAGCCCGCACTCGCCGACAAAGGCGAAGGATGCGCAGCTTTCAATACTAAGTGTTTGGATCCATCAATAAAAGCGGCCTTCTCCTGTGCAAAACGTCCCCACAGCAGGAATACGACATGTTCCTTTTCCTCGGCTATCTTTCTAATAACAGCATCGGTAAATTGCGCCCATCCAATCTTAGCGTGGCTCATAGGCTCCCCCGCTCTTACGGTTAGGGAAGCATTTAGTAGAAAAACTCCTTCCTCAGCCCATTTGCTTAAATTGCCGCTAACAGGCGGTTCAACACCTAAATCAGCTTTTAATTCTTTAAAAATATTTACCAAAGAGGGTGGCTTAGGTACTCCATCTTGCACGGAAAAGCAAAGTCCATGTGCTTGTCCCGGACCATGATAGGGATCCTGTCCTAATATCAATACTTTTACTTTATGAAACGGAGTAGAGTTAAACGCATTAAAAATTTGCGGGCCGGGAGGATAAATAACTTTCTTCTGTTGTTTTTCGGCCTTAAGATGCGACACTATATTAGCGAAATAAGGCTTTTCAAACTCCTCTTTTAACTTTTCCTTCCAGGAAGCTTCTATTTGAACATCCATCTATATCGGTGCTTTATATAATTGAACAAACAATGCCCATCACCAAGGTATAAAATTTTTCATTCAAAACATCAATATACAATGCCGTTTCATTTCAACAATTGTTGCAAATGATTATTGTGAAAGCTTTTGGCTCAGTGCTGCAATACTGTTCGCTGCCACCCACCCCGTACTCCAGGCATTCTGAAAATTATACCCTCCTGTAATACCATCTACATCAATAACCTCTCCTGCAAAAAACAGGTTGGATACCTTTTTACTCATCATGGTATTTACATCAATCTCGTTTAACGCAATACCTCCAGCAGTTACAAACTCTTCCTTAAAAGTAGTCTTCCCTTTTACAGTAAAAGAGCACGCTGTAAGTTTTTGCACTAACATATTTTGATGTCGTGCTGACAAATCGGCTCTACGACAGGTTTCCGAAATTTCACACTCCTTCAAAAAGTATTGCCATAAACGTTGCGGCAGCCCAAAAGGGTTTTTATGATACAAAAGCTGCGCTCCATTTTCATAGCGTAGCTCATTAAATTTATTTCTTAAAGCCTGCTCATTATAATCGGGTAGCCAATTGACAATTATATTAAACACCCAATATACTGCAGCCAGTTCCCTTGCAGCATATGCACTTAATTTTAATACTGCAGGGCCACTCAATCCCCAGTGTGTAATCAACACAGGGCCACGCTGCTGCAGCCTGCTCCCCGTTATTTTCACTATTACATCAGGCACGCTAATGCCCATAAGGGCGGTTATGGAATGCTTTGGAAGATTAAACGTAAATAAAGATGAGACAGGAGCAACAATATTGTGACCTAGCGAAGACACCCAATCCAACATGGATGCCTTAGGAGCACCTCCGGTAGCAATACATACATAATCTGCAGTGAAGCGCCGATCACCCCCAACTTTCAATTCAAAAGTATTACCCAAATATCTAATCTCCTTTACATCACAATTCATGAGGATATTGACCCCATATTGACTAGCCTCACGTAGTAAACAATCAATAATCGTTTGGGAGGAGTCCGTAACCGGGAACATCCGGCCGTCGGCTTCTGTTTTCAGTGCTACGCCACGCTCTTTAAACCATTGAACAGTGTCCTCAGTAAAAAAGTGATGAAACAATTTTTTGACAAAATTATTTCCACGCGGATAACATTTACACATTTCCAAAATATCGAAGCAAGCGTGTGTAACATTACAGCGGCCTCCCCCACTCACTTTTACTTTGGATAACAGTTTGGAGGAACGTTCCAATATGGTTACTTTCAGATCAGGATTAAGCCGTGCAGCATTTACTGCACAAAAGAAACCGGCCGCACCTCCGCCTACCACAATAAGAGATGGAGATTTATAATTCATTCCGGGGAATATAAGCTTCAAAAAGTTTGTATCAGCACACGAACAAATTAGGGTTGTTACGTTCGGCTTCCTCTATGGGTGCGTAATTGGAAAGTATATCTGCTTTTCCTTTTCTTACGCACACATCGTGCTCGAAGTGTACAGAAGGAGAACCATCCTTGGTTCTAACAGTCCATCCGTCTTTTTCGGTGAACACATCTTTTTTACCCATGTTGATCATGGGTTCGATAGCCAGTACCATTCCTTCTTTTAGCTTCACACCTGTGCCACGTTTACCATAATTAGGTACCTGAGGGTCCTCATGCATGCTTTGCCCCAAGCCATGTCCTACCAACTCTCTTACCACACCGTAGCCATGTTTTTTTTCGGTATGCTCTTGTATTGCATACGCAATATCTCCTATACGATTGCCATCCACCGCTTTCTCTATGCCTTTATATAGAGATTCCTTGGTGATGCGAATAAGTTGTTGTACGTCTTCTGGAATTTCGCCTATAGCAAAGGTATAAGCATGATCTCCATGCCAGCCGTTTAGTATAACCCCCACATCAATAGAAACGATATCGCCATCCACCAACTCTCTTTTGTTGGGGAATCCATGCACTACTACATCATTTACGGAGATACAGGAGTTAAAGGGATAGCCGTGATAATTCAGAAATGAAGGAACGGCATTAAAGCTTCTGATATATTGTGCAATAAATTCGTCGAGATGTAGCGTAGTAATACCGGGACGCAGGATTTTAGCAACCTCACTTAAAGTCTGACTCACCAATAACGCACTTGCTCGCATTAGTTCTACCTGCTCATCTGTTTTAATAATAATCATAGTCTGCAAATTTCATAAAAAAAACCCGGTATACAAAACCCGGGTTTATCTATAAATATTGTTTCGCTTCGTATTATAGCTGCACTGCTGATGCGGTTTGTCTACCCTGAATACGACCACTCTTCATCAATCCGTCATACTGACGCATCATCAGGTGTGTTTCAATTTGCTGCAATGTATCTAAAATTACAGCTACCATAATCAGCAATGAAGTACCTCCGAAGAACATTGCAAAAGATGTAGTCATACCGGTAAAAAGCAATTGCACAATACCGGGTAATATACCTACAAAAGCAAGCATAATAGAACCGGGAAGAGTAATACGGTCCATAATAGTACCGATATAATCGGTAGTAGGTTGTCCCGGTTTTACGCCCGGAATAAATCCGTTATTCTGCTTAAGGTTATCGGAGATTTGCTTAGGATTAAAGATCAATGCAGTGTACAGGAAAGTAAATCCGATTACCACTACAGAGTAGATTATCATGTACCAAATATTGGTATGATCGGTAAACATTCTACCCAGAGAGCTGTTAGGATTACCCATTGTAAACAATGTAGGTACGAACAGAATAGCCTGAGCAAAGATAATGGGCATTACACCTGCCGCATTCACTTTCAAAGGTAAAAACTGACGGGCTCCGCCAAACTGACGGTTACCTACAATTTGCTTAGCATAGTTAACCGGTACTTTTCTTACTGCCTGTATCAACAGGATACAACCCATGTTGATAAGGATATACAGCGCAATTTCAATAATAAATATGAGGATATCTCCGGTACGCTCAGAACGGATAGCCAGTTCCTGAGCAAAAGATTGCGGTAAGCGTGCCAGGATACCGATCATAATGATCAATGAAGTACCATTACCCAAACCTTTATCAGTAATTTTCTCACCCAGCCACATTACGAACAATGTACCTGCGGTAAGAATAACTACAGTAGTAAGAGTAAAGTAGGTAGCGCCGTAGGAAGGAATAATTGCTGCGCCTGAAGTCTGACGCAGGTAAGCCACGTACGCAAAAGCTTGTACCATGGTTACAACCACAGTAATGTAGCGAGTAATCTGGTTAATCTTTTTACGTCCGCTTTCACCTTCCTTCTGCATTTTCTGGAAGCTAGGAACCAAAACGGTCATTAGCTGCACGAAAATGGAGGCTGTGATATAAGGCATAATCCCCAAAGCAAAGATGGAAGCCATGTTAAAAGCTCCACCGGCAAATGTATTAATCAGGTCCAAAATACCATTCTGAGCCTGAGATTTGCTAAGCTGCTCCAGAGCAATAGGATTAATACCAGGCAATGGAATAAAAGAGCCAATCCTGTATACAGCTGTAAGGAGTAGAGTGAAAAGAATTTTACTTCTTAACTCTTCAATGCTCCAAATATTCTTAAGGGTTTGTATAAATTTTTTCACCTGATTTTCTCTTAGTTAGACTTACACAATCGTCAAAATTAAATGACGCACCGCAGTGCGTCAAATAAATTTTCTTTCGAAGAATTTACTTTATAATTTCTACAGTTCCGCCTGCTGCTTCTACCAGGGATTTAGCTTTAGCACTTATGGCATGAACTTTAAAAGTGTACTTACCTTTAATTTCTCCGTTACCCAATACTTTTACTCTATCGTGTTTTCCTACAGCACCAATATTATATAGGGTGTCAAAAGTAAATTCGTTTAATCCGTACACTTCAGCGAAGTGATCAAATTGGCCTACGTTAAACACTTTGTAAGTTACACGGTCAGGGTTATTAAATCCTCTTTTCGGAACACGACGCTGGATAGGCATCTGGCCACCTTCGTGAGCCATTTTACGCTTATAACCAGCACGGCTTTGTCCACCTTTATTACCTTTGGTAGAAGTACCACCGTAACCACTACCTTCTCCGCGACCTATTCTTTTTTCTTTGTGCGTTGCACCTTTTGCAGGTTTTAATTCGTGTAATTTCATCTCAATTGCTTTTTGTTACTTACGCCTCAAGCAGAGGCTCGCTTTAAAAAATATTCCGTGTAATAATAGGAACTTTTATGCTAAAATTCCTATTCCTTGTTCAAAAAATTAGATTTCTTCCACCTTCAGCATGTGTTCTACCTTACGAATCATCCCGAGAACCTGCGGTGTAGCTTCTACCTCTTTACTGCTGTTGGTTTTAGTTAAGCCCAAAGCCTCTAAGGTAAGCTTTTGCTTTTGAGGACGATCGATCGGGCTTTTTACTAATGTTATTTTTAATTTTTTCATATCAAAATATGTTTAAAGTTTAAAGTCTGATGTTTAAAGTACAAGCGAAAAGATTCATCACTTTAAACATAAACATTAAACTTATTAACCCTGAAATACTTTCTTTAAACTAACGTTGCGAGTTTTTGCGACAGTTACAGGCTCACGCAACATAGCTAAAGCTTTAAAAGTAGCTTTTACCACATTGTGTGGGTTCGCAGATCCCATTGATTTTGCTAATACGTCATGGATACCTGCAGCCTCTAATACAGCACGCATAGAACCTCCTGCAATTACTCCGGTACCTGGAGATGCTGGTAATATCATTACTTTAGCAGCCCCTTCTTTACACCATTGATCGTGAGGAATGGTACCTTTGAGAATAGGTACTTTAATGAGGTTCTTTTTGGCATCCTCGATGCCTTTAGCAATAGCTTCCTGTACTTCTTTGGCTTTTCCTAAACCGTGTCCCACAACGCCGTTACCATCGCCCACAACTACTAAAGCCGAAAAGCTGAAAGCACGGCCACCTTTTGTGGTTTTTACCACACGGTTAATAGCTACCACCTTGTCTTTTAACTCAAGATCGTTTGCCTTTACTCTGTTGAACGTAACTTTTGACATTATATCTAATTATAATTTTATTAAAATTGAAGGCCACCTTCTCTAGCTCCGTCGGCTACTGCTTTTACACGACCGTGATACAAATAGCCGCCTCTATCAAATACAATTTGATTGATATTTAGCTCGAGTGCTTTACGTGCGATTGCAGCTCCCACCAGCTTACTTTTCTCAATTTTAGTACCCTTTTGTGCCGCAATATCTTTATCTCTTGAAGAAGCTGCTGCTAGCGTAACACCTTTAGTGTCATCAATCAGCTGCACGTAAATATCTTTGTTACTGCGAAATACAGATAATCTCGGCTTTTGAGCTGTTCCACTCACTTTAGCGCGAATGGTCCGACGAATTTTGTTTCTTCTTAATAATTTAGCGTTTGCCATTTTTTATATTTTTTTCCTGATACTGCCAGGATTAAAAAGTTTGCAATTTAATTATAATACTTTACCGATTATTTACCCGCTGACTTACCGGCTTTTCTTCTTACTACCTCACCTACAAAGCGGATACCTTTTCCTTTATAAGGCTCTGGCTTGCGTAGACTGCGAATTTTAGCACATACTTCACCCACCAATTGTTTATCGCAACCAGAAATAGTAATAATCGGGTTCTGACCTTTCACCTGTTCTGTAGATACTTTCAGTTCATCAGGAACAACAATGACGATATTATGAGAATAACCTAAAGCCAGATCCAATACGTTTCCCTGGTTAGTAGCCCTGTAACCTACCCCCACCAGCTCCAGTTTTCTTTCGAAACCTTCGGTTACGCCTTGTACCATATTTGCAATCAAAGCGCGGTACAGACCATGCTGCGCTTTGTGCTGAATTTGATCGGAAGGACGGCTCAATGAAATCTGACCGTCTTTTACTTCTACTTTGATATCAGGGTTAACGGCCTGTTTCAATTCGCCCTTTTTACCTTTTACAGTAACTACATTATCACTGCTCACCTGTACGGTTACTCCTTCCGGAAGTGTAATAACTTTTTTACCTATACGAGACATCTTTTAAATTTTTATGCCCTTTTCGCTAAAGGCGGGGCAAGTTAAAGATTTATATTAAAAAAACTTTTATCAACCGGTCAGCCTGTATAGGACGGGCTTAATGTATTGATAAAAGGTTGGATTTCATTAGTATATGTAGCAAAGAACTTCTCCACCTACATTTTGAGCTTTCGCTTCTTTATCGGTCATCACGCCTTTGGAAGTAGATAAAATAGCGATTCCCAAACCGTTTTTCACCCTGCGAAGTTCAGAAGGCTTGGCGTATTGGCGCAAACCGGGGCGGCTTACTCTTTCCAGGCTTTGAATAGCAGGTTGCTTAGTATCGGCATCGTACTTCAATGCTATTTTGATAATACCTTGCTTGTTATCATCCTCAAATTTGTATTTAAGGATATAACCTTGCTTGTATAAGATTTCTGTAATACGTTTTTTCAAATTGGATGCAGGCACTTCCACGATGCGGTGCCCAGCCATTTGAGCATTACGTATTCTTGTTAAGAAATCTGCTATAGGATCTGTTACCATAATCTCTTTAAGATTGTCGATTTAATATTTATTTTTCTCGTCCGCAAATATTAAATAGGACCTACCTATTCAATATTTGATGTCAATTACCAACTTGCTTTCTTCAGCCCTGGAATTTTTCCGTTCAGAGCCATTTCTCTAAGGGCAACCCTGGAGATTCCGAAGAAGCGTACATACCCTTTAGGACGGCCTGTAAGCTGGCAACGGTTTTTTAAACGCACTTTGGATGAGTTTTTAGGTAATTTATCCAAAGCGGCATAATCACCGGCTTTTTTCAACTCTTCTCTTTTAGCCGCGTATTTTTCAACTAACTTTTCTCTTTTTAGCTGACGGGCTATTACTGAAGTTTTTGCCATTGTATATATTCAGTTTTTAAAATGATTATTACGCTGTTCTTTTAATATTTCTGAAAGGCATTCCCAGCTCTTTTAACAGCTCGTATGCCTCTTCGTCGGTTTGCGCAGTTGTCACAAAGGTGATATCCATCCCTGTAATTTTATTTACTTTATCGATGTCGATTTCAGGGAAGATGATTTGTTCGGTTACACCCATTGTGTAGTTACCTCTACCGTCGAAAGATTTCTCGCTGACGCCTTTAAAGTCGCGTACACGTGGAAGAGCAATTGAAATCAATCTGTCCAAAAATTCGTACATTTTCTCTCCACGTAGAGTTACCTTAGCACCGATAGGCATGTTTTTGCGGAGCTTAAAGTTGGAGACATCTTTTTTAGACAGTGTTACAACAGCTTTCTGACCGGTGATGGTTGTTAATTCCTCCACCGCTATGTCCACAAGCTTTTTATCGGTAACAGCGCCGTTCACCCCACGGTTTATGCAAATTTTTTCCAGCTTAGGAGCCTGCATTACACTTTTGTAAGCAAACTTTTTAACCAAAGCAGGTACTACTTCATTTTTATACTTTGCTGCCAGCCTTGGGATATATGTTTTTGTGCTCATGATCTTCACTTATTTTGATCGCTAAAAAGATTAAAGTTTCTCGCCTGATTTTTTAGATACGCGGGCGGTTTTTCCGTTTTCGCGCACACGTTTTACTCTGGTTGGCGCTTTAGCTTTTGGATCCCACAACATTACATTGCTAATGTGGATAGGCGCTTCCTTCTTAATAATGCCCCCTCTTGTATTTTGTGCAGAAGGTTTGGTATGGCGGGTTTTAATATTTACACCCTCCACCACAACTTTTCCTTCGTCAACCAATACTTCCTTTACAAGGCGGGGTTTGCTTCTGTCCTTATCAGCCCCAGCAATCACCACCACTTGGTCGCCTTTCTTAATGTTGTACTTGGGTCTAAATCTGTTACTCATGTTATTATGCTTAATGCTTAATGCCCCATGCTTAAAGCCTGGTGCTATTTAATATATTTATTGCTTACGACTTCGGAGTTTACGTCTGGCATGTATTAAAGCACTTCAGGTGCTAATGATACAATCTTCATATATCCTTTATCGCGCAGCTCTCTTGCTACCGGACCGAATATACGAGTACCTCTGGGTTCGTCTGCTGCGTTCAGAATTACCACAGCATTGTCATCAAATCTGATGTACGAACCGTCTTTGCGACGTAATTTGTTGGTAGTACGTACGATTACTGCCTTTGCAACAGTACCTTTTTTAATACCACCTGCAGGCATTGCATCTTTAACGGTAACTACTATTTTATCGCCTATTTTTGCATAACGCTGGCCGCTGTTGCCCAATACACGAATACAAAGCACTTCCTTAGCGCCGCTGTTATCTGCTACATTTAACCTGCTTTCTTGCTGTATCATTTTACTTTGATTTGAAGATATATAATTTGAAAATTTGAAAACCTGCTAAGAGAGCTGACGCGAGAACACCCCTCTTCCACCTTTCAAATTTTACTTTACTCTTTCAACGATTTCTACCAGTCTCCAACGTTTCAATTTACTCAGCGGACGCGTTTCCATAATTTTTACCACATCACCAATGCTGCACTCATTCTTTTCGTCATGAGCATGGAACTTGGTAGTTTTTTTCACGAACTTACCGTAAATAGGGTGCTTCACTTTTCTCTCTACAGCAACAGTAATGGTTTTCTCCATTTTATTGCTGGTAACAACACCTATTCTTGTTTTTCTTAGTTTTCTTTCAGACATTGTAAACTATTTGTCATTTATTGTTTATGCTTGCTCAACAGCTTTTTTCTGGTTGATCAAAGTTTTGATACGTGCGATATCACGACGCAAACTGCGGATAGACATCGGGTTTTCAAGCGGAGTGATTGCATGAGCGAACTCCAGCTTTTTTAAGCGCTGCTTAGACTGCTCCAATTGTACTTGTAAGTCTTCTAAGCTCAACCCTCTGACGCTATCTAAAAATTCTTTTTTCTTTGACATGACTTAAAATTTGAATGGCGAATTAATTAGTTATCAAATCTCTGCGCACAGTAAACTTGGTTTTTATAGGAAGTTTACCTGAAGCTAATTGTAAAGCTCTGCGCGCCACTTCTTCACTAACACCATCCACTTCGAATATGATACGACCTGGTTTTACTACTGCTGCCCAGTGATCTAAGTTACCTTTACCTTTACCCATACGTACCTCGGCAGGTTTTCTAGTAATAGGTTTATCTGGGAATATGCGAATCCAAACAGTACCCTCCCTTTTCATGCTACGAGTCAGTGCCTGACGGGCAGCTTCTATCTGACGGTCGGTAATCCAGTGAGAGTCTAACGCTTTTAAAGCATAGGAACCAAAAGATATGGTGGTACCTCTTTTCGCAAGGCCTTTCATGCGGCCTTTCTGCATCTTCCTGTGCTTTGTTCTCTTTGGTTGTAACATATAATTTTAGATTTTAGTATTTGGTATTTCGACTCTAATTACCGAAATAACCAGGTCTTAATACTTCAATACTGAATACTCAATATTTTTAGTTTTTTCTTTCTCTTGCGCCACGGCGTTCTCTTCTGTCATCACGACGATCTCTACGATCTCCTTTTTCACCTGCGATAAAGTTAGGATTCAGATCTCTCTTCGATAACACTTCGCCTTTACATATCCATACTTTAATACCGATTTTACCATATACGGTTTGAGCAAACACATTGGCGTAATCGATATCCATACGCAGCGTATGCAGCGGAACGCGACCTTGTTTAAACTCTTCACTACGCGCAATTTCTGCACCGTTCAGACGACCACTTACTTTTACTTTGATACCTTCGGCACCCATACGCAGTGCTGAAGCGATGGCCATTTTAACCGCACGCTTAAAGTTGATACGGTTTTCGATCTGACGGGCTATGGTATCCGCAACGATCATCGCATCGGTTTCCGGACGACGAATCTCAAGAATGTTGATTTGCACATCATCATTACCGGTCAACTTTTTCAGCTCTTCTTTAATTCTATCTACTTCACCTCCACCTTTACCGATGATAATGCCCGGCTTTGATGTATGTATGGTAATAATTAATTTTCCTAAAGTTCTTTCAATAACAATCTTAGAAATACCACCTTTATTAATACGGGCATTCAGGTATGTTCTGATCTTGTTATCTTCAATTAATTTAGAAGCAAAATCTTTTTTACTTCCATACCAATTAGATTCCCATCCGCGGATGATACCTAACCTGTTACCAATTGGATTTACTTTTTGACCCATATTTATTGGTTATGCGTTTTTAGTTTCTTTTGTCTTTTTAGGTGCAGCAGCTTTAGCTTTTTTTGCATCCTTATTATCGTCTTCTTTCACATCAACAATGATGGTAACATGGTTGCTGCGTTTACGAATGCGGTAACCACGACCCTGTGGCGCAGGACGCATACGCTTTAAAGTTCTGCCACCATCTACATAGATAGTTTTTACTATCAATCCAGATTCATCGCCTCCTTCGTTAGCCTGCTTCCAGTTGTTGATAGCATTTAAAACCAGCTTACGTAAAGGAACTGAAGAATGCTTGGGATTGTGCTCCAGTTCAGCCAGTACCCAATCTACCCTTTTACCGCGAATAAGGTCTGCCAGCAGCCTCATTTTGCGGGGCGATGTCGGATAATTTCTAAGTTTTGCTACTGCTTCCATTTTTTAATTTTCAGGTTTCAGATCTCAGGTTGGAGGTTTTATGCCCTATACCTTGTTCTTACTTCGTTTTATTATTCATTGTAGTATGCGTTCCTGCTTCACGGCTCCGATTCACCAACACATACTTCAATTTTTTATTAATTATCTATTTCCAGAGTGACCTTTGAATTGACGTGTTGGTGCAAACTCTCCTAATTTGTGGCCTACCATAAATTCTGTTACATACACCGGAATGAATTTGTTTCCGTTGTGAACAGCAAAAGTGTGCCCTACGAAATCAGGAGTTATAGTAGAACGACGACTCCAGGTTTTAATTACTGCTTTTTTGGCTTTTCCTTCGTTGATGGCTAACACTTTTTTCTCTAAGTGTGTAGCTACATAAGGACCTTTTTTAATTGAACGAGCCATATCTTAATTTCTCTGATTATTAATTTTATTTGCCAATTACTTAGCCAGCTTGCTTCCGTCTCTGCGCTGGATGATTAATTTATCGCTAGGTTTACCCACTTTTCTGGTCTTAGCTCCTTTAGCGTATTTACCGCTGCGGCTACGTGGGTGTCCACCAGAAGCACGACCTTCACCACCACCCATCGGGTGATCTACTGGGTTCATCGCAACACCACGGGTTCTTGGTCTAATACCTCTCCATCTATTTCTACCGGCTTTACCCATGCTTTGCAGTGAGTGGTCGCTGTTGCTTACTACCCCAACAGTTGCATAGCAGTCGATCAGCACTTTCCTCAACTCGCCAGAAGGCATTTTTAATACTGCATATTTTTCTTCCTTGTTGGTAAGTTGCGCAGAAGATCCTGCACTACGAACCATTTTACCACCGGTGTTAGGGTTTAACTCAATATTGTGTACGTTAGTACCTAAAGGTATATTTCTTAACGGAAGTGCATTTCCGATTTCAGGTGCTACGTTTTCACCGCTGATGATTTTAGCACCTACTGTGAGGCCTTGAGGAGCGATGATGTAACGTTTTTCACCATCAGTATATTGAACTAAAGCGATAAATGCTGTACGGTTGGGATCGTACTCGATAGAAAGTACGGTTGCCTCGATATCGCGTTTATCTCTTCTGAAATCAACGATACGATATTTTCTCTTATGACCGCCGCCTCTATACCTCATGGTAAGGTGACCCGAAGAGTTACGTCCGCCAGTGCTTTTTAAAGGCTCCAACAAAGACTTTTCGGGCTTGTTGGTAGTAATTTCAGCAAAAGCGTTCCCGATTCTCCAACGGGTACCGGCTGTCATCGGTTTAAATTTCTTTACTGCCATCTTTTTTTCTTCTATTCGTTTTATTTACTACAACACTTCGCGGCGGTTGATTGCCTTACTTGTTATTATTGTTGATAGATTTTACTTTATTCTAAACTATCTAACTTTTAGGACCTATTACAGATTAGCGTACAGATCGATTTCCTCACCCTCCGCTACAGTCACATACGCTTTTTTGTAAGAAGGTTTACGACCCTGAATAAAACCGGCCTTAGTATAGCGGGTTTTACTTTTAGCAGGAACGATGATAGTCTTTACGCTTGTTACGGTAACACCATAAAAACTTTCAACAGCCTTTTTAATTTCCAGCTTATTGGATCTTTTATCTACCTTAAAAGCATAACGACGCAGTTTTTCCTGCTGATTATTTGCCTTTTCGGTCAAAATTGGTTTTATTAATACTTGAGAAGGATTCATCTTCTTTTAATTTGGTATTTAGTAATTCTTAAGCTTCTACCGGTACTTCCTCTTCTGTAAATATTTTTGCAGCACTTTCAGTAAGTACCAAAACGTCTGCATTTACGATATCGTAAGTATTCAACTCACTCAGGGAAACACCCAAAACAGAAGGTATGTTACGTAAAGACAACTCAACGTTTACCTCTGGCTCAGCAGAAACGAACAATGTTTTTTTGTTGTCTACATTCAGCGCTTTCAGCACGCTTACGAAACTTTTTGTTTTAGGAGCCTCAAACTTCGGATCTTCAACTACAACAATTGCGTTGTCTTTAGCTTTATAAGAAAGGGCAGAAATTTTTGCCAAATCTTTCACCTTCTTGTTCAGCTTGAAGCTGTAGTCGCGAGGCTGAGGACCGAAGATAGCACCACCACCTTTATATAAAGGATTACGAATATTACCTTTACGGCTTCCTCCGGTACCTTTTTGCTTATGCAGCTTTTTGCTAGAACCTTTTACTTCCGAACGGCCTTTTACTTTGTGGGTGCCTTGGCGCTGTGCAGCTAAAAATTGCTTAACGGCAAGGTAGATCACATGATCATTAGGCTCAATGCCAAATATATCATCGGGCAACTCTACTGAACGGCCGGTACCCTTACCTTGTATATTTAAAACTTCAACTTGCATTTTCTTAGATTTATGAATTAAGGTTTGGGTTAAAATTAATTTTGAATGAGAACTATCGAACCAATGTGACCGGGAACCGATCCGCTAACTAGGATATAGTTCTTCTCGGGAAATACTTTCAATACTTTTAACCCTTTCACTTTCACTCTATCACCTCCCATGCGTCCTGCCATGCGCATGCCTTTCATTACACGGCTGGCATCAGAAGAGTTACCTAGAGAACCAGGTGCTCTTTCACGATCGTGCTGTCCGTGAGATTGCTCACCCACACCAGCAAAACCATGACGTTTTACTACACCTTGGAAACCTTTACCCTTAGTTGTGCCAATAACGCTCACCTTCTCTCCTTCGGAGAAAATGTCAGCAGTGACGATGTCGCCAAGGGACTTTTCTATTGCAAAATCACGAAACTCTTTGGAAAATCTTTTTGGTGTGGTGTTGGCCTTAGCAAAGTGGTTTTTCTCGGCTTGGTTAGCGCGGCTTTCTTTCTTTTCACCAAATGACAGTTGTAATGCGTTGTAACCGTCTGTCTCAATCGTTTTAACCTGTGTTACTACACAGGGACCCGCCTCTATAATCGTGCAGGCAACTTGTTTACCTGTAGGATCGTAGATGCTGGTCATCCCTAATTTTTTCCCAATAATACCTTTCATCATTTTAAGTTTTACGCCTTCAGGATTATTGGGACTTAAAGCATGATGATGCTTTTATCGATCCCACCCCGGAAACCGGGACTTCCTGCCAACCTTTTCCTTTCTGGGGAAGTACTGGCAGTAAACAAACCCTGAACGGCTTGTTTTATATGTTAACTCCAACCACCGGTTGGAAATTTATTACTCAGAGCTCTTTTCCCCTGCCTATGCAGAGTTGAGAGAATGAATTCAGTTAATTTAATTTTAATTATAAGAACTAAAAGCGCTGCCTTAAGCAGCTAAAAGCTTATGCTTTAATCTCTACTTCAACACCGCTAGGCAGATCCAATTTTGACAAAGCATCTACAGTGCGGGAAGAAGATGTATAGATATCTAATAATCTTTTGTGTGTAGCTAACTGAAACTGCTCGCGACTCTTCTTATTAACGTGAGGAGAACGCAATACAGTAAAGATTCTACGATGTGTAGGCAGCGGAATAGGACCTGTTACTACAGCACCGGTGCTACGCACAGTTTTTACAATTTTTTCTGCCGATTTATCAACCAGGTTATGATCGAATGATTGTAATTTTATTCTGATTCTTTGCGACATTGTTAGAAACCCATTTTTAAATTGGGAGTGCAAATGTACGGCGAAGGTTTTGAATAAACTAATTTTTTAAAAATATTTTTATAAGATTTTTAGCTTATCCTCTCTCCTGCATGCTTATTACTAATGAATTACATTACGATACACCTACGCAACATCCCGATTTGAATGATAAAATAATTTTATAAAAATTTAAAAATCAATTAATTATGATTTTTAATTAAAAGTAGCACACCATTTATAAGTAAAGAACTTCACTAAATCATTACTGTACCTAAGCCCTCACTCAAAATTCGAACATTTTACATATTTCCCGCCCAAATTCTACTCCTTACACAGGAGCACTATATATATAATATGCATACATCTAATACAACAGAAAAATTGTGCTTTTATTTTATACTATACCCACATTCTTCCTCCGAATTTTTTCACACAAATATTTAGCTTTAGAGAATCTCTAAGAATAAGTTATCTGATCCTCATTTTATAAAGTCATCTTTTACAATTGTTAAATAACCTTTGCGTTCCTTGTTTAAATCCCTATTTTTGAAAAAAATCGTAACAAAATGAAACGTTTATTTCCATTTCTGCTTTTATTGTTAATTGGCTATGGTGCAACGGCACAGCCGGTTCCACGCCCGAAATTGGTGGTGGGAATTGTGGTAGACCAAATGCGTTGGGATTATCTGTACCGTTATTACGATCGCTACGGGAATGATGGTTTTAAAAGAATGTTGAACGAGGGCTTTAGCTGCGAAAACACCTTTATTAGTCACCTTCCTTCATATACAGCTGTGGGACACACCACTGTATATACAGGCTCCGTACCTGCCATTCATGGTATTGCAGGCAATAACTGGATCGAGCAAGCCACAGGTAAAAACATGTACTGTACCGAAGACCCTGACGTAGAACCGGTGGGTAGCAACTCCAAAGCCGGCAAAATGTCGCCCAAAAATCTTTGGACCACAACTATTGCCGACGAATTGCGTCTTGCCACTAATTTTCAATCGAAAGTAATTGGCGTTTCTCTAAAAGATCGCGCCTCTATTCTTCCTGCAGGGAAAAATCCAACCGGGGCTTTCTGGTTTGACGATGCTTCTGGAAAATTTATTACCAGCACTTGGTACATGAAAGAGCTTCCTAAATGGGTGCAAGACTTCAATGCTAAAGACATCCCTTCCAAACTGATTGCTACTCCATGGACCACGCTATATCCCATTCATACTTATAAGCAAAGTACTGCTGATGACGTAAAATGGGAAGGTAAATTTCAGGGAGAAACCGCACCTACTTTCCCTCACGATCTAAAAAAAGTGTATGAGAAGGATAAAGATGTTATTCGCTCTACTCCTTATGGCAATACCCTTACACTGGAGTTTGCCAAAGCTGCTGTGGAAGGTAACAACTTGGGAGGTGGCACCGTAACAGATTTCCTTACCATCAACTGCGCGTCTACCGACTATGTGGGTCATAAATTTGGCCCCAACTCTATCGAAGTAGAAGATGTTTATCTGCGCCTCGATAAAGATTTGGGTGAGTTTCTGAAGTTTCTGGACAGAAAAGTGGGAAAAGGTAATTATCTCGTATTTCTGACGGCTGATCACGGAGCGGCTCACGCTATCAACTTCATGAAAGAAAATAAATTACCAGCCGACTTCCTATCTACCAAAAATCTCCTTAATAAGCTGAATGATCTTCTGAAGGAACAGTTTGGCATTGAAAAACTCATCCTTAGCGGAAGTAACTATCAGGTAAATTTCAACTACGCAAAAATTAAAGAACATAATGCCGACTACGAGGCTATAAAAAAAGCAACAATTAAATTCTTGAAGGCAGCCCCAGATCTTCAGTTTGTTATTGATCTGGAAAACGTGGGATCCGAGCCTGTTCCTGAGCCAATTAAACAAATGGCTATTAATGGATACAATCCCAAACGCGGAGGTCCCATTCTTATGGTACCTTTCCCCGGTTGGTTCGAAAGTGCCTATAACAGTACCGGTACTACACATGGTACATGGGGACCTTACGATACACATATTCCGCTGTTATGGTATGGCTGGAAAATTAAGCCCGGTAAGACCAATCGCGAAGTACATATGACAGACATCGCTCCTACCGTGGCAGCTTTATTAAGAATACAAATGCCGAGCGGAAATGTGGGTAAAGTAATCACCGAAATCACCCATCAATAGACTGAGATCAACTTTTCTTGCATTATATAAAAATAGCCTCCTTCGAGGCTATTTTTATTTTATATTCAATTAACCAAATAGCAAAGTCATGTCAGATCAACCTACCCTGGAACAATTATTCCACAAAGCAGTAGCGGAAAGTACCTCCTCTATCAAGGAAAAACCCGATAACCAAACACTGCTAAAATTATATGCTCTATACAAACAAGCTTCGATAGGTGATATTAATATCAATCCTCCCTCCAACCCCTTCGATATTGTGGCCATGGCTAAATATAACGCATGGCAGGAACTGAAGGGCAAAAGCCAAGAAGACGCCATGCGAGAATACATTCAATTAGTAGAACAGCTGAAAGGATAATTATTATCAGTTTCAATTCACAACCTATTCAAGAAAAAAATATTTGTGTAGCCAAATATCTACATATATCTTTGTGTAGATAAATGGCTACATATGAATTTTAGGAGAGATGTATTTCAGGCGATTGCCGATCCTACACGTAGGGCTATATTATTGTTGCTGGCTACCCAATCACTCACCGCAGGAGCCATAGCATCCCATTTTCAGACCGCACGCCCTACTGTTTCCAAACACCTACAAATTCTTACACAATGTAATCTGCTCTATCAGGAGCAAAATGGGCGGGAAATCCACTACCGTCTCAATCCTCACCAAATGAAAGAAGTAGATGAATTTATTGCTCCTTTCAGAAAATTATGGGACGATCGCTTCAACAAACTCGAAGCCATAATGCAAGAACATATGAAAAAACAAAACCCCAACCAATAACCATGAAACTAAAAACACAGGTACACGCAAATGAAGGATGCCAGGACCTTACTGTTACACGCGAATTTAACCTGCCACTGGAGTTTTTATTCAAAGCTTATACTGATGCAGAACTTCTAGCGCAATGGATGGGCACAACCGTCACCAAGCTCGATTGTCAACCCCATGGAGGATACAGATTTGAGACTCGTGATAAAAATGGAAATGTGGTTTTTAGTGCCAATGGCACTATTCACAAATTTGTCCCCAATAAAACCATAGTAAGAACCTTTGAAATGGAAAACAGCCCCTTTGATGTGCAACTGGAATTTCTGGAATTTGAATCGCTGACGCCGGAAACTAGCAAACTGACTATGCATATCGTATACAGAACAATAACCATGAGAGACCAAATGTTGCAGTTACCTTTTGCGCAAGGCATCAACATGGCCCATAACCGACTTGAAGAAATCTTTAAAACTAATAACTATGAATAAACGTCGCTCAATCATTTATTGGATTGCTACCGTATGGCTAGCTTTAGGCATGACATCTACAGGCATCGTTCAGCTAATTGGCATGAAAGAAAATGCTGAAGCGATGCAACAGTTAGGATATCCCCAATATTTATCGCCTATATTAGGGATTAGTAAATTGTTGGGAGTAGTAGCCATCCTGATACCACGCTACCCCATCCTGAAAGAATGGGCTTATGCGGGTTTTTTCTTTGTGATGTTGGGAGCAATTCTTTCCAATATCGCTGTAGGCAACCCAGCAAATCATGTATTCGGCCCGGCATTACTTTTGATTTTAACTATTATTTCTTGGTATTTCAGACCTGCTAATAGGAGAATAACATTCTAAGCTGATAAAAATATGCCTATGAACCCTAAGGTAGATTTCTATTTCGACAAAACCCGTCCCTGGCAGCAAGAAATCGGGCTATTAAGAAAACTGGTTTTGGATTGTGGCCTGAATGAAGAACTAAAGTGGGGATGCCCCTGCTATACTTACGGGAAAGCTAATATTGTACTTATACATGTGTTTAAAGAATACTGTGCATTACTATTCTTTAAAGGCGCATTGTTGAACGATCCGCATAACCTGCTTATTCAACAAACTCCTAATGTACAAGCGGCTCGGCAATTACGATTTATCAGTACAAAAGAAATTGCCACTAAGGCAGATATCATCAAGGCTTATATTTATGAAGCCATTGAGGTGGAAAGATCAGGCCTAAAAGTAACTTTGAAGAAAACGGAGGACTACCCTATTCCGGAAGTTTTTCAGAAAAAGTTAGCAGCAATGCCGCATTTAAAAAAAGCCTTTGAATCTTTAACTCCAGGCCGACAAAGAGCTTATCTCTTTTATTTTTCACAGCCCAAGCAGCTTAAAACACAAGAAACAAGGATAGAAAAGTGCATTCCGAAAATTCTGGAAGGTAAAGGTCTACATGATTAGGACCTGCATTTTTCTATCCTTATAAAATTACTTTTTGAACTCAAAAATATTATTTAGTAGCGCGGATTACACCTCGAATGTATCCAATAGACTCTGCAATACCCATAAAAGGATTATCCATATTACGTTCGTGTTCCAAGCTTACCATACCTGAGTATCCGGTTTTACGCAACATTTTTACAAAGGCTGGAAAGTCAATAATACCGCGCCCCACCTCTACTGAATAACCGAGTTTAGTATTCCCGGTAACATCTTTTAAATGCATATCATAAATACGTTTATGATACTTTTCAAGATCTTTAACCGGATCCTTACCATTGCGCGTATCGTGCCCTATATCCAAACACATACCGATACGGGAATCCAGATTTTTTATATGCTGCCATACATCATCTGCATCGGGATATAATGCAATATCGGGGCCGTGCATATGAATGGCGTATTTCATATCATACTCCTTCACCTTTTGATTTACATAAGGCAACAATTCGTGATTAGGCACTCCCACTATCAGCTTTACACCAACTCTTTTTGCATACTCAAAAGCGGTATCAACAGCACCTTTGGTTTTCATATAAATAGGCCCCACCGCATAACCGGTAACCCCCTTCGATTTTAATTTTTCATGAAATGCGGCAATCTGCTCATCAGTACTATTTAAGGGCAGATGAAAATCCTTAATACAGAGATAATGAACATCGGCACGCTCCATCGTCTCTAGTGTTTTATCCAAATCGAATTTTACAAAAGTGTATCCTGCCATACCAATCTTAAACTTCTCGTAAGTATCTATCGGAGGTTGAGGGGCAGGTCTTTCCGATTTTTGAGCACTCGCACCCAATACTAACAAACTTGCAATCGCGATTAATATTTTCTTCATATTCTAAGCTATTAAGGCTACGAATATAATAAAAGCCATCCGCAATGGAATGGCTTATTGTCTTTTTGATAATATTAGCGGCTATCAATCTTTCCCTATCCAATACTCCTTGGGTGGTTCTGCACCTAGCAAGTGTTTCACAAAATAGTCCCAACGTCTGCGCATCATATAATTGTTGTACTCTCCGTAACCATGTCTAGCACTAGGGAAAATAATGAGATCAAAATCTTTATTTGCTTTCTGTAAAGCTTCCACCACAAGCAAAGTATTGTAAGGGGGTACATTATCGTCCATCATACCATGTGCCAGCATCAATTTGCCTTTAAGGTTTTTTGCATAATTCTGATTAGCCTGAGCCTCATAATCGCTATTTTCAACTAATCCGTTGTAACGCTCACCCCAATCATCTTCATAGTTACGGTTATCATGATTACCCGACTGAGCCACACCCACCTTAAAGAAATCAGGGTATTTGAACATGGCTGCGGCAGTAGCGAATCCGCCGCCACTATGTCCCCAGATGCCCACACGTGTTGTATCCATAGGATAAATAGCCGATAGCTGACGAATAGCTGCTATTTGATCAGGCAAAGTATTTATAGCCATATTGCCGTAACTCGCATCATGGAAACTCTTAGAACGATACGGATTCCCGGTACCTTCTATCACCACAACGATAAATCCTAGTTCTGCCAGCGCCTGATTATCGCCTCTGGATGCAGAGAAACTCCAGTTCCCTACACTACCACCCTGCGGTCCGGGATAAATATAATCCACCACTGGATACTTTACACCTTGCTGCATATTGGTAGGGGTAAATACTAGGCCATAAATATCGGTGACCCCATCTGCAGCCTTTACCTTCACAGGAATGGGAGGCTTCCATCCATGAGCTTTGAGACGCGACACATCAGCTTTTTCTAATGCTACTACCAATTCGCCTTTTATACTTCTATAATTAGCTACCGGTGGCACATCGGGTTGAGAGTATACATCTATAAAATATTTTCCCGATGGAGAAAAAGTAATGGTATGATTGCCCTCTTCAGGAGTTAATAAAGTAAGTCCCTTTCCATCAAATCCGATTTTATACAGATAAGCAAAATAAGGATTACCCTTTTCACGGCCATGTCCGGTAAAATAAAGCACTCTATTTTTCTCATCCACACGAAGCAGTTTTCCCACTACCCATTCTCCTTTTGTGATCTGATGTTTCAACTTACCGGTTTTACTATCGTACAAATACAAATGGCCCCAGTTGTCTCTTTGGGAATACCAAATAATTTCACTGGTTTTGGGAAGATACCTCCAGTTGATGGCACCACGCCCTGACTCGAACTGCGTCTCCACCACTTCTTCAAAAACTTCGCGCACCTCACCGGTTGTTGCGTTAGCAATACGCAGTTTGGCACTCTTATGATCCCTCGATGTAGATACAAATGCTACTTCGGAGGCATCCGGAGCCCAGTCTATATCAGCTAAAGAGCCATTACTGGATATATCATCGCCTAAAGTGGCACGATGCGGATCAGGGGGAATGCTAAGAGGGATTACTTTGGCAGCATCCACATCAATGATTACTCTTCTCATCATGATGATATGCTTATCTCCTGGTAAGGGATATTTCCACTTCTGCAACTTGGGAGCCCCCACATTGGTAGTTACTAAATACATATCATTTACATTGCGCTGATCCTGCTGGTAGGTAATAATTTTTTTCGAATCGGGCGACCAGCTTACTATAGGCACATCACTATGCCGCCAACCGGCATTGTCAGTAGCATAACCATAGTTTTCTTCACCATCAAAAGTGAGTTGTTTTTCCTGCTTTGTAGCTATATCACGCAGCCACAAATTCCAGTCTCTAATAAATACTTCCTTTTTGCCATCAGGAGACACTACGGTATTGCTATTTCTTCTACGCGCAAAAGGCGCTTGTGTTTCGGAACGTGCCTCTGTAATTTCAATTTTGGTTTTCTTTTGCGGATCTACCAGATAAGTTTTATTTCCTGCACGATATCTAAATTTATCATCCTCTAACCAGGAAGGATACGGATGATACCAATCTACATATGCAGCTATTTTAGAACTTAGGAATTGCTCCGCTCTTCGATAATCTGCTTCTGTAAGGCGCTGTTGAGCACTTGCAAGTTGCCATATCAACAGCATGGATAATAACATGCCGATTCTTGTCATAGGTGATTTCTTTTGGATAAAATTATCCGCTTTCTAAGTATTTCCCAATGAACAAGCAATAAAATTGATAAATGGCAAACTTTTTAAAAAATGAAAGCCGCATGGTGGCGGCTCTCATATATAATAAGCAAGTAGCTTTAGCTTCTTAGGTGTTTCATAATAATAGCAAAAAATAAATATACAATATTTTATTTAAACCCACTATTTACTTATTTATTTGAAAATCAGCTTAAACGCTTACGCATCCCCTCTACCTGCTGTTGCAAATTAGCCACCATATTAACTAGCTGGCCAACATCCCAATGATGGGCGGCGTTGGTTTTGGTTATAATATATTGGGCTTCCCATATCTCAAGAATCTCTTCCACATTAACTGTGTATGGTTTATAGGCGGGATTGTCGCTAATCAGCGTGAGTTTATTTTTTGTCTTGGAATTCTTCTGAATACGTTTGTACACAATACCTTCATTTCGCGACACAATAATACAAGCCGTATTATTTTTGATCATGTCGAGGGATTCAACCTTTTCTCCCACAATAACGGATCCGCTTGGAGTAGGCAGCATAGAATCGCCGGATATTTCGAATGCACGATAGTTACCTCCGGTAACCATAGGTAGGGTGAACGTATTCAATTCATCAATAAATTCATGATCGGCATAACCTGCCAGATATCCGGCTGCAGCCTTAACGGGCACAAAGGGGATCTGGGTTACCACCGGTGCTAACTTCAACGCACGACGTTTGGCCAGATAGTTATTGCTACTAGACTCCGCACTTAAATCTTTTCTGAGCATATCGTCTAGGGTGAGCCTGAACATATCGCACACTGCCTCCAATACTTCAATCCTAGGCTCAGCGCGTTCCTCTTCATAAGCTCCAAGAAGAGAACGCTTGATGTTAAGCTTTTTTGCGAACTCGTCCTGAGTCCAACCGCGAAGCTTTCTTAAATACTTGAGATTCTTGTTAGCTACCGACATGGCTAATATTTTTAGCGCAATTTACTAATTTTTTTATCAATATAGCAATTTTTCATGTCGGTAGCTTTCTAGCATCTACACCGCTTTCACATCCTTTACATCGTAATTTACGATATCCTGTATGTACTTATTGAGTACTAAAAAATCAAATAGCGGCCTTACGTCTGGTGATACAGGCATATTCTTTAAAGTCACCACCTCATTGGTTTTCTTTCTTAGATAGGGATACGCATATAGTTTTACATTTCTGCTAAAGAGATCGCTGATATATGCCAGCAACTCGTGAGCATAATTGGGACCGTATTTTTCCGAATTAAAGATGGTGCAGAGATTAGAAATATTTGTAGAAATACCAACACTACGAGGTTTGCACCGGGCAAGATATTGTGCCAGTTTATTATTGCGCTTAAAGTTGGTAACGATTACATTATTACCGGTAGCGCACAACTCCTCCGCCCTGCGTGCGAACACCTCCAACCCTTCCTGCCGCTCGGCATTATCATCTTGTAGTGGATTGCTCATCAATACCTCGATCAATACTACCAAATTGCGGTCATCCACATTTTCCGAGGCCTTAAACTGCTCCACCGCCCTATTAAACAAATCGAAGTTAGGAATAGATTTCTGCAAATACTTGGTACGTAAAATCATTATATCCTTTTTGTAAAGCAGATCTTTTGCCTGCGTTACATTACCGTTAGGATCAAAAATGGCGGCACTGGAAAATCCCTTTTCGATAAGATAAAGATTTACGAGTCTATCATTAGTATGTTTGAAAGCCGGACCTCTCAAACTAATCATATCTATCTCAACCGAGCCAAAGGATAGATTGTCTGCCAGCGATTCTACCAATAATTGCACATCATGATTGTAATAATACGCCGCGTACACCAGATTTACACCTAAAATACCTAGTACATTTTGCTGAATACTGGAGTCGCTATCCAACAGTCTCACGTGAAAAATAATATCATTGTACTCCCCACCTGGAGTCAGTTGAAAACGCAAGCCGATCCATCCATGAGCTTCATTGGTCTTACTATAGTTTAGCGTGGCCACAGTATCGGCAAAGGCAAAGAATGTTTTACCCTCGTATTTTTCACCACGCAGTCGCTCAGTGAGCAAATCATATTCATGTTCCAACATTTTTTTCAGGCGAGAACGACTTACGTAACGCCCATTCTCTTCTGCACCATAAATCGCATTGCTGAAAGCCATATCATAAGCCGACATTGTTTTAGCCACCGTACCGGATGCCGCACCGGCTGTAAAGAAATTACGAGCCACTTCCTGCCCGGCACCGATCTCAGCAAAGGTTCCGTAAATCAAAGGGTCCAGATTGATTTTAAGTGCTTTTCGTTTTGTTTCGAGTATTTCTCTTACCATAGGTCAAACGTACAGAAATTTCTAATACTTAAAATACACAAAAATCATGAATTACAATTCCGGTTTTTAAAACTACAAGTGCTTTAATTCCCGACTCCTGTCTTCATCATATAGGATACAATAATTAAACATAAATTTGCTCTATAAGTTTTACAAAAAAATAGATAATATTTATAATATATGACCTTACAACAACTAGAATATCTGTTAGCTGTAGATCAGCATCGGAATTTTATGAAGGCTGCTGAAGCTTGTTTTGTGACACAACCCACCCTGAGCATGCAGATACAGAAGCTAGAAGAAGAATTTGAAACCAAAATATTCGATCGCCGAAAACAACCCATTGTACCCACTACAGCGGGAAAAGAAATTATAGAGCATGCACGCAACATTATCGTTGCGGCAAATGAACTATCCTTTTATGTACAGTCACTGAAAGGCAAGATGCGCGGGCAATTACGTGTAGGGGTGATTCCTACACTAGCGCCTTACCTGCTACCGCTTTTTATTCCCTCCTTTACAAAAAAATATCCGGACGTAAAGCTGATAGTACAAGAACAGACTACGGAAGTCATCATCAACATGCTTAAAGAAGGTAAAATAGATGTCGGACTATTGGTCACTCCTGTGAACGAAGCGGGCATTACCGAACATATTCTTTTCTATGAAGAACTGATGGTATATACGTCCAAAAAGAATCATCTATATCATAAACAATATCTACTGCCCAAAGACATCGACCCCAGTAAATTATGGTTACTGGAAGAGAGTCATTGTTTTCGCTCGCAAATCATTTCCCTATGCGAGCTGCAAAAACAGAATAGCGAGTTTAACAATTTCGAGTATGAAGCGGGTAGCATAGAAACACTGAAGCGAATGGTGGAGGTGAATGACGGTGTTACTATCATTCCTGAGCTGGTAACATTGCATATGCCTAAAAACGAACTGAAGGCTGTGCGTCATTTTAAAAAACCTGCACCAGTACGAGAGGTAAGCCTGATTGTTTACGGGAATTTTGTAAAGAAAAAACTTATTGAAGTACTGAAAAAAGAAATACTAGCCTCACTTCCGGATAAACTAAAGAAGAATGAGAAAAAAAACATCATTCCTATTCAGTAATTACTTTTCATAAACAATATTCTTAAGCAGTACATTAATACGTTTCTTAGAGAGCAGGTCTGTCAGTAATACACCTTTTTGTTTATCCAAATCAAGCAGCGTAACGTCATGTCCGTAGCCTAACTTAAAATATACTCTATCATCAATAATCCATCCTTGCACACCGAACGAATATCCTTTAAAAGACAAGCCATAATTTGTAGTCTCGAGATCTTCATCCAGTACAATGGTAACCATATCCCCGTCTCTGAAGTTTTTCATTTTCCCCTCAATATGCGCTAACACATACTGCTCTTCCTTAACGACGGGTGCTTTTTTATCCTTATTTTTTGCAATCTGCTTCTCGATAGCGTTAATCATATCTGGATCTACACTATCATCCGCTTCATCTTGCGGCGCCTTTCCTGCAACCTCGGCACTGCTGAATATATTGTATCCAAACTTTGAATTGTACAACTCCGGATACTCAAACAATTCCTTTACGGCAATAATCTTATACACATATAAAGCAGTCTCGGGATTTAGCTTCATAGTGAAATAATTACTGCCTTGCTTTCTTACTGCATCCAGAATATTCCCAATACCAAAATTATAAGCGGCAATTGCCAGGGGCCAATTTACCGTTCCGGCAAGTTTTCTTAAATTCAGATAATTATCACGTATTAATTGACAAGCTACCCGTGTAGCTTTATCAAAATTTTCCCGCTCATCCACTGCTGCACTCACCTGCATACCATATCCCCGCGCTGTTGCCGGCATAATCTGCCAAATACCTTTTGCCCCTACTCCCGATTCTGCCTTGGTCAAAAAACCACTCTCCACGATGGGCAGATATTTTAAATCAGTTGGAAGCCCATAAGCTATTAAATACCGCTCCACCAGCGGTAAGTAAATATTAGCCCGCTGCCTCAAGGAGGGCATATTTACCACCCGTACCTGTTTTTTGATAACATTGATGAGCTTATCCCTTACAAAATCCTGATCAATAGGAACTGGCTCTCCACAGAAAGTAATAATATGCTGACCTTGTGCTGCTCCTCCTATTAATGCAATTCCAATAACACATATGTAGAACAACCGTTTCATTGCCTGCGTAGTCTATTTATGCTTACGCCCTTTTTTCTTTTTAGTTCCTGATGATGGACTTTTATCAACATCCTCTTTAACATCTAACGACGCATCGGTATCCTTACCGCTTGCTTTGCTTTCTACTTTTGCCTGCTCTGTTGTATAAACATTGCCTGAAATAACTATAGTGGCACTTCCTTTTTCCTTACGTCGGTCTTCAATAAATAATACCAGACTCTCATCAGGAACCACATTGGGCGACCGGGTAGCAAAAACAAGATACTGTGTGTTACCAGGACTTATAATAGGAAAGAAATTAATATAGGTGAGATAGCTACATTTAATGAGCATCTTGGCCTGATTGTTTGCATCGTACCAGTACATATATGTCTTTCCCAACAGAAAATCCTCATCTGTATTATTTACGACCTTTAATTTATAGTAGGTATAAATTTCTTTGAATACAATATTCTCTAACGTAATGCTCACACCCTTATTGATTAGATTATCGGCGGCTATATCCAATTTATCGGGAATATCAGTATTAATTAAGGAATCAGCATTTCTAAAGTGGTACAGCGTATCAGCAGCAATAAAGAAATCCGTATTTACCATAGCCATCTGCCCCGGCGGATAATTGTATACATCAATTCCAAATTTACCGTAGCGCTGCCACAGCCCCACTTCTGAGTAAGCTTTTTCGGCTTCCTTACGCTTACGCTCCTCTTCAAGCTGCGTAAGACGTTCCTGAGCTGCTTTTCTTTCTGCTTCTTTTTTGGCAAGTTCTTCTGCCGCCTTACGCTGCTTTTCTTCCTCTGCAGCCTTTCTACTTTCTTCTTCTTTTTGTTTAGCTAATAAAAACTGTTTTTCTTTTTCCTCGGCCTCCCTTTTAGCCTTGGCTAAAGCTTCTGCCTCTTGTTTTTGACGCTCCTCTTCCTTTCTTCGTTCTTCTTCCACTTTCCTCTTGCGTTCTTCGGCCTCTTTTTCCTTTTCCTGTTGAGCACGCACCATTTCCGCTTTCTTGGCTTCAATTTCTTTTTTACGATCCGATTCTTGCTCCTTATCCATCTCAGTTTCATCACTGCCTTTGGCCATCATCTGCTTTTGCTTTTGTACAAAAGCGCGCAACTCTTTCAGATTGGAATGATCATACCATAAAGGGGGTCTACTATCATCATTAATATTATAAGTAGGATCAAATACAATACGAAACATATGACTACGGCCCCCTTCGTTTACAATCATCGAAGTATTAGGCGCAGTTTCATGTTCTTTATTAAACTGAATAGAAATCGATTTTTCTTCGCGACGCTTCGGTATATAATATTCGTAGGCCTTATCATCGGCAAAACTTATATTCAACACCTTGTCGGGAAAGTTGATAATAGTAATGCTCTCCTTTCCTACAATGATTTTCTCACCGTTTATGTTCTGCGCATATCCTGCAATAGATATAGATATAAACAGTATTAAAAGATAATGCTTCATTGTCTCATATTTAGTTTTTGAATCATTCAGCTGTCATAAACGGTACTCCAATTGGTACCATCAGTCTCCTGCTGTCCTTCCATCTTAATAACAAAATTTTTAGCCGGGAAATAGGGTTTGATATGAATGTCAAGATGAATTTTATCGCGCTGCATGGTATCTTGCTCAAACCTATTAATACTAAAATTTTCAACCAACTTTCCATTTCCTGATATACTATCCAAAAATTTCACAATCTGCCCCATTAATTCTTTACGAATATTAGCATTGAAATTCTCAAAAGCTCTCCGATTCAAAAAATCCATCAGAACTTTTGTTACATAATCAAACACCCGTACTACAGAATATACCTGCAAACCCAAATTATTTCCATTAAACAATGTTTTGGAAGAACAAGCTATTACTTTTCCAAATTGTTGCATCATGGGTACAAGATGCATACGCTCCAATACAGCCGCCTCACTTTTTTTAAGCGGAAACTTTACTCCTTCTACTCCTTCTACAACTCCAAACTTAGGACCCGCAGCAGGCTGGCTCATTAACAAATCATACATTTTACCGGCAATAGCTCCTGACGGAGGAACATATAGTGGATCTTTCTCGCCTATTTCATGATATATTCTTCGAGCTACCAGCCAGTTACAACACATCATTACAGCTGATTTATGCACATCGCCACTGGCATGCCCCGACATATTGAATACCTCCATCACATCATCTGCATCTTCCAAATTTTCAAAATCAGTAATGATTAGTACTTTATTCTCATAAGCCACTTTAGCCCATTTTTCCACAACCGAATCAGGCCCTAAGTAACCGGGCAACACCAATAGACTATAGTTATTACTTAAGTCAACCCTGTCGTAATGCATCTTTAACTCCTCTGCTATACTATCTGCGAAATGTGTAAAATCGGGTTCCCTAATGTGTTGTGGTTCGCAATTAATGAAGGAAATATTAGCTATTTGTTCCTTACCGGCATTTTTAAAGAATAAGGACAGATTACTATAGGACCTCTCAAGCGGTCGAAGTTCATCGAAGACCTTATAAAGATTTTGATGCAATAATATTTCCTGCTCAGCTGCTTTTTCAATACAATATGCTTGTTGATAGTTTTCTGAAGACAGTACTTCTTCCCATACTTCGAGTTGAGCTAACAAATCAGCTCGGGATTCTTTCAAGGAATCATCATTCAGAAAAATATCCTTACGTGCCGGTCGGCTGGGATCTAGATTAGCTATTCCGGGTATCAGTTGCTCGAGATAATGGATCCCTCCTATAGACTTCAGAAGTTCATGAAAGAACACGGTGGTCGGGTCTTGATTCACCAAATTCGGAGGAACTGCATTTTCAGAATATGTTTGTAATGATTCACTCATTTCCTTATTCATTACTAATCATTCGGGTTAAAAGATCCGATACCTTCTGATGGGCTGGATGGTATATGACTGCTTTGCAGCGAGGAAGATGAAGTTGAAGCGGATGATGACGAAGATGATTCCGAACCGGGCCAAGACTTTACTAACGATGTTTCAAATCCACCGTCGTCAATCATTATTTCTCTGCAGGACACTCTGAACTCTATTCTCATAAAATTATCGTCAAAAGCATCAAAAATCTCTTTATAGTACACACAAAACGCACCCTTAAAAGCTACTTTTCGTATTACACGCCCGTTGCGATCATAAAACATAGCCACACCATCAGATATATTTTTTCTCGATAGCATCCAATGTATAAGCTGAATGTCGTTAGAAGAAGACTCCACAACAAAGTTGATGATGCCGCCATCTGGGGATCCACTAGGATATCCGTAAGCATCTATCGGCTGAAAAAAACTATAATCCATGTGTACGACGCGCCACTTCTCGCCACTATCAGTTGAGCCTAAAAGCAATTTACCAGTTATAGCCATAGTTATTGATTATTTTGAAGTTCTTTAATAGCTGTTTTTATGCATTGCAGTAATCCCTGCTTTGCTTCAGAGTTTTTCAATACACCCCTCAATTTCTCATCAGCTCCAATTAAATGAGCCAGTTTCATATACTCCCCCCTCCTTATCTTTAATTGTCTCAATGTTTTACTTTGCCTGATGACACCCTCAATATCAAAGTCCTCTATGGCATTAAATTTTAAAACCTCAGACTTGCCCATACCCGAATGTGTTTGCAGTCTTACCTCAACTTTCGGGCGGTAATGAGCGAAAACCTCCTGAATCGTTCTCAACCCATGGACGATTTCAGGTCTTACTGGAGACTCATGAGTAAACTTTCCTACAAAAAGTGTTCTGTTTGCAGGCATTTCATTAATAGTCTCCGCTGCGGTTTTACTTTTATGTATTTCTGGTTCCATGGATATTCATTTAGTCATAATTTACAGGCATAGTTAATATAGCTGACCCTTCTGTCAGGTAATCTGCGGCGCCATAAGCCTTCAATCGCTCCATAGCCTGATGAATACACTGTGTGGGCCTTTGCTCATGAGGATGCCAGGTATAAGGATCCCGAATTGTTATTTGCACCCTTACTGTACGTGGACGGCGTACTGCGCGCAGATAGTAATCCCTCTCATCGGTTTCACGATTGTCGAAAGGATTATAATCATCAATTAAACGCCAATGCACCTCATCAATATTGCCGTTAGAATTCAACCAGTCTGTAGAGTCATAATCCCTTTGACGGATAGGTGGTTCCACCCCATCATCTACTCCACGACCGATAATGCTTCCTGCGTCCCAGCGTGGATTTGCTCTTAACTGTGCGTTAATCATCGAAAAAATACGCTCCTGTATACGAGGATTGGCTAAAAACAGAGCTCTCACATCTTCTTCATAGACTGCCCCATTACCATAGCGATAGTGCATTATATGCCGCAACGCATTGGGCTGGGGATCTACTACCGTCCAGCAGAATACAATGTGACCGAATACCACTTCATCATTTCTTGCAAAACATATAATTTCTGATAGCCCCCTAGCTATGCTAATGTCTTCCATAACTTAACGTTTCTATACTCTTATGCTGCTGTTTCTTTTTCTTCTAGTTGTTGTACCGGCTGCACATCATCCTTTTGGGTTGCGCTGCCCTGATATTCGTTTTTTTCTAGATTATAAAAATTCGTATAGCCGATGCTTTCCATATAGTCCAAATAACCGGTCTCCTTATCAATCGTATATAGTATCTCTCCATAAGGCTTTTTTAGCATAATGTTATGCCCGTTATAAATAAAATAAAGACTATTGGCATCCTTGTGAATGGGATAATTATTTTTATTCAGATACCCTTTCACACGATTTAGTTCTTCATTAAATCTGCTTAAAGACTTCTTTAGACCAGGCTCTTCTTCGGTACCCTCATCAAAATCAAAATTCCCTTTGATACGTCCCATCAAACTCTTTAATGGATTAAAAGCCGCGTCGGCACTGATTTTATCCAAAAAACTCTGTACCCCTCCCAAAGGAATGTACTGTAGCAATGTTGCATAAAATTTTTTCTTCGAGGGCATCATAGGAAGCAGCATGGCAGTAATAACATCAGCCACTTTTTGTCGAATTTCAGGAGTTACATTCTTATTATTCAAATCGAGATCCCCCTCCTTCGTAGCAGCTGCTATATTATCCTTACAAGTGCTAATCATCACACTGGCTTGATCATAAAATATTTTTTCTGCGGATGAAGCTATAGCATCCGGGGATTGTGATTGTTGGGATTCTTTCTGCTTGCGTTCAATTTCTTTTGCTCTTTCAATTACTTTTTCTATATAAGAATCTACAGGCAAGGTTTTAATTTGCACATCTGCAGGTTGCAAAATTTTCTTTACTCCTGCTCTTTCTACAATTTTATCAAACAACTGAGCTGTGGTTTCGCTATCGAATCTAAACAGGCTTAACATCGAGGTTAAATGATCTACCAGTGGACAAAGGAAGTTGAACAGTTTAGCAATATTAATCCTCGATGTATCTAACGAAGTCCCTTCCCGAACATTTTTCAATTCATCAATAAAGGCTTCTAAGCGTTGTACACTTTTGGAAGGAATCTGATCCATTCCATTGAGCATCTCTCCAAACTTAGGTAAATCCGGAGGTTTCACTAAACCGGGAAATGCATTCACTACTGTCTTAACGGCCTCTATACATTCACTAATCAGAGATTTAATATCATCTTTACATTGCTTAAGTTTATCAATATTTCCCTTATTATCATGTCCAGTACCAAACCCATCAATACTCAACAGTCTGCCCAAGGTTGCAACCAGCTGTGTTTTTATTTTTCCTGTAAACACTGAAAGAAGATTACTGTTGCATTCGGCAATGACCTTTAATAGTTTATCGTTAGGTTCAAAATATGAGATAGCGTAATGAGTAAGATCGTAAGCATTTCCGAATGAATAAATTTTCCCTTTACCCCTTAAAGCTGCCTCCCTATCAAATACATGGGACTGCTTATACAATGGTGTAGCGATATAAATCACAGATTGCACCCACCATTTTTTCTTGAAATCGGCCTCCTTACACAACTCCTTAATACACTCATTGGCTACATTGCCGCCTTGTCCTAGTCCTACGAAATGAAAACAGGCGGTATAATCCTTCCAAGCGCTTATCTTGCTCTTTATTTCATTGCACAATTTCTTTCCTTCCTTCTTCCGACCTTCGGCATCATCGGCATCAAACTCAAAGAGCACCACCTCGTTATCCGTATTCAATTTATTGGCCAGCTCCTCTTTCATCTTTTTAATATACTTATCCCACTCGCTGTAATCCTGAAAATAATTATACTCCTTATCCACCTTTTTTTCCGGCTCCTCTTCTTCTTTAAAAAACAAATTAACACCTGAGATGGAAGATGCGGCATTTTCCACTGCAGAAGCGACACTGTCCACCTTTGAGGTCACACCTCCAAGCATAGCATCAGCCCCCACTATACCGGCCGGCATATAGCGGACAAATACCAGCATCTGCTTTTTTTCATTAATCTGATATGTCTGTTCTGTTTGTGTACCGCTCATTCGAATATTTGTATATTAACAAAGCTTAAATAGCATGACATTGTGTTACAAACAGCCCTCCTATCGTTTAAAACGCACTCTACAATCGGCCTTTGTATATCCCAATATCGTTTCCGTTTCTCCATTGCTATTTGTCTTGCCTTCATGTATCTGCCCATCGGGAGTTTCAATTTCATATCGCACCCCCTCCATAGGTCTATTTGCTTCGTCGACAAGGGAAAATTTCGCTGAGAAATCTTCTCTCTTTGTCCTAGCCGCATTGTCGCTACCGTCTTCTGCTGCTTTCTGCAGCGATTGAGAGTTAGCTACCTTCTGTGCCTGCTGTGCTCCCATTTTACCCACAGTGGAAGGATCGAAAGCTCCGGGAGCAGCAGCTCCACCACCGCCTCCTCCTCCGGAACCGGTATCACCTATCAATACTGTAAAACACCCTTGTACAATGGTACCCCCATGAGCTGTAGTATCCCCCATTCTGGCAGCAGGCATACCTCCAATGAGCACGGTGCCACTACCGCGTATAATTACATCGGGAGGCCCTGTACAGGTACACATAGTTCCCATCGTTGCGGCGGGCAAACCCTGAATCAGTACAGTGGGCACACCGGCAGGTAGTACGGGTCCGCCCACATGTGGTACTACCCCATTTACCACAGGGCATACATGCATATCTCCTACTCTTGCTGCTGGCTGTCCCATAATATTTTTATTCTATAAAAAATCTTCTTTTTCTTACAGGCGGCTTTTCCGATTCCTTTTGCTCTGATTGCTCTGATTGTTCCGATTCCTCCGGTTTGTGCGCTAATGAAGAAGCGGATGCCGGCGTATTTATTATTACGACATTATTAGCATTCTGTTGCGACAATACTATCGGCGGCAATACCTCCGATTGCAAAACTTGCATAGCGGTGGGCACATAAAATTTTCCAGCTTGCCATTTAAGAAAATATTCAAGTTGCTCACTTTCGGTATAAAAGCAAGAAAAAAACTCAAAAAACTGCTGTCTTTTCTTTTCTTCCCACTGCGGCAGATTGCGTAATAACACTCGCGCATCCCATACTCTGAAAAAGGATCTATCCGACCCGGGCCACTGATAAATATAGTATTGAAGAAATCGACATACCTCTATCAAAGGTTCTTGAGTTTCCAATAATATCGAATGATCAAGCTTTACGAAAGGATCCTGCTTTAATTCGAAACAGTTATCTTCCACTACAAAAAGATAAGGAGCCGCATCCCAGATAGTTTCATCCTCAGTTTCTGCAAATAGTGAAATATATTGTGTATAATTTCTTAGCAGTTGCACCAATGTGTAGGTACCGTTTAACGCTGTATCGTAACATAAATACTTCATCCTTCATTAATTAATCAGAACTAATGCTCCTTTTACAGCTGTTGTCGCATTCCCCTGAATAGAAGTCTGCACTCCTTTTACTTCAGTAATCTGGCCTTCTGCTTTAAAAGAAATATCACCTTTAAGCTCAACGTTCATTGCTTGCACTTTACAATCTCCAAGAGTAGAAGACACTTGTAGTTCCTGCTGTGCTTCAAGATTCATCTCGCCACTAGCCTTAACATCGACCTTACCTCCGGCCCTTATGTTTACATCCCCATCTGCCTGAATATTAATATCACCCTTTGACTTCATTTCTATTTTGGGACCATCTTTAAATAAGCGAAATTCTGCAACCATCTGCCCTCCCGATCTAAGGCCTAAACTCAAATCCTCTCCATTATGAAGAATAATAACACTGTAATTATCTGAATCCTGCGTTGATTGTATTGCTGCCTTTTGTTCGTTATCATTCAGCACTAGACTGACGACGTTTTTAGGTGATTGATTGAAGCTGTCAGCTATAACAAGCACACCTTCATCATCATTTATATCTAGCCGTCTTCCGCTGCGCGAACCAATACGTTTAACGTGATTACCTACTTCTGCAAGTCCCGGAAGATTTCTTTGCGTGTAAACTGCACCACTCACGAAAGGCAGCTCTACATTATTATCCCAAAAAGACACCATTACCTCATCATCTACTTCAGGCAAAAAACGGAACCCTCTATCCCTGCCGGCATGAGGCACCAACATGCTTATCCAAGGACTTTTTTCCTCCGATCCCATCCACGGGAATCTAACTTTGACACGCGCTAATCCAGCATCATCTTCGTTATCGGTAACAATAGCAGGTTGAGGTGTAGCCCTAGTTATGATCAAGGGATTCGTATAAGGCGGTACCGGAACTTCGGCCGGAACAGCCGTAAATGAATTTGAATAATTAGCAGGATTACCAGAGGAATGCGTAATGCGAATAATAATATAATCTTTGCCTTCCGCAGATGAGTTTTCCTTTATTTTAATAGTTCCCCCGACACGTAATTTACTATTTCGGGTGCGCCCCGTAATTTCTACTGCAGATGCAATGATAGCTTGCTGCTCCAGCCTTAATTTATCTGAAACAACATCCTGATTAAATCCTGATGGAACATACAGGCTACCTGGTTCTTCCTCGATAGCTCTAGAACCTGCCTCCTCCGAAGCCTGGAAGATAGGATTATCAGGAGCGGTTTCTCTTGTATTTACCTCTATTACTTCGCTCCTGAATATATCAGTAGTAACCATCCCCTTAGGACTACGCACCAATTGTGCGCGAAGATCCAGATTGGAAATATCGCCAGGCAATGTTAGCTCCACGATCTCATCTTCAGAACGTTTTCCAAATTTCAAATACTCTCCATCATAGTACATCCATTCCCCGAAACGAATGGCCAAATAACACAAAAACTCAAAAAGGGTTTGATGATACTGAACAATATAATGCAATTCTTTGGTAGTAGAGGGATCTTTTTCGATGCTATTTTTAAGATCAGAATGTTTGAAGGCCTTATCAATAATATCAGAAAGCGTCTGCTTATAATAAGACTTACATACTTTTAACTCATCCACCTTACAAAAAATACCTTTCCCCGAAATTTGAAACTCGTGATATTGTTCATCAATCATGGTAGAGTTTACCTCACACACAATTCCTTTAAATGTATGATTATTGTTTCCATCTACATCCTTAAAAGTAATGACAACATCCTTCCCAAGAACCCTTCTCTTAAAATCAATAACACTACTAAGAATATCTTCAGAAATTGCAGGTTGCAATGAAAAACTAAAATGATTTACATTTAGCAACTCTTCATGCAACTGCAATGAAGAGAATACAATTGGCCTATCCTCATTATAATCCTGAATAACAACTTCAACATTGGTAAATAAAGTACTTTCAGGCATATGCTTTTATTTTTATATACTTCCAAGGATACAGCGGAAGTAGGAGCGGTAAACATTTTCTCAAGTGAATACGGGCCTACAACTTTCATTTTCGAAGTACCCTAATTGATGATGTAAATTTAGACCATCCGCAACCTTTCCTCCATCACTAAAAATAGTGATGGAAGGGCTGCACAGTTTAGTATAATTTTGAAATCAAACTAAAACATGAAGGAAGTACTGAATAAATCTCTTTCAAAAAGCGATGAAAAATAGCTCAAATAATCTGATAACCAACCCTCCATTTACTGCAGAAACATTGTTTGTTTCCCTGCTTGAGGCCGGATTAGATACAGAGCAAATTAAGGTACAGCATAATGGCAGTTTCAAAAGACGTTACAGCCAGGATGTTGAAATGGTAGAGATTGACGAATGTGACAATAAATCAAAGGCGCTGATTAGCCTAAATAGAGATGGGTTGTATGATGTACTTCCCGAAGGATTATTTCATCAGACAAAAGGTTCTAGTAGAGTAAATAGCGTAGAGGGAGCGGTAGAAGAACATAAACAGTATAAAGAAGAAGAAAAATTTGCGCGCAAATTTTTCGCACCCTTAGAGCAAATGCTGTTTTTGTATAAGGCAATGGCGGAAAATGCCGAACGCAATATTTTACGTGATTTGCAAAATGGAAAACTCAATAGTTCTTTTTATGAGTTTTGGAACATTAGCGAAAACCTTCCCACAGCGCCAGCTGCGCGCTTATTGCGTTTAATGCCATACGCCTCCTTAATTAAGGGAGACAGAGAAAATACTGAAGCTGCGCTTAGTTATTTACTAGGCAAACCTGTGTGTATAACAGTAAATGAGCAAATACAAACAGAAGTTTTTACCGATACACGCAGATTAATCGATATGCGGTTGGGAGTGGATACAGTAATTGGTGCGTCATGCAGAGAGGTGCAGGTGATCTGGAATTGCACAATCAACGACATTCTTCATTCGGAACTGGAAGCATTTGCACCGGACATGGCAATGTATAATATCCTGAACCGCTTCACCGAGATTTTTATTCCTCTGGATGTAGAGTTAAGATTCGACTTTTTACCAGCGAATCAATCCTTGGAAGAAACTTATAGTAATGTATTGGGAGTAGGTTGTTATCTATAATCCCCTAAAAAAACGGATAATATGGCTTTGAAATTTTTTCTGATTTTTGCCGGAGCATTTTTAGCCTCCTCGGTGGTAGTGATGACACTAATTAAACCACTGAGCAGCAGCTTTGGCAATTACGGGAAAAAACCGTGGATTTTCAATTTTGTATCATCAGTAATCGCTTCCGGAGTAGCATTCGCCTCTACCTACCTTACCCAAAATCAGTTTATCTCCTTTTGGATTTTATCTACAACATTCTTACTCTTTGGCATCGTCATCGTATTGATGGTTCATAAAAAATATTTTAAAGTACGACACGATAATCGCACCAAGCAGTTTTTTGCGGAACTATTGTTTCATATCTCAATAATACTACTAACGGTAGCCATTTTCTCCTCATTGCAATATTTTCTAAAAGACAAAAACTTCATGTACTTTCCCATGTTGTTATGTCTTCTTTTTTTACTGGTTCCCTTTTTATTACTACACACTTTTGATGCAGCCTTCGCTATCCCACAACCGGTATATAATTTTTGGCGATACCCATTACACCAACCCATAGAACTACCCGAAGAGGATGAAAATGAACGTTTATACGTAATCGGCTTGGAGATACCTAAGAAAGTATCAGATCTACAACGGACCTATTTTACCGTAAAAGCTCCAGAGAATATGCCACTAGGGGAACTTTTTTATCACTTTATCAATGATTATAACGAAATCCAGAGCGAAAAACCTATATCATATGAAACAGAGGGAGAGGCGCATGAGTGGACTTTTCGCACTAAACCCAAATGGTACAACCGCTCCCGAATCCTGAATCCGGAGCTTAGCATAAAATATAATAAAATAAAAGAAAACGCAGTTATTATCTGCGAGAGAGTGCCATAATACATAACTAAGCAAATATGGAAATGAGAAAAGATTATCCACATATTAACTGGACCGACGGTATGAAGCTGAATAAGGACCTGTTCATTGCACAGGACAATGCTCATACCGCTACAATGCACAACCTGATATCATCGACCCTCTCGCCCGTACGATATGGCTTACTCCCCGATGAAGACAACTTTAACGTTGAAATAGCCGTTGACAACCAGAACACCGCCAGAGTAAGTATCATTTCCTGCAAGGCAATCACTAAAGGCGGTGTATATATCAGCATTGCTCCCTCCCCTTCTAACGAACAGGGAGAAAGTGTTCTATCTTTTTCGTTAACGCTGCCTTCTACGACAAGTGACACCTGGTGGGTTGCATTAACGGTTCAGCCCTACGAACGCATTCCATATGGCACAATTGACCCCACAGAAAATCCACCTAGGCATCCTTATGTAAAGCCGGTATATAACGTGCAGCTTGTATCAGATCATGAGTTCCATCAATATGCATATAACCCTTATGCATTAATTATAGGAAAACTCATACCCACGGGAAGCGGATTAAGAAATGATGAAGAATATATTCCTCCCTGTATTAGTACAAATGCTTTACAGGATCTAATACAACTACATGCAGAGTTGGATGTGTTTTTATCGAATCTAGAGCAAGCCTGTTCACAAATCGTTCAGAAAATATACCGCAAGAGTCAGCAAAATGAACTATCCGAGCTAGCTCAGTTTTGTTGCGACCGTCTATCTCTGTATCTAGGCAAAGCGATAACTGATTTTCGGTGGTTTTATCTCTATGAATCACCAGTTAAAATGATTAGTGACATTGTAGGGCTCGCCAGAGTACTAAAAAATACTATAGACCTGCGTATTGGCTCCGGTAAAGAAGAGCTAATGAATTATCTGAGTGAATGGAGCGAACTCAAACAAGGAGAACTGGAAGCACTACTGACTCAAATGGCCAGCATGAAATATAATCATAATGACATAAATCAAAATATCATCAATATCATTCAGTTTGCAAAAGTAATAGGCAGATTATTTACAACGCTCAGTAATCTTGAATTCATCGGCAAGAAAAAAGAGGCCGGCATTTTTGTGAAAGAAGGATACATCAGCGAACCAGAGAGCAATACAGCTCCCAAACCGAGAAGAAGATTCTTCGGCTAGTATTAGCCTGACTGCCAATCATAATATTTGAATTAATTGAAATGATTATAAAAAATTAAACATGAAACCCTTGAATGCTCAGGAACGATCCAAAGCTTTTGTTCGATTCTTATTGTTTTTCATTTTAACCTTACTGGTTATTGTTACTGCCGTATTCTTTGGCATGAGAATCCCATATGCAGAAAATGAAAAACTGCAACAACAATTGGCTGCTGTAGGCAAAGAAAATCATTTTAGAGACGATTTCACTACTGCCATGACAGAAGCACAGGAGCTTTTGGAATCGGTGAATATGGATCCGCAAAAATCAGGACTATTGGACGGACGTATCACACAGAAGATTCAGGAAATGGATGCTATGGTTTCCAAAAGTGATATTACTTCTAAGCGCTTATATACGCAGGTGATTAAAATATTAACGGATGCACAATCGGATAAAAGAGGTTTGCGTGCTGCTAGCAATAAAGACTCGGTAGTAGCTATGTATAATTTACAAATACAGGAATTGAAGAATTCTCTTGCAAAATGGCAAGAATCATATAACCAGTTACAGATGCAAAACCTGATATTAAGACAAAGACAATAATTCATAATAAAGCATAAGTTATGCACCGTTCTATTTCTAAAAGATGGGCTGGACTCGACTATAAAGTATGGATATGCTTTATCATCTCACTATTGCTGTCGGCAGGTTTACTTGCATACAAAATATTCACTTATGTACCCTGTCAGGATTTCAGCATCATAACCTCCAGTAATATTAAACACCCTGAAGCTCAGAATACCCAAACTTTCTATGTAAACGAACAAATCACATTTACAGTATCCATAAGAGATACAAAACAATCAGTAACTTGGGATTTTGACGACCAGTCAACCTCTCAAAAGGGTGCAACAGTTACACACACATACCTAAAAGAAGGATATTATCTGATCAAAGCCATTCTCAACGGCAAATGCATACAGTCCCTTAACATCAGAATAATTCAAAGCAATACATCTACACTCAATACTATTCCTGCTGTAAACCCCATCATATCTGCAGACATTGTAACCGTAGGTGATGAGGTTGTATTTAATAGCACAGCAGCAGGAGCGAATTACGAGTGGAGTATTGAAGAATTACCTACAGAACCCAAGCAAATCACCAGTCAGGCAAAATTCATTTTTACAAAGCCTGGAAATTATACTGTAGCATTAAAGATTGATGACAAAGTATACAGAAAAATTATTCAGGTAGATGATATACTATCTACCATCGGCACAGGGGCTGCATTACCGCCTGTATCCAAAGCAGATCTTCCTCCAGTACCTCAAGAACCATTGCCCCCGTTAGTTGAAGATCTTCCCAAAGAAACACCGAAAGAAATGCCAGTAGTCAAGCAAGAACCTGAGCCGCCCGCAAAAACGTATGACCAGTTGCCTGAACCAGCCATTAAAGCAATGATCCAAGGCGTGATAGACGGCAAGAAAGACATCGAAGATTTCAACAATATTCTTTGTAACGGTGCAGGCACCAAAGTGGTAGCGAATGATGAAGCCACTACTTTCGCAGCACTTTGCAACGAACTTAAAGAGAAAAAAGGAGTATTAATGCTCAAGAAGAAAAGAAAGATAGAATCTTTCAAAGTTGTTCGGGATGAAACCTCCGGTAACTGTGTAAAGATCATCTATATAAACTATAAGTAAGATGGCCCATATTACATATCTGAAATTGCCAATACGTTTTAAACAGTTTTTTGAAAATAAAAAACTACCATCTTGCAATTTATTGGACTCAATATATAGAAACCTTCATTTACTTATCACTACCATGCAGGGCGAAAATAAAAACGACCCTTTGTATGGATCGCACTTCTGGGAAAGCGACTATGATACGCATCTTGCCAATGATGTTCGTAGGGAAATGATCATCAACAGTCTAAAGACTCAAATAAGCTTATATGAAAAAAGAATTACTGAGGTTGCTGTTGATGTAAATGTACGATTATCAAATGCGTTCTTGGATGGCATGGAAATACAGAAAAAGAAAATTGAAATCGTTATAAAAGGGAAAATAAAAAGAAGCATGGAGCCTTTTACATTCATGACAGGTTTCTTTATCAGCCCCTATAACCTAGATTAAACTATACCAGCATATAAATCATTCAATTCATGAAAACAGAAAGCAGGGAGCAGATAAAAGACAGATTAGTTCGGCTAGCAGCTGAACAATGGAATCTTGATGAAAATGAAATAGAAGCCAATTTTGACCCCTTATTAATTTTAATTTTTGATGCGGTAGCAGGAGAAATTGAACAGATCGGCTATCGCATTCGTGATATCCAGAATAATCTGCTTAACGAGCTTTCTTCCTTAATGCTGCCGCAATCGCTGCTGAATGCGAAGCCTGCTTCCTGTGTTCTTACTGCACGCCCCAATGGTGATACAGCAATATTAAAAAGCGAAACCAATTTTAGCACAACTGTAAGAGTAAGTCGGGCTGATGAAGTAGCAAAGGATGCCGATATTACTTTTACCCCTATAGGCGAGACCAAATTAATCAATGTACAACTGAGCCATATTCGTATTGGTGGGAAATTATACAGATGTGACAACAGTGGTAAGAAAACCTTGATCCACGATGAAGGGAATAATCTCATGTCGCATGAAATTCATTTTGCATTGCAGACTAACGGCTCTGTAAACTCGCTTGCCGGCTTGCAGTTTTTCTTTGATTTAAAAGGTCATTCTGAAGCTCACAACTTTTACTTCACCTTACGTGAAACACAATTACTGATTAACGGTAATCCTACCCCCATTGATATGGGATATTATAAAAATACTCAGTACGAAGCAACTTTAAAAGATGTTTTTAATAAAGACAGCGATTACTCTTTAAAACTACAGCGCGAAACAGCAGCTATTTATCGCAACCAGTTTATCACGATTGATGAATCGGCTGATCCTATAAGTACTAATACAACTCCACATCCGTTACTAGAAAATCTTCCAGAAAAACTGCAGCAAGAAATTCACACACCTAATGTCGTATATGGCACTTTTCAATTAGGTCGACCTTTTGCTCCAGAAGTAACAGAGCGTTTACAAATAGTTGCAAACGCATTTCCGGCAATCAATCGTAAACTGGAAAAAATTTACCATAAAACAGAAAAATGGCTCAATATTATTCCATTGCTTATCCATGGAAGTTATCTAGACATACACAGCATTGAAGGTAGCAACGGAATGAAATATCGCTTACAGTCTGCCCATTATGATAATAAGGTAGAAGAGGGCGAAGCAATTATACGTGCTGCTCGTATCAGCAAAAGCAGTAGCGCCGATATCCGCAATGCACTCAAAAGCCTAACAGAAGCCATACGAGATGAAAGTGCTTATTTCAGCCGAATCAGTAATGATTTTATCAGTTCCCGCTTAAACGAGATTTCGCGTATCCTTAGACGATTAGAAGATCAAATTCAATTATCTAAAGATGAAAAACCTTCCTTCAGGTATGTTTTGCTCCGATCCAAGAACCCCGGCGAAACCGTTCAAGTATCCTACTGGAATACATCACCACGGGAGGCCGGATTTGTGAAAGCCCATTTACAGTTCAGGCCTTTTCAGCACAGCCTCACAGAGGTTTCATCCTGCTACTCAGTAACTACTGCTATTGGCGGCAGAGAAACACTAAGTGATTATGCACAAAAGCAAATGCTTGTACGACAACTCACCTCAAAAGGCAAAATCATTAGTGTGGAGGATATACGACTATTATGTTTTGAGCTATTCGGCCCGCAATTGAAAAAAGTAGCTGTACAGAAAAGCATGCATGTACTGCCCGGTAAAAATTCAGGATTCTCTAGATTTATCGATATACAATTATATCTATCAAAGCATAATTTTAGTGATAACGAAGTCGCTTATTTAGAAAAGCAACTTCGCTATCAACTGGAAACAGAGGGCTGCTTTGCTTATCCCTTTACAATTACCATAAAGGAAACTAAGGAGTAACAAACCTTAATTATACACCTTCTTAAATATCATCTCTACAATATTAAACTTTATCTAAGCTCCTTTTGTACCGCTAATGCGAGTTGCTTATGAATGGTAGCTCCCATATGCGCCGCATCCAACGATAAAACCTTATCCAAATATTCGTGAGCCTTACTAAGCTCGTTTAAACCTAAATAACCTAGCCCCATAAGATAATAACAATGAATACGGTTTCTCATATTAAGATCATCATCAAAAATCATTAGATCTGGTAATGACACTGCGAAGAAATCGATTTTTACATCATCATTAATATGCTGTTCTCCATATTCAATCAATCGTCTAAACCTTTGTTCAGCCTCTTTGTGTTTTTTCAGCTTTAGCAATGCCATGCCCTGATAAAAGATTTTATCAGGTTGCTGATCATTATAAAAAATGGCGGGGGCTGGCTCAGAGAGTCCAATAGATGCCTCTTGCCAATATTTGCGGGCGCCATCGGTATTTCCCTTCGCCTCTTCCACACATCCCAACCAATAATAAATATCATTCTCTTGGGCTCCATACAATTTCCCTTCGCCCAGGTTAGGAGGATAAATAGTAGCCTGCTCCAATAGCTGCTTTGCCAAATCTAGTTGTTCATTGTCTAAAGCCTGTTTAGCCAACTCCACATGAATGACAATATGCTGTTGGGGCGTTTTACCTTCTCCTCCTTCCCAAGGGTGAAAGTTTCGGGATTTCAAGAGCCGACCGGCCTCCTCAAATTGACCTAATAGCGTATGCAATCCTATATACTCAATAAATAAATCATCGCGATCACGTACTTGTTCCGGATATTGATTAAGATAAGAAAGGCGTTCTTTGGGATGTACATTCAACCGTTTTTTCAATTGATCCAGTTCAAACAATATGCGAGAATCGCTAGGATCGGCATCAAATGCCTTCTGAAACAAATGTAATGCCTCTTCTTTCTTGTTGAACTTATTATAATATGCAATCCCCAAGTTGCGATTAGCTGTTGGGAAATCAGGATTGATGCTCAACGAACGCTCCCAGCAACCGCGCGCAAGATCATACAGACGTTTCCCATAGTAATAGTTGCCTAAATAATACAAAGCCTTATAATCTTCCGGATTTCTCTCCACTGCACTATTTAAAACAGCAATATCTTCAATACGATTAGGAAATACTCCATCAGGGCTTAATTCGAAGGCTTTACCCAACCACTGCCTACCTTCTTGCTCATTGGAAAGAAGGTAGTAGAAGTAAGACAAATAATAACAAATCAAAGGATCCGAAATATTACCCGCCATTAAAGAGAGAAACGCAATAGCATCTTCATACAAACCTGCATCAGCATATTGCAGAGCAATTTCAATATATGAATAGCTTCTATCACGCATCAATGTACGTAGTTGCTGCAATTCGCTTACTGCCGAAGATTCCTTACCATTTTGACGTAGCAACAAACAGAGCTCAAACCGTGCAGCAAAATCAAAAACATCCAATTCTAAACTTTCCTTCAGTAGCTCTTCAGCTTTTGCTATTTCGTTCATATTTCGCAGAGCAACTGCCTTGATATGTCTCGCCTTATGGCTTTTATAATTTCTGAGAATAGATTTATCAGCATGCTCCACACAAGTTTGCCAATATCTTTCTTTAGCACTGAGGTACGCCAATTGAAGGTATGCATTATCCTGCATGGCTGCATTCCAGGTGCTTTTATAAAACCATTCCTTTGCCTCCTTCAGCTTACCCAAATACTTATAACAAAGTCCTAAATTATATAAAGGCTCGCCATCGTACGGATTAGGATTTTTGCTTGTCAGTTTATCTACAGCGGCGATCAAGTAAGGCAAAGCTGTATCAAACGCTCCGCGACGCAGGTACCAAAGTCCTAAGGCATTATTACAGCGAATATCTGTAGCATCTCGCTTTAAAGCTTCCTGATAATAATCCAAAGGAGAATAAGTAGCATGCCTATACTGCTCCAGATGCAAGCCAGACAGGTAAAGCTCTTCTAATGTATCAATAGCTTCGGGTTCAGGTATAGGTTTTGCCGGATCAGGTATTGCTTCGGTATTTCGCTTAACCGGTTTATAAGAAATCAACACATTATCTTTATCATCCAATACTTCTACAAAAAGTCGGGTTTCCTCTATGGATGGGTCAAGCGAAAGATGCTTCTCAAAACTACTATGAGGCGACAGCATTACATGTTCTGCAAACAACATCTTATCATCCAGATGTAAACGAACAGTGATCGGTCTTTCTTGAGTTACATACACTTTTACATCAACCGCACCCTTATCACATTCCAGATTCACCATAGCATCGATCGATGCATTTTTTACGTACCCAATATTTTTATACGGCATGAAGTACTGCTTAAACTCTCTCACCTCATTAGGCATAATCCAGCTAAAATCAGGCTGATTGTCGGTATATACACCGCACATCAACTCAAAGTAAGGACCATCTTCGTCAGTAAGCTGACGATCCCAGGCTTTACCAAACTCCCCGCAGCCCCAAGTCCATTGCTTCTTACCCGGGCTAATGTAATGATTAGCTACGTGCATAATACCAGCCTTCTTCTTATGATGATATCCCCCTACAAAATCAAATGCACTATTCACTGCCATATATGAAGTAGGAACCGGTATGTTGGTATAAATAGAGATATCGGTTCCCGGAGAATAATCCACCTTGTAATACGTACCCGTAGCAATAGGAAAGGAACTTACATCGCGTTTACCATGATCATACACCGCATTTACATCTGGTGGAAACACACTTTGATAGTGTTCATCAACGGATACAGCAGGATTTGCCCACCACAAAAAGGTTTGAGGAAAAGGAGTACGATTATAAATTTTCGCTTCTAGTTCTATGTAAGCTTTATCCGGATATAAAGTAAATCCCAAAGCACACTTAGTTCCAAACATCCTTTCGTATTCATTCACCCATATCGTCTTACTTCCATCTTTATTGTCTACAATCGTAAAATCAGTAGCATCAAAAGTAGTAGGCCTATGATGCTGTGGCCAATTAAACTCAATTCCTCCACTAATCCAAGGGCCTAATAGGCCTACCAATGCAGGCTTAATGACGCGATTATGATAAACGAAGTGATAGTCATTGGTTTTATCATAAGCCATTTGGATACGTCCTCCTAATTCGGGCAATATCATTACTTTCAAATACTCATTTTCAATAAACAAACCAATCCATTGTTTATCTTCTTTTTCATCATATACTTTGTCAATAACCTGATAAGGATACACTACTCCACTACTCCCCTGATAAACGCGCTTCTCCAGAAACATAGGATTCTTATCAGGAGCTCCAATCTTGTACGTAGGAATAGTCACTAACTCCTGCCAAGCTTTTACTTCCATAACAACTTATTTGAACTATTAAAATGAACAATCAAAAATCAATGCCCGGCATAAACGGCATCCATATCTTCCAGAGATTTACCCTTAGTTTCCTTGACACGCATCCACACAAACAGTGCTCCCAGAAGGCAAATAACACTATAGATATAAAAAGGTGTATAAGTACCCATATTCTTAGAAAGAATAGGAAATGTAAAAGTGAGCACAGCATATGAGAGCCATAATGCTAATACAGCAATCGAAGTAGCAGCGGCCCTTACTTTATTAGGAAAAACTTCTGCTATCAATACCCAAGTTACTGGTGCCAATGTCATTGCATATACTCCTATGGCCGCCAGTAATGTCCATGATGCCGTAGCTGATCTACTTTGCAACAATAATGCACTGATTACATATAAAACCGTAAGTCCTAATGATCCAAATAACATGAGAGGCTTACGGCCCAGTTTATCCACCTGCCACATTGCAATCAGGGTAAAAATCATATTTACCAAACCGATAAATACAGTCTGCTTGAGTTGGTCATCTTGGGTAAATCCCACACTCTCAAAAATGCTAGAGGTGTAATTAAAGACTACATTAATTCCACAGAGTTGCTGAAATACAGCTAAAACTATCCCTACCATAACGGCTGGCCATACCGCTTTACGGAAAATAGCGCCATAATCAATTCGGGTGTCTGTATTAACTGAATTCCTAATCTGCGTTACGGTACTCAAAATCTCATTTTCAGGATATCCGATTTTATTTAAGATAGCTTTTGCACGATCAAACATTTGGGCTTTCACTAGCCAGCGTGGGCTTTCAGGCAACCACAATACACCTATTAAGAATAATGCAGAAGGCACTGCACCTAACCCCACCATCCACCGCCAAGCATCTTCCCCAACATTTCGCAAAGAATAATTTACCAAATTAGTTACAAAAATGCCTATAACAATGGTCAATTGATTTATAGCTACCATTCTGCCTCTTATAGTTGCCGGAGCAATTTCCGCTATATACATAGGAGATAAAACAGAAGCCATCCCTACGCCAATCCCCGCTGCAAATCGAGAAAAAACAAACAGGGCACTACTATTAGAAAAGGCCATGCATAATGAGGATATAAAAAATATACTAGCAGCCAGTAAAAGTCCTTTTTTACGTCCAAACCGATCCGATATACTTCCGGCTATAATACATCCTAGCATACACCCTAAAGCCAAAGATGCAGTTGCAAATCCTTCTTGTACCTCATCAAATCCAAACTGAATCTTCAGAAACGGCAATGCGCCAGCAATTACGGCAAAATCAAAACCGAACAGATATCCCCCCAGTGCCGATATAAAAGCAATTCTGACAATATATGCCGTGTTGTATTGAACTTTCTTCATCATGATGGCAATTTTATAGCAAGCAAAACTCAATATCCATAATCAATTATTCCTTTTCTATGTGTAGCCTCTTATGCAAATTTGGTAAGAATAAAAGGTCAAAAAAATGGAGCGTTTTAGGAAAAAAATGGACTTTATTACATAACAAGCATCCACTCCCACATTAC
>Ga0182748_1000037_pt1 | contig 194538 bp, 149 predicted proteins | sample eDN3rd37CKraftOP_FD_128877 | JGI IMG/M metagenome (GOLD analysis project Ga0182748, IMG submission 128877) | Enriched Organic Plus compost microbial communities from Emeryville, California, USA - eDNA 3rd pass 37_C Kraft OP (version 2) (version 2) ... | reverse complement strand
TGCAAAACTCAAAGCTTTCAGGAGTGTCTTCCGTGGCGTAAGGGACACAACATTCTTCCTGTACAGAGTGATGAAATTGTATGCTTAAAAGTCTTTACCCCCCAAACTTTCGGTATGATCCAATATTCATTCATCGAAATGACATACAAAATTATACCCTATGGTGTCCATCTAAAAAAGGCTTACTTGTGGACACCGTGAAGAGTGATTGATATGATGATTGGTTAAGCGTTAACCGTTTTTTTAACGTTTAAGCTCTACCCACTCCCGATGGTATTGGGAACAAAATGTAAAAAATATTTGCCGTTGATGTTGAAATTGATTTTCTTCCATTATTTTAGGTAAAAAATAAAATATGTGAATATCCCAATTAGACACAAAACCGCTATTCCCAAAAAAACATAGGGTGTTGCTGATAAAATCTTTAAGAGATAATCTACTCCCGTCATTTTCTTTTTATCAGGAAATTTCGTGTTTAATGTATCTTTTATGGTATTATAATCCTCCCAGTCGGCAGCCGTTGCTTTGCCAAAGTCAACCCAGGTCAAAAGCGAACAAAAGGATTGTGTTTTATCATTAAGCCTTACTATATACCCCCCTCTTTTATTAATGAAATAATAAGTATTATAGCTTTTAATATCCGTATATTTTGAACGATAGATCTCTTTATCCCCGGTAAGGATTTGAATTTCATCATCCTTTAGAATAATATCAATGAGATCAGTTCCGCTTTTTACAATTAAAAAATTAATTCCCCCTACAATAGAAAGAGCACATATGATAAATGCAGTCTGCATAGTTGTATTCTGTATTGTATAGGCATATGACACAATAAAATACAGCGGAACCATTACGGCAATAAGATTAATTACAAAAATCCTCCAATCAACTTTTCTGACGGTTATTCTTTTCATTTACATAGTCTATAATCCAATTTTTTTATAATATATGTTTGGTTAGTTCATGTGGCGACTTAGGCATCATTGCTTCGCCTGTTATTCTGCATTTTTTTTCACCACATCGACCATATGGTCAAGATCAAACGGTTTTTCTATGTAATCATCGGCCTGACATTCTTTTGCTGTTTTAGCAATATCACAAGAAGTCGATGTCAGTACAGACGAAAGATCTTCGGTTTCAGGGTCAGCCTTGAGCTCTTTTATGACTTCCGATCCTTTTTTCCGGCCCTTAATATGATCGTCAACCACGACAACATCCGGATCGATTTCATCTATGCGGTCGACAGGTTCTGGTGTCAGCGAAGAAACCACTTCAAAACCTTCGTCTTCCAGCACCTCATCCATAATATTCAGGATATCCTCGTTGTCCTGAATCAACACCACCTTTTTCTTCATCTTACAGTATTTTTGACATAAATTTATAAAATTAAAACAATAGCAATCTGTTTTTAATAAAAAGATTTTGATATAACGTACGTTCACATTTCTAATCGCAAACGGCAGTTATTTTGGTAGTATTCCGACTTCTCTCGCTTTGTTAATTACCGTTACAATATTATCTGTCTCGAACTTATGCAACAATGTCGCCCGATGGGTTTTCACTGTCAGCGGACTGATAAATAGCTCGGCGGCAATTTCTGCAGACTTCTTGCCATCCGCCAATAAGTAAAGGATCTGCTTTTCTCTATTTGTCAATTCCGGAATTTCTTCAGGATTTTTAAGTTCTGCTAGGTCAAAGTTTGCTTTCAGCTCATTGCTGAGTGCTATCTTTCCATTTACCACATCTAGCATGCAATCTAATATATCCTGAGCATCAGCCGTCTTCAATAGATAACCACTGGCGCCGTTCTGAAGCATTCGTTTGACGATACTACGTTCACTTAGATTGCTGATTCCAATGACGATCAGATTTGGATAGGTCTTTTTAAGTTCTTTACATATTTCTATACCGTTGCCGTCGGGCAGCGTTATATCTAACAAGACCAGATCGATCTCGTTGATGCCGGTAAACTCCGATAGGGCTTTCGATGTACCAAACTGCCCGCGCAATTCCAGACAATTATTTCCCTGGATTACATTTTTAAAACCTTCGATAACCAATGGATGGTCGTCGACGATGATTACCTGAAGTTTTTTACGCTTGTCCCACATACAATTCTATATTAACGTGAGTACCATTAGCCGAGCTATCTATTTCCATTTTACCACTAAGCAGATCCACGCGATTACGGATATTTTTCAATCCCCGGCTGGAAGTGGATACCTTGTCAGATACAAAGCCTTTCCCGTTATCCTCGACTGTAATAAAAATATATTGATCCGACTGGGTACACTGCACCATGATCTTTGAAGCTTGAGCATGTTTAACAGCATTGTAAACCAGCTCCTGTATGATACGGTAGATCATGACTTTTACCTGGGCAGAGAAATCCTCCTTGAAATCAAACGCCCTAAAACTGATTTTGAGCCCTGACATTACTGCCCCATCACAAAGATCCTTTAGTGCGACCGCGAGGCCAGATTGTACCAGAGATTCAGGCATCAAGTCTCTCGAAATACGTCTTAATTCATTTACGGAATGTCCCAGTCGATCGATCGTTTGATTTAGATCCCCATGATCCAAAAGTTGTTTTTCGGACACGAGCTGTGATAGGTTGAGCTTGATACCGGCCAGCATTCCGCCAAGACCGTCGTGAAGATCCCGCGCCAGACGGCCGCGTTCTTTCTCCTCCCCCTCCAACAATGCCTTGCCAAGTTCGATGCGTTGTTGCTGTTTCAGACTCTCTATTTCCCTGGCTGTCCTCAGTTTTCGCTGCCGGAACCAAAAATAAAGGACAAGCAGAATACAGGTAAATGCAAAAATTGTTATCCATATGAGAGTTCTCTGCTGATTCGTTTTTTCCCTGGCCAGGATCAGCTCCTTCTCTTTTTGCACGTAATTATATTGAGCTTCCAGATGGGCAATTTTTGTTTTTGTCTGCTGTGCATACATCTTTTCGGAAATATCCCTGTGGCTTTGCAGCCAGGCATACGCCTGTTTAAAGTTTCCCATAGCGGCTTCAATCGCTGCCAGATCGCCGAAAAGTTGCTTTTTATCCGTCATCAGCTCGACATAACCCTCATGATACATATTCAGTAATACTTCTTTCGCTTGTTTCCATTTTCTCTGCTCGCGTAAAAGTTCAGCTTTTTGGTAAAGCAGCTGTCTGATATCGTACCGGCTTTTCAGTTTTTCGGCTATGGTCAGTCCTTTCTCCACGGTCTGTTCAGCCGCAGTCCATCGCCTAAGCCTGATCAGATACATACTTTCCATCGCGTGGAAGTTGGGCGCATACAGCGATTGCGGATCCTCCTGTAAGGCAATGGCCGCTGTTCTTATATTTTTTCCAGCGTCTTGGAGCCTTCCCATCAACAGATATACCTTTGCCAGATGGCAATAGACGTCGACCTTCCTGAGGTCCCGCGGCGCAAGCCTTTCAAATATCGAGGCAGATCTTTTTAAATACAAAATTGCTTTGACATACTCCCCATAATTCATAAAGGGCAAGGCCACATTGGTATATCCATCAGCCACACGAAGACTGTCTCCTCCTTTTGCAGCCAGTGGAATCACCTTATTCAGAAAAAGAGCAATATATCGTCTGTTGTCTCCCCTCAATTGCGCCAATACCCCCTTATTTGCCCAGGCGCGACTCTGGAATATATAAGATTCTGACGTACCGATCGCCGTAAGATAGTGTATCGCGGTATCGAAAACAGCCTCCGCCTTGATAGCAGAAAAATCCATATACACTCGTCCCAGGTAAAAATATCCGACACCTTGCTGAAGAGCATCTCCAGAGGCATAATGCAGTCCCCGGCGGATGAGGCGAATCGACTGCAAAGTATCACCAATACCCACCCTGTCCCCCCACTTATATAGCAATTCCGCTCGCCGTTGATCGGAGCCGGCGCTTTCTAGCTGCCGCTCCATATCCTGCACATGCAAAGAAGATTGTGCAAATCCGCCCTCTACAAAGGCAATTGTTAAAATACATAAAAATAAGTTGTTCAATAACATATGCTTATGCAGTCGTCGTGTAATATTAAGAAAATATTCAATATTCTTCAGCGGGATCGTAAAAAATACTCCTTAGGGAGTATTGCTTTAAGGATAAATTGCCAATAATTTTGACTTGGCAGTTAGAGAGAACGACATATACAAAAACCAGCTGGGCAATCATGTACTTGTTATATTTAAATACCATGAAACCTATATTAATACTGATTATTATTGTCATACTGAGCAGTTCGGCAATTGCGCAGTATGATCCAGGCGCAACCATGATGATAGCACAGAATAATCTGATGTATAACAACACCATCCAGTCGTTTGTCAATCAAAATATCATCAATGACATGGCCTACAGCAAAGCAGCTGACAAGAAGAAAAACAATAGAAAAACGAAACCGTCCCACAATGACCGAACGTTTTCATTTAATCCATCGACCGCGATTTCGCAAAATGTACAGCAAGATATAATCAATCGGATCAAACTAAAAAATCAGCAGCTTGGAGCAAATGTGGAAAAAGGTCTAAAGTTCGACAAGCCATTTCCCCGCTACGTCACTTACCTAAAGCGTTTAGGTCTCGATGTTCAGCATAATTATGCCGATGCTTTTACCGCTTATCTATTAGGTATGTGGCGCATTGCCAATTTGACCACGGACCCCAGCGCTTCGCAGATTCAGGCTGTGCGACAGCAGGTAGCTTTGTGCCTGGACATAACAAAATGGACCGATACAAAGAAACAAGAGGCCGCTGAGTATATGATTTACGACCTGATCTTTGCCAATGAGGCTTATGAAGGATCAAGGAAAGCGAATGACAGAAAGCGCATGCAACAAGACGCAGACGCCGTCCATGCGCGATTTCTTCGGGAAAACAATCTCAGTCTGCGTCGTATGAGAATATCGGAAAACGGGCTGACAGTGGTTAGAAAATAGATTATACAAGAAACGGCTACCAGTAGGAATCGCATTCAAACAATCGGATAATCTGCCGAAAGAAGCGGGAACCATAAACGATAAGAAAATGACAACTCTTAAAAAAACATACGGAATATTTCTTCTACTTTATTTGTTTGTTGAAAACGTCTTTGGACAGATTGGCAATCCGGGTCTGATGTATCAAGGAGCCTTCAATAATGCGATGTTTCTCACAACAAAAAGCGCTATTGAAAGCAGTGTTAAAAATGCGCCGGACAAGGACATAAATGGCAAACTATCAAAATCAGCAGTTGCTGAGCTGAATTTCGTCGCCTCGTCCAAAGTACATGACAAGGTATTGGATCTGATTGCCAACATAGCGGCAAAGGGCGATCATAATAGAGCGAGATCTGCAGTAAAAACCATCGGAAAGGCAAATTTTATGCTTCAGTTTGATAACTTGCTCCTGCCTTATGGACTCAATAGATTCAATGTACCTGATGTCTTTACAGCATTCATTATATTATCCTGGCAGGCAATCAGTGGAAAAGACGCCCGTGTTTACCGCGCGGGAATCCAGCGTTTCAGAAAAGAGATCCACAACGCAATGCGCAATAATCACCTCGTAGCAAGATTCACAAATGATCAAAAACAGGAAATAGCCGAGATTCTCTCTTATATGGCAATATTTTTCACGGTTGCAAGCCAGGAACAATCGAAAAATGGAGACTCTGCAGCATTAAACTTAACCCGGCAGCACATTCGACAGGCAGTGATTAGCGTTTCGGGAATAGATTTAACCAAATATAGCTTTGACGATAACGGCCTAACAGAAAAGTGAGCTATCTAGATTTTTAAGCGAACATTCAGATATAAGGGCTTTATTTTCTAAATTTGCTTAACTCATACGAGTGGTTGCCAGATATGGTTACCTTCCAAATGACTGCTTGCTACAATTTGATGCTTTGATAAGATGGAAAGACAACAGGTAAAACAGCCAGACAACACTGCAGTAAGAACGGCTCTTTGGCGGGCCCTACATACTGAGATCGATGCTGAGCCCCATATACTGAAAGATACCGTAGGGCTCACCTTGATTTCCCCTGTGGATAATTGGCGGGAACGCCCCGATATGAAATTTACCAAGCGGCTGCGCGCCTCTATCGTTGCACGTTCACGATTTATAGAGGATATCGCCAAAGAGCAGATTGAAGATGGCGTAAAACAGTATATTCTGCTCGGTGCCGGCTTAGATAGCTTTGCACAGAGAAACGCAGAACTGAGCGCAAAGGTGGATATATACGAGATTGATCAACCCGACACCCTAAACTGGAAGCAACAAAAATTAATCGAAAACGGTTACGGTATTTCGGACAAACTTCACTTCGTACCAGTTGATTTTGAAGTTTCCTCCTGGTGGGACGAACTGCTAAAGAAAGGTTTTGATAAGAGTCAAAAGACCTTTGTCTCCTGTACCGGCGTCACCCTTTACCTTACTAAAGATGCGATTACGCAGACTCTTCATAAAATAGCACAACTTGCGCCGGGTTCTAAAATCGCTATTGCATTTTATCTGCCACTGGAACTGTTGGACATAGAAGATCAGCCTATGCAAGAAATTGCCAACAAAGGGGCTGCTGCATCGGGCACCCCCTTCGTCAGTTTCTTCTCTACGGAAGAAGTTGTGATGCTCGCTGAAGAAGCGGGGCTTAAAGAAATCCAAACCGTTTCAACAGCGGATATGAGGGACAAATACTTCAAAAATCGAATCGACAACCTGCTGCCTGCCAGCGGTGAAGTGTTCCTCGTAGCAACCGTATAGAGCCCAACTCCTTCCCTGTCCAACAAACTTTCGGCACCACCTGTCACATGCGATGTCTTCTGTAGTATCAGACATGGCATATGAATCAGCTCTACTTATGGGCTACATTCCACCTTCAGTCCGATCCACTTCGATAGCCAAGCTGCAGAAGCCCATCGAATTTCCTGTAACATTTCGATCAAGATCAGAACAATTCTTTTGGTGGCTTGTTTTAATCACCAATAAATCCGAAGTATTCGCACTTTTGGGGATGCTACAGATCGTTAAAGTACTATTGACAAACTATTGTCAATAGCCAATTCTATCTTTGAGTGTTAAAACTAAAATTATAACATCATGGCACTATTACACGCATACCTAAATTTCAACGGCAACTGCGCCGAAGCATTTGAATTTTATACAACTGTATTTAATTCCCCATTAATTGGCGTTCATCGCTTTGGCGACATGCCTGCCGATCCTGAGCACCCCATTGCTGACGCGGACAAAAACAAGATCATGCATACAGCATTAAAGATTAATGACTCCGTAATGTTGATGGGATCAGACTGTGTAGAAAGCTTCGGACAGAAAGCTACTTTTGGCACAGGTAGCTATTTAATGCTGGATGCACATTCAGCTCAAGAAGCCAAGGAGTTATATGACAAACTATCCGTTGGTGCCCAGAATATTGAAATGCCCTTAGGTGAACAGTTTTTTGCTGAATTATTCGCCTCCTTTCAGGATAAATTTGGCATCGCCTGGATGATCCACTTCGAAGGCAACAAGAGAATGGGCTAGCCGTAACCGACAACGGTCTGCCGAAAACGGCAGTACAATGACGATAGGGCTACGTTTTTACAGCCTTAGGCCTATTTCTTCTATTCGCACCTCGCAGACTTCGGAGTTTACTCAAATTGACCTGACAAATACCTGAAGCTAGTGACATTGGATAGCTTCAGGTATCTTTCTTCCTTTATCCACTCTTCGTGTACATTGCTCTCCTCCTACCACAGATTGGACGATTCAACCTGTTTATTACTACTTCCTTTATCCACTCTTCGTGTACATTGCTGCTCCTCCTACCACAGGTTGGACGATTCAACCTGTTTATTACTACAAAAAAGTGTAAAATAAAAACTAACGTCCACAGTTATACGCTAAATATTCAAAAAAAATAGCTAAAAGAACACAAATACACCAATAAAAAATAAAAAAATAGAGAAAAACACTAAATTAATTTAAATATAAAACCTTTTTTATCATAAATAATCTATAAAAACCTATAAAAACACAAAAAACAATAAATAAAACATATAAATAAATACAAAAAAAACATAATTACACTTAAAATAACACCAAAATCCACTAGATAATCTTCAATAAAAAATACATTAAACAAATAAAATATGATATATATCATATTTTTATTATATATTTATAATATACTATTAAAAGCAATCAAACAAAACAACAAAAACAAGACGCAAATTCATGTGCTACTGATAAATTATAAAAAAAATCAACAAAAAAAACCTCAACATCATGAAAGAACAACCTAAACCACTCGATCATCTAAGTATTTTTTCTTTCAAAGGCATCCAAATGCGAACGTTCCATATCACTTGGATCACATTTTTCTTTTGTTTTTTTGGCTGGTTTGGCGTCGCCCCATTGATGCCGCTTGTCCGGGAACAGCTAGGACTGAGCAAGAACGAAATTGGCAATATTATCATCGCCTCGGTTTCCGCAACCATCATCGCCAGGCTTTTTGTAGGAAAGATGTGTGACAGATTTGGACCAAGGATCACCTACACCTTACTTTTGGTTACTGGCGCCTTGCCGGTAATGCTTATTGGCCTGAGCAACAGTTACGAGTCTTTTCTCCTATATAGATTTTTCATCGGAATTATCGGGGCATCATTTGTCGTGACACAATTCCATACGTCGATGATGTTTGCTCCTAATATAATTGGAACTGCCAATGCAGTCACCGGCGGATGGGGTAATCTCGGCGGCGGTGTTACCAACCTGATTATGCCATTAATCGCAGCGGCATTTGCTGGAATGGGCCTTGTCAGTCACTTGGACTCCTGGCGCTTGGCTATGCTTGTACCGGGCACTATTTTGCTTATCATGGCACTTATATATTACCGATACACGAAAGACACGCCACAAGGCAATTTCAAAGAGCTGCAAAAAGACAGGGAGACGGCAGCCCGGCCGAAAGGATCTTTTCTAACCCTTTTAAAAGATTATCGGGTATGGATCCTTACACTAGCATACGCAGCCTGCTTCGGAATCGAAATTACAGTTGATAACGTGGCTGCAACATTCTTCATCGACCGCTTTGGCACGGGGATCATCATGGCAGGGGCTCTCGCAAGTATTTTTGGCGGCATGAATATTTTTGCACGCGCTTTGGGAGGCATCGTCAGCGATAAAGTGGGCAACAACTATGGTATACGTGGTAAAGCAATATTACTTGGGACCTTGCTGCTATTGGAGGGTCTGGGGATTAGTCTTTTTGCGAATTCCGGAACCTTGGCCCTCGCCATTGTGACGATGCTGCTCTTCGCATTGTTTCTCAAAATGGCAAACGGCTGCACGTATGGAATCGTCCCATTTATCAACAAAGAAAATATCGGCACCGTAAGCGGAATCGTGGGTGCAGGAGGCAATATAGGTGCTATGCTTGTAGGCTTCCTGTTCAAATCCGAAACTTTAAGCTATGCAGATGCCTTCCAATATATAGGCATAGGTGTTATATTCATTGGTCTTACAGTGCTTCTTGTCCGCTTTGTACCGAGAGCGGCGCGGGCACCGCAAATAGCCACTCTGGAAGTTCAAAACTAGATTTCTGCACATGAACAAGGAACAAAAAAACACTCTTCGGAGCACCTGTTGCTATTGTGGTGTTGGCTGCGGAGTAAAAATTGCGGTCGAAAAAGACCATTCGGTCACCGTTGTGGGTGATCCCGACCACCCCGTCAACCACGGAAAACTGTGCAGCAAAGGCATGAATCTGCAATACACGGTAAATGACCGCACTGATCGCCTCCTTTATCCGCAAATGCGCCACCACCGATCAAGCCCACTGCAGCCAGTATCCTGGGACGAGGCGCTCGACCGCGCTGCCGCCGTATTCAGCACGCTTATCGATAAATATGGCCCCGACTCCGTAGCATTCTATGCCTCCGGACAGTGCCTGACGGAAGAATATTACGTTCTTAACAAACTGGTAAAAGGCTTTATAGGAACCAACAATATCGATACAAATTCGCGCTTATGTATGAGTAGTGCCGTAGCTGCGTATAAAAAAGTGCTCGGTGAGGACAGTGTACCGATCTGTTATGACGACATTGAGCTTGCAGACTGCTTCTTGATTGAGGGAGCCAATCCTGCATGGTGTCACCCTATTTTATGGCGCCGCGTCGAAACCCACAAAGCCCAGCATCCGAATACAAAAATTATCATCGTCGACCCACGGATAACGGATTCCTGCGCCGTGGCCGACCTGCACCTGCAGATCAACCCCGGCACAGACATCGTTTTGAACCACGCAATCGGACGGTTGCTGATTGAACAGGGATATATCGACAGCGACTTCATCCACGCCCATACAGAAGGCTATAACGAATATAGACAACGGGTTTTCCAACGCTCGTTAACCGAATCCGCTTCTATATGCGGTGTTCCCGCCACCGACATTCAGCTCGCAGCACAATTTATCGGAACGTCTAAACGTTTTCTGAGCATGTGGACGATGGGACTCAACCAGAGTGCTGCAGGAGTAAATAAGAATTTAAGCTTAATCAACCTTAACTTGATCACCGGCCAAATCGGAAAACCCGGGTGCGGTCCCTTCTCCCTGACAGGTCAGCCCAACGCCATGGGGGGAAGAGAAGTCGGCGGACTGGCCAACCTATTGCCTGCTCATCGCGATCTCGAGAACATCGAGCATCGGCATGAATTGCAAAACTTCTGGTCGGGCACCACAATCAGCAATAAACCAGGGTACACCGCGACCGAGATGTTTGAAGCCTTGGCTGATGGCCGCTTAAAAGCAATATGGATACTCTGTACCAACCCATTGACCAGCCTGCCCAATGTACGTCTAGCCGAAAAGGCGCTTGAGAATGCCAAATTCGTGGTTGTACAGGAAATTTCAAACAAACCTCAGACCTTGTCATACGCGGATATTGTCCTGCCGGCAGCTGCATGGGCAGAAAAAGAAGGCACAATGACCAATTCCGAGCGTAGAATAAGCCACCTCCAGAAAGCAGTCGAACCTCCCGGTGATGCACTGCCCGATGCCGTCATTCTATCGAAATTTGCACAAAAGATGGGCTTCAAAGGCTTTTCATACAACACAATGGAGGATATCTACAAAGAACATACCCAGCTGACCGCCGGAACCAATATCCACATCAACGGACTGACCTATGAGCTTATCGATCAGCTCAACACGGTGCAATGGCCTTTCGACCGGAAACTGAAAACCGGAACACCGCGCTTGTTTCAGAACAAAGAATTTTATACTCCGCACCGACGTGCCGTATTGCATAGCCCACCGGATGATTGCCCCAGCGAAATGCCGGACAATAACTTTCCCCTGATACTCACTACCGGAAGAATCCGTGATCAATGGCATACCATGACGAAGACCGGAAAAGTCAGCAAGCTGAACCAGCATATTTCTGAGGCCTTCTTAGAGATCCACCCAGCCGACGCCCATACCCTGGAGCTAAAAGAAGGACAGCTGGTCAACGTACGGTCCCGGCGGGGCGATGTACGCGTCAAAGCCCGCATCAGCAATACCATCAAGCCCGGAGTGGTATTTATGCCCATGCACTGGGGCAAATTATTGGGTTCAGACCTCAATCGCGCCAACAATATTACCAGCGATCTCGTGGACCCTATTTCGAAGGAACCAGATTTCAAATTCTGCGCCGTCAGCGTCCAAAAGCACATCAAGAAAAAAGAGCGCATTGTCATAATAGGCGCCGGCGCTGCGGCTCATGGCTTCGTACGTGAGTATCGCCAACTGAATCAAACCGATGAGATCATCGTGTTTAGCAACGAAGATACCCCATTTTATAACCGCGTCATGCTTCCTCACTATATCAGCGGCGAATTTAAATGGCAACAGCTCGTCAAAATGGACGCAGAGGAAGAGCAGAAATACCACATCCGTCATATCCGTAGCGTACAGGTTACATCCATAGATCGTATGCAGAAATATGTCCTGGATTCCAGGGGCACAAAGACACATTACGACATCTTGATCCTGGCTACCGGAAGCCGTCCCACGCTGCCCAAACACGTCCCAAAACTACCCGGTATTTTCACTATGAGACGCCGTACTGATGCGGATCAATTGAAGAAATATCTACCCAAACAGGGACAAGCCGTCATTGTAGGCGGCGGATTATTAGGTCTGGAGATGGCGGCGTCACTACGTGAAATAGGCATCAAAGTCACCATTGTACAACGTGTGTCCCGCTTCCTCAATAGGCAGCTGGACCCCATAGGAAGCCAGCTGTTACACGAGGAGATGATCGATCAAGGTTGCGACATATTTTACAACGATGAGGTACAGCTCTATTATGGCCGACATAAGCTGACTAAGATTGAATTAAAAAGTGGCCGGCAAATCAAATGCGATGCTCTGCTCTTTGCTATCGGAACCACACCAAATATCGAGCTTGCGAAAGACGCAGGTTTGCTGTGCCAACGTGGCGTGGTCGTAGATCACTATATGAAGACAAGCGACCCTTCGATTTATGCTATTGGCGAAATTGCCGAATTTGAAGGCGCCAGTTACGGTATCACAGCTGCTGCTGAAGAACAGGCCGCAGTGGTTGCTCACTACCATCAAGGTGACATTAGCCGTTATTACAAAGGCAGTTTATTGATGAATATCATCAAAATACAGGGGTTTGATTTATGTAGTATCGGCCTGTCAGAAGCGCCTAATGAAAGCTACGAAGAAATCATCTTTATTGATAAAGCGAAACGATATTATAAGAAATGTATCATCCATCAGGACAAACTGGTCGGGGCCATTTTAATTGGCGATAAAAATGAATTTCTGGAATTCAAAAATCTGATTGCGAATAAAATTGAGCTCAGCGAAAAGCGTCTCCAGCTCCTAAGAAGCGGTGAATCTAGAGAACCTGTTGTCGGCAGACTCATCTGCTCCTGTAGTCAGGTAGGCGAAGGTAATCTGAAGAAAAGAATGGAAAGCGGGTGCACTGAAATGGCCCAGCTATGCGAAGCGACAGGAGCTGGCAGCGGCTGTGGTTCCTGCAAACCCGAAGTAAAACGCATTCTAGAACAGTATCAAACAGATTATTCAAAAGAAACGGAAACTTATGCCCAGTAATATATATACAGGGAAAGCCCCTTCAGACGACCTTTTTGTTAAAGTCAATTTTCCTGGCGGCGCCATTTCCACAGGCGAGCTGGCAGGCCTTCTTGAGCCACTCGAGCAAATCGGAATTCATGAACTCAGATTTGGCAGCCGCCAGCAGATTTATTTTTATGTCTCGCAAACACAGCTGGAAGATCTTGAATATGTACTGCTCAATCAGGAACTGACATACGAAATCAACGGCGACAGCTGTCCGAATATCGTGAGCTCCTACGTGGCGGACGGCATCTTTAGTCAGTCCACCTGGATCCGTGAAGGGGTATATAAGGATATACTTGACAGTTTTGAATTTGTCCCTAAACTTAAAATCAATATCGTCGACTGCACACAGTCACTCGTGCCTTACTATACAGGTAATCTAAATTTTATCACAGCGGACATCAGCAGCTACTGGTACTTACATATACGATTTCCCGGTTCAAATATTTTCCACAACTGGTCTTCATTAGTAAATACGGATGATATAGCCGAGCTCTGCCATTTTCTGGAACCTTTGCTGACCGACATCCGGGTCGACAATACAGCTGCAGGACAGCAGCTTGGACAACATCTGGAGCAACTTGCCTTGGTCTCGAGAAAATTTCTGTTTCAACCGATCACAAATGCTTTCATAGAACCAGCGTTTAAATTACCTTATTACGAGGGATTTAATCACTATCACGATCGCCTCTGGCTCGGAATGTATCGCCGCTCCGAAACATTCTCCATCGCACTCTTAAAGGACATCTGTCATGTATGCTTAAAACATAGGATCGGCCAGGTGTATAGCACACCATGGAAATCAATCATCATCAAAGATATACAGCACAACACCCGACCCGATTGGGATGCCGTATTAGACAAACATCGAATCAATCTCCGTCATGCGCTCAACGAACTAAACTGGCAGACAGAGGATTACGATTCGCTCGGACTCGTCTTAAAGCAGGAGCTTGTCCATCAGATGAACTGGCTGGACACACGTACTTATAAACTTTGTTTCGGTGTAAAAATGCATTCCAAAAGTGGTATCTGGGGTTCCGTCATTCTCCGCTTTATGATGTCCCGGGGAAAGCGCTCCTGGTTTCAGGTACAGCATACACGTAATTTCAACCCCAATTCAAAAGACCTCATTACCTACCGAAAACGCGTGGACCGCGATAACCTTATTCATGTTATCTTGGCTTTATGCGAAGACTTTTATCAACTACAGGGACAGCTGACATCATTGCGGCCGACAGCCCTTCCGGAGCCGCCAGCTGAAGAGCAGAGCCTGCCAACAGAACTGCATCAATGTCCTTATTGTAAGACGATTTACGACCCTCAATGGGGCGACAGTACACAAAATATTCCGGCACAAACGGCGTTTGGCGATCTCCCACCCCATTATTGCTGTAGCGTATGTGACGCCAGCATAAATGATTTCCAAGCTGTTTCGATTGTTAAATAAGATGCTAATTCACACGCAAATTCAGTAAAATTGTTTAAATTTCGTTTTGATGGAATAGTATCGCATTTTCGCGTGCATACCTACGGCAGCGTGAAGAAAAAAAATGAAGTAAACATGGTATCAATATGGAAAAATCAGCTTCTTTAAATGGCCTTATACTCATCGGCGGAAAGAGCCGGCGTATGGGAACCCCAAAAGAGAAAATGGTCTGGCATGACAAGTTGCAGCGTGAGTACTTAGCAGATTTGCTGGCCCCTTATTGTGCTCAAGTCTGTTTTTCCTGTCGTCCCGAACAATGCGCCGAACTGGGGCAGCAACCTTTTCCTGCGCTACCTGATGCACATCTGGATATAGGACCTATGGGAGGTATTTTAAGTGCATTTGAATCCGATACCCATTCCGCTTGGCTGGTACTGGCCTGTGATCTACCCTTTGTAAATGAACAGGCATTGAAACAGCTCATCGCACATCGTGACAGCAGCAAAATGGTGACGGCATTCCGAAACCCAATAAATGGACTGCCTGAGCCGCTGATAGCTATCTGGGAACCGCAAAGCTATCGAACCCTACAGGAAGTTGCGACAGCAGGCAATTACGCCCTCCGACAAGCACTCGACAACATGCCCGTACAAATGCTTACACCAGCCGATCCGACAATACTGTTCAATGTCAATACACCGCAAGAAGCAAAACAGGTACCCCTGATCGCCGCTACCCGTCAGGGACGCTGATTCGCTGCTAGATATAACGTTTCATCCACGTTATGATAAATCTGCGGGTCGTGTCTTTTGATCTTAATTTTCACATATTTTGAAGCTGGCATATTGCTTTCCTTGACCACATTGTTGACCGACACGAGCACATTTGTTTCGGGAAAATAGGTGACTGCATTTTTCTCCGGAATCTGATACGGCACAATCACAAATAATGGCGCTATACGTTCTATATCATCATCATAATTAAATAGATCAACTTTATCGCCAACCTTAAAACCAGCTTTGTCTATATCTCGTTGATTCATAAGCACCACACGCCGTTCGTTTTTAATACCTCTATAACGGTCATCCAATCCATAAATCGTCGTATTGAACTGATCGTGAGTCCTTGTCGTCGCCATCATATATTCATCTTCTTCAAGCTTGTTTACCGGCAACTCAGTCTGTGTAAACGGAGCCCGTCCGCCAAATTGTCCTGCAAACACCTGCTGATCACGGGCAGCATTGGGCAAATAAAAACCCTCCTTCTGGCGGACCCTGACGTTGTAGTTTTCGAACCCCGGTATGCATCGTTCAATGGCATCGCGCACCGCATCATAACTGTCGTGAAATCGCTTCCAATCCACAACACTGCGCGCGCCCAATGTCGCCATTGCCATACGACATACAATCTGTGTCTCATTGAGCAAATTGTTGGAGACAGCATCAAGCACTCCCTTCGAAGATTGCACAACGCCCATGGAATTTTCCGTACTAACGATCTGCACCTCACCATTCACAATATCCTTATCACTGCGTCCATATGTGGGCAAAATCAGTGCTTCCTTGCCATGGATGAGATGCCCCCGATTCAACTTGGTTGACACACAGACTAATAAATTAAGTTTCCGAAGAGCATTGGCCGTATAGCTGGTATCCGGTGTTGCCGACAGAAAATTACCACCCATACAAAACAGCAATTTGACCTGCTCTGCATGCATGGCTTTAATTGCCCTGACCACATCATAACCATGCTCCCTCGGTGGATCAAATCCGAAGTATTGCTGCAAGCGGTCCAGCTGCTCCGCAGTTGGCTTCTCGTCGATCAGCATGGTCCGGTTGCCCTGTACATTGCTGTGCCCTCTGACTGGACAAACACCTCCACCTTTAATGCCGATACTGCCTTTTAACAGCAAAATATTCAAAATCTCCCGGATCATATCTACACCATTGGGCTGCTGCGTCAATCCCATTCCCCAGCAGAAAATTATCTTCTTGTTAAAAGCCAGCAGCTCGGCCGCTTTCTGAATGGATTCAACAGCTACGCCACTGAGCTCGCTCAGCTGCGCAAGATCATACCGCCCGCTGCTAAATTGCATTAAAAACTCTTCATACCCAGTTGTCTTATGCTTGATAAAATCAGCATGAACAACAGCTCCGGGGTTTTCACTTTCGAGTTTTAACAATAACATCTCCAGTGCTTTTAACAAGGCCATATCTCCATTGATCCTGACGGGAAGATAAAGATCCGCAAGACTTATCCCCCTACCAAAGATTCCATTGAGCTGCTGCGGGTTATGAAAGCCCATGAGACCGGCTTCGGGCAAGGGATTGATCGCAATGATCTTAGCGCCATGTTTTTTGGCTTTCTCCAGCGCACTCATCATCCGTGGTGCATTGGTACCCGGATTCTGACCGATAATAACGATGACCTCGCTTTCATAAAAGTCATCCAGCTTTACCGTTCCTTTGCCAATCCCAATCGTCGGCCGGAGTGCCGATCCCGACGTTTCATGGCACATATTGGAGCAGTCGGGCATATTGTTGGTCCCAAATTCCTTTGCAAAGAGCTGGTAGACAAAGGATGCTTCATTGCTCGTCCGGCCGGAGGTATAAAACGCAGCCTCGTTAGGCGATCCCAAAGCATTGAGATGCGCAGCGATCTTACGAAAAGCTTCATCCCAGGAAATCGGCTGATAATGTGTTGCCCCTTCTGCCAGATACACTGGATCTGTAAGTCTGCCCATTTTGCCAATTTCATAGTCTGTGAGCTTGGCTAAGTCATACACGGAATTATTTTTAAAGAAGTCGGGCGTCACACGTTTGGTCGTTGCCTCTTCCGCAAGCGCCTTGGCCCCATTTTCACAATATTCGCCCAGCGGCGAACGCTCGTCGTCCGGATCAGGCCAGGCGCAGCTCGGACAATCAAAGCCACCCGCCTGATTCATACTGAAAAGTGCTTTCGTGCCCCGGAATACTGTTTTTTCTTCAATCAGGTCCGAAAATGCAGCCACTACCGCCGGAACACCAGCAGCCCATTTTTCTACGGGACCAAGTTTTAGGTTTAAGAGTTTAAATGGATTCTCCGCATTGGGCTGCTGATCCAAATTCTGCATATCCGTCCGATTTTTATTGTTCTCTTCCATAACCGTCAAATATTGAATGTAGGTACTAGTTCTAGCAGATCAGCATTGTAGGTTTGGATTCGGATAATTATCACTCTGATCTTCCACAGTATTATCCAGGCACGCAAAGTCCTTTTCCACGAGCAATTTCACCGACCCCGCCATACCTTCAAAACCCACTCTCTGGGTCGTCACCAATTCATGAATCATGCTTGCCGGAATACTGAGTACAATTCTGTTATCCACAAACGCGACATCAAGCTGCCCACCGATGGTCCTCTGAACAGCATATATAAACGGTCTGCCAACAAAAGCAGTCGTGCTTTCAACCATTCCGGTATTTCCCAGTTTAGCAATCTCAGATTGCGTAAGGCGAAGCCGGACGGAGTTGTCTTTGATTCTTATTTTCATTATGAAACTTATTTTTTTTATATCATCTGTCCTTTATTACCATCCGCTGTTAGGTAAACCACATCCTTCAGACTGTACACATCGTTTTAACTTGATCATATAGCAGCACAAGCGCCGGACATGCTATTAGCTTCTGACGATAAGATTTACTCCGGGTCCTTTAATGTGAAATAGTCTCCCGCATGATAAATATTAAAACTATGACCACGCAAAAACCCAAGCAGCGTGATATTAAACTCCGCTGCTGTTGATATGGCCAGGCTGGAAGGCGCTCCAATCGCCACAACAAGTTTAGCGCCGGCCATTGCAGCCTTCTGAATCAGTTCGAAACTCGCCCTGCCGCTCAACAGAAGTATATGGCACTTCAATGGCAGCATCTCCTCCAACAGGGCATATCCAATGAGCTTGTCCAGTGCGTTATGCCGGCCGACGTCCTCACGTAAGGCAATCAATCTACCCTGCAAATCAAAAATAGCCGCTGCATGAATACCGCCGGTTGCGGAAAAATTGTTTTGGCTGCTCCGAAGTCTTTCTGACAACAGGTACAAGGTGTCCAATGCTACCTCCATGGGCTCGTTCGCTTGGCAACGAAAGATGCTGACCGTCTTGATCGCTTCAATGGATCCCTTCCCGCACACACCGCAGCTCGACGTCGTGTAAAAATTGCGGTCAGCCTTCTGTAGACGCGGGACGACCCCCGGACTTAGTTCGACAAGGATCCGATTGCCGCTATTGCGATCACAGGAACCTTCCACATGTTGTATTCGTCTGATATGGCTGGCCCTGTCAATAATTCCCTCGGTGAACAGAAAGCCGGCAGCCAGTTCGGTATCATGACCCGGTGTGCGCATGGTCACAGAAATGTTCTTGATCGTACTGCTCCCCTCCTCAAATGCAGAGATGCTGATTTCCAGCGGCTCTTCCACTGACACATCATCATCATCTGAACAACTTGAACCGTCTCTAAACCTGACAAGTTTAACTTGTTGAATCGCCTTATTCTCCAATGCCCTGGTTTCCATAAAAGCTTTTGGTTTATTTAAAAGTAACGTTTTTAGGCCCGAAAAGCGCAAAAACAAACAAGAGCCAATTCATGATCAGCTCTTGTTTGTTAGTCATCAGGCCTTCAGATCTATTGGCAATGTATGGATCCGCTTACCTGTAGCCGCATAGATTGCATTGCATAATGCGGGAGTAAAAGGCGGAACTGGCGGTTCGCCCACTCCCGTCGGTTTGGCATCACTTTCCATAATGTATACATGGATCTGCTTAGGCGACTCAGGCATCCGGACGATCTGATAACCGTCAAAATTACTTTGCTCGACCTGACCCTGCTTAACGGAAATGGTACTTTTAAGCGCCAGACTGGCAGAAAACTGCGCCCCGCCTTCAAATTGTGATTTAATCCGGTCGACATTCACTGGCAAACCGCAATCGACAGCGTAATAAACATTCGGAATACTTATATTCTGATTAGCATCTACCTGCACCTCCACCACGCAAGCCACATACGTCAGGAAGCTTTTGTGGGCTGCGAAGCCAAGTGCGCTGCCCTTCGGCAACGATCTGCCCCAACCAGATTCTTTAGCCACCCGTTCGATCACCCTCTTCATACGCCCCGTATCCCAGGGATAATCCGCAATGTTCTCACCATAATTAGGATATGTTGTTTTGACCAGTTCCTGATCAAAGGTAATATGACGGTCTTCTCCCAAAAGTTCCAGTGCATTAGCAATGGGATCCATCCCCCGCGCTTCCGCGACTTCGTCCATCATGGTCGCAATGGCAAAAACCTGAGGAATATTGCGAACAGACCGTAACCAGCCAATGCGCAAATGAGCCTTCGCGTCGTGTGTTTCGAGACGAATGGCAGGCACATCATACGGAAAATCGGAAGCACCCAACATCAATTCCCCGTCGCTTGGCTGCACGACCTTCATGTCGTCCGTCGCCGAAATCGAAGGGTTGGCAATATGGTGCGACCATCCGCTTAACTTGTTCTGACTGTCTATAGTGGCAACAATACGCTGTACGCTAAGCGCATGGTAATAATCATGCCGGATATCATCTTCCCTCGTCCACTGCACTTTCACCGGAAACCCGGATTCTTTGGCAAGAATCGCTGCCTCCAGAATAAAATCGGGTTTGGATTTCCGGCCAAAGCCTCCGCCCAGCAAGGTAACGTTCATTTTTACCTTCTCAACAGGAATACCGATCTCTTCAGCAACCGCGTCGCGTGCACCCTGTGGATTTTGGGTACAGGCCCAGATTTCACAGCTTCCATTTTTCACAACTGCGAGGGCACAAGGCGGTTCAATGGTGGCGTGCGCCAGATAGGGCGCGACGTATGTGTGATCGATAACCTTTTTTGCACCAGCCTTCGCCGCCTTAAAGTCGCCCCGTTGACGTCGGACAGTCCCCTCTTTGGCCATCTCCTGTCTGAGCTCTTCAATCTGTCTGGCAGAGTCATAGTCCGCATTTGGCCCCAGATCCCATTCCACCTCGAGCAGATCCCGGGCTTTGATAGCCGCCCAGGTATTTTCAGCAATGACAGCAACTCCACTTAATGGCTTTTTTAAGGTAGCCGGCAGGCCTGCGCCTTTGATAACGACCACTTTACGGACTCCGGGCACATTCCGCGCTTTGCTGTCATCGAAGGATTTAACTGTACCACCGACGACTGGACAGCGTTTGATAACCGCAATTTTCATTCCCTCAACCTCGGCATCTATGCCAAACACAGCCTTCCCAGTAACGATATTATGTAGGTCAATAATCGGTGTCTCTTTTCCGACCATCGTGAGCTGCTTTTTATCCTTAAGCCTCACTTCACTTACTTTCGGCACGGGCAGCGACTGTGCGATTTCTACCAATTCTCCAAAACTTTTCTTTTTACCTGAAGGCGAATGGACGACCTGCCCTTTCTGGGTGTCACATTCTTCCACGCCTACCTGCCATTCCTTTGCCGCTGCGCGGATCAATAGGAGGCGCGCTATAGCACCGGCTTCACGCATAGGTTTATAAAACATCCGCACGGAAAACGAACCGTCGGTATTCTGGTTACCATATTTCTTCTCATCGCCTTCGGCCTGAACAATTTCGACCTTGCTCCAGTCGGCGCCCAGTTCATCTGCCACAATCAATGGCAGCGACGTACGTATACCCTGCCCCATTTCCGAGCGATGTGCAATGATGGTGACCTTACCATCTGAGCCAATACTTAGATACACATTCGGAGCCACGGTAGCGACTTTTTTCCCTTTATCATCGCAGCTAAAAAAACTGACACCCAGCAGCAGACCTCCAGTCAGCAGGCCGCTAGCTTTTATAAAATCTCTTCTGGAGACACCAAAAACTTCAGACGCGACCGTTGTGGTCTTTTTTTTCTGAAAAGGAGCTAATATTTTCATGATTTGCATGCATTATAATGAAAGACTAACCGGTAGTTACCGGTGTACCGGCCGCGTCCAAGATAGCCGCTTTGATTCTATTGTACGTACCACATCGACACAGGTTGCCCTTCATCGCTTCCTCGATCTCCTGTTCCGAAGGTTTGGCATTCTTTTTCAGCAATGCGGCCGCGTTCATAATTTGTCCAGTCTGGCAATATCCGCATTGGGGCACCACATATTTTTCCCACGCTTCCTGCAACGGATGGTCTCCATCCGCAGACAATCCTTCTATAGTGGTGATCTTACCTTCACCCACCGCTGAAATCGGGAAAGAGCACGACCGTATTGCAGTATCATTGAGATGTACTGTACACGCGCCGCAGAGCGCTTTTCCACAGCCGAATTTAGTTCCTTTGAGATTCATGATATCCCGTAGCACCCATAATAATGGCATGTCGTCAAGCACATCGACCTCGTGCTTCTTGCCATTTACCTGAATTGAGTATTTTGCCATAATTGTTAATTTTTTATTGCCTATTATCTGCAGTCTCTCATCTACAAACACTGGCTCAGTCTTTTCATCTGCAAAATCAGTAATTAAATTAAGTAAATAATTATATATTTCACTGTATTTTTTACCATTATTACAGATTTGATGTATTTTAACGCATAAATCACTAAATTTGGTAGAGACTATCTGCAGCAGTACCCTAAGAACATGAAAGAGATCAAAGACATTATTTTCGCCGCAGAGCAAGCATCAGCCCAACACATGGAAATGGCGCTGGCGACGGTTGTCAAAGTCGAAGGCTCTTCTTATCGGCGGGCCGGAGCAAGGATGCTGGTAACAGCAGATGGGCGCATGACCGGCGCCATAAGCGGAGGCTGCCTAGAAGGCGACGCTCTAAAAAAAGCACTGTTAGCCATACATCAGCGCCAAAATCGTCTGGTGACCTATGATACCAGCAGCGATGAAGGTAATGCGATCGGCCTACAGCTGGGCTGCAATGGCATTGTCCATATCTTGTTTGAATACATTGATTTCACCAAATCCATGCATCCGATAACCTTATTGGAAAACGTCTTGCAACATCGCCGCGAAGCCATATTGGTGACTTGTTTTTCGGAGGACCGACGCCAACTTCAATTAGGTAGCATGCTGTTGACAGATGCTTGTGGCAGCGCACAGTCCGCGCCGTCAGATGACGCTGTCGATCCTAGGCTGTCGGAAGCCATCGCGCTTGCTAAATCAAAACGACAGTCTGTCCTAACATCCTACAAACATCAGAAAATGGAATGTAAAGCGCTTGTCGAATACCTGGCCCCTACAGTCCATCTCGTTGTGGTAGGTGCCGGTAACGACGCACAGCCTCTCGTAGAGACTGCCGACATCCTGGGCTGGGAGATCACCGTGGTGGATGGACGTGCAACACATGCCAGCGAACAACGCTTTCCGGCGGCAAAGCAAATAATCGTGACTCCTGCGGACCATGTCATTCCGAAAATTCAAATAGATCCCTGGACCGTTTTTGTTCTTATGACGCACAACTATCAATACGATCTGCAGGTACTCAGCCAGCTCATTCCCACCAATACCGCTTATATTGGCTCTTTGGGGCCCAAAATAAAATTGGAACGCATGTTCAAGGATCTTGAGCAGTTAGGCCTGGTGCTGACCGAAAGTGATAGGAGGCGGATTCATGGGCCTGTTGGACTCGATATTGGTGCCGAAAACGCGGCCGAAATAGCAATTGCGGTCCTCGCGGAAATCAAAGCTGTACTTAGCGGCAGGCCTGGCACTCCGTTAAAGTACTTACCGACAAAAATTCATGCTGCTAGCCCTTTAATACTTTAGCCCATGCTCACAGACAAATACGGACGATCCCATACTTACCTGCGTATATCGTTGACAGATAACTGCAACCTCCGTTGCTTTTATTGCATGCCTGAGGAAGATTATGCTTTTACACCTCACGCACAGCTCATGCAGGTGGACGAAATCGAGCAGCTGGCCAGGCTTTTTGTGACTCACGGCGTACGCAAAATCCGTCTCACGGGAGGTGAACCTCTGGTACGGCGAGACGCCCCCGCAATCATTGCCATGCTATCCCAGCTTCCCGTTGAACTGCATATGACCACTAACGGCATCAGGATTGATGATATGCTCGGGGAAATCGTGAGTGCCGGATTTAAAAGCGTCAACATCAGTCTGGATACTTTGCGTCCAGAACGCTTCATAACGATCACCAGAAGGAATTATTTTGAAAGGGTACGCGCAAACATCGACCTCCTGCTAAAGTACAATGTCGCCACGAAAATTAACGTGGTTGTCATGAAAGGCATCAACGATGACGAAATCCTGGACTTTGTGGCACTTACCAAAAGCAAACCAGTGGAAATCCGCTTTATTGAATTCATGCCGTTTAGCGGTAATAAATGGAGCAGCAATCAGGTGCTTACCTATGACGATATCGTGAATACGGTGCAACAAGCCTACACAATACAGCCTGTAACGGCCAGACCGCATGACACAGCCAAAGCGTTTTCGATCCCTGGCCACCTCGGGCGTATCGCAATCATCAGTACGATGACAGCCCCTTTTTGTGCCGGTTGCAACCGGATACGGCTCACGGCTGATGGAAAATTAAAAAACTGCCTCTTCTCTGCTGGAGAGACAGACCTCCTCTCCACATTACGGACTGGCGGGGATGTCCTCCCTTTGATACAGCAAAATATTCTATCCAAAGCACAGGCTCTGGGTGGACAACTGGCGGAAAACTTTGAACAGATAGAAACCGATTTCTTACAAAATCGCAGTATGATCACTATTGGCGGATGAAAACAAAAACAGGCATAATCATATTGGCAGCGGGCAGCTCGTCCCGTCTCGGAAGACCCAAACAGTTACTTGAATTTGAAGGAAGCAGCTTAATTAAACGGATCAGTATGGCCGCTCTCGACGTTCCGGATGCTGCCGTCTGTATCGTTGTCGGTGCTTTCCAAGATCTTGTACGGACCGCCGTCGCCCCTCTGCCCATAAGCATAAGCATCAATCCCCACTGGCAAAGCGGCCTCTCGTCCTCTATCCGCACAGGTCTACAAAAGCTTCTGACCATACATCCCGGGATCGACCGGTGCATCATCAGCCTCTGCGACCAGCCTTTCGTTGATCAGCATGTATTCCTAGCCTTGGATAACCTCGCCGACCAAAGCGGCAAAGGAATAGTTGTAACTGGATTCGACGGCACCTGGGGGCCACCGACATTATTTGACAAAAAGTATTTTCGACAACTGATCGCATTAGAAGGACATGAGGGCGCAAAGAAAATTGCCAGCCAATATCCTGATGACCGAATTGTCTTCGATTTCGATGCAGCGAAATTCGACATCGACACTGCGCAGGATTACTTTGATCTGCCTCATCAGCTGATTTCTGTGGAGCAAGCCACGGCGATTATAAATCATTTTTTACCAACAGCACGCCAACAGCATGTTTCGATCCAGCAGGCCCTTGGCTACACACTGGCACAAAGCGTGACCGCCACACAACAGATACCCGGCTTCCCTCAATCTTCCATGGACGGCTACGCCATCCGTTATGCGGACCGGTTTAAAACACTGCGGGTGACGGATAAAATCCCTGCAGGCAGCAGGACGATGAAAACACTTTTACCGGAACAGGCGATGCGTATCTATACCGGAGCACCAGTACCCGATGGCGCCGACACTGTTGTGATGCAGGAGAAAGTAGAGCGGCTACAAGACAACCATATTGTCATTAAAGACGACTCACTCCGCTTCGCAGACCATGTGCGGCCCCAGGGTTCCGAAGTTGAAGCGGGTACAACGGCCATGCTTCCAGGTACTCTTCTGAGCCCCGCCGCGATTGGCTATCTTGCCGGGATAGGCTGCGCTGAAGTTGATATTTTTGCTGCGCCAAAGGTCCATATCCTCCTTACAGGCGATGAACTTAAACCCTTGGGAAGCCCCTTAAATTATGGCGAAGTATACGAGTCCAACTCTTTTCAGCTGGACGCTGCCTTAAAGCAGCTTGGAATACAGCAGGTCCATATGCAACATGTCAAAGATGACAGGGAGGCCCTGGAGACAACACTCAACAATGCACTCACGCATGCAGATATCGTTCTTTTGGTGGGTGGTGTCAGTGTCGGTGACTACGACTATGTTGTCGACACAGCCAAGACCTGTGGTGTCAGGCAACGCTTCCATCGTATACGGCAGAAACCGGGCAAGCCTTTATTTTTTGGCACCAAAGATACCAAGCTTGTGTTTGGGCTACCCGGCAACCCTTCATCGGCACTCACCTGCTTTTACCTGTATGTAGCTCCCGCCCTTGAACAGATTATGCAGCTTCCACACCGCAACCGTATCATAAAAACCTATGCCGCGCAAGCCTACGCCAAAAAACCGGGGCTCACGCATTTTCTGAAAGCAACTTATGATGGCCAGTCGGTAACGCCTCTGCATGCCCAAGAATCGTATCGGCTGCAGTCATACGCACAGGCCAATTGTCTATTGATTCTGGATGAAAGCTCAGCAGGATGCCAAACTGGTGACGAAGTCCTTATATACCTTCTAACGTAGTAGTTATGCCCTTTGATTTTTTTTATGTTTTTCTGTTTATTCTTGCCTTTCTTTATGCCGCAGTCGGACATGGCGGTGCCAGCGGATATTTAGCCCTCATGGCGCTCTATGGAATTGCTCCACAGGAGATGAAGCCTACCGCACTTGTACTTAATCTTTTTGTTTCGCTGACTTCTTTTATTCAGTATTATAGAGGGCATTATTTCAGGCGAAACTTGTTTTTGATAGTGGCTGCGGCTTCGGTACCCATGGCATTTATCGGTGGCATGATTACCTTGGAGGACCAGCTTTACAAACGCCTGCTGGGCGCCCTTCTGCTTTTTCCGGTCTTCCGCTTTTTTTTCTTCAAAAGTCCCGCAGCGGACGAACTGAAACCACACAACACTACAGGCTCAATAATCATCGGAGCTGTTGTAGGATTGCTTTCTGGTATGATCGGAATAGGTGGTGGCATTATCCTGTCGCCCTTGCTCATTTTGTTAAAATGGACCGATCAAAAACAAACTGCTGCTATCAGTGCTGCATTTATTTTCGTAAATTCATTGTCAGGTCTGAGTGGTATGCTGACGCGGGGTATCGCATTCAACGCCCACATGTGGCTATACGTAGGCGTTGCATTTTTAGGCGGACTGCTGGGCGCCTATCTAGGATCGAAGAAATTAAAACAGGATGCACTAAAATATGTACTTGCAACTGTGCTTCTGGTTGCAGCATATAAATTACTGTTTACGAAGGCTTAAAGCATAACAAAAGAGCAACATATACGACAACGCGCTTTTATTTATCAACGTAGCCCTATGTGGTTAAGATAATATATACCGGCGCAAATTAAAATAAAATGAGTACACCCATGAAAGTGAAAGTAAAAACATTTGGTTCACTGACAGAGCTATTGGAAAAAGAATTTTATATAACAGCTGTGGACACGGCTGATTTAGTAGCTACGTTGAGAGCGCAGCAGCCGGCACTAGCCAACCGCAGTCTGTTGATCGCTGTCAATAATATATTGGTTAAAGAAACAACAGCTTTGGCGGCCGATGACATTGTTGCATTGATGCCACCCTATTCAGGAGGATAACAAATGACGGACGATCGCTATTCAAGACATTACGCACTCAAGGGTTTCGGCAAAGTGGCCCAGATGAAGCTACAGCAAGCAGCGGTACTGGTCGTCGGTGCCGGCGGGCTGGGTTGCCCTGCTCTACAATATCTCGTCGCATCGGGGATTGGCACATTAGGCATTGTTGACCACGATTCGGTCGATATCAGTAACCTGCACCGGCAAGTGCTGTATGACAGCGACAACGTCGGACATCCAAAGGCGGAGGTGGCCGCAGCAAAACTGCGCCGGCAAAACCCTGATGTGACGATCTATACCTATAGCTATATGTTGCAGCCGCAGAATGCCGCGTCGCTGCTGGGGCCTTATGACATTGTGATCGACTGTACAGACAATTTTGCTACACGTTACTTGCTTTGCGACGCCTGTCGCTTGCTAGACAAACCACTTATTTTCGGTGCGATATACCAATATGAGGGGCAACTCGCCGTATTCAACGTCGCTGATGATAATGGGTTGAAAGCTACCTATAGGCATCTCTTCCCTAGCCCACCCGATCCCTTGGAAGCGCCCGACTGCAATACTGCCGGTGTACTCGGTGTTTTACCCGGACTCATCGGTACCCTGCAGGCGACCGAAGCCATCAAACTGCTGACGGGCATCGGCACTGTATTAAGCAATCAGCTCATGACAATTAATATCCTTGACAATAGTTCTTACACAGTTACGATCCCTAACGATTTGCCAGACGACAATAGCTATCCGACGACATTGGAGGGCCTGGAAAAATTTAAGTACGATCATTTTTGCACAGCAATTGACCAACAGGTCCAAAGTCTTAGGGCGGAACAACTTGTTAGCCACTGGCATGCAGAGGATGTCCTGCTTATTGACGTACGCGAAGCTGTTGAGGTACCTGAGCTGCCCGTCGATCATATCCGCATACCGCTTGCTGAGCTGCCCAGGCAGCTTGACAGACTAGTCCGGCCCAAGTTAGTCTTTATCTGTCAAAGCGGAAAAAGGAGCTTGGCCGCGGCGCAGTTTGTCGCAGCACAAGATCACCAAGACCATCAGATTTTTAATTTGGAGGGTGGCATTGACCACCTTAAACTTTATTTCCATGCATAAAACAAAAAGCGACATATTTATTCAGGGTGCCATTCCCGCAGCGGTAATCGCTGATACAATTACCAAACACGGGTCCAGAACCGATATTGGCGCCCATAGCCTGTTTCTGGGACAGATCAGGGCCGACGAGGTGGCAGGAAAAACAGTCCGCTCGATCGAATATACCAACAATAAAGAACTGGCACTGCAACAAATGGACAGCATCCGTTCACAAATCTTTGCAAAATATGATCTTAGCTGCATGCATGTCTACCACAGCGAGGGTATCGTTCATGCCGGCGAAATCTGTTTCTTTGTATTCACTTCCTCGACGCGGCGCAAAGCAGCGATGAATGCGTCCCAGGAACTGGTCGAGCGCATCAAAAGCGAACTGCCTATTTGGGGGCGCGAAATATTTGAAGATGAATCACATCAATGGAAAATTAACAATTAAACATGGTTGACATTACATTTAAGAGCCCCACTTTACGAAAAGCAATAGCCCTGGCCACTGTTAAAGTCTCAGAGCAACGGACCATCAACATGATCGAACAACGCCAGGTACCCAAAGGCGACATTTTCGAATTTGCGCGTGCTGCCTCTTTGCTCGCCATTAAAAAGACAGGAGATATGATCCCCGACTGCCATCCGCTTCCTGTTGAATACGCTGCAGTACGGTATGCCATCGAAGGATTGCAAATTCATATTGAAGTCGAGGTCCACACGATTTATAAGACGGGAGTCGAAGTCGAGGCCATGCATGGTGCGTCCATCGCCGCCCTGGTCATCTATGATATGCTAAAACCCATTGACAAACAGGTTGAAATTGGCAGCATACGGCTTGTTGAAAAGCAGGGTGGCAAGAGCAACGATGGGATCCCGGGAATCGATAGTCTCCGTTCTGCCGTCGTTGTCTGTAGCGACTCTGTCGCTCAGGCGAACAAACAAGACGTATCCGGCCGGTTGCTGGTGCAGCTTCTTGAACAACAGGGTTTAACGGATATCAACTATTCGGTTGTGCCTGATGAAGCGGAAGCCATACGTAACTGCCTGGAAGGGCATCAGGCAGCAGGAATCGATCTTTTGCTATTTACTGGCGGTACCGGGCTTTCAGATCGCGATATCACGCCGGACATCGTGGCCCCCTATATCAGCAGGCCCATCCCGGGCATCATGGAGACTGCCAGACAATATGGGCAACAACGGGTAAAAACTGCCATGCTCTCCAGAGGGATCTCGGGGTTTGCAGGCCGTATGCTTGTGCTCACCCTGCCAGGGTCCCCTAATGGCGTCCGAGAAAGCGTAGCAGCGCTGTTTCCTCAGCTGTTCCATGTCTTCCAGGTCCGTGAAAATATCCGGCACGATTAATCTGTCCTGCCAGACGCTGCTTACATCGTGTTCCGTCAGTCTGCACAAGCGGTTAAGGTTCGGTCGAACCGTTACGCCCGTAGTTTTGCAACACAACGACCAATGCGTTCGATAGCTTCTTCGATCTCCGAGATGGTATTGTACCTCCCCAAGCTAAAACGTAGTGAGGATAAGCCGTCTTGGTCCGATAAACCCATGGCTTTGAGGACATGGGAGGGCCTATGCGTGACCGCAGTGCAGGCTGAACCGCTTGATGCGGCAATATTGCCCAGTGCCCTCAATAACTCTTCCGCCTGTATACCCTGAAAGCAGATATTCGTTGTATTAAACAACCTATTGCTCGCGGTAGCGTTAGAGAACGTATCGGGGATATTCAGCAAGCCAGTTTCAAGTATATCCCTCAACGTCCCAATATGCAGCCGGTCTTGCTCCTGCGACTCCAGAGCGAGGCTCAGCGCCTTGCTCATACCGACGATGCCGGGGACATTTAAAGTCCCGCTTCGATACCCCTGCTGCTGTCCGCCACCATGAATCAAGGGACTCAGCAGCTTGTTAGCTGAACCGCGGCAGCACAGCCCACCTACACCTTTGGGACCGTAAAACTTATGGCCCGAGAACACGAAAAGGTCCACCCCCAATTCTCGCACATCGACCTTCACTTTACCTACAGCCTGCGTGGCATCACTGAGCAACAAAGCCCCTTTCTGATGCGCAATCTCACTGATCTGGCGAATGGGATGGATAAGACCAGTTTCATTATTTGCCAGCATGGTACAGACCAATAAGGTATTTTCGCTCACAGTCTCTGCCAGCTGCAGGAGATCAATATGGCCTTCCTGATCGACAGGCAACACCGTCACCTCATAACCGTCGAAGGCCATTGCCCGACAGGTTTCCAGTACAGCCCTATGTTCGGTAGCGACGACCACGATATGGCGGCGCGGAGAAGACCTTAGTCCTTTGACTGCCATATTGATTGCTTCTGTAGCGCCCGAAGTATATATTATATGCTGTGCTTTTGCGCCTAAAGCGATTGCCAGTTCTTCGGTATACTGTTCCACCACATCCTGTATACTAAGGCTAAAAAGATGCGAACCGCTTGGATTAGCAAAATCCGCAGTAAAAAAAGGTAACATAGCTTCCAAAACCCGCTCATCTGTGGGCGTGGTTGAATTATAGTCCAAATAGACGAATGTAGAATGCATATATAAATGTACTCACTCCGCCGGAGAACACCTAATAAACAGGAACTCTTTTGCTGGCACTCTCCCCTAATCCATTGATATCTACGCCTCTGCTAAACTAGCTGTTTTTATCTCGAGAAATCGGTCTTCGTGGCTTGATTATTGCTTTGAATTGCGGCGGCAGTTTACGATTCATCCTGCTCCTAAATATCCTATATGCAAAGATCTCATCCGGATACCCCTCTTTACCTTGAAGCGTTAAAGGAAATTCCTTTGGCGACAGCTATTTATGATAATGCCAATCTCAATATCGGTTTTGCCAACTCCAAGATGCTGGACATCTGGCGCATCGGCGAGGAGATTCTGGACAATCCTTTTACAGAAGTGTTTCCCGGATTTACGCAGGATGGTTTTGCAACGATACTGACCAATGTTTGGGACACGGGCATCACCTATAGAGCTTCTGACGCACCAGTTTATATCTATAATGGCGACTTAAAATTTAAACGTTATTTCAATTTTGAGTACAAACCGCTAATAGATCAAGGGGGTAGAACCTACTCTATTTTGCATACCGCAAGTGATGTTACCGACAAGATACAGTCGCTACAAGCTTCCGGCCAGCAAGAAGATGAAAGACATCCCGATAGCAACCTACAGATGATTACACACACCTTATCGCATGACGCCAAAAATCCGCTGGCCCTGGCCAAAATTGGAGTCAGTGTACTAAAAGAACACTTGGAGATGTCGCCGGGCCGGAGACTCGAATTATATGAAGTCATCAATCAGTCACTGGAAAACATCAATGATATCATTGACAAGACCGTGGAGTTAAGCCTCGCCCCCAGCTATAAGCTCCAAAAGCAACTCGTGCGGCTCGATCATGCGCTCGCTGCATGGTGCCGTGAAGTAAAAATGCTTCATCATTCACCCCACACCCAAATCGTCTTCGGAGACCTTTTCCCTATATTCAGTGATCCGCATGCTATTTATCAGATTTTCACGAATCTGGTGAACAACGCCATCAAATATTCCAGCTGTAATAAAAAAGCTCAACTATGTATCCGTAGCGAGCGAACAAACAACGGCACCGTCTATTTCATAAAAGACAATGGCATCGGGATACCTCAGCACGAACTCGAGAATATCCACCTAGAACGCCAACGCGGTTCCAATTCCGAAAAATATAAAGGCAAAGGCTTGGGACTCTTTATCGTCAAAGAACTGGTGAATAGAATTGGAGCACAGTTCACTATTTTCAGCAAAGAACAACAGGGCACAGAAGTCCGGCTCTTCTTCCCTAACTGACCTATTTATCTTCCAATAAATCTTATAAATGAACAAACAATTTCCGGTGAACGTATGATTTTTTTCTGCGATCCCACTAAGCAAAGATCGATCAGGTTGGGATAAAATGACTATCAGCCAACAAACTCTTAACTAAGCTGTGATTTTTCAATCGTGAAGAATAGTTATCTTTGGTATAGATCATACCTGAAAGAGCGATGCAAATAACCGCACCTGACATACTGTCCGCCTATATCAGGCATTATCTTATACTGAACTGTGATTATAGCTGCGAGAGACAATTACGCCTCTTTTCAGATGCCAGCATGGGAATGGTATTTTGCCTTGATCAGAGCAGCATTTCGATGGACAGAACGCCGCTTTTATCGCCATCCTTTGTATATGGACAGATCAGCCAGTTCAAAGACCTGAATTTAGCACATCGTACTTCCTTTATCGTTGCTGTGTTTCAGCCGGATGGCCTCTTTAAACTGCTAGGAATACCCGCCTACAGCCTTAAAGACCAGATAATCGATGCACAGGACCTCTTTGGGCAAGCAGGCCGAAAGCTTACCGTACAACTGATCAATACCAATAGTGTCAAAGAACAGCTAAATATCCTCAACAGTTTTTCTATACACGGTCTAGCAACAGTCAAGCTTCTGATCAGCACATCATCAGTTCGGCAACAGAATTGATCAGCAAGCATCAGCACCCCCTTACAGTCGAAAAATTGGTCAGACATACCGGTTACAGCGAGAGGCATATTGAGCGGGTCTTTCATGAGCACATTGGCCTCAGTCCCAAGAGATTCGCCGGTATCATTCAGCTACACCGCTTTCTAAAGCTGCTCAGAAACAGTGCAGACCGGCATAATATGACCGGACTCGCCTATGAAGCCGGCTATTTCGATCAGTCTCACCTCATCCGTTCATTTCGGAAAAACATTGGTCTGACGCCTTCTGAATATCTAAAAAGCAACAAACTAGCCATCAATTTTATGGAGTTCGACAGCCCCTCGGCCACGATGTCGGATTTGTACAATTTACCCTGATTCAGGACTCTTAGCTTTGCCATATAGAATTAAAAAAAAATATGGAAAAACTAAAAATTGCGACCGCCCAATTTGCGCACCGGAGTGCAGACAAAGCTTACAATTTAGCCGTTATTGAACGTTTAGCAGCGCAGGCCGCCGCTGAAGGTGCGGATGTCATTGCCTTCCATGAGTGCTCAGTAACGGGGTATATGTAGTTTTTTCAAATCCCATTGGCATGGACGACGATCAGCTCAAGAACGGCTGTTCGATGATTTTAGATCCTTTTGGTGATATTCTTGCCGAATGCAGGACCTTCGAAGACAGCTTTGTCACCGCGGTACTGTTCCCCGAAAAGGTAGAGCAAGCCGGAGGATATCGCTATATAAAGGCAAGGCGCCCGGAACTCTACCGGCATATTATCGGCCAGTCCCACACGCCCGACCAGCAGGTGGACTGGTTACACACTGGCGAAGACTAATCTCCAAAGAAAACCTCCAGCTCTGCTCCGGACTACTACAACGGCAGTACTGGAGGCTTTCTTCGGCTCCTCAGCGGGCATCGGCCGTTGTAACTTAGCGCACCTTGAGCTATAGTTGTTAAATAAATTACGAACAATATTTTGGCCAAACGCTACATTATACTCCCTATTTATAGTTAATTTAGCCATTTCATATTTAGTAACAGCTCAGCCAATAGCCATATGCACTATTTGCGAACATATTGGAAAATGCTCACCCTTATCGGTACGCATTCGGGAATGTCTTATATCGAACTCAAAAGAGTACAAATGGTCAATCTGATCGCCATACTCTGCATATTGCCTACAATTTGCTTTTTTGTGCTGAATATCGTTGAACATCGCACACTCCTGGCTGCGATCAATATCTCCAATTCAATCTGTTCAATAGCGGTACTTGTTCTGCAATATGACCGAAAACACGATTTCGCCAAGGCGATGCTTTTGATCAGCAATTTTATCTTCTTTCTCCTCGGGGCGCTTTTGTTTAAAAACGGCGGCGAGTATTTCCTGCTGTGTACTTTCGTGGCCTCGATGCTGCTCTACGACGACCGTCGCATCCATATCGCTTTCCTCCTGGCTACGGCAAGCTCTATTGCCACAGTCTATCTTTTGCCAGATATTCTCCCACTAAACCAGCAGGTATCCAAGCTACGCCTGATCTTCAATATCAGCAATGCACTGGCATTTATAGTCATCGCTGTCAACTTCTTTCTGCAGATCATTTACAGCAACATGAAAAAAATCGAAGAACAGCGACGCAAGCTGGAATCTATCAACCGGGACAAAGAAAAGATATTTTCGATAGTAGCTCATGATATCAAAACGCCGTTTGCGAGCCTGGAAGCCATGGTCCTGATGCTACGCGATCAAATACTCAACAATAAGACCTCGATAAAATATATTCAGCAGCTTCACCAGCAGGTCGTCCATCAGAGTCAGGCACTGGACGACTTCCTCCAGTGGGGCAGCAGCAGCATGAAGGGAATTACGGCAGCAGCAGTTCCGGTCCTGCTTTTGCCATTAGTGCAAGATATCGTACGGCTGTTCGCTGACCAGACACGGGCCAAGCAGTTGCACGTCAATATCGACATTATGCCCGGAACACGCGTGCTCGCAAATAGAGACCATACCATCATTATTCTTCGTAACCTGATCAGTAATGCAGTCAAATTCAGTTATGCCGCAGGGAAAATAAGCATTTATTGTACGCAGGATGAGGTTTATACCCATATCCACATTCAAGACGAAGGAGTTGGGATCGCTCCATCCAAATCAGCACTCCTTTTTCATGTTGCGCAGCGGAAATCCGCAGGAACCAAAGATGAGCCCGGAACTGGCCTTGGACTGGTTCTCTGCAAAGATCTGATCGAACGCAATAATGGCGTAGTAGACATCAAAAGCTCACCCAATGAAGGTTCGATCTTCACAGTGGGATTGCCAGCCTATCCGACACTCCAAGCTGGAGCGCGAATGGAGAAATAGGCAGTTCACCCTCATTTCCCGTTGTGTGGTTGCCGATAAACTCGAAACCAAAAGATTTATAATAGTTGATGATCCTGTCATTGTCGGCCCAGGTATCCATTCTTATAAACTTAAACCCGCTTTCCTGTGCATGCTCCCGGGCCCAGTGCAGCACTTTTTCAAACTGCATTTGCCCTTTGAATTTTGGATTGACGACAATCCGATGCAAATAAAGCGCATCTCCCTGCTCCCGTTCCTTCCAGATATGCGGGTCTGCATACTGTACAGAAAAAAGGCACAACATGTCGCCATGCTGGACGATTTTATATTGCTTCTTACTCCGGATATCATTTCTGAGCCCATCCTCATCGATATAGTTCCATACCTTATATCCATTCTTGCCATCTAATTGCATGGCCAGGTCGAAAAGACCAATGATCTCCTCCCACTCGGTCTCGCTGGTATGCTGGACATTAAATTCCCTCGTATCCATATATTACAATATTACAAAAGGTTACTTGTTAAGCAGGTATTGTATGGTTTCCATGCACTGGACCAGCAGTACCTTATCATCAGCATGAAGATGAGCCGTCATATTCGCGATCTGGTTTTCGACTTTACGATGCGCTTCATTTAACAGACGCTGTGCCCCCGCTGTCAAACACAGAAAATAGGTACGGGCATCATTTTCGGACTGTTCTTTCCGCAATAGATCCTTTTTAATCAAGCTTTTAATTGTCCGGCTCAGATATCCTTTATCAAGATGGAGTTTATCGCTTAAAAATTGTGCAGTGGCATTATCTCGCTCTCCAATCTCATACAAAAGCCTTACTTCTGTAAAAGAAAGATCGCTTTCAAAATAGTTTTGATTGATCAAACCAATGTGCGCGACATAAAATCTATTGAAACGCCGTACTTTCGCTGCATATGATTCCATACATTTTTATTCAAATGTAGCTATAATAGTTGCCAAAAGCAACTACTTTTTTCATAAACTGAATGACGCGGTGATCTTAAATTTTATTCAATAATATTTGAATCATTTTTAGTAAATTGTGGGTTGTATTATTTATGATCTGCCCTTATCTATGAAAAATCCAATCGGCATCAAAGATATTGCTGAAATGCTTGGGATCTCGGTTTCCACCGTTTCTCGCGCGTTCCGGGACACACATGATGTCAATCCCGCAACACGTCAGCGCGTGTTGTCACTAGCAAAAGAACTGAATTTCAAGCCCAATAAAAATGCGTCGGCATTGGCTTCCGGATCCACCAAAAACATAGGTATAGTCATTCCGTTTATTACCAATTATTATTTCTCAATGGTCATTTCCGGCATTCAGGAAGAAGCTTATGAACAGGATTACAATATTATTCTGTATGTTACCAATGACAGTATGGCCCGCGAGAAGAGTTTGCTGGAGAATCTTTCTACCAGCAATCTGGACGGCCTGTTGATATCCATATCTTCCGATTCTTCGAGCAACGAACACTTCGACAAGCTGATGGCCAGAGGATTACCCATCGTCTTTTTCGACCGTGTACCCAACGATATAGAAGCTTCTAAAGTCGTGCAGGATGACTTTGAAGGTGCATTTAGGGCCACAGAGTTCCTCATTGAGCGGGGAGCAACCCGTATTGCCCATATCGCAGGACCAAAAGATCTAAAATTCACACAGTTGAGGCTCAGCGGATATATGGAGGCCCTGACGCAATATAAAATCGCCATTGACCAAAGCCTGATTGTGCATTCCGGTTTTTCGCAGGTGCAGGGCAGCGAGGATACGGCTAAGTTGCTGGCACTACCACAGCGGCCTGACGCCATATTTGCCGCCAACGACCGCAAAGCTGTTGGCGCGATACTCAGTATCAAAGAACATGGCTTACAAGTAGGCCGGGATATTGGTGTCATCGGTTTTACCAATGATCCCATCGCCACAGTCGTCGAGCCTACCCTGACAACGATGGAAGAACCAGCCTTTGAAATTGGAAAACGCGCCTGTGCCTTACTGATCCGGCATATCAAAAATAAAAATTTCGAGATTCAGGACCTGGTTGTTCCCAGCAGGCTGATCATCCGCGATTCGGTGGCCCACAAACGTGTTTAATCATCGTTGATAGCGTATTTCGCCCGACACAAACGCAGATTGTATCTGAATATTCTCGTCGAACAAAACCAAGTCAGCTGTTTTACCGACAGCAATAGAGCCAATTTCATGGTCCCGGCCAAGCACCCTCGCGGGATTGACGGTCATCATCTCGACAGCTTCCACCAAACTCGCTCCGCCCTGATTTATCATGGTTCTGATCAAGCGGTCAGCGGTAGCCACACTACCCGCAAACGAAGAACGATCAGGCAACTTAGCCACGCCATCTTCAACAATCACTTCAATACCATTCTTCAAGCTTCCAAGGATACTATCGCCGGCCGGCATTCCTGCCGCCCGCATGGCATCCGTTATCAAAATTGTCTTCGATGTGCCTTTCACCTTATGAATCAGTTTTAGAAATGGCTCCGGCAGATGGACACCATCAGCAATAATTTCAACGTCAATGGCATCCAAAAGCAGACAACTTTCTATAGTCCCCGCATAACGGTAAGCATTGCGCCGGGTCATTCCAGACATACCCGAATAGAGATGTGTTGCGAGGCGGTATCCACTATCGACAGCGGGTAGAATTTCCTCGTAAATGGCATCGGTATGGGCCAGTGCCAGTAGTATTCCATACATGCGCACTTTCTGTCCAAATTCAAGTGCTCCAGGCAGTTCGGGAGCGGCGCTCCAGCGTGCAATCAATTGATGGTACTGTGCCAGGATAGGCTCATATTCTTGCGGGTCAGGAGCGCGGATATAACGCGGATCCTGTGCACCTCTTTGGTTCATGGCAAAATACGGTCCTTCAAGGTGAAGTCCCAAAAAACGTGCTCCCCTATCGTTGATGCGCATAGCCTCTTCATAAGTCGAAAACAGCGCAATTAAGTCAGACGTACTGCTTGTCAACGTTGTTGGCAACATGGCTGTAGTACCATACTGTATATGTGTCTCTGCAACCCGCAGGAAGGCCTCGACGGTGCTGTCCATAAAATCAGCGCCGCCGCCGCCGTGCACATGAATATCTATAAAGCCAGGCGCCAGATAGAGGCCCTCTGCATCCAGTTGCTCGCCGGACACCCGGCTCATAGAAGGACGATCCGAAATATTGACGATCCTGCCATCGGCAATCGATACCGCTCCCAGCTCAAGGATATGGTCAGGCATTATGATCTTTGCATTTGTAATTGTTAACATAGTTTAGTTGTTGTTACTTGTCCATTTCCGAAGCTTGCAACCTTTAAATGCATAAAATACCAAGTATAAAAAACAAGGGGTTAATATCCAATAGGCTGACTTGACATCTGCAGTATCTGCCCACCATCCGTATAGCAGCGGCAGCACCGCATTTCCGCACAAGCCCATGATCAGTAATGCTGCACCTTGCTTAGCATAGCCACCGAGACCCTCCAGCGCCAACGGCCATATTCCTGCCCATATCAACGCATTGGGTAGGCCGATCAGTGCGAGAAACCAGATCGAGATGTCGAGGTTACGCCCCAAGAGTGTGATGTTGCCTGTGGTGGTACAGACCAATATAGCCAGCGCTAAACCAACGACTGTGCAGATCTTTAGCATCAGCCGCTGACTGCAGACCTTCGGAATCAGTACAATACCGCAGATATAACCTACAATCGTTGCCGTCAAGGTATAGGATGGCAAGGTTTTGGCGTCCAGCAGAGATAGCCCCATCGATCCAGCATAATTGATGATCGTGTCAATTGCGATGACCTGTGTACCGACATGTAAAAAGATTGCCACAGCACCAAGCACAAGATGCGGAAACTGAAACAATCCCTTTTTGGACTGCGCTTGCTGTAAATGCGATTCGTGAGGTTGCTCCAATTCTGGCAATATCGAAACCTTGATCAGTAGCCCAATCAGAAACAGCGTCGTCCCGACAATGGTATACGGCAGCACAACCCGCTGTATGAGTTCATCCAATGCATTGGCCCGCGTTACCGCATCCATTCCGGGCAATTGACTGAACAGTGTATTGTCCTCAGGTCTGAATACCACGTAAGAGAAGACCAATGGAGCCAATATTCCAGCTCCTTTGTTACATATCCCCATGATACTGATCCGTTGCGCCGCCCGTTCTTTCTCACCGATCATGGTGATATAGAGGTTAGCGACAGTTTGCAATACAGTAAGACCGGTACCCAAGGTAAACAGACCCAGCAAAAAGATACCATAAGTACGACCGAAGGCAGCAGGGACAAATAGAAACGCGCCAAGGGCCATGATCCAGAAGCCGGCCATAATACCATTTTTATAGCCCAGCTTCTTTAGCAGAAAGGACGACGGCATGGACATCACCAGATACGAGATATAAAAGGCAAAGGCGACCAGGTAAGACTCAAAATTACTCAGCTCGCAAGCGATTTTAAAGTAAGGGATCAATATTGCATTTACCCAGGAGACAAATCCAAAAATGAAGAACATCAGCCCAATAATACCAATGGATACGAGCGTCGTCTTTTTATCTAATACAGGTGATGTCATGAGCTATGGTTAAAGTAAAGAAGCTGATTCCTCATCAAGGTAACATGTGCAGTCCTCATGTTGTTGCAGTATACTTGCCGGATGGAGGTTGGATACCGGTTCGGCCAAACAATTGTGCACAGCCTCGGCCTTACGCCGGTCAGGCACCGCACAGATAATTTTTTGTGACCGCATAATCTGCCGGATCGACATACTTATGGCTTGAGCCGGGACCTCTTCAAGCGATGTGAACCAGCCCTCACCAAGCTGCTGCTGACGACATTGCGTATCAAGGTTAACAACAAGATAGGCATCACTGACATCAAAATCCGCCGGCGGATCGTTGAAAGCCAGATGCCCGTTTTCGCCAATGCCCACAAAAGCCACGTCAATAGGATGCGCCTTAATCTTTTTGTCCAGACGCGCACATTCTTCCTCTGGATCAGCTTCACCATCGATGAGTACCACTTCCTTTAGTGGGCCGACGAGATCCACAAAGCGTTCGGTCAGGTATTTTCTGAAACTCGCTTTGTGCGTCACCGGAATGCCGATGTACTCGTCAAGATGAAACATCCTGACCTTGCTCCAGTCCACATCTGTTGCTCCGACCAGAACTGCCAGCGTTTCAAACTGGCTCTGTCCAGTGGCTAGAATAATATTTGCTTCGCCGTTGTTGTCAATTGCTTTTTTGATAGCCTCTATGCCGGCATTTCCAGCATACAGGCCTAACTCTTTACGTGTTTTTAATGTTTGTACCTTCACTTGCATTTTATTTAGTAGATTTTAATACTTGTGTTGTGCCACCGGAACTCAGATTAATGTCGTGCACCGAATTCGTTTTCCAGTTGCCATTGGTAAAGTCGGGAATTTCGATTGGCTGCGAACCATTGGCAACAGACCATTCACTCAAAGGGCCGATCACACTCCAGCTCGCCGCATCATAGACGTCCATATCCATCGGAAGCCCATTTCGAAGACAGTCGATCAATCTCCAGTCCATCATAAAGTCCATACCGCCATGCCCACCGATCGCTTTGGCAAGCTCACCGATCTTGTTGACGATACCCGGAGCATATTTCCGCTCCAGCGCTGCCATCTCCTCTGCTCCGAGAAAATCGTTATGTCCAATGGCAATTTTTCCCGGTAATGGATACTTTTGCGCAAATGCTTTGGTACCACTGACCAAATGAATACGTGAATATGGGCGTGGTGAACTGACGTCATGCTGCAGCATCATCGTACTGCCACTGGATGTCATAATATTAGAAATGTTGATATTTCCGCGAAAAGGTTTGCCGACATAAGCTTCCAGCTGCCTGTCGATCTTTGCCATTTCCTTTGCTTTAGTATGAAGCATAAAATCTTTGGAAGACATGGAACTCATATAATCCATTTTATTGCCCCTGTTGATGCGCAGGATCTGGCAAATGGGCCCCAGCCCATGTGTGGGATAGAGGTTTCCGTTACGGGCCGCATTTTCCTTTAGCCGCCAGAAGTCATAGCGTTTATTTTCTTCGAACAGGCTGTCCATGATATCGTGAATATAGGCCCCTTCACAATGGACAATATCCCCAAAAAATCCCTGTCTGGCGAGATTGAGCGTCAACAGTTCAAAATAGTCGTAACAGCAATTTTCCAGCATCACACAATGCTTTTTCGTTTTTTCTGAGGTTCTGACCAGATTCCAGCAATCCTCCACGGTAGTCGCTGCGGGGATTTCGAGCGCCACATGCTTTCCGTGCTCCATGGCATAGATCGCCATCGGGGCATGCAACTTCCAATGCGTGGCAATGTAGATCAGATCAAATTGATCGGATTCACACATTTTCTTCCAGTCATCCGCTCCATCCGCATAAATTCTGGCTGAATGTCCCGGCGTCTTGATTCGACCTCTGGCTTCATTGGCTTTTTGTGGTCTCACATCGCATATGCCATTGATGCTTACACCAGCAATCTGGCTAATACGTTCTACAGCAGCCGATCCGCGGTTCCCAACCCCGATAAAGCCTACCCGCACCATATCTATCCGAGGTGCGGCATAACCTGACATATTAAATATCGGCGCATATTTTTTGCTCGACTGTAAACGAATTTCCTCCAGTGCTGTTGTCGCTGTCTCTTGGGCGTGCAGCCTGTGTCCGCTGACTAGCCCAAGACTTGCCAAGCCTGATAATTTTAAAAATGATCTTCTGTTCGTTCCCATAGTTACTCGTTGATTTGTAATGTACCCCCCATGTGGAGTTTCCTCTTATAAGCATTTACTTTTTCTACTAATTCCTTGTTGTCCCTATCTGAACAAGCCTTGCCAGCCCAAGGCAGGAGGTCATCGATATAAACATCGTCCGACGATAGTGCCAGCAATAGTGGTATATCGCCCCAGCGCAAGATTCCGGGAATGTGGACCGCCATGTTGTAATTGTCAAGGCCGCCAGAAGGTCCGGGGAGATAGCTGATCAACAGGTGTCGCAGCTGCAGTTTATTCTGTCTGGGCGCCAAGCTGCTGCTGACCAATGCGGCGACTGCAGTTTCGCTGTCAGCCTGCACGATCAGCTGATGTGCTGGATAATGCTGTTGCATATAATCACTAACCAGCCTAATTTCATCGGCCCACAACCCCATCATCGTCTGGCCTAACCACAGCAGCGAACGCGAGAGCGTGTGGAAACGGGGCAGCGCACCATCTATGCGGTCTCCGGTTGCCGAAGCTCTTTCGCCAAGACCATAAAGGTCTACAACAGCAACCCCGTCGCCTGTGCACAGCAGCCGGTCCATATCCGCGGCCGAGAGGACCTCCTTCCCTTGTGATGGAAATACAACATAAATATTTTTCCCCTCACCTGAGGGCTTTTTGAGCAATACAGGAATCAGTTGCCCCTGTGTGGTCTCCAGCAGCAGACGCTGCCAGCCCTTGCTTGGTTCAAGCGATTTCACGGCTCTGAATGTATCCGGCTCCGTCGAAGAGAGCAACTGACGAAGCGCTGTTCTGCAAGAAGCCGCGTCCAGCCTCGCTTCCGAAAAAAGATGTTTTTCGGAAGCTCCGAATTCGCGTTGAATAAATTGTGGTATCGTAATGATCTTATTCCTTTCCACACCATGCTGCAGCACGGATAAACTACTGGTATCCAACAACTGTACTAAACTAATATCAACAGTAGATGACGTTCTATAATTAAAGCTTTTATTAAACCACTGTACCATAGTTTCATTCATCGCATCGGTATAACTATGCGGTTCGTCAAATAATGCGTAGTCCAACTTGTCCCCCAGGCCTTGTTCTTCATAGCTCAGTTTGGCTAGACGGTAGGATTTCAGCATCTGATGCACGTTGAAAGCCGCATTTCCATCTCTCAGCGCAGTGATTATTTTGACGGCTTTGGGCGCCATGGTCTGTAACAGCTGGCCTTCTTCAAAATGCAGCAGCCCCTTGGGATGTAGTTCGCAGACGCAGTTGCTGTTCATGATATAGGAACGGAAGGTGCCTACACTCACCACAGGGACTGCTGCTCTGACCCGCGGTTCGACGGCCGCAAGCCACATCGTCTGGTTACCCCCGCCACTGGCGCCAGTAGCCCCGATCTGATCCTTATCGACGTAGTCCAGCGAGCACAACAGATCGATGGCACGCTGATTTTCCAGCAGCTGCACGCCCATTAATGGGGTTCCCAGATCCAGGAGGAGCGAACCCAGATTAGCGCCATGATACTCGTGCTGATGCATGCGTCCGCGTTCACCCGACCCCATGGCATCCATGCTCAGGCAGACATAGCCATTACTGGCCAATATCTGTGCTGTACGCTGTACGATTTCACTCCGTCTTCCCGGCGGCCAGTGCCCATGACTATTCAGTATGGCTGGAAAAGGTCCTTTGCCTTTGGGGACGTAGAGATTTGCCGGGACATATACGCCCGGCAAGCTCTGAAAGATCAAGTTATGGATCGTATAAGTACCTCTGTCCAAGCTCTTGACAATCTGCATATCCAGGTCTGTCTCACCGGCATGGGTCAGATTCAGGTTGGACCGGATCGCATCCATCACTGCAGCCGCATCCACGTCCCCGTGCAAAGAGAGCCGATTGAGAAGTTCGTCTGCACGGCTTTCAAGAGAAACTTTTACCGGATCTATTTCCTCCGGTATCTGCAGCACCTGCGGTAAGGCTGTCTGCGCTTTGATCTGCTGTCCCATAACGATCATCAATAGAAAAAAATATATCTTACAATTATTCATCGTCGTCCAACCATTAATCCACATCCCACCAGAGCCGGGTTGCTGCATTGTCGGGGCCGCCGAGCAATGCGCGTCCTTTGGTCAGTTCAGTAAGATTGTCCGTAACTTCTGTCAGCGGATACGGCAGCCTTTTAATAAATGTACCGTTGGGCAGATCCGGATTATCTGACTGTACGACAGTATACATTTTAGGATAGCCCGTACGACGATATTCAGCCCATGCTTCCATGCCGTCAGGATAGACCGCCAGCCATTTCTGTACACCTATCTGTTCGCGCTGCACATCGGTACTATTCCCCCATTTGACCGAGATGCCCGACACTGCTGGCGAATCATGAAAATCACCCGGAGCCACAGTTTTTTTTTCTGACGAAAGATACCTCGACACGGCTGCTTGATCGCTTACTTTCCATTGCTCCATGCTCAAGGTGATACCCTGCTGGTAAAGATCCTGCGCGCCAGCCCCCATATTCCAACCGTTTAAGGCTCCTTCAGCACGCAGAAAAAAAGATTCTGCCGCGCACATGACATGCAGACTTTGTGTAAAGTTACCCTCCAGCACCTCACCGTTGTACTTCACCCAATAGGTCCCCACATTAGAATTTGCCCGCGATTGGTTTCTGACATTCCCCAGATCTGTGGAAGTGGCCCCATTGCGCACACTGTTAAAGGCCTTTCCGTCCAGGCTAGGCTGGAAGTAAATGGACAGTCGAGGATCTTCATATCCCTTCAGGTAAGAAGCAATAGTCGAACTCATGGAAAATTCGTTCCACACCGCCACTTGTGCCAGGCCGTTGGTATCATTGCCCGACAGCGACTTGAGCACAGCAGCGTTCTGCTCATTGCTGATCATCACTCCCGATGCGACAGCTGCCTCAGCTTCGGCTTTCGCCTTGTCGGGGTCTATTTTGGATATGCGCAACGCGAGCCGCAGTCGTAACGAATTGGCAAAGCGAATCCAGTTTTCTACACTCCCGTTATACATCAGATCATATCCCTGAAATATTACTGTGCCTGCAGGAAGCGCCTTCAGCCGATCAACGGCGGCAGTGAGCCGCGAAAAAAAATCAGCGTAAATCTTATCCATAGGGTCATAAGGGATAACATCCAGCGCTTCTGCAGCACCAAAATACGGTATCGGCCCAAAATGGTCGGTCAGCCGGTGAAACGCATATACCCACATAATATTGGCGAGAGCCGCTTCACCCGAATCCGCTGCGGTGTTGTCCATAATACTTTTCAGCTGGGGCGCCGTATCGACATACACAACGGTCCAGAAGCGGCGTTGCCAGTCGGGCGTCAGCAGGTAGCGGTCGGTACTGAATGAGTTGGTGGTCAATGCAAAATACTGCGCATATAAGTCTGCTCCGAGGTTCTGTACCGTTTGGTAAAAGGAACGGTTCATCGCCGCAGAGGACTGCGCTTTTGCAAACATAAAAGGCAGTTCGCGCTGCGTAATTACTGTGATATTGTTTGGGTCAGTATTAATCTCCTCAAAGTTTTTCGTGCAGGATGTCAGACCTATTGCCAATAGTGCACTATATAATATGTTTCTTTTCATGGTTACAACAATTAAAAGGTTAACTTTACATTTACACCCAGTGTGCGCACCGAAGGTGGCAGACCGACTTCCACTCCCTGGTAATTGCCGGCTCCAAGTGCGGCTTCCGGATCTATAGGATTCTTTATCTTGCCGATACCCGGTATATCCAGCTTCGATTTACCGCGGAAGAAAAAAAACAGATTCCGCCCGGTCAGGGACAGCTGCGCATTCTTCAGCACTTTCGTGTTTTTCAAATCAAACTTGTAGGCGATTGAAAGTTCGCGCATGCGCACATTGGTCATGTCATAGGTAAAAAACTCACCCCATGCATCCCGTCCATTTTGTGATACTGTCGTCCAAAGCTGCTGTGCTGTGATAACCTTCGTATTGGCGCCGCCGTCCGAGCCAATTGCATCCAGCACCAGCCCTCCTTCACGGTACAACGCCGTATAATCAGCCACCCCAAATGCCGCGAGGTAGGCCGAGGTTCCCGAGACAATTTCGCCGCCGATCCGTGCATCGATCAGCGTATTCAGCGTGAAATTCTTATAAGACAAGGAATTTGACCAGCCCAGTAATGCCTTTGGATTAAAGTTACCTAATTTTTGATTTGCCTCTACCACTGGCAGACCATTGGCGTTCACCACAAATTTGCCGCTCTGCGGGTCCCGCTTCCAGACATAGCCGTAAAGATCACCATACTTCTCCCCCTCGTTTACAACTACAGTAGCATATCGGTTATTGTCGGTAATATTGGCCCGTTTTGTCTTTTCGTGGAGTTCGACAATCTTGTTGGTGTTGCTGGAAAAATTAAGTGTTGTTTCCCAAGTAAAATGTTGATGCTTTATCGGCGTACCCGTCAGCTGAACTTCGATTCCTTTGTTTTCTATATTGCCCGCATTGATGTACTGCCTGCTATAGCCGCTGGCCATCGGTAAGCCGAGAAAGAGCAGCTGATTTACGGTATTACTTTTGTACAATGTTAGGTCAAAGCCCAGTCTATTTTCAAAAAATTTCATATCCAGCCCAGCCTCCAGGGACTTTGTGAGCTCAGGTTTCAAGTCAGGAATAGCCTTAGTGGGTGAACGCGAGATAAACCCGTTACCCGCTCCCAGCCCAAAGGCGTAAAGCTGTCGCAGCAGATAAGGATCGGCATCGTTTCCCACTCGCGTGTAGGAGGTTCTGATCTTACCATAATTGACCCATGCAGGCATATGTAACCATTCGTTGAAGATGGCCGAAACGCCCACCGAAGGATAAAAGTAACTATGCGGGGCCTTTAAGGTCGATGTCCAGTCATTACGTGCGGTCATGTCTAAAAACACGTTATTGTAAAAAGCGACCTGTGCGCTCGCATAAACGGAGTTGAGCCGACGCTCATAACCTGCTATTGCTAGGAATTCAGGTGTAGTCGCCATTTTTAGACTAAACTCATTGGGGATGGACAAGCCATTGGCCATATTCTGAAAGCTGCTGTATTTTCTACGCAGGGAGCTCGCCCCTATATTGTAGGTAACGGCGATATCCGATGTCAACGGATTTTTACCATTGAGCAACAAATCAAAATTGCTCTCCTGATAACGAGCGTTCGTTTCAAAGTACTTGCCTCCTTTGCGGACGTCGCCGATAGACACCGTACTGGCAAAAAAAGAGCCATCTGTATTGTCGATATACTTGTCGAAGCTATACCTACCCATGATGCTCAGCCAATCAGTCAGCTGATAAGTTGCCGATCCCAGTGCCGTGATTCGGTCACGGACTTCGTTGACCGATGTACGATTGGTACTCCAATATGGGTTGTCGTAGATAGCCGCCCCAGACCAGTATTTACGTAACGGCTCTCCTGTGATGGGATCGGTGGTTTCATAGTCCATCAGTTCAGCCTTGTCCATATCCCGCGGCATTATATAAGCCTCGACAGGAATCCCCATGTCACCTAGCCGCGGACGGTTGTCAATCTGTTGATTGACATAATTCAGTTTAACATCAGTCTTCAGTTTTGGAATAAATTCGGTATTGACGCGCAAGTTCAGGCTATTCCGTTTGAGTTCATTTCCCGGGATAATGCCCCCAATTTTGTTGTTGGCATAGGACACATAGCCCTGTACCTTCTCAGTTCCCCCATAGGTGCTTATGCTATTGTTGAATGTCGCTGAATTTTCAAAGAAATCCTTTACGTTGTTTTTGTAAGTCTGCGCCTTCGGCCCCCAGCTCTCCCCGATATTGGTGCCAGCCACTCCACCGTTGCCACGGCCGTAAGTATTCTGAAAACGGGTCAGAAGATTCACCTGGTCAAAAAAGGCGCTACCATTATAATTGATGGTGTACCGTCCCGATTTTCCCTGTTTAGTAGTGATTAGAATTGCACCGTTCGCAGCTCTGCTACCATAAAGCGCTGCTGCAGAGGGACCTTTCAGTATATTAATGGACTCTACATCATCGGGGTTAATATTGGCTGCACCGTCACTGGTGCCGTAGTTATACGTTGTACCGGTCGCCTGCTGTGCACTGGAATTGTCGTAGGGAACTCCATCGACAACAATAAGCGCATTATTGTTTCCCGAAATGGATTTGTTGCCACGAAGCACTACTCGAGCCGAAGCGCCTGGGCCGGAAGCGGCGGTGGTGACCACAGCGCCAGCAACTTTGCCTGTCAGACTGCTCATGATATTGCCGCTGTTGTCCCTTGCATCGTTGACAGCAGCGCCACTAAGCTGCTGCGTAGCGTACGTCAGCCCGCGGGTTTCCCGTTTTATTCCCAAGGCGGTGACGACCACTTCATCAATGGTCAAGTTCTCCTGCGTAAGGCTGACGGTCAGCTGCTGCTGTGCCGACACGAGTAGCTCAGCAGTTTTATACCCCACAAGAGAAAACCGGAGTTTGTCGCCTTCAGCAGCATTGATGCTAAAATTGCCCTCCTGATCAGTGCGTCCGGCAAGCTGCGTACTGAGATTAAGCACCGTTACCTGTGCCAATGGGTTCTGGTCTGTAACACTAATCACTTTCCCGGTTCGTACTTTCGACTGTCCGCACACCACCTCTCCCCAGACAATGAGACAACACGTGAGCAGCCCCAGGAAAAACAATCGTTTACTGTCGATGGAAGCTATCATAATTTATCGATTTAAATTGTTGGAATTTAGTTTATTTCCATTGCGTTATACCCAAAGAAAGACCATAGAGGGTATAAATCCAACAAATTTGCCGAATAAAATAGCGGTAGCGTTACCGGAAACCGGATGCTGACGAGTAGTTGTGCGAAGTGCTGCAGTGCATCATTCGAGCATCCATGACCACATGAATAAGAGCAAAAGCAGCAGTTATCAATTGGTCAGGCTGCGTCTCAGCGCCTCATTACCATTCAGATCACAGCGGTTTTAGAAATTTCGTTAATACAGTTAGAAAATCCTGCGGACAGCTAAAATGAATATTATGGTCAGCACAATCAAACAACTGATGTTCGATTAGCTTGGGATGCATATCCTTTAACTGTCGGTTACCTTCGCGGCCGTCGAAAGAATCGTCCTTGCCGACAGCATCCAGAATCAGCATTGGCACCTTTAGTGTGCGGTACGTTTTCATGGGATCTACCCGCAACATGGAAGCGGCATAGCGGCTCACTTCCGATGGCCGGTCCAGTAACTGGATATAATGAATACTGTCCTGCATATGCATATATTCGTTCAGACCATGATATAAATACCATTGACCAGCTCTGTGCTTCACGAATCCAAAGATCTGCCATTGCTCCGGCGAACCATCGATTTGATTAATATTGCTGAAGATGTCAAATTCCGTCGGGCAGGATCCGAAGAGCAATTTCTTCACTTCCAATGGTGGCTCCACTGACCCGAAAAATAGCTGTTTCGCCTCAGGGGTCATCTGGTCAAACAAAGATTTGAAAGCGACGGTCCCACCATCCTCGAGGACCAGCCCCGTCACCTTTTCAGGATGTCTGTCATAAAAGGCGGTTGCGATATATGCGCCTCTTGAAAATCCGCCGACTACTGCTGTTTTTATCTTTAGATTGTCCATGAGCGAAGCTAGATCATCCGCAAAATCCCAAAAATCCAGGTCTTCCTTTGGGATATCTGTCAAGCCATGACCATAATGATCTACGGACAACACGCTATAGCCAGCCTTGACCAGTGCATCGGCAAAGGGATAAAAATCGTATGCTGACAAAAAACTGCCCGGTAGCCAGATAAACACTTTGTCTCTGTGGCTGCCCCACTTTAAATAGGAGATGCGATGATTCGCGGTCTGAATAGACCCACGATGTTCCTTTTCGAATGTCAAGAAGGTATGCTTGGCCGACTCATATTTTTTACGCAGTTGATGATCCAGATCTTGGGCGTAAACGGAAGAAATCAAAAAAATCATTGTAAAGTAGGAAGAAATAAGGCGGCGCATATACTTAAGATAATGGTGGACATTTATATCCCTAAAGTTAAACATTTTTAAATGAAATGAGCAGTCCTTGTCCAACTGTTGGGATGGAAAACTGTATCACATTGACCAAAACGATCTAAGAGGTAAATTTGTTCCCTCTTAAAAAGACCATCTATGAACAATAAACTCAAATTAGCAATAGCGATCGTTGCTGGAGCAGCGCTGATCCTACTTAAACGACGACATGAGAAGCATAGCCCTGAAATTACTGATGAAAATGCTGGCAGCCCACAAAAACGGAGTCAGCCAAATCGTCCGCCGGGCTATAGGCCTTTAAAAGATCTTTCGCTGGAGGAGCCCGATATTGTCGCTCTACAAAATACAAGTCCAGCAGCTGCTCCGGATAGACACCGCCCTTTAGCAGACGTAAGCAAAGAAGTGGCCTATCATCCCAAAGGCAATCGGCATCACTAAATTACCGTTGCTGGCCAACCGATGCAGCAGCCTTTTTGTCAGTTCCTGCCTCCGCCGTTGTCTTGTCCGTCTGTGTATTGTCAAAAGAAGAGGATATGATCATGCCAGTGCGGTGTTGCCCGCATGGCCACACAGAAAGGTACAGTGTTTGTGCTCTGATAAGTAGCAAATATACTGTCAGGATTTCGGGCCGAATCATTTTCCGGAAACTGAAGCGCAGTGTGCAGATATCGAAAACGAAAACAACATGAAACAGGCATTCGTACTTCTTGCCGTGGCCATTGGTTTATTTTTGGTCAGCAAGATCGGCTTTTCACAAAAAGGGACGAGTTCAAAAACGACAAAACAACGTACTATGGATAATTCACACAACAAAGATCAGGTTATTTATTTTGCCGGAGGTTGCTTCTGGGGCACTGAGCACTTTTTTAAACAAGTCAGAGGTGTTACCGCCACTGAGGTGGGTTATGCCAACGGCAATCTGCAAGATCCTACCTACCAGCAGGTCTCAACAGGTAAAACTGGATTTGCTGAAACTGTCAAAGTGAGCTACGACCCAACAGTCATCGATTTGAAACTATTGGTGGATCTCTTTCTAAAGACCATCGACCCGACTTCCTTAAACAAGCAAGGTAATGATATCGGCACGCAGTACCGCACGGGCATTTTTTACACTAATGCGGATGATGTGCCTATAATAAAAGAGCGTTTAGCGGCATTAGCCAATCAGTATAGTGCCAAAATTGTGGTTGAAGTGGAGCCTTTGCAAAACTATTACGACGCCGAAGCCTATCACCAAAAATATCTGGATAAAAACCCTGGAGGCTATTGCCATATTGGGCCAGACCTGTTCGAATTAGCCCGCAAGGCCAATCCCGCACCCACCACCGAATATAAAAAAGCAGATCAGGAAACATTAAAAAAGAAGCTAACCCCGCTTCAATATAATGTCACTCAAAATAATGCGACTGAACGGGCTTTTGACAATGAATACAACGATGAGTTTAGGGACGGTATTTACGTAGACATTACGACTGGAGAGCCCCTGTTTGTATCTACCGATAAATTCGAATCCGGCTGTGGATGGCCCAGTTTTTCGAAGCCCATTAGTGATAGCCTAATCCAGGAACTTTCGGATAATTCCTATGGAATGCGCCGTACGGAGGTACGCAGCAAGACGGGTGATGCCCATCTCGGTCACGTCTTCAATGACGGTCCAGCAGATAAAGGGGGCCTACGCTACTGTATAAACAGTGCATCGCTCCGCTTTATTCCTAAAGAAAAAATGAAAGAAGAGGGATATGAAAAATATTTGTCGCTATTAGCTAAAAAGTAGGAAGATAGTTGCACAGCTGTTTATCTTCACGATTTAAAAGGCGGGAGAGTACCTCTCCCGCCTTTAATATTGGGTGCATACATCAATGTAGCGCTTGTCGTTCTATAAAAACTCCCATGCAACGCATCCCATTACACACGAGCATATGGCGTCTAACTGATTTTCATTCCGCCGTCCAGAACAAAATCACTCCCGGTGATAAAAGTGGCCGACTCCGAAGCCAGATACACCACCATCGCAGCAACATCTTCCGGTTTACCGATCTTTTTAAGTGGCACCGTCCCCGCAAGGCTTTCCCATATGCCATCCACCAGGGCAGGGTCATAGCTTTTGTTCAATACTTGTGTCCGGGTCGGCCCGGGGCTGACGGTGTTTACCCTGATCTTCCGTTCGGCCAACTCGAGGGCCGCTGTCTTAGCTATCGTATTCAATGCAGCTTTACTCGCTTGATAAATAGAACTTTGCGGCATATTCATTGAAGCCACATTGGAAGAAAGGAAGATCACCGACGCACCATCCTGAAGCAGTGGAATAAATCTGCTTAACGTAAAATATGCACCTTTCAAATTAATATCCATTACACTGTCGAAAGTTTCTTCCCTGGCATCAGCGATCATTGCAGCCTCACCGGTAATACCAGCATTGATAAACAGGATATCCAGTTTTCCATAACGTTCTTTGACTTCTGCCGCCAGCCTCTCGATATCGGACAATAATGACTGATCCGCAACCAGTGGAATAGCGCCAATGGTATCGGCAGCCTCAATGATAGCCTCTTTCCGTCGTCCGGTTATGATCGTCGTGACACCCTGCGCTACAAATGCTTTCGCTGTTTCAAATCCGATCCCGCTATTACCCCCGGTAATCAGCGCAATTTTATTTTTTAAATTTTTCATACTTTTTCTTGCAAATATATGCTGGGTATGGTATATATTTGTTACCAGTATCACAGAGTATACCAAAAGCAATAGCATGAAAAGAGATCAGGCAGAAGAATTACGCGCACTTCAGGATACCCTATATTTTATCGGTGGAAAATGGCGCATTCCCGTCATCAACTCACTATGCAATGGCAGTAGAAGATTCCGCGAAATTGAACGAAGTATTCCGGGCATTACAACACGAATGCTATCCAAGGAACTCAAAGACATGGAACTCAACAAGCTACTCGTTAGAAAGGTGTACCCTGATATTCCAGTACTTATCGAATACGAGCCAACCGAATACTGCAGGACATTTGGTAAGATAATACAAGAAATGATCAACTGGGGTCGAGAGCACAGGAAAAAAGTGATCGAGGATCAATAACAGTAGGCTCCCCTAACAACGGATTTATATCGTTTCTTCTCTTCTTCAATCGTTTTTTTTCGATGCTGCCTCTTCTTGAAACGGGCAGTTTCAGGGCCAGTTTGTTTTGCACAAACATATCAGTATACATAATCTCCCCATGGTACTTTAGCTCAGCCTAAAAATAAATAGCTCGTCAGCACAGGCAAAGAATACCTCTACTGTCTGGTCCAACCATTAATAATGAGCTTTTTCCGGATCGTTCCAAGGATACCGATCTGGTTAAAAAAAAAACATTTTTCCAATCCAAATACTCCGCATTATCGTAAATGCTGTTAAATACAGAAATTATAAACTCAAAACACTGTTGTTATGGAAAAAATACCCCCCAGTCACGAACCACCGTAAAGCGCTTCCGAGTAATTATCGTAAAGATAACTAAAAGCCTGTTGGTTCTTTTTTTCAACAAAAGAATCAGAGTTTCTTCAGAAAGATTGTGTAATGGACTCAAAATTTACGCTTATAATGTCCTAAAGATGATTATTAAATACAATACGCCTTTTTTCCTTAACAAACTGATAAATGGATCCCACAATGAAAAGGACGAAAAAGATTAGCAACGTGTGTGCGATGAGTGGGTCTTTTGTATCCTTTGCAAGCGGATGTCCCAAGGGGATACGTGTCAATGTTTCATTGACGGTAGGTACCAGTGATAGAAAAAAGCTAAATGATAACAGGAAATTTTCCAGATAACGCCCACGGTTAACCTTATGACGTGTAAAAAGAACGTAGGCTACCACGAGCAGCACAAGAATGAAGAGTGAAAACACATGCCCAGCGTTGAAACCGCCCTGTTTTGAAATACCCAAGGCGGACAACGAAGTCACGATACTGGCGTAAAAATAAACCTTTCCAGACCTCTTGTCCAGATTGATCTTGCCATACTTAAAAAAACCGGCTACCGCTCCCGCAATAGCCAAAACACCAATAATGGTGTGAAGAATACCTAAAGTTGATAAGCCCATATGCTATTAATTTAATCGTATACAAATTTGCGGGAGAAATCGATAAACGGTTTTAGGATATGGTCCAATAATTTGTGTATTTAGTTCACAGAGTGTCCACTACAGTTCCCTGCCCTGCTATTGCTGACAGCACAGCACATCTTGCTGTGAGAAGCACACCGAGTATTAGCCGCAATTAGCGCTTCGCCTGCCGGTATCCTGTTGGATGAATATGGTAAGCGTCGGTGAAATTCTTGGTAAAAGTAGCCAGGTCATTAAAACCGCATTCAAACGCGATGTCCGTAATGCGCTTTTCCGAAAAAACGAGCAGGTCGGCCGCCTTCTGCAACTTTTTGTGTTTAATATAGTTGGCTGGCGTGTCTTGATATAACCTCGCAAATTCCCGTTTGAATGAAGATATACTTAGATTGCAATGCGCAGCCAGTTGTTCAATCGTCAGCTGCGAAAAAAGGTTTGCTTCAATAATCTGTTTGAATGAATAAGTATCGGGTGAAAACAGCTGGGACAGGATCAACTGAACGGTTGCCGCATCGCCGGATTGTGCGAGCAACAATAGGATTTCCTTGAGTTTAAGGATCAGGATATCATCATTTATCAACAGCGGGTTTTCAAAATAAAAAAGCAGTCCCTCCACATATTTCTTTATCAGAATATCGTTGTTGAGCATTTCAGCAGATTTATTGGAAATGACATCCCGGGGTTTCCGCAGTAAATACGGCAATTCCCGATCGTAGACCTTTTTTAAAATGTCAGGATAGAATGTAACGATCAGGATCTGGCACTCATCATCCGTCTTGCAGTGCTGGATCTGTTGACCTGATTGTATGCAGTTAAGAAGTAAAGCATAATCTTTTGCAAGGCTCATACGGTTGTCATCCCGCTGATATTCAAATACGCCTTTCAGCACATAGAGAAAGCAAGCCTGCTCCGCTATCGGAAAATCATAATGAAAGGGCGCCTTAAGATCAATTTTCTGCAGAAGCGTGCGGCCAAATAAATCGTATTTTTTATAGTCATTGAGCATGAGAATACTTTTGCATAAATATACGAACTCTTGTCGCCATTTAAAGCAGCAAGAAATCCAGCGACTATCACTGTGAACTTTCCGAAAACTTCAGGATATTGCATTGATCGCATCAGCTTACAACTGCGTGCCATTCCTCGCTTAGCCGGGCAAGCTGGGGCTATGTGCTGCCTAGACGAGATTCTGCTCCGACCTTGGATATGATCAGAGCAGAGTAATCGAACGAAATAACGATTATATCATTAAATATAGTTGTTACCTAGGACTTGGATACTATAGCGTGATATAGCTGACTACCTTCATGGCTGATCACCTGACATACAATTTGGGATGCATTGATTGAAAAGTAGAAAAAGCCGTATTGATCACGTGCAAAGCGGCTATAGGGCAGGTCAGATTTGACCGCCGTGACCTCCGAACCTGCGCCTGATATAAACTGGTGAAACTTTCTATCGGCAACTTTTAGGTGTTGCAGTGAATGCTCGTGCCCCGATAGATACATATCCACCCCTCTTTCCTCGAAGATACTTTCCAATGCCTTTCGCACCGCAAGAGTATCGTAGTTTGTCGTTCGCGGTCCTGCGGTATACAGCGGATGATGGCCGACCACGATCTTCCAGTGGGCATCCGAATCGCGTAGCAGTTGATCGAGCCAGGCTAGCTGTCTTTCGGGCTGCTGGCCTGCTACATGCGGACCGTATTCACTGTTGGCATAGAATTCAGGGATCAGGGGATTGGTATCGATAAAGGCCATGAGTACCTTCCTGCCATCCCTAAGCGAAAACACTTTGCTGTAATAGCGCGATGGCATCTTCCATCGTCTACTGATATTGCTATAACGTACCTGAGCATCTGGGTCAGACTTGTAGTCATGATTGCCTAAGATCGGATACCAGTCCCATTGCAGCGAAAAGGCGGTGTAAATATTTTCAAAAGAATAATGCCATAATGGATCATGTTCACTGACTACACCTGAGGGGTAAAAGTTGTCACCCGTGGAGATGATAAAATCGTTGGCATGCTGTTCGGCCCACTGTCCCATTTGCCGTGCCACGGCGACCTGATGATCCGCACCATTACGGCCCCAGTCCCCGACGACCATAAAGTGCATGTCGTACTCATCTTTTGGCTTATACATCTGCTGTATGTCTTCGCTTTCCAGATGAGTAGGCGACGTTAGCGCCAGGCTGTTGAGCGAAATGCCCCCAAGGCCGGCGGTGATCACCGTGCCCAGGGAATTTTTCATAAAAGTTCTACGTTTCATAAAGGATAACTAATAACCGGGATTCTGTTTCCAATGGGTATTGACATTCAGTACCGTTGTCGGTACCGGAAAGATACGGCGAAACTTTTCACTCATCCCCGCCGGATATAGCGAACGGAATCCCCAGTTGTCTTCAAATTTACCGTAGCGGATCAAATCATTGCGCCGCCAGGATTCATCGGCAAACTCACGCGCACGCTCGTCCAGTATGTCCTGTAGATCTGGCGCTTTTGTAAGTGCCGGGGCGTTGACATAGGCCCTGATCTGATTGACCAAAGATTGTGGTGTCTCGCCGCGTGTTGGTGCTGCACCCCGTAGTATGGCCTCCGCTTTCATCAATAAGATATCCGCGTAGCGCAATATCGGCACATCGTTACTTTGATTACGCTGGTTGGCTGCTGTAACAGCTACGTCCATATAGAATTTGATGGAACGATATCCCATTGATCGGCCTTTCTGGTCATTGCCTGCATTCAACGTGGCCGCCCCGTCGGGACGCAAGACAATATCCCGCGTGGTCTCCATATGCCAGTCGAACTGTACATCCGCATCTGCTCCCTTATAGTCCTGATCTATTCCCCGTTTGGAGGTCCTGATCAAAAACGGCCGGCTTTTATCTTCTGTATAATTAGACCAATAGTATTGCTTGCCGCCAATATAAGAGGCATTGCGTTCGTCGCCTTCCAAATTAAATTTGTCCAAGTAGCTGGGCAATACGCGAAATGTCCCCCCAACACTTTGAGGCAACGCTGCAAACTGATTCTGTGCACTGCGGTGAATCCAAAAACGAGCGTAGGTCATACCCTGTTGTTTTTCGCGGTCGTATGGCATGGCAAAGATAAAATCCTTTACCTGATAGCCGTTATCCGGCCGGAATTTGGCCAAAAACCTGTGGCTTGTCAAATTAAACTGACCGGAAGCAATGATGTCATCACACATAGCGACCACCGCATTTAATTTTTCGTTGGGCGCTGATGGTGTGTAGTTAGCGACATCAGCCGCCGTATATACATTCCAATTGAGATACAGCTTAGCCAACAATGCCTCCGCCATATACTTGGTAGCTTTCCCATATGTGGCCACCGAAACTGTTGTTGGCAGCAAATCTTTTACAGCCAATAATTCGGACTCGATAAAACGGCAGATATCGGCGCGGCTTGTACGTGCAGGTACAGCATCGATCGGGCCGGTAATCAAAGGGGCTGCGCCAAAGTTGTCCATCAATATAAAATAGTAGTAAGCACGGATGGCACGCGCAGGCGCCGTAAACTGTGCCTTATCAGCACCAAACAGTGTGATGGCGTTATTGGCCAGTGTGATCCCTGTGGAAGCGGCATTCCAGATGCTCGGTAGCATTCCATTATCTGCGGTCCAGTTGTGAACATGGAATTCACGGTAGCGTCCCCCATCATAGTAGTCGGTACCGATAGCTACGCTGACGGCCTCGTCTGCCGACAAGGTCTGTATCATCCAGTGATCACGGCCTAGAGCCCCGCGGTAGGCTGCGTACACATCCGCCAAAATGGCTTCTGCTGCACGCTCAGTATTTGGGAACTCCGTATGTTGTGATTTTATATCAACGTCTAGGTCAGTACAGGAAGCCTGTGTAAAGGCCAGGGCCGACAGCGCAAATAACTGGATAATAAGTTTTGATTTCATATGTAAATAATATCTCATTTGTAGTTGTCTCTTTGGATTCATACCCACTTTCTCATGGTTTCACGAGCTTCTATTCTGCATCTAGGATAGCTAGCCCGTCCGATAGGATTTCCCTATTTTCAAGAGTAGGTTCATCCGATGCATGGCTGCTCTTATAAATTAAAGTTGAGTCCGAACATAAAGGTGCGTGTACGGGGATAGGTCTGCCGATTGTCGATACCGGGTGTTAGTCCGCCGAGTCCCACTTCTGGGTCGATACCTTTATATTTCGTTAGGACAAACACATTGTTCATCGTCGCATACACCCGTAAATTTTTTACAGGAACATTTTTGACTGGAATATGGTAGGCTAATGTCACATAGGCTAAGCGTAAAAAGCTTCCATTCTCCAAGTACCTATCGGATAGATAATGGGCGTTAATGTCCGTCATGCGTTCGGTTTCCAGCACGCTGGCCAGCAGATTTTTCTGTCCCGCATTGCCGACCACATTCGAGTGCCGTGCCCGCGTAGCGTTCAGGATTTTTTGACCAAAGCTACCCTGAAACATTCCAGTCAGCGCAAAGCCTTTGTAAGACAAGTTGTTGCTCCAACCGAGTGTCAGCTTAGGTTGGGGGCTACCTGTGACGGTCTGATCCTTCCGTTGTGGGGTTATTGTGGTTTCACCGGTTCGTTCACCTGTTTTTTCATCATGGGAGTAGAATACCGAGACACCCTGGTCATTGTACCCGGCCCATTCCCAAGTATAGAACTGCCCTATTGGTGCCCCGGGTGTCAAGCGTTGTTGAAAAAAATTACTTTGGCCTGCCCCTCCCAGATCCGAAAGTTCAATATAATCCTGGGTAAACTGCTCATTGGCGATACTGACCACCTTGTTGGAATTGTGTGACAGTACAAGTCCCGTATTCCACTTAAAATATTGTTTATCCACGGCTTTTGCATTCAACGTCAGCTCAATTCCGCGATTTTCAATCTCCCCAACATTTGCTGTCAAGATCGGATAAATGTACTTGGACTGGCTCACCTGGTAATCATAGATCAGGTCGCTTGTCTTCTTTTTATACACTTCCAACGATCCGGTTAATCGATTGCCCAGCACAGCAACATCCAGTCCAAGATTGATCATGCTGGTCGTTTCCCATTTTAGATTTGGATTGCTGTTGCGCAACACCTGTAGCGTACGTAGCGGGCTGATCAGGCCATCTGCGCTCACGTAATCAAAAAATTTGGAAGACGTGCCTTGCACGCTCTGCGCCGTAAAGGCGTCAAAGCCCAGCGAGTTGCCACTGACACCATATCCCGCCCGCAGCTTGAGATCATCAAAAACACCGGCTTCGCGCATAAAAGGTTCCTCCGACAAGCGCCAGGCTGCCGACACCGAAGGAAAGGTTGCCCAGCGGTTGTTGATACCAAAGGCCGATGAACCATCACGTCTTACCGTGGCCTGCAACAAATACCTGCTATCATAGGCATAGTTGATCCGACCATAGACCGATATCATACGTAGCGTAGACAGATAATAATTGCCGAAGCCCAGCAAATCAACCACATTCGCCATTCCGGGATTATAGTAGCTGAGATCGTCGTTATAATAATCCGAGGTGGTCAGCTGGAAGCCATCGTTGTTGTTGTTTTCCTCCCAGGAGTAACCGGCCAGTGCAGCAACCTTATGTTTTTGTGCAAATGTCTTCTCATAACTCAGGTTCATTTCCATTACCCTGCGCTCGTCTTCCACTGCAGCACGGATCGACTTTCCATTTTGGTTTCGCGCCGCCATAGACAAGCTCGAATAATATTGCGCATTGTTGAACTGCCTGTTTTGTAAAGAGAGGTCAATGTTATAGGTCAGTCCCGGTAAGATTTCATAGCCTAGTTTGGCATGGGCCTGAATGACTTTAGTCTTGGAGAAATTTGTATTCTCCTCGATCAGCGACACAGGATTGGCATACTGGGACCGGTCCGATTTCTCAAACCAGGATCCATCGGTGTTTTTTATTGGTGATACCGGCAGATAATAGTACATGGCGTCATACACACTAAGACCCTGGTCCAGCGCAAGCACGTCGTTCTGTTTGGTGATGCTGGCGTTGATGTTGAAGGAAGCTGTCAGCCGGTCGTTGAGTGCCTTGGTCTGCACAAAAGCACGGGCAATCTGCCGGCCCATGTCTGTGCCTTTGATGACACCATTATTTTTTATGGTATTGAGACTGATACTGTATTGCGTCTTGTCCGCACCTCCGAGGATGGCAATATTGTGATTGTTGGATATCCCGGTTCGCTCCACTGCGCGTTCCCAGTCGGTATTGGCTCCCAGGTCGTCGGTGGGTTCCATCGAGAAGCCATTGTCATTGACGTAAGAGCGATATTGTGCAGCGTTCATCATCTTGTAATGTTTCGCCACCCTGTCAATAGCCAGGTAGCCGTTGTAGCTAATGCTGGTCTGGCCTGCTTTTCCCCGCTTGGTGGTCACAATGATGACACCGTTGGCGGCTTTGGAACCATAGATCGCAGTTGCCGATGCATCACGGAGCACATCTATGGACGCTATATCATCGGGAGCAACTAAGGTAAGCGATGCTCCCGGCACACCGTCGATGACATAATAGGGCTCCATGGCTTCCCCACTTCGTAAAGTCGATGCACCCCGGAGGCTGATCGATGGGGTTGCATTGGGATTACTATTATTTGTCGATATGGTTAATCCCGCTACCTTTCCCTGCAGCATCTGGGCAGGCGATGTAAACACTCCTACGTTGGCCTCATCCCCGCGTATTGTACTGATAGAGCTTGTTACATCTTTTCGGGATACACGACCGTAGCCGATCACAACCTCGTCCAGTTTGACCGCACTCTGCTGTAACCTGACGCTGAGCGACAACGGCTTTCTGGCTTCGATCACATAGCCAGACAAGGTGTCGGACTGAAAGCCGACGGCCGAAAATACAAATTGGTAGCCGGCATGTTCTACCAGATTTTGGAAGTGGAATAACCCATGGCTATTTGTACTGGTGGTTACACTTTTGCCGCCATCCACCGGTATCGCCTTCACACTGACACCGGCAATAAACTCACCCTTTTCGTTCTGTACAGCTCCTTTCACTTGGTCTTGCTGGGCATGTACATGCGCGATCCCAGCCGAAAGCAGTGCAAAAAGAAGCAGGTTCTTTTTTTGTGGATTTGTCTTTCTGAGCATATCTGTTAGTTGTTTAGATGTTCGTTGGTTTTACTATCTTGTTTATAAAGGGTGTAACTTCCGTCGGCATTTGCTACATAGCGCAATTCGTTGATCAGGCAGATCGTTGTGAGGATGTCTTTCAGCTGATCTTTATGCATATCAATCTGGCCTGTGTAATGGATGTCCGCGATATCGCGGTCGCCAATATGAAGCTTAAGTTTAAAAGTTCTTTCCAATGCTTGCAGCACGAGCGGCATAGGTGTATTTTTTAGATCCAGCAGGTCAACAGGTGACTCAGCGTGCAGCTCTTTTTGTTCGATGCGTTTTTTTACCGGTATATGTTCCCTGGTAAGCCCAAAGTTGTCAACGGACAGCCGTTGGCCGGGGCTCTTCAGGAAGACCTCTTTAAACTTATGGTCTACCGATGATACAAGCACCTTGCCGGTATGAAGCGCTACCGTTACAGCCCTTTTTTTCTTGGCAGAGTGGATCGTAAAGGAGGTGCCTAGTGCCGTCGTTTTGGTTCCACCGGCATATACCGAAAATGGGCGTTCGGCGTCGGAAGCGACATCAAAATAGGCCTTCCCGATCAGCTCGATGTCGCGTGCTTGAGGCGTGAAAACCTTACGGTAGCGAATACAACTCTTTGCAAACAGCTTAACATGGGATCCATCCGCCAACTTGATCCGCATGGGTGCGGATGCTCGATTTTCGATAAAGGTCCAGCTCGTATCACCCATCACTGCCTGAGGCAATGCAACTGCCCTGTCCTTAGTTGCGTGTTCTTCATCTTTGATCCACCAGGTGATAAAATGGAAAGAAAAGAAGGCAAGTATGGCCGCTGCGGCACTATAGCGTAATAGACGCATGAGCCTATATTTACGGACAGCCTTTTTTTCCAGCCGTTGTTCCGCCGCCTGTATTGCGGTCTGGATCCGCTTTTTCATTTCCCCGGTGGGTACCTTGTGCTGTGTCGTTGTGCCATCAAATAGGCTCCAGTCATCGTCCTTGAAAAGTTCGTCGACCAGAAAGGGCATTTTCCAGATCTTTTTGCGTATCTGCTGCTTTTTATCCTGCTTCATACTCCTATTACGCAGGCCGGCGGCTTACCCCTTATTACTTAACAATTATTTAATAGAGAAGCTATATCCTTAACATTAAGGTCTTATAACATGATCGAATAAAGGTGCTGTTTGAGCTGCAACAGAGCTTTCGTGATATGCTGTTCCACCGTTTTGGTGGAGATGGAAAACAGGGCTGCGATCTCTTTATGCGAGAGCCCGTCTTTGCGGCTTAGTTCAAAGACCTTGCGTCGCATGCGTGGCATATTCTGGATATCTCTTTCCATCATTTGCAACAGGTCTTTGCTTTCTATGGATCGGATCAGGCTATCGGTAAAAGGTGTTGCCGCGGTCTGGCCTTCATGTTTAAACCGGATGGCCTCCTTGCGCAGCAGATCAATCATCACCTGTCGGGCCATGCCGAAGAGCTGAATCAGAATGCTGAGCTCCTCGTTCAGTTTCTCGCGTTGGTTCCACAGTTTGATGAAAGTCAGCTGGGTGACTTCCTGGGCAATATAGTCCGACTGCGTCCGCTTTAGGACAAAACCATAAATCTGCCCGTGATACATTTCGTATACACTATTGAAGCTTTTCTGATCAGAAGATTTGATAGGCTGAATGTATTCCATTGCGGTGCCAAATGTAACAGTACAAAGTTTCTTTAGTATTAACTTACCATCAATATTCGATAAACAATTGGGGCATTCCAGCAGTTCCATATCCATGGGATCTAGCTAAATGAAATATATCAGTGTTTAATCCGTCGGGAACGATACCATTCATACGTTCCTGACATCGCGGTAGCCCTTTTCGATCAGTTTGCAACCATCATTTTGCGCAGCCAGCTGAATAGGATACACACTGTTAGGTCATCGCAGCGCTAACTATGAACAGAGGGGTTAAAGATTGATTTGTCGGAAAGGATATCTATATGAAAGTTAAATGACAAAGTTTAACCCGTCATAAAACATACACATCTTTACTATCACAATAAGGTTATCGCTCGTACACAAACCTTCGCAGGTAAGACTCGACTTCGACCATACCGAAAGGCTTTACTAGGCATCCATCTGCTCCAGCCTCATGTATAAATGCCCTATCGAGGACATCGCGACAAAGTACAATAATAGGGAGCTTTTGTAGTTTGGCTGACTCTTTTATGCTTCTCAATATCCGACTACAATTCTGCTGGGGCATTTGAATATCAATAAACAGAATATCCGAGTCTGCATTCTCTAAAACCCCAACTAGATCAGCCAGGTTTAACACGGGTACCACTACTGTCTCTAAATCTTCCAACAACACACAAAGCGCATTCAAAACGCTTAGATTACTATCGCAGACAACCACCTTTCTTTTCATTTTCTGAATTTGATTAAAACCGTCGACAGGATTGTGAAGATATGTACAGGCGGCAGTAAATTACTAATTATCATTGATCCCTTACTGAGATTTTCAATGGGTGAACAACAATACTCGTGGAAGCGTTTTAATTTTAACAAATATCCGCAAAGCAGTCAGCTTCCTCCTACCAAGCTAATGATATAATTTGATAATAATGCTTACATGCCAATTAATTTTAGTAAATTGATTATGAAAAAAACCGCTCCACATATGAATGTATCTGATTGATGAACTTAAGCACAGTATAGAGAATAATCATCGACATCTTCAATACTTTCAGGGCAAACACTCTATTAAGAACGACACATATGAATATTACAATTACTGGATCAGGAAGCTATATCCCTGATAATAAAATCACTAACGCAGATTTTGAAGATAATTTCTTTTTAGATGAGCACGGATTTGCAATAGGCCCAACTCGAGCTGTTATTGATAAATTCAAAGCGATCACCGGAATTGAAGAACGTCGTTATGCAGATCATGGGCAGGTAGCATCCGATTTGGCTTTCTTAGCCAGTCAACGGGCACTTTTGGACGCCAACGTCGATCCGGAGACTATGGATTATATCATTGTTGCTCACAACTATGGGGATGTACAATATGGCACATTACAGTCCGATACAGTGCCCAGCCTAGCTTCACGAGTAAAGAACATGCTAATGATCCGCAATCCAAGATGCGTAGCTTATGATCTCTTGTTTGGGTGTCCCGGCTGGAATGAAGGTATGATACAAGCGTATGCATTTATCAAGTCGGGTATAGCACAACGCTGCCTAGTCATCGGCGCTGAGACACTTTCGCGTGTGGTGGATCACTATGATAGAGATTCCATGATCTATGCTGACGGTGCCGGTGCCGTAGTTGTCGAGGCCACCAGCACAGATCAGGGAATATTGTCTTTTGAGAGTGCTACCTACGCTTTTGAGGAAGCGGGCTATTTAAATTTTGGAAGCTCATATGCGAGAGAGATGGACACCAACACCCGATATATCAAAATGAAAGGGCGAAAAATTTATGAATTCGCCATCAATAAGGTGCCCCTGGCCATGCAAATTTGCCTAAAGAAAGAGAATATTCCTATTGAAGCGATAAAAAAAATCCTGATCCACCAAGCTAATGAAAAAATGGACGAAGCCATTCTTACCAGATTCTATGCGCTGTATGATATGGCTCCGCCCTTAAATATTATGCCCATGTGTATCCATAAGCTGGGCAACAGCAGCGTAGCTACCATACCAACCCTTTACGACCTTATAACACATGGAAAAATAGATAATCACTCCCTAAATACAGGTGACATTATTCTATTTGCGTCTGTAGGTGCGGGGATGAATATCAATGCATTTGCTTATCGGGTTTAACAGATACGGTTAAGATTTCAACCAAAGTGAATTCAATATTTAAAAGAAAAAAATATTTTAAAAAAAATAGAAAACACAATAAATATTAATATAAAATTTGTATATTTGAAATAATAATCGGCTCCGCCTGTGCTTATCTGAAATCGTAAATCGTACTTCTCATTCAGTTTTTGCATTTTCAGAAGCTACTTTGTTGTCACAATAATAGGTGCAGTACCTTTTTGAACTTGAATAACCCAAGCCCATTAATATACATCCATCATTCTTGCGAACAAATCGATTACTTTGGTTTGGCACCCATGTCATAAATTCGTTTAGTAATGACACTTTAATTTAATATATAATACAATGCAAGAAGGAACAGTAAAATTCTTTAACCAAACTAAAGGTTTTGGTTTTATCACACCAGCCACTGGTGGTGACGACATTTTCGTACACGTTTCAGGATTAATGAATGATGTACGCGAAAATGACAGTGTAACATTTGATTTGGAAAACGGAAAAAAAGGCATTAACGCAGTTAATGTTCGTATCGCATAATTAAGTAAGTACATAGGAAGGTACAGGTCTACCTTCTGTAAGGTGTAATGGGAAACCGTTACACCTTTTTTGCTAGTCCTGGCTATTATTGGAATGCAGTTAAAGCGAGGAAAGGCGATTGATCTTCTTTTGTAACATCAATAGAAAAAACGATCTGTAACCAATAAGTTGCAAATGATGTTATGAGTCAAAAATATGAGCTATAGGGATCGATTTGCACATAAGCTGACCTGTATTTATCGATTCTTTTTTATAGCAGCAATCCGATCACTTTAATATTTCGTATATTAAAATATCTGCTACAAATACTAACTATCGATGGAAGCTAAGACTATACTGATCTTTGATGACGACATCAATATTTTGGAGATCTGTTCGCTTGTACTTGAGCACGACGGCTATCAAGTTGCTGTTTCCCAAACCTCACACGATGTTATCGAACGGGTCACCATGGTCCAGCCGGACCTGATCCTCATGGACAACTGGATACCCAGCATTGGTGGCGTAGAAGCGACACGGTTGCTCAAGGCTCATCCCTTACACCGGCATATCCCCGTGATCCTGCTGTCAGCCAACTATAATTTAGAAAAGCTAGCTGCGGATGCCGGTGCTGATATTTTCCTTGAAAAGCCGTTTAACTTAGATGACCTGGAAAAGGTCGTGAAGAGCATGTTAGCGGGATAATATTTTCCTACCTCTGCTTCACGGACTTTTCGAGCTCATTGACAAAATCCCGCCCCCAGTAATGGATATCATAATGCTCGATATGCTCATATAACCGCTTTGCTCTTACTTGTGCTTCTCCGGGCTCCATCACCAATGCTTTGAGCAACGATTCTTTCATACTTTTTCGGTCATAAGGATTGGTCAATATGGCATATGGCAGTTCGACCGAAGCTCCGGCAAATTCAGACAAGACAAGTATACCCGACGTATCCAATAGCCCATGCGTGGCGATATACTCTTTGGCCACCAAATTTAAGCCGTCCCGTAGCGGAGTAATCCAGGCGATGTCACTTAACGCGTATTGTTTGACGACTTCTTCAAAGGGCAGAGCACGGTAAAAATATTGGATGGGATTCCAATTCATGGTCGCAAATTTACCGTTGATCTCCCCCACGGCCTGATTGACCTGATCCCTGATCTCATCATAGATCGTCATTCCTTGGGATGGAGGCGTGCAGACATTGACTAGCTCTATTTTCCCCCTAAACTCGGGGTATTCTTCCAGAAATTCACCAAAGGCCTGTATTTTTTCTAATGGTCCTTTGACATAATCTAAGCGTTCGATCGATATGATCCGTGTTATGCCTGACTCTACCTTCATCGCTTTCAGCTGTTCGATATCATCCTGGATACGGCCGTCGGCTAGGATGTGCTGGATATGATCCCGGTTGACGCCCACCGGCTGCGCCCCAAGCCTGATCTGCCTCCCATCCACCTCAATGACCTTCGTCATCTGATCCACGCCAAGCGCACAGCTATAGGTCAGAAACTGGTTGGCAACACCGACTTTCTTGACAACCTTAAAAGGCGTATGACTACGGATCACATCCACAAAATTCTCCACATACCTCGGAATATGGAAACTGATAAAATCACAGAGCAGCAGGCTGCCGATGATCTCTTTCCGCCAGGGAATGATATTAAAAATATCTGCTGCCGGAAATGCCGTATGGTGAAAGAATCCAATCTTCAGATCAGGACGCATGGTTTTGAGGAACGATGGCACCATCCAAAGATTATACTCATGTATCCAGACGAGAGCCCCCTCATCCGCTTCCCGGGCAACACGATCCGCAAAGAGTCTGTTGATGTGAAGATAATGATCCCAGTCTTCGTGGTTAAACTTCGCTTTGTCCACAAATGAAAAGATGGTGGGCCAGAAAGCCTCCTTTGAAAACACACGATAAAACTGATCAATATCTTCCTTAGACAAGGATATTGTCGAAGCGACCAGATTGGGATATCTGGTTTCATCCACCAGCTGATTGGATACCGCATATCCATCTTCTTGCAGCGCCTCCTCCCCGATCCAGAGACCAGATCGCCCCTTTTCGAACAAGCCCAGCAAGGAAGGGATAATGCCGTTGGGACTCTTTGGGGATACACGCACCGTTTTTCCGTTTATAGATTCCTTTTCAAACGGTAGCCTATGGTATACCATCACGAGTTGTCCCGATTTTTTAGGCTTGCTTTTTGGCGATGTTTTCCGTTCACTACGGATCAACTGTTGAAACGGGCTATGTTTAGCCATATATTCCAAAATACCGCCAGCGCCGGCTGCTTCTGCCCGATAGGCCGTATGCAGCTCGTTGATGGCATCCAGCAGACTGCCTTCCGATTTGCCTACAGCAACGCCATTAAAGCCAATCTGAAACAGGGCGAGGTCATTCAGCGTATCTCCTGCCACCATGACCTGATCGGCAGGAATGTTCAAAAACTCGATCAGGGTCTTGAGTGTTGTTCCTTTATTTACACCTTTGGGCAGCAGGTCCAGATACCGGTCCGCCGAGGTGATGATATCACAGTCGTATTTATCGGCTACCTGCTGCACGCGCTCACGGTCTACATCAGGCTCATAATAAAAGGAGCTCCGGCGCTGCTGGGGCACATGCTGATAACTGAGCTGTGGTATTTCTTCCAGTTCCGATCGGATGGCGTAAGTCTTGGGCCATTTTTCCTCAATTTCACTTTGTAGCGGTTCGATGGCTTCCAGGGTATGTCCGTTGACCACAGTGGCCCCCACGTCGGCGATAATAAAATCTGGCACTGGGATCAACGGGTCGCTCAGCAGTGGTAGGACCGATTCCAGTCCCCGACCGGTGACAAATACGAGCTGAATTTCCCGGTTTGCTTTTATCAATCTATATAATCTAAGGCGGTCTTCCATTTTTCCGCCCAAAAAAGTTCCATCTAAATCTGTTGCTAATAACATATTATCGTATATTCCTTTCTAAAAGTTTAAATTCATCAATGACAGGCATTCGTTTGTACATGACGCGGTAGGCGGTGTTGAGCAGCGGCAAGTTTAATCCAAGACCCGCAGTCGTATTTATCAGTCCGTGGGTGGCAAAGTATCCCTCGGCCACCATGCCCAGCATCTGCCGAGCTTCAAATACCGAATGTCCGCGTCCAAGGTACTCGCCAAAGGTCCGGTTGCGGCTGTGTGCAGAGTATCCGGTGACCAGCAGGTCCCCCAAGTAGGTGGAGCTGGCCAGCCTGGACTGTCCGCCGCCGAGGGCAGCTAGTAGCTGCTCCAATTCATAGATGGCATTAGAGACCAGTACGGCCATAAAATTGTCGCCATAATGCAGTCCTTGCGCCATTCCACAGACGATACCGACCACATTCTTATAAATCGCAGCATATTCCACGCCGCTCATATCCGGACAATAATGGACCTGGATATAAGGCGAGGCAAACCAAGCCTCGATTTTCTTGATAAACCCCTCATTTGGACTGCAAAGCGTCATATAGGTCTTCTTGTTGCGTGCGATTTCCTCGGCGTGGCAGGGCCCAGCAATCATGCCTTGCTGAAAGTCTTTCAAATCAAAGCAGCTGGCCAGATAAGCACTGGGCAGCAGATTGCCTGCCCCGACTGTTCCTTTGATCGAGGTAATGATAAATTTCTCGGAAAGTTTATTTTCATTTATCTGGGCGCATACCTCAGGCAGATGTGCGCTAGGCACGACAAACAATACCACATTGGACCGGTCTATGATATCATCCAGATCATCCGAAGCATAAATTCTTGTATTGTCCAGTTTTAAAAAAGATAGGTAGTCAGGGTTTACAGCTTCTTCGGTAATCGAGCGGACCTGTTCGGTGCGCCTCAGGTACCAGTTTACGTGAACACTGTTTTCTGTCAATATTTTTACCAGGGCCGTGGCCCAACTCCCACCACCTATCACACTAATCTCATTCAAATCGTTGGGGTTTTAAACAGCAAAAAACAATTTTTTTTGCTGTTTGGTTATCTATTACTTTACAAAGATACTCAAAAATTAATCAATAAGCAAATAAAACAACAAAAAAAGTGCAGATTGGCTCCAGAAGGGTGCAAAAACCGCCGCTCTTGGAATGAGCTGTTGCTTATCCCAAAACGGTCGGTCGCTATCGGACCTACGGATGCAGGCCGGGCATTGGGGCCAGTTCTCAGCGCATATTTCTGTTGGCATTGCTGCTGATAAACATTTCGTTTTTCTCTTCGGAGATGATCTCCAAGAAGCGTTCATAATGCTTGAGCACATCGCTGATCAGTTCGTTTTTAGTAAAGTACTGTACATCATAACCTTCTCTGGCATCGCCAAAATACGATTTTGGGAAATAAGTTTTCTTATCCTCCAAATCGGGCAGATTCTCTTCCTCCATTACATAGTCGGACACCACTTTGAGCTGATTTTTGACGCCATAAATAAAGTTGTTGACAACATCGTGGCGGATTTCGATCTGCATTCTCCTTGGACTATCAAGCAGCTGCACTTTCGCCTCGATGCCATTCTGTCCAAACTCGGCCTTCAATTCCTCGAATGCTTGCTTGACTGTCGTGTCGATAAACTGATCTACCGATCCGCGGCTTTTAAACGACACGATCTGTTTGAGACGGTCTTTCCAGAATTCGCCCGACCAAGGCACTGTGCTGACCGAAAAGTCGCGTTCATAGTAGCTTCGGTCTATCGTCAGCGCTTTGACCAGACTGATGCAAAATAGCAGCATGATGATGGAAAATGGCAGTGCGGTAATGAGTGTCATGGTCTGTAATGCCTGCAGTCCTCCGGTGTTGAGCAGCATCAGGGCCAGTACCGCCAGCAATGCACCCCAAAAGACCATTTGCCATTTCGGTGATTTGACGGCATTCTTGGTTGCTATGCTGTTCATCACAAATATGCCCGAATCAGCCGAAGTCACAAAAAATATCACAATGATCAGAATCACCAGATAACTGACCAGCTCCGACAGCGGCAGATAATCCAAGAACTTGAACATTAGGGCATCCGGATTATCGGCCAGGATGCTCAGTGCACCCTTGGCGATATTGATATCAAACCAGATCGCGCTATTGCCGAATACCGACATCCAGATAAAATTAAACAGGGTCGGAATAATGAGCACCGCTGCGACAAATTCACGAATGGTGCGCCCCTTGGAAATCTTAGCGATAAAAAGTCCCACATAAGGCGACCAGGATATCCACCAGGCCCAATAGAGGATGGTCCAGTTGTAAAACCAGGGTAAGGTCGCTTCGTCGTACACATGCGTGTCAAAGGTCAGGCTAAAAAAATTGTTTACATAATTACCGATACCTTCGGTAAAACTACCGATGAGGTAAACCGTCGGTCCGAGAATGAGCACAAACAGCAACAGTATCACCACCGAAATGATGTTAATATTACTTAGTAGCTTTACTCCTTTGTCCACGCCTGAAGTCGCTGAAAGTACGGACAGCAGCGTTAATATCCCGACAATGATGATCTGATAAGTAAAACTGCTTTCCGACACAATTCCTAGCGTCTGCAGTCCCGCATTGACCTGTACCACACCAAATCCGAGGGTTGTAGTAATTCCGAAGAAGGTGCTGCATAGCGCAAACACATCAATGGCATTCCCCCATTTGCCATTGATCTTATTTTTTAGCAGTGGATAAAAGCAGCTGCGCAGGGAGAGCGGTAGCCGATAGCGGTACGCAAAATAAGACAGAGCGAGTCCCACCACGCCATAAATAGCCCAGGCATGAATGCCCCAATGAAAAAAAGTATAGAGCTGCGCATTTTTTACGCGGTTGATATAGTGATTGCTGGCAAACACCTCTGTCGAATAGTGCTGCATAGGCTCGGCGACGCTAAAATACATCAAGCCTATACCCATGCCTGCAGCAAAAAGCATCGAAATCCAGGAAAAGAATGAATATTCTGGTTTGCTATCGTTACTACCGAGCTTGATGTTACCAAATTTGCTGAACATCAGGTATACTAAAAAAATAACAAACAAGGTCACCCCCCAGACATACACCCAATTGAGGTTAACAAATATAAAGCCTTTGACCGCATCCAGGATACGTACGGTCAATGTCGGCAGGAAGACCGACAACAGGCATACACCGATGATAAAAATAAGACTGGGAACAACTATCCCTTTGTTAAAAGTCGATTTTGACAAGATAATACAATTTTAGTTTACAAATAAAGTAGCTAAGGTCATTGTTTGACCTGAGCTACTCCTTTTTTATTAAGCGTTACTTCGGATATGGACATCCCGTTGCGGAAACGGAATTTCAATACCCGCTCCGTCCAGGGCTTCTTTACAATCAATGATCAATTGTTCCTGCATTGTCCAGAAATTTTCGTTGGAAGCAGTCACGCGGATGGACAGGTTGATTGCACTGTCGCCCAGCTCGGTGACTACAACCTGTGGAGCAGGATCCTTAAACGCGAATTCATTGTTTTGAATCACGCGCATCAATACTTCTTTAGCCTGCTTTAGATCGGCATTGTACGCCACGCCAATGTCAAACCAGGTACGTCTGGTACCGAGCTTGGTGTAGTTGGTAACACTGCTGTTCGACAAAACACCATTAGGCACGATGACTTCCTGATTCTGAGGAGTAGTCAACTTAGTATTAAAAATATCAATTTCCTTCACCGTCCCCGATACGTCCGCACTCGACGTAATATAATCGCCCACCCGAAAAGGTTTGAGCAGCAAAATCAATATCCCGCCCGCAAAATTCGATAGCGATCCTTGGAGCGCCAAGCCAATGGCCAAACCAGCTGCACCGATGATTGCGACAAATGCCGAGGTCTGAACACCCAATTGCGTGACCACAACAATAAACAGTAAAATATTTAAAATCCAGCTGATCAGGTTACTTAAAAACCGTTGTAGCGACACATCCATCTGGCGTCGTTCAAAGGCCTTGTCTATCATCCGTTTGACCAATCGGATGATCCACGAACCTATCAGATAAATCAGTAAAGCAGAGATTACGGCTGTAATAATACGTGGAGCCCAAGCGATGGCAGAGGAGACAAATTTGTCCCAATGCTGCTGGACTTCATTCAGTTCTAAATTGTTCATAATACTGTTTTTTTTAATAAAAATGTAAGGTAAGGGACTTAATATATTAAAATGTTGACGTTATTTCAAACTTTTGGGCCAATATTTACATTTTCAACAATCGAGTTTGGAAATTGTTCGGAAAAAAGCGAATTTAATCCTCCGTCATACATGGCGCTTCATTACTGTAGTTTTCAGGCTACATGGTATACTGGATCTTTAATTTTCGTCCCAGAAAATAAATTTTGTTGATTATATTCGCTTAAGCAAAGAAAAGTATATGAATAAACTACTCCGATTTTTTAATTTACATGAAGGCGAAGACAAAAAGGAAACCGTATTGGAAAATGTTGTGAGCAATGTTTCCTTTCGCGGAGCCAACGCCTGGATTCTGGCCTGCGCCATTGTTGTTGCTTCCGTGGGCCTGAATGTTAATTCTACGGCTGTCATTATCGGAGCCATGCTGATATCCCCTCTGATGGGACCGATTGTCGGTGCTGGATTTGCACTGGGCACTTTCGATTTTTCCCTATTGAAAAAGTCCATTAAAAATCTGCTGATCGCCACCCTGATCAGCCTGGTGGTATCATTTATTTATTTTTTGTTAAGCCCCTTCAAGGAAGCCCAGTCTGAACTGCTAGCCCGTACCTCACCCAACATCTATGACGTCATGATCGCACTTTTTGGTGGTCTTGTGGGTGTGATTGCGATCACGCGGGTCGACAAGGGCAACCCGATCCCGGGCGTGGCGATTGCGACAGCCCTGATGCCGCCATTGTGTACAGCAGGCTACGGACTGGCCATCGGCAAATTCAGTTTTTTTGCTGGTGCGTTATTCCTATACATCATCAACTGTGTATTTATTTGTATCGCCACTTTTATCATCGTCAAGTATCTGCGCTACCCCAAGAAGCACTATGTGGATCAACAGCGTGAGAAGCGAATTACACAAAGTATTACCATCATTACCCTCGCTCTGGTAATCCCCAGTATCTATTTTGCCTACAATCTACTGCAAGAAAAGAAATACAGCAACAAGGTGAAGCAGTTTGTGCAGCAGGAACTGAGCAATAAAGGGTATACCGTTATTTACGAAAAGCTTCAGCAAAACAGCAAACCAAAAAAACTCGAACTGGCCTTTCTGTCCAAAAAATTCAGCCAGCAGGAGATCAAATCGTTGGAGCAGGCCATGAAATCATTTGGCATTGACAACACGGCCTTGGTCATTCACCAGGATAGCCTTGACCTCAAATCCAGCATTCTGAGTGAGATTGATAAGCGGAATGCGGCAGTCAGTGAAAAAGACCTGACCATTCGCGCGCTCAACAATGAACTTGCCCGTTACCAGATCGCCAACCCCGAACTTGACCGGGACATCGCCGTGCTTTTTCCCGAATTAAATTCCTACAGTATCGGCATGCAGCAGCACTATGCCAAGAAAGACAGTCTGGCGAATCGGGTTGCATTCATATATTCTGCTGCTACACCACTTGTACAAGCTCAGCAGGAAAAATTGCAAAAATGGTTGAAGAATCATTTTCCGAAAGATAGCATTGAGGTCATCAGACGGTAGTATCCGGGGCAAAGGGAGCGATTGCGCCTCGGAAAAGCACACTATAGGCAAAACGCATGATCGCCCCATATGGAATAAATAGATTTTATACAATATTTTTCAAAGCCTTGACAGAATTTGCCTACTTTTATGCAACCTAAAGGATCAATTATACCATATGGACAATTGGATAGACAAAATTTATAATATCATCTGGAGCGACGCTTTAGTATATCTCTGCCTGTTAACAGGTATTTATTTTACCATCCGTTTTCGCATCCCACAGCTAACACAGATCAGGGAAATGCTCCGGCTGCTGTTTAACGGCGACCGCTCGGACAAAGGCATATCGTCCTTTCAAGCTTTTTCCCTGGCCATCTCTGGCCGTGTAGGCACCGGTAATATTGCAGGCGTGGCGACTGCTATCGCTATGAGAGGTCCCGGTGCAGTCTTTTGGATGTGGATCATTGCATTTCTGGGGAGTGCCTCAGCCATCGTTGAAGCTACCCTGGGCCAGATGTACAAAGAGGTTAATGACGGAGAGTATCGTGGAGGCCCAGCCTTTTACATCCTCCATGGGCTGCGATCCAAAGCATTTGCTTGGACATTTGCGATTGTGACCATAATCAGCACCGGATTTTTGTTGCCGGGGGTACAAAGTAACAGTATCAGTGTGGCTGTGGAATCAGCCTTTCACTTATCGCCCGGAATAACCGGCATCGGCATTGCCGGGCTCCTGGCTGTTATCATCATTGGTGGTGTAAAGCGGATCAGCACAGTAGCCGAATATGTTGTACCCTTCATGGCCGGCGCTTACATTCTGATGGCACTGGTCATCATCGGGATTAATTTTTCACAGATTCCCGCCGTCATCGGCCTGATCATCAAAGCGGCCTTCAACCTGGATGCTACTTTTGGTGCTGTTGTCGGCATGGCAATCTCCTGGGGCGTCAAGCGGGGAATTTACAGCAATGAGGCCGGACAAGGCACTGCACCTCATGCTGCAGCGGCAGCCGAAGTAAGCCACCCGATCAAACAAGGCCTGGTACAAGGTTTTTCGGTCTATGTAGACACGCTCTTTGTCTGTACGGCAACTGCGCTGATGATCCTATTTACCGGCCAGTACAATGTGGAAAATCCCGATGGTGGTTTTATCGTACAAAATCTCCCCGCCACCGAAATGGGTCCCGGCTTTACACAGCAGGCGGTCTCCCATCACTTTCCCGCCATAGGCAATGCCTTTGTCGCATTGGCCCTTGTCTTTTTTGCCTTTACGACGATCATGGCGTATTACTATATCGCGGAGACCAACATCAGTTTTGTCAGCCGCAAAATGCATAAGGTCTGGCTGATCTGGGTACTGCGCCTCCTCATCTTGGGCTCGACATACCTGGGTTGTGTCAGTACCGCCAAATCTGCCTGGACATTAGGTGACATTGGCGTCGGGCTGATGGCCTGGCTCAACCTGATTGCGATATTGCTACTACACAAAAAAGTACTCGTTCTTTATGACGACTATCGGCGACAGCAGAAAGCCAAACAGGATCCTGTATTTGACAACAGTAAATATAAATTTCCCAATATGGATCTTTGGTCCAAAGAGCGGTCGTAACCTTGGGGAACGACAGTCACCAGTTTAATTTTGAAATATCTCCGCCGTCAACAGGAAGTTATCGCCCCGTGATCACTTTACGGTGCTCCCTGCCCCACTCTGCGAGATTATCGATAATCGTTCGCAAGGTCTTGCCATACTCCGTCAGCTGGTATACCACGGTGACAGGATGCGTATCCAAAACGGTGCGTGTCACCAGCTGGTTCATCTCCAGCTCTTTCAGCTCCTTGCTTAGCATTCGGTTGGATATACCATTGACATCATTCAGAATGTCCGAAAAACGTCGTTTATTGTAATAGCAGACCGCCGAGAGAATTGAGATTTTCCATTTTCCGTTTAAAACGTCCATCGCATCATGTACCGCCATGACCTGTTTCTTGCTGATCTCTTCATTGCATTTTATCTCTTCCATATGTTACCTGGTTACTCCAATGTTACTGTTACTTTTCGATACAAAGTTACTAAAATTAATAAATCCAAACTACATTTGCTCCAGTAAATCAAAAACAATAAAAAAATGGATTACAGCGAAAAAAATGTCATTATTACCGGCGGCACCACTGGTATCGGGCTTGCCACCGCAGCCGCTTTTATTGATGCCGGCGCCGATGTCTGGATCACCGGAAGAAGCGAAGACAATTTGAAGAAGGCGGCCCAGAGCATCAATCATGACCGATTGCATACGGTCTTGTCCGATACGTCCAATCTCGCAGGAATCGATGCCCTGACAAATCACCTTGCGCAACAGGATATCAAAATTGATGTGCTTTTTCTCAATGCCGGCATCGCCACGTTCGCACCGATAGAACAGGCGACAGAAGCAGACTTTGATGCACAGTTTAACACCAACGTCAAGGGGCACTTTTTCACCTTACAGAAATTGATCCCGCGGCTCAATAACGGCGCATCGGTTATCTTCACCTCTTCCACGGTAGCCACTGCCACCAATATCGGGACATCCGTATACTCAGCGACCAAAGGGGCCTTAAATAAGATCGCCCAGATTGCTGCCAATGAACTGGCAGACCGCAAAATCCGTGTGAATATCATCAGCCCCGGTCCTGTAGAGACGCCCGGACTGGAAAATGCAGTGCCCAAAGAAGCGATAGCCCATCTGGCTGCTGCAACCTCACTTCAACGGCTTGGCAAACCCGAAGAAATCGCGAATACCGTGCTATTTTTAGCTTCGGACAGGGCAAGCTTTATCAATGGCACCGAACTTCTGGCCGACGGCGGGTACATTACTTATGCAATGAAATAGCATAGTCTTACGGCCAGCAATCCGTCGTTTTTCAGGGATTGCTGGCTCGCTGTAAGTACCAGCCCACCATGCACAGGTTACCATTCAATGGTATAGCGAAAAAGCCAATCGTTGCCTTTTGTACCAAACAGGTTGACGAAGATCCGGATCATCCATTCCCTGAATAGCTGCATGGCCGGACCGACCACCAGTTTATCTTCGCCCCGTCGGCGCCCTTCCCTGACGATTCGCTCGACCCTGGGCCGCCGGCAATCCTCAAACTTCCGGAAGGCCAAGGCCAGCGACTTCTCGTCGCGCAGTAGCTTGGCCAGCAACATCGCATCCTCGAGCGCCAGCGAAGCTCCCTGTCCTGAATTCGGACTCACCGCATGAGCGGCATCGCCGATCAGCAGCAAGCGATCCCTGTACCAGTTCGGAAGAAAGGGTACATCAAATACATTGATCCGCAGATAACTGTCAGCCTCTCGGATGATCTGGGGGACCGGACTGGCATAATTGCCGAAGGAATCGAGCAACAACCGCCGTTCGGCATTGCGGTCAAAATCCTGCAGCTCTTCCCTGCTCCAGGGCTGATCCGCAGGAATATTGGTCCACCACATGATTTCCTGCTCGTTGGCTCCACCGTAGCCAAAAAAGCCGTCCTTTCCGAACACAAAGTTCAGGTTGTTGACTTCCTGGGAAGTCATATGCTGCAATTTGTCCCGGCCGATAAAACCTCCGCACGCGATGATACCAGTAAATTGAGGCAGCACCGACGGACATACCATACGTCGCACCTGGCTATGGACACCGTCTGCCCCCACCAAAAACAGGCCGGACACCTCAGTTCCGTCTTCAAAGCAGGCCCGCACCCCGTGGGCCGACTGATCGACCGAAAGCAGCTTTTTGTTGTAATGAACCTCTATGCCTTGCTCAAGCACAGCAGCTTTCAAGCTATCCAGCAGGGACTGCCGCCGGATATTGACTGCCGGATAAGCATATTTGCTGCTGTCTGAATATTTCATTCGCGCCAACGCAGATCCCTTCGCATTTTTAAACACACCGAAGCTTACTGGACAGCCCTTCTCCATGACCTCTCCCGCCAGGCCCAGCGCCGCCAGCACATGCATTCCATTAGGAGCAATGTTCAGTCCGCCGCCCAGACTTTCCTGAGGCCCACGAAACTCAAATAATGCCGCTTTCAAACCGATTTTTTTGAGAAATAAGGCAAGGCCAATTCCGGCTATACCCGCACCGATGATGATCACTTTTCTGTTATTTTCCATGATGTAAAGAAAAATTAAGTTAATTTGTACTAAATAGTTCTATTTACTTTACCAAGTAAACATTTTACAAAGTAAAGTAAATTACACTAATTTACCATACATGGAAACAGAAAAAATTCAACAGATAGGGGCTTTATTACGCGAAGTCAGTACGCAGGCTATCAAACGGAGCAATTTGGTTTCTGCCATTCTTGGCATCAATTCCACGGACCTTGAAGCGCTGGAAGTACTTATGCGTCTAGGTAAAGCGACCGCAGGCATTCTGGCGGCAGAAACTGGCATTACGGGTGGCGCTGTCACCAAAATGGTGGACCGGCTCGAGAAAGCCGGCTTCATCCTCCGGGAGACTGATCCAAACGATCGCAGAAAGGTTTATATCACGCTTCATGTCAACAATCTGGAATCGAAGGTATTGCCCTTGTACCAGTCGTTGGTGGGGGCCGTCAACGCACTGCTGGATGAGTATAGCCCACAGGAACAACAGCTGATCATCAGTTTTCTGAGTAGATCGATACAGATCAACCGGGAGGATATGGAAAAATTGGCTGCAGAGCACTGAAAATTTACCGGCAGCTCCATTGGGCTAGCATGCCCCTAGCAGCAGCCCACTGCCCATCTACAGCCCTACTGCACCGGATAATTTTCGAGCACCTGCCCTAGCACTTCGACCAGAAAATCGATAGCGTCCAGGTCGAGCGATGAAAATCCCAGTCGCAGGTGATTCAGGTGCGGAGCATCGGCAAACACAATACGCTCGTCAAAGGCCACTCCCCGTTTTCTAAGTTGGGCGGCTACGCTACGTACGTCATAGTCGTCCCCAAACCTGATCCAAATGGCCATTCCGCCTGCCGGCACATCAAAAAACAGGTAACGGCCTCGGTATACCTCCAATTTAGCGCAGAGATAATCCCGTCGCTCCTTATACAGCTTGACAGACCGCCGCAGATGCCGTTCCATAATTCCGCTCTCAAATAGTGTGCCCACGGCCTGCTCCTGCAGCACATCGCCCCGTATATCCATATGTTTTCGGATATACGCTAGGGACAAAATCAGATCTTCGGTACCGACCACATATCCTAGCCGTAAAGAGGGCGAAAAATTTTTGGAGATACTTCCCACATAGATCACCTGTCCCTGATGATTATAACTTGCCATGGGCAAATGCGAAGCCGAAGAATAATGAAAGTCATAGTCGTAATCGTCTTCGATAATGACAAAATTGTACTGATGAGCCAAAGACAATAGTCGCAGGCGTCGTTGCGGGCTCAAGGCGACCGTCGTGGGATAATGGTGGTGGGGAATCACGTACACAGCTTTAACCCTTGTCGTGCGGCATACTTCCGCTATCTCGTCTACGTCGATACCGTTTTCGTCCACAGGGACATCGATCACCGTCGCTCCGTTCAGTACGAAGGCCGACCGGGCAAGCTCGTAGCCCGGCGAGCCGACAATAAACGTGTCTCCGGTATGGATCAGTGCCCGCGACGTCAGATACAGGCCCATTTGAGCACCATTGGTGATCAGGATATTGCCTTCGGACAGATTGAGGCCCCTCGAATGGGAAAGATGAGTCAGCAGCGCAGTGCTGAGGCCCGAGGCGTTAAAGGCTGTCCCGTAGTTCGCTTTCTGGAGATTATGTTGTCGTTCGGTAATCGATCCCAGCTCACGCAGCAGCTCCTTATATGGAGCAATTCTTGGATCAGGCAGTCCATCATCCAAAAATAACTACCCGCTTTGTTCTACCTGTCGAGCCTTGCCTTTATCGACAGTCTTCAATGTCAGTGGAAAGCGGCCTGCGAAGGTTGTCTCCGACATTGCTTGCCCGTTAACGGCAGCGACTTGTATATCCGTACTGACAAAATACCCACTTTTGTACTTCGTGCTTACCCAGCCCTGTATCGTCAGTATTTCATAAGCGGCTACGATGGTCTTCCGATGCACGCCCAACAAGGCGGCCATGGTACGTGTGCTCGACAGCCGCATACCCGACTGCAGCTTTCCTGATTTCACCAGCTGAATAAGTGCTAGCGCAATCTGCTCATACACAGCTGGCTTACTATTACGGTCGATCGGTATCAGTGTTTTAAACGGGAGCATCTGGACTACTATCTTTTTTTTATCTGTCCCCTAAAGATAGTCCAAAACCATCTTATATTTGAAAATATATTTGAAAAAACACCATGAAAAAGCGAGAATTTTTAAAAGACGTCGACACCAAGGCCTTTAAGGTCATGCTTGGATTTGAGCAGTATCTGTCCGAAAGCTCATTAAACAGGATTCACGCCGAACTGATCAAGATCCGGGTCTCCCAGATAAATGGCTGCACCTATTGCATGGACAAACATATCCGGGATGCCCTGGCATATGGCGAAGATCCCCGCCGGATATTTGTACTGTCCCACTGGCGGGACACACCTTTCTTTTCGGAAGAAGAACAGGCTATACTGGCTTTGGCCGAACAGATCACGCTCATTTCGGTTGATGGCGTAACAGATGAAGTCTATGACAGGGCGCTAGCAGTATTGGGTCAGCAGTATCTTACTGAAGTCATCATGGGCGTCGTCGCAATGAATGCATGGAACCGTATCGGAATCACCACAGGCCGCGAGCCGCAATGATCTTTTGACAGGACTACAATGAACACAGAAATAAACTATCAAGTAGGTTTTGTACCTGCTTTGGAGCATATCATCGCCCTCTATGCCGCAGCCGGCTTAAAACGGCCCATCGACGATAAACAGCGAATGATGAAGATGTTTGCCAATTCCAATCTTTTGATCACCGCCTGGCAGGGACAGCATCTGATCGGCATTGCGCGCTCCATGAATGACGGAGGCTTCTGCTGCTATCTGGCAGACCTGGCTGTACATCCCAGCTACCAGAAACGAGGCATCGGCAGACAGCTCATCCATTTGACCAAAGCTACGGCAGGCGATGACTGTTCACTCATCTGGTTGTCTGCTCCGGGCGCAATTTCCTATTATCATAAGATCGGGATTCAACAGCTTAAAAACGCTTTCGGGATCGACAGGCTCCATCCGATTTAAATGTGGCGGGCCAGCCACTAAACGCTGCAAAAATGTTCGCTTTCGTACAAAAAACGTTCGAGATCGAACATTTTAGCAACACACAGATTACATAAATAACACAATATCAATAAATTAAATTATTGGCAAACGAATTGGTCGCATTTCATAAAAACGACCACTATGCTTAAGAACTATATTAAAATCGCGTTTCGGAATTTAAAGAAGAACCGGGGCTTCACGGCAATAAATATCGTCGGGCTGGCCATTGGGATGGCGGCGTCCATGATGATCATGCTGTGGGTGCAGAGTGAATTTCGCTTTGACCGTTTTTATACTAAGGCTGGGCAAATCTATGCCGTAGGACTCAAAGACGTCTGGGGTAGCGAAACGGTGCAACATTTTTACACACCCAAACCGATGGCGGCCGCATTAAAAACAGACTTTCCGGAGATCAAAAATATCAGTAGGGTCTACGCCGGTACAGGCTTTTTGTTGACAAAAGGTGAAATCAAACTTGCCAAGGAGCATGGTGCATTTGTGGACAGCGCTTTTCTCAACATGTTTGATTATCAGGTAGCCGTTGGAAATGCTAGCGAAGCGCTTAAAAATCCAAATCAAATTGTACTGACCAAATCCTTGGCGCAACGTTTATTTGGACAGGGTGAAGCCATCAATCAGACGGTCAAACTCGATAGTACCGCTATCGCTACAGTGGCCGCAGTCATAGAAGATATCCCTGACAACTCATTTATGAAAGGCGTCAGCTATTTGGTCCCTTGGACGTTTATGGAGCAAATTGGCTATTCAGACAATTACTGGGGCAACAACTCTGTCCAGACTTACATCGAACTCGATAAGACTACCAATATCGAGCAATTTGAAAATCAGATCAAAGGATTCCTTCAGAAACATACCGAAACCAAAGCCGAAAATTTTATCCAACCAGTAGGTGAAAAATGGCTCTATAGCAAATTTACCGATATGGGGAAGCCAACCGCTCCGCGGATCGGCATGGTACGTACCTTTATCGTCATTGCCTGTTTTATATTGCTCATTGCCTGCATAAATTTTATGAACCTGAGTACCGCACAGAGTGAAAAACGGGCCAAAGAGGTGGGCGTGCGCAAAGTGATCGGCGCCAATAAACAGTTATTGATCGGGCAATTCTTGACCGAGTCAATCTTAATCGCCGCCATTTCAGGCATCTTGGCCCTGCTAATCGTCCTGCTTGCCTTACCGCATTTTAGCCAGCTGGTGTCCAGGCAATTGCAGATCCCATTCAATAATATCCCCTTCTGGTCGGCATTCATAGGCTTCATCCTGTTGACCGGCATTCTGTCGGGAAGCTATCCAGCCTTTTATCTGTCGTCTTTTAGACCGGTAAGTGTATTAAAAGGCAAGCTATTGCACATGCAAAGCAAGTTTAGCCTCAGAAAGCTGCTGGTCATCTCCCAGTTCTGCATTGCCATTATCCTCATCATCACCACAGTATCTATTCAGAAACAGATAAAATACGCACAAGAAAGAGAAGTTGGATACAACAAGGAGCGGCTGGTCAATGTCATGGATCAGGGCAAAATCCGCAGAAACAGCCGGTTGATAAAAAACGCTCTGCTAAGCTCCGGCGTAGCATCTCATGTATCGAGAACCTCCTCTCCACTGACCGAAAACTGGAGCAACAACCCGATGCAATGGGCCGGCAAACCCGAGGATGACAATACTATATTTGCCCGGATCGGGGTCGATGACAACTTGGTCGGCACTGCTGGACTGCAGCTGATCGCCGGCCGCGATTTCGATCTCAGCAAATTCCCGACAGACTCTAGCGCCATGATCATCAACGAATCCGCAGCCAAGGTTTTCCATTTTGACAATCCGATCGGCAAGACCATTGTCGATGGCATCTCCTGGCATATCATCGGTGTCATCAAAGACTTTGTGCAGGAGTCGCCATTTAATCCTGTCACGCCGCTGGTGATCCAGGGTGCGGCTTCAGGAACCAGCGTGACCAATATTCGATTAAGCGATCATATCGAAACGCGGGATGCGCTGGCACGGCTAGAGAAAATTTTTAAGGAATTTAATCCGGATTATCCGTTTGAATATACATTTGTGGATGCCGCATACGCCGAGAAATTCAAAGATTTTGAACAGCTGGGTAGGCTTTCCAGTCTTTTTGCCGTATTGACGATTTTCATTTCCTGCCTCGGCTTATATGGCCTTACCGCTTACATGGCTGAAAACAGGACCAAGGAGATTGGCGTTCGTAAGGTACTGGGCGCTTCGATCCGTTCGATAACGACCATGCTCTCCAGAGACTTTGTGTTGTTGGTGCTCCTATCCTGCCTGATCGCCTTTCCGATTGCATATTACATCGCGGACCACATGCTAAGCTCCTACAGCTACCGCATTCGTATCAGCTGGGATATCTTCCTGATTGCCGGATTAGGAGCTGTTACCCTGACCTTACTCACCGTCAGCTACCAATCCATCAAAGCTGCGCTGACCAATCCCGTAAAGAGCCTGCGGGATGAATAGCAAGAAAGATGAGCGACTGATATCTGATAATACATAATATCAGTCACTCATTATCAATAAAATAAAACCTATATTATAAAGAGTTAATTAATGAAAGTAGCAAATTCAGTGAGGTCGAGCCGCACCTTCTTAAGTTGGGCGAAGTGATCGTTTTCGGCATCGCGGTATCCCAGAGCCAGTATGACCACCGACCGCAGCCCCTGCTCCCGCAGTTTCAGCAATGCATCAAATTTGGCTGCATCAAAACCTTCCATGGGAGTCGAATCTACTTTTAGCTCCGCGGCCGCAACCAAGGCAGTACCTAGGGCGATGTACGCCTGTCGGGCCGCCCAATTAAAGTTATCTTCGTCAGGTCTGGACAATATACCGCCTACCAAGGCAGCCTTGAAGTCGGCCAATGCCTCTACCGGGATGTCACGTTCATGGGCGATCCGTGCCATATAGTCATCGACCTGCTTCTCGGTGACTTTCTCATAAGCAGCAAAAACCAACAAATGGGAGGACTGCGCGATCTGGCTGTTGAAAGAACCCTCGCCCAGCTGCTCGCGAAGCCCCTCGTTTTCGACTACGATGACGCGATAAGGCTGCAAGCCCGCCGATGAAGCCGAGAGGTTGGTGGCCTCCAAAATTTTGTTTAAATCTTCAGTAGTAACCTTTTGTTTACCGAATTTTTTAGTGGCATAACGCCATTCAAGATGTTTGATCGTATTCATGGATAATTTTTTTTATGCACCAAAATTCGCGAATAATTGTTTACTTTTGTCATCAGGTGACAAAAAGTAATAGTGACATCAAGGTAACCATGGAAGAAATCACAACAGCAGAAGAGACAGGCCTGACCGAAGCGGTCACAGCAGTCGCGCATGACTGCGCCTTGCCGGCACACGAATGCAAGAAAGCCATTATGGGCGTGCATGATGCCATGTATGTGCTTGGCGGCAAATGGAAAATCTATATTATTGCGGCCCTTCTCTTCGGCCCCAAGCGTTACTCGGACCTCTTGCGGGACATCAACGGCATCTCGGGCAAGGTACTGAGCCGGGAGCTCAAGGAAATGGAAACCAATCGCCTACTGACCAGGACCGTGAGCGGCACAGCACCCCTGACAGTGACCTATGCACTTACCCCCTATGGCGAGTCTTCCAAAGCGATTATTAGCATACTGGCTGAGTGGGGTAAGTCCCACCGGAATTACATCATCAGCGAGTCTTAAGTATAATATCCCGTACCTATTCTACGGGATACACTCTAGATATGGAACTGATCTTTTTCTTTTTGCCGATACGTTCACTGCTTTTGATGACCTCGGTATTTATCCACCTGACTTTATCCAAGTCGAGCTTTTCGACCTGGCGGTCGTAGGTGACCAAGCCATTGATCTCATGCTCTACATCTGAAGTTTGAGTATAGATAGCACTACTTAATCCCCTGTATATCATTCGCTGTTCTATCTCGTTGAGCAGGTAAATGTAGGTATCCGTCAATGTTTCCTTGTTAATCAATATTTCGTAGGCATTATTAGGCACTGGCCATAGGTGATTGCGTACAAACAGTCCCTTGCCACCAAATTCACCCAAGGAGGCTGCCCGCTTTTCGTCGGGTCGCGGAAACGCTTTGTCCTCCATTTTCCCGTAATGATGCATATCCACAAAGTCGCCGTTGCCAGGGTCACCCTGTGCCGGCCGGTAGCCCGGAGCATAGTTGAAGCCCGAATTGCCGTTGACAAGCCGCGTAGGATCATAGGCTTTGGTCCACCTGGTGATATCGGGTACCTCAAAGGCACCCCAATTTTCGTTAAAAGGTACCCAGGTGACGATGGAAGGCACGCTGATCAACTGGTCTATCATCTGCTTGAGTTCAGTCCTGACCTGCTGCCGCACCGCCACCGAATCCGCCTCATCTGGATACCACAAGTTGGGCATATCCTGCCATACCATCAACCCGAGCCGGTCACAATGGTAATACCAGCGCATCGGTTCGACCTTGATATGTTTGCGGATCACGTTGAAACCTGACCGTTTGGCCAGTTCGATATCAAACAGCAGCGCCTGCTCAGTCGGCGCTGTAAAGATCCCGTCCGGCCAGTAACCCTGGTCCAGCACGCCGATCTGAAACTGAAACTTGCCATTTAACAGCGTCCTATTGACGCCATCCACCTTGCCAATGCTGATCGAACGCATGGCGAAGTAAGAGTCTATATGATCCACGGTACGCCCCTGGTTATCTTTTAGTTCTACTTTCAGCTGATACAAAAAAGGATCTTCGGGGCTCCACAGGTGCGGATTGCGGATAGGCAGAAAGAAGGCCTCACTCCCTCTGTCCTCCACTTGGGCGACCTCCGTCTTTCCGTCGTGCGCCGTCGCCAGCACCTTAAGACTTTTTCCTTGCGTCGATACCGTGATCTGTAAACGGTTATTCTTTAGGTCAGGGATCAGTTTCAGCTGTCTCACATACTCCCTCGGCACGGGCTCCATCCAGACGGTCTGCCATATGCCCGAACTGAAGGTGTAGTCACCCTTATCACCATTTTTGCCTGAAGAAGTCTTACCATCGTTGGCGTCATAGGCACCTACGACCAGACTATTGTCGCCCGGCTTTAGAAAGTCCGAAATGTCCACAGTAAATGCGTGGTATCCACCCCTATGGTCGCCGGCCTTTTTGCCGTTGACGAAGATGGCCGCATAATGATCCACAGCCCCAAAATGCAATAAGATACGACTGCCTTTCCATGTCGGCGGAATCACGATATTACGCCTATACCACAGACACTGCTCGCCACTCCGGGCGATGCCCGACAGTTCCGCTTCCGGGGCAAAGGGCACCCTTATTTTTTCCGGTCTGGCAGGAAACTCTGGTGCGATGGCTGCTGTCCGCGGATCCTGCTGCGAGCCGCCCCCCATATAATCCCATAGGCCATTGAGGTTTTGCCATTCGCTGCGTTTCATCTGTGGCCGTGGATATTCGGGCAGGGGTACATTGGCGTCCAGCGCCTCCTGTGTCCAAGGCGTGGGCAGCGTAAAGTCCGCTAACGATTGAGCCTCAGCATGCGCTGTCACCAGCAATGCCATTAAGATAGCCCAGAAACGAAAATTGATGCTTGTGATCATTCTATCAGGTTTTGGTTTGTTTCTATATGTTTGTTTGACCCGTCCCTACGCATGCTAAATTGATTTACCAAATTAACACGAAAACACCCTTCGCCATACTTTTTCGGGACAAATCATGTTTATGGTATCGGGTTTAATAGTACAAAGATGTCATTTAAACTTTTTCAGTGCACAGATGAACAATAATATTACAAACGATACGATGGTATACCCGCAGTCTCTTTCGAGGTTAGGCGGTTCCCTAAAGCCCCACAACTCATTCGCTATGCATACCAGCCTGAGCAACACGGTAAGCTCGTGTACGGACGGGAGGGGCCACCTTACATCAGATCGGCCCCGGGATCTCAAAACTGGAAGCTATCCCCTGTCACTTGACGGCAAACTCATAGACCTTGCCTTTGACTGTGGGGACATCATAGAGTACCGTCTGCGGTAGTGCGAATGTACCTTTCTGCGTTTTTACCGCTGGTGTCTTGATCTCATCGACAGCAAACAGAGGATTCGAATTTTCTCCGCTGGCTTTCTGCAAAGTTTTTCCCTTTAAGGTAAGCGTCGTACGATCACTTATACGGAGACGGCAATTGCCTCCGAGGGTGGATTCAATTTTTAAGGCAGTCAGGCGTCCGTCGTTCCAGCGCATGTCGATGATAAATCCGCCTCTGGTGACCAGTCCTTTGACTTCGCCACTCGGCAACTGCTCCGGCCAGGCCGGCAACAGATGGATACTTCCATCGTAAGACTGCACCAGCATTTCGGCAATGCCCGATGTACAGCCAAAATTGCCATCAATCTGAAAGGGCGGATGGGCATCCAGCAAATTGGGATAGGTACCGCCGTTTTGTCCCTGCTGCTGTTCTGGCGCCGGGCTCAGCTGGTCTTTGATCAGCTTATACGCCTGGTTTCCATCCAGCAGCCGGGCCCACCAGTTCACTTTCCAGCCCATGGACCAGCCTGTAGACTTGTCCCCACGGTAGATCAGCGAATTTTTGGCTGCCTGTGCGAGCTCAGGGTGCCGAAAGGGTGAAATCTGGCCCGAAGGAAAGAGCCCATATAGATGCGAAATATGCCGGTGATGGTCGTCGGTGCGGTCCAGGTCCTGGAGCCATTCCTGAAGCTGTCCATGTCGGCCAATCTGCATGGGGGGCAATTGCTGCAGGCACTGACGCACCGAGTCGCGCAGGGCCGCATCGGCCTCCAACGCGGCAGACGCTCGGATAAAATTGCTGAACACATCAAACACCAGCTGATTGTCCATCGTTGTGCCCGCCGAGACACCTACACCATCCGCTTCGTAACTGTTTTCCGGGCTTATAGATGGACTTACCACCAACCATTTGCCGGAAGGGTCTTTTATCAGCACGTCCAGGTAAAACAAGGCCGCCCCCTTAAGCACGTGGTAGTACGCTTTCAAAAACTGCATGTCGCCGCGGTAGAGATAGTGCTGCCAGATATGCTGGCTCAGCCAAGCGCCCCCCATGGGCCACATCCCGTAAAAGCCACCGTCCACGATCCCTGTGATGCGCCACAAGTCCGTATTGTGATGCGCATTCCAGCCTCTGGCGCGGTACATTTCGCGGGCACTCTCCTGCCCTGTGATGGCCAGGTCTTTTAGCATGCTGAACAGCGGCTCATGCATCTCGCTCAAGTTGCCCACCTCAGCGGGCCAATAATTCATTTCGGTATTGATGTTTATCGTGTATTTACTATCCCAGGGCGGAGCTAATTTATCATTCCATATCCCCTGCAGGTTGGCCGGCTGACCACCAGGCTGCGAGGATGAAATCAACAGATAACGGCCAAACTGGAAATAAAGAGCCACCAACTGCGGATCAAAGCTGGAAGCAAACTCACGTATGCGTACATCCGTTGTTTTCTGCGCCTGCGCACTGCTGCCCAAGTCCAGCTTTACCCGATTGAAGTAGCGCTGATAGTGCTGCACATGATTTCTCAGCGCTTCGCCGTAGCTGACCCTTCGGGCCTGTTCGAGTATGCGGCTCGCCTTTTGCTGCGGATCAGCCGACAGATCCCGGTAATTCTTGAAGTTGGTACCTATGGACACATAAAGTATAACCTCATCCGCATCTTGAATAGAAATCTGCTCCTCGGTAAGATCCACCTGTCCCCCTTTCACCTGCGGATACACCATTCCGTAGAAAACCACCTGTCCATCCTTGGCATCGACCCTGCCGCCTTTTCCGCGAAGGAAAAGAGCCCCCTCATGTTGGCCTATGAGCACATCCTGGTGGGGCGTCTTCCAGCTTAGGTCCATAGAAATCCTTTTCTTTTTATCGGCCGTGATCCGCACGAGCAGCACACTGTCCGCTAGTGAAGTGAACAGCTCCCGTCGGTAGCGGACACCGTTGGCTTCATACGCAACCGTTGATATCGCCCTATCCAAATCCAGTTCGCGCCGATAGTGCTGCGGGCTCCGGTGTTCGGGAAACCCGATCAGCAGGCTTCCGAAAGTCTGGTAAGGCATGCCATAATCCAGGCCCTCGGGGGCGGCCCTGGGAAATGCCCTGTTGGACAGTTCCTGCGCTTCCTTGTTTTTTCCTTCATTCAGGAGCTGGCGGATCTTTACGATATCATCATACTTCCCTTTAGGTACATTATTTCCGGGGCGGCCCGCCCAGATCGTCTCTTCATTGAGCTGGATCTCCTCCTGGGGGACGCCACCGTATACCATGGCACCGAGACGGCCATTGCCCAAGGGCAAAGCTTCGTTCCAATTTGCGGCGGCTTTATCGTAAGTCAGCTTCAGTTCCTGCGCTGGGCTCAGCGCTCCGCACAGGCATAATAGCATACAAAAAATAAGGTGTTTGATCTTCATATCAACAGATTTATGGTTTAGACAACAACATGTTGGATTTTAGCATAATCACAGTTTAGGATCCCCGATGCAGACCATCAAGAATTTGGTTATCCTATAAAATTAACATATTGTGCGCATATTGCAAGGACATTTTTACGCAATCGATCTCAAAATGATCCCATTGCAGCAGGTTCAGCCCGCCAAAGCCGCAAAAAAATGCTACCGGGCAGCGGCCTTTTAAGTACATAAGCCCCGCAATTGAGGCTTAAGTACCAAACTGGCACAAAAATGGCTGATTTTCCAGTATGGAATTACGTGTAAGAGAACTGCTGTTTGCTTTGGGCACCACAGTACTGATGGCTGCCTGTGGCCAAGGCAGCGCCGACAAAAAGACAGTATCAGCCGATGATAGCGCCACGACCGAACGTCCTGCACCGATGGCCGCCGCCGCTGGAATACGGCTCCCCGACAGCCCGCAACATCTCGTGCTAATCCGGCCGTCCAAGCAGGCCCCAGGCATCCTGGATAGCGCCGCCTTAGACGCGCTCGACGAGCCCTTGCGGGCAATGGCAGCCTTCTACGCTGCTACGGGAGGTACCGACTGTGATGGAGCACATTGCGCTTTGACCACCGCCCTAATGCTTGGCAAGCAGGGTTCCGAAGCCCATAAATCGCTTATTGCAAGATATTTTCCGACCGATAGCCTGGCTCAGCAGGTACTTGCCCAAGATTGCTATTTACGGCCCAGTGGAGCATCCAGTTTTTCAGAATATGCCTCCCTGAGCTTCAGTACCCAACAGGATACTGTCACGGTAAACTACAGATTGCTCTTATATCATCGCGGCAAGGCAGATTGGAAAAACGGTTCCGACAAATACATTTTTAAAGCCGGAACCTTCAGCAATATCAACCGGGAGATCTTAAACAATTAGCTAAACTTGATAAGCAGTCAGGTCTACCTGCCTCCGCCTTCCAACAGCGCATTGATGCACCACATATAAGCTGCCTGCCCATGGTAGTCACCGGTATGGCGTGGGCGGTCGTAGTAATACTGCTTATCGTTCTTTTTATTTGTGCCTACGCAGACCTCTGATACTGCCCCCACCCCGTCCACATACTTCGCCAGGGCCAGCCAGGCCTTCCTGGCAACAGGGCCATACACCTTGGCATTCAGCCATCCCTGCTTGACACCCGAAATGATAGCATAAGCAAACATGGCCGATCCAGAGGTTTCCGGCCAACAGTCTGATTGATCGATCAATTGATTCCACATACCGCTTTCGGTTTGATATTTTCTAAGGCTTTCCATCATGGTGTGATACCCCTTCAAGATACGCTTCCGGTCTTGGTGATGTGGCGGCAGCACACGCAGCAATTCGGTCATTCCTGCAGCCACCCATCCATTGCCGCGTCCCCAATAAAAGGGAACATCAGGCGCGTGATAGAATAAACCATTCGGACGCTGCAAATCATCTAGATAAAGTACCATTTCCCTGGCGGCACGGTCGAGGTATTTTGGATCCCCGGTAGCTTTAAAAGCTTGTGTCTGTACGATGGTAATCATGTACATATCGTCGATCCAAAGACGCGTCTGCCAAGAATAACCTTTTTGCGCCCACTCTCTCTGCTGCTGTGTAGCATGTTGCGGCACTTCCCATTGCGTATCCGCATAAGGCAACCCCAGGTCCAGGTAGCTTCTCTCGCTGGTTAGCTGATACACCCGCAGCGGTAAGCTTCCAAACATATTTAAATCTACGTGATTTTTGATCGGAAGCAGGTTGCTCTCACTGACAACTAATTTCGAAAACCTGTCTTTCATTGCCTGCATCAGCTTCCTATCGCCGGTTAAGTTGGCATAGTTAATCGCTCCCGCCCAGTAGAAAGTTTCGGGATAACTGATCCATTTGCCGCCATGAAGAGCATGTTTGCCCTCGACAAAGCGATAAGCAACTTTATGACCGATCTCTTTCGGATCTGCGCCCGCAGGAAAATTTTCGAAGTCCGTTTGTGCAATCAAAGATGTAAACGGAAGAACTAATAAAAATAAAAACACATACTTTGTCATCATTCAATATCCATATGAAGTTTAAAAATAATCGTTGGCAATCCGGTATTTATTCGAACCTGGCCTCGTCCGCCACTGCATCTTCCCATTTATCCCAGACCGGCGTTGCGGGGTTGTAGCCATCATAACCATAATTTTGTTTTAGCTGGCCTTTAATATTCGACGTAATTGCAACATTCGGAATCGGCCAGTACATATTCTTTTTGTCCATGCTGTACTTGATGTCGCTCAGGCCGGTCGCGCTCACATGGATAACACCTTTATTGTACAAGCTGTAATGCACGATACGTTGATACCAATAGCTTCCGCCGCTGGCATCAGTACCTGTTTGCTTGTCAAAATTTTCCAGATTGTACACATTGCCCCATTCATCGGGTCTACCACTGCGGGCAAGGCACAGCGATACACGTTTCAATTCCACATTCCGCCATTCTTCCCAGTATAGTTCACGGGCCCGTTCGTTCATAATATCACCAATAGTCACTGCACCCTGGTACAACTCTGTACATTTGGCGCGTTGGCGCACGGCGTTCAAATCATCCTTGATCGTGCCGTCGGCCGGATTGATATAATATTTCGCTTCAGCACGCAGCAAGTAAGCCTCAGCCAGGCGATACAAATACCAGTCTGCAATACCCCCATTTGTCGCCCCGCGCAGACCGTCCGACCCGCTGATATTGGCTTCATTGACGGGGTCATCCAGATAAAATTTATAATGTGGTACATCGTACCAGCGGCGGATGGAATCCGTGCATAACAATTTTCCTGTTTCCGGATCTTTCAGCGAGATCGGTTTTCCAAAATCTTTTGAAGCTTTGTTGTTGACCTTGTAATCTTCCATCCGCACCCAGTTTCCCACCTTGGAACTGTGGCGCAGGTCCCCTTCATCCATTTTTCCATTGACGTGCCATAGCCCCAGTGACTGGAAATCTGTTGGCCGGAAAGTTGCTATGCCACGACCAAATGCGCGCATGTAATCGTATTTAGGGTTGTAATCCTGACTGTTCCGTTTAATGTTTAACAAGGCCTGTTTGCCGTCAGTAGTCTGTAGGCGGCCGTCGAACACAAAGGGATATAAGATTCGCATCGTCAACATCTGTACGAAAGCTTCCGCATCCGCACCCCGATTGGGCATTCCCATGATGACCTCACGATTGGATGGGATGAGTTTGTTCTCGGGGCGGTGCATATCCCAGATCACATTGCGGCTGATGGGCCAGGTCTGCGGCTCGCCCCCATCGTTAAACGAGCCAAAGCTTTCGGTCATCAAGGAGTATCCTGACTGACCGATCAGAATATCCGTTTGCTCTTTCGCTTTCTGGTACTCCCCGAGGGCCAGGTAGCACTTCGTCAACAACATGCGGCAGGCACCCTTGTTGACCATGCCGATCAAGTTCATACTTTTTTGATCAGGAACCCATTCGACGGCAAACTCCAGATCTTTGGTAATCATTTGCAAAATAGCATCACGTTTGGTACTGCGGTAGTTTTGCTTGGGTACGTCAATAATAGTCGTGACCAAGGGCACGTCCCCGTATTCAAATACCAGCGCCATATACCGAAAAGCACGATGGAAGTAAGCACGTCCTTTGTAGGCGTTTTTGTCCTGCTGGCTCAATGTCTGTACCTGGTCCACGTATTTGATAATGGTGTTGGCGTAGCTGATCCCCTTATACGTCTCTTCCCATAAATACCACATGCTATTCGATCTGTCGAGATTTTGTAAGCTCGAATTGTCGCTTGTCGGTGTGAGCATGTTGGCAACGTCGGCCATCATGCTACGTTTGTCCGTATTGCTTGCCACCATCAGTTCAGAAAAAATATACTCTGTTCCCAGGGTTAGCATTTCGTTGTGATCCGTGGCCCAATAGCCTTTCAGATGACGGTCACAGATGGCCATGGCCGATAGCAGCCCAGACTCTGTATTGAAAGTCTCGTTGGGTAAGTATATGGACAGTGGATCTGGCCGCAAGAATTCTTTCGAACAGCTAGCTACTAACAGCGTACCGCCCAGCATCAAGGCGATACCTTTGCACATAAAGTTGGATTTTTTTATTAGATAGTTCATTTGCATCAATTGATCAGGTTATAAAGATAAATTCACACCGAAGGTAAACACACGTGAGGCCCAAGAGCCTGTTTCCGGGTCGCCGTACTCCCAGTCATTTGTCCAGGCAGCCACATTGCGTACCGTCCCATAGAGCTTGACCCGATTTAAGTTATACCTTGAGGTCCAAGAGGCTGGAAGGGTATAACCTACAGAAATATTGTCCAGGCGGATAAAAGAGCGATCATACAGTCTCTGTGCCCCTTCCGCTCCTACGGGCCCTTTTGCTTCGATGCGACCATAACGGTCCGTAGGGTTGTCGGGTGTCCAGTATTCTTTTGCGGGCAGGTTGGCTAGTCCATAAGCCATCCGCCCACCATCGTCATCATTATTCAAGTATTCACCCGACAAGCTTTTGTGCCCCATGTACGAATAGATATTAAACGAAACACTGAGGTCTTTCCATAAGGTAAATTCATTTCGCATTGACCAACGGAAGCGGGGGTCTGTCTGTCCTAAAAACACTTTGTCATTATTATTGAAAACCGGTTTTTTGGAGCCGTCGGCATGCAGGGCATCGTCGGCAGTATAGTGATTCGTCACTTTTGGATCGCCAGGTGCCTGACCATATCGCGCAGCTTCAGCCGCTTCATTGGCCTGCCAGATGCCAGTCACCTCATAATTCCATAGCACACCGATCGGCTGGCCGATAAACCAGCCATTCGAAATCTCATCCATTTCCTTTTGGCCGACGACGTTTCCATTGGCATCGATGACATCTTCGAAATTATTATAGAGATGTACAATCTTATTTTTATTGTACCAAAAACTAAAGGTAGTGGACCATTGCAGGTTATCTTTTTTCAGGTTGAGCGTATTCAGTGTTAGTTCGATTCCGGTATTGTCTACCTGTCCCAGGTTGGTGGTGATCCGGCTAAATCCCGTAAAATTGGGCAACTTTTGCTCCATGATCATATCGTGGGTCTGCATCAGGTAATATTCCAAAGTACCTGAAATCCGGTTTTTGAAGAGTCCAAAGTCCAGACCAAAATTCCATGAAGTTGTCTTTTCCCACTGCAGGTTGGGATTCGCCAAGCGGTCGACCATCAAATAACGGTATAAGACCAACTCACCAGCGGCATTGAGGTAGCCATGCATTTTACCACCGCCGGGATAGAGATTAGCAAGCGCCAGGTTGGGATCTGCGAGCTGCCTGTTACCGTTTTTACCGTATGAAGCCCGCAGCTTGCCATAGTTCATGACGTCTCCCCATTTAAAGAATTTTTCGTTTGTAAAGTTCCAGGCCAATGCCAGAGATGGGAAAGTCGCATAAGGGTTAGAGGTACCAAAAGCCGAATAGCCGTCGCGCCGGATGGAGGTGGTCAGCATATAGCGGTCGTCATAAGAATAGAATAAACGCGCCAATAAGGCATCTGCCGTCTGATGGCTGTCGAAGCTATCGTAACTGCTGTTTTCTTTCGAGCCATTTTTGGTATTGTGAAAGCCCAGTGCATCCGAGGGTAAAATATTGCGGGCTTCAATACGGTCTTTCCAGGATTGCTGTTCCTCCGCCTCCTGTACCAAGGTCAGCATCAAGTGATGTTTATCTGCAAAAGTATGGTCCCAATTGATCGTGTTGTTGAGCGACCAGTCAAAACGCTTGGTCTGCTCACGGTTGGCACCCCGATCCGCAGGGTTCGATCCCGGCAGCTCAGCCGACATGAAATAGCGATCATGGAAATATTGCAGACGTGGAGATGCATTAAAGGAGTATGTAATATTAAAGGGTAGTTTTATTTTCGCATTGAAGATGGAATTAAATACCGTATAGCCTTTGTCAAGCTCCAGATATTTTTTCTGGAAATCATAGTTGTATCCCCGCTGACTGAACTCCTCACTTAGCGGATATTGTAAGGGATTGCCATTCGCGTCGGCGTAATCTGCAAAAGGGCTGTTACGCAGCGTCTGATCGATATCAATGTCAATATTCCCGTCTGACCGATCCTGAAAATTCACGTTTGCTCCCAATTCCAACCAACTATTTACATGCGCATTGACCTTCATATTTCCCCGAACGGCCCTATAGCTGTCGCTGATTACCGTCCCTTCATTTTTCAGGTACCCCATGGACAGGTAATAATTCACCCTGTCGCCCGCCCCGCTAACGCTCGCATTATAATCTTGGTTGAGCCCCGTTCGAAAGGCATGATCTGCCCAGTCAACGGCCTTTCCGTTCAGAAAGTTTTGGAGCGCATTTCCTTGCAGGCCCAATCGGCGGCCCCAGATACTTCGGTCAGATTCGCCATTCTCATTGTTCGAAAGTGCACGCCAGGCATCGATCGACAACGATGCGGGCAGCTGCCCCGGGTTTAGGTAAAATCCATAAGGTACCGTCAAATTTCCGTTATCGTCCCGGGTTTGATACGCTTCATAGAGGCCGGTCTGCGGGTTGATGCCATACGTATTTTTTGTATACCAATCTTGCCGGTGCTGCATATATGCCTCTGGCGTAAATCGCCTGCGGTATTCACTCAGTTGTGTGGCTCCGACATTCATGGTCATGTTTATCGTGGGTTTACCCTGCTTGCCTTTCTTGGTAGTGATGATAATCACACCGCTCGCGGCCTTTGAACCATAAACAGCGGCAGCCGAGGCATCTTTTAAGATATCAATCTGCTCGATGTCGTCTGGGTTGATTTCCGAAAGCTCGCCATAGAATATCATGCCGTCGAGCACAAGCAAAGGGTTATTGTGTCCACTATTGCTATCATACACCGAACGTTTGCCACGCACTTCAATCGAACCGCCACCTTTGGCCGAAGCGTCATATCCGATATTCATCCCTGCAGTACCCCGCAAGATATCCTGTACGGTTTTTGGATTTTCATTCGCTATCCTATCCGGTTGAATCTGCGTCACCGAACCCGTCAGGTCTTTCTTACGCATGGTGCCGTAGCCCACTACCACCACTTCGTCCAGCTCGTCTGCTGATGCATCGAGCACCACGTTGAGCACTTTGGCGGCTGTGAGGACCACCTCCTGGCTCTTATAACCAAGAAGCTTAAAAACAAGCTTTTCTGCCTTTAAAGGTGCAGCTATCACGTAGGTGCCATCAGCCCTTGAGACCGTACTGATCGGGCTACCCAGCACAGTTATGGTTACACCCGATAGCGGCTGACCATGGCTATCCGATATTTTGCCCGTGATTTCGCGGGTTTGTACATGAAGTCTGTCGATTGATTTGACAGGCACATTGGCTTGTAACGCGGTGATGGGACCACCGAAAGCAGCGAGGCACATCAGGCAGGATGTAGGCACCCATTTTCCTTTTCCAATGCCAGAAAAATGATCTTTTTTTAGTTTATAACCGTTTCTCATAAAGCAATATTAACTTTAGATGTTTTAGAAATTTTATAATTGGCTTCCCTATACAAAGGAATTTTAACTGTAAAAGTCCCGATTAACATCTAGAAAAATAGTACCTAATCGTATCAAAAAAGTGCTATTTTGTCTCAATAACGCTACATAAGCAGAAAAAAAAGGTGTAAAACAATAATAAACAAACTAATTCCTGTATAAAATCAGGCCAAAAGAAGATGGTCAAAAATTTAACTACAACGTTTTCGTAATTTAACTACAACGTTTTCGTATTTTTTCTATTACAGACACTGAGGATTCCAGGAGACAAACAACAGGCCGTCCGGATGAGATCCGGACGGCCTGTTCCATGCTCGCCAACTGCTGGTGTTCGTATCCCGGGAGCATCGGGGAAATATGCCGGTTTTATTTGATGTATTTCCAGCTAAAGTCCTTTCCGCGGACCTCCACCTCCAGATGTCCAGGCGCAGTCCCCTCAAAGCTTCCATGCCACCAATTTCCGGACACCGCCCCAGCCGTGATAAACTGTACACGCTTGACCTTGATTTCTTCATACAGGTGCATATGCCCCTGTAACACCAGCTTGAGGCTATGCTCCTTGAAAAGGTCAAATACCTGCTTTTGATTGACAAAGGTATCCGTAGCTGTGTAACGCCCTTCCAGCACCGGATAATACACAGATAAAAAAGGGACATGTGAGATGACCACCAAGGGCTGGTCTTTGGCGGTATTCTTAACCAGCTCCTGCAACCATGTCAACTGCTTCTCAGCGATGACATACTGGTGATCTTTGGTTTCCACAGTATTCAATACAATAAACTTCCAGCCTTTATGCTCAAAGCTGTAGTAAGTCTGGCCAAAAACCTTTTCAAAGAGCGCAAAGTCATTAAGGCCATTGCGCATGCCCCGAGGCAACCTGTCGTGATTGCCGATCGTCATATGATAAGGTTTACCTGTCCGGTCAAAAAGGTTCTTCAGCTGCTTGAGCCGTTGCTCCCCTACCGTTAAGTCAGCGGTTTTTAAGTTGTCAATATCCACATTGTCACCACCGCTGACGATCAGTTCGACACCCGGCGGCAGGGATGTTAACCGTCGGTGCACCTGATCGAGAGTAGAGTCGCTATGAACATGCATATCCGTGAAAAATGCGAACTTAAATTGCTGCGCTTCTGCCGTCCCACAGCACAATGCCAGCAGCATAAGAAGTAAGACAGGTGTTTTTATACGTTTCATTACCATCCAAATATTTGTTTCAGGTTATCATTTAAAAGTATTTCAGCTTGCGGTATAGGGCGATAATAAAATTTAGGTGCTTCAAAAGTTCCTGTATTTTCGATTGTTTCGACGGTACCGCTATTTCCTTCCGAGAGAAACACGCCGACATCCTGACCAAAACGCCCAACCCGATAATACTGCAATTCCCTTCCCAGGCTGTTTTTCTCCTTTACGGCCGGTATGGATGCGGACGATGCCAGCAACACGATATCCGGAATACCATCGCCGGTCAGGTCGTGCTGGCCCAGCCCGGCGAAGTAGATGCCTTCCCGTTTATTCTTTAACAGCTCACCCACATTCCAGCGCATGAGGTCTGTAAACCGGAAGCCCTCAAAGGCAAGTTCTACCCGACGTTCCCGTCTGATCTCCAGAACGAGATTACGCTGGCTGCTTTCTACATTGGCATAGCGCGATGCCAGTACCGGATCTATCGCTACACCAAGAGTCATCGCCGGCATCCCCGCCCTTGCGCGCAACAGATTGATACTGCGGTCGAGATCCGCCTGCGTCAGCTGCCCTAGCTCTGCCTTTGCCTCCGCAAAATTCAAGAGGACCTCGGCATAGCGGTACAGTGGGATATCCAGGTTGTTGCGCGCTTCCAAGCTCAATGTATTCTGAAACCCTTTGATCTGGTGGTAACCCGAAAAGTTTTTGGCCAGCTGCTGCACATACAGGCCAGCCCCCTGCGCATAGGTATGGGAATAGATCAGTTGCCATCCCGGGTAAGCATAAGTCTGCGCCAGACGGGGGTCGCGGTTTTCGAATTCTTTAACAAAAGAGTACTTTTGGTAACCAGACTGCGCCGAATAAAACGAACCATCTTTCATTAAATACGCCTGCACAAGGTCGCGCAGCGGATAATATTCGTAATTACCAAACATACCCGGCCATGAGCTTGCATTGAGCACATTGTTGGCAAAAAAGCGACCGAGCACCACCTCCTTGTTGTTTTCCAGGTTTTCACTAAAAAACAGGCTTCCATAGTCTTGATCAGGCTTGCCGGTAGTATGGATCACAAAGCCCCCCTCCCGCATCATCTGGTCACTCACTTGTTGTGCTTTGGTCAAAAAGTCATTTGCCGAACTTTTCAGATCCAGTTCATTGTGGTATTTTCGGTAGGTGCCCTCATACAGTGCAAAACGGCTGTACTCCTGTAAAACGACCCACTTGTTGACGGTACCCAGCTTTATCCGGGGTTGTACATGTTGGGCAGCAAACTCAAAATCCTCCATAATTTTCTGGACGACGGTAGCACGTGGGTCACGTTTGGCGAAGAGATAATCCGTGTCACTGACCTCCAAAGCCTTATCCACCCAGGGCACGTCCGAAAAGCGCTGTACCTTCTCCACAGTGTCCTATTGAGCGACTGCTGTTTCAAATTTCCATTTGCAAAACTCATTTTAATATCGTAATATTGCGATATTAAATATCATCAGCTATGGGAATTACCAAAACAGAGATTTTTGCAGACGAACAGAACCAGCTGGCCACCGCCTTCAAAGTCCTGGGCCATCCTGCGCGGATCGCCATACTGCAGTATATTATCGACAGGAAAGCCTGTATCTGCAATGACCTGGTAGAGGAACTGGGACTTGCCCAGGCAACGATCTCACAGCATCTGAAGGAACTCAAAAGTACCGGTATCATTCAGGGAACCATCGAAGGCAAATCCGTCTGTTACTGTATTGACGAAGCAGTATGGAAAAAAGTTCAACACGATTTCAACAGCTTTTTCAATCAGGAGGTTAAAGTGTCGAGCTGCTGTCCGTAGCTTTTTTTTAACTATTATCATCGTCATATTGCAATATATCATTAACACATAAAATACATCGTTATGAGACTATCCGAAATCAAAGAAATCCTTCCGACATTGGACCATGTCGAGTTTCAGCTGGAAAACGGAACTTTTGTTCCTGAGCATTTCCATGTTACCGAAGTGGGACAGATCACGAAAAAATTTATTGACTGCGGCGGCGTGGTTCGTGAAGAAAAAGCCGTCAACTTTCAGCTCTGGAATGCAGATGATCTGGAACATCGCCTCAAACCCGGTAAATTACTGCACATCATCATGTTATCCGAAGAAAAGCTGGGCATTGAAGATGCAGAGATCGAAGTGGAATACCAGAGCGAGACCATCGGCAAATACGGCCTGGAGTATAACGGCAAAACCTTTGTCCTCAAAAACAAAGCGACAGCCTGTCTGGCACAGGATGCCTGCGGGATACCCTCCGGGAAAGCCAAGACAGATCTTCGCAATCTTACTGTAGTATCCTCTTCATCGTCCTGCTGCACTCCGGGCTCAGGGTGCTGTTAAACTTCTATAAAACCTCACTTTTGACATGATCTACCCGACCTTATCCGATACCATCAGCCAGCTGCGCCAGGAGCAGCTGGTCGGCGAAGCGCGCCGGACTGCCCTGCAGCCGCTGATTGACTATGTGCAGGCCAAAGTACATGCCGGAGCCCCCGTCAATCTCCATTTTATCTGCACCCACAACTCACGGCGCAGCCATATGGCACAGGTATGGGCACAGACGGCTGCGCTATACTTTAATGTAGCGCAGGTCCATTGCTATTCAGGTGGTACCGAGGCGACCGCCTTGTTCCCCAGAGTCGCCGGAACGCTATCCACCCAAGGGTTTGAGGTGTTCCAGATCGCCGGCGGCAGCAATCCGGTATATGCGATCAAGGCTGGCGGCAATATCAGTCCGGTCATCGGTTTTTCCAAAACCTACGATAGCCCCTTCAACCCGACAGCAGATTTCGCGGCGATTCTGACCTGCACGCAGGCCGACGGCGACTGCCCTTTTATCGCGGGGGCCGAAAAACGCATATCATTGCCTTTTGACGATCCGAAACAAGCTGACGGAAGCCCGGATCAGGACCACGTCTATGCAGCGCGAAGCCTGGAGATCGCGGCAGCGCTATTTTATGTTTTTTCACGTATTCACCATTAGTCTATGAAATCCAAACTAAAGTTTCTCGACCGATACCTGACCTTATGGATATTTCTCGCCATGGCCGCAGGTATCTCCCTGGGCAAAGCTTTGCCTTCATCCGCAGGGTGGATAAACAGTTTCAGCAGCGGGACGACGAATATCCCACTCGCTGCTGGCTTGATCCTGATGATGTATCCGCCACTGGCCAAGGTCCGATATGAACAGATCGGAAAGGTGTTCCGCAATGTAAAGGTACTGGGCGCCTCCCTGTTGCTCAACTGGGTCATTGGCCCGATATTAATGTTTGCCCTGGCCATCGTCTTCCTCAACGGTTATCCCGAATACATGACGGGTCTGATACTGATCGGTCTTGCCCGTTGTATTGCCATGGTCGTGGTCTGGAATGAGCTGGCTGAAGGAAACCGCGAGTATGCTGCCGGGCTGATCGCGCTGAACAGCCTCTTCCAGGTTCTGCTGTACAGCCTTTACGCCTATCTGTTTATTACGGTACTGCCACCGCTATTCGGTGTTGATGGACTCGCTGTGAATATCTCTATTACTGAAATTGCAAAAAGCGTCGGTATTTATCTCGGTATCCCCTTTCTTGCGGGCATCATTAGCCGTTACGGACTGATTGCACTAAAAGGGGAAGAGTGGTTTCAAGGCCGGTTTATCCCATTGATCTCGCCGGTCACGCTGATCGCGCTTTTATTCACCATCGTCGTTATGTTCAGCCTAAAGGGAGAAACGATCCTGCAGCTGCCCTCCGACGTCCTCCGTATAGCCCTGCCGCTGGTCATTTACTTTGTCCTTATGTTTGTAGTCAGTTTTATTGCAGGTAAAAAGGCAGGTGCAGACTATTCGCAGAGCACAGCGATAGCTTTTACCGCTGCAGGTAACAATTTTGAGCTGGCTATTGCGGTAGCGATAGGCGTATTCGGAATCAATAGCGGTCAGGCATTCGTTGGGGTGATCGGCCCGCTAGTGGAAGTTCCGGCCTTGATTGCGCTGGTCAATCTAGCCTTTTGGTTCCGCAAAAAACACTTCGGTCCACAACCGCGCTATCAGCAATAAAACTGTTGTGCAATGCGCAGCCGGTGAGCATAAGCGCCGGCTTCCAACATGCATAACGTGAAAAGCATGCCTGCAATGATTTGTGCATATGGCGTACAATCACCTGAAAATATGATCGCTGTCACCTCTACTCGAAGTAGTTATGCCTACATTCGTATCATGAAAGAATAGATATCATTTAGCAAATCCACAGCAATGAACAGCATCAGCGATTACGACAACTTTTTCCTTCCAGCAGATAATCTGGAAGAGGCAAAAGAATTTTATGGCAGGCAGCTTGGTCTAAAAGTCAAATTTGATTTTGCGGACAAAGGAATGACAGCATTCTGGGTAGGCGCCCACGAGCCGGCGATTATCTTGAGCACCCGACATGCCCAGCCGGCGATATGGTTTACGGTGGAGAGTGTAAAAACGGCTTACGAAGACCTTAAATCCAGGGGCATATCATTTCTGAGCGAACCATTTGAGATTATGACCGGCTATGCCGTTGAATTCAATGATCCCTTTGGGAACAAGCTAGGGCTGACAGATTATAGTAAAATCGGGCCATCGTCTTAACGCTTATCAAAAAAAGAAACCGCGCCAAAAATAAATTTGACACGGCTTTCTTTAACCACCTAAATAAAATAGATACCTTTTCCTTAAGCACCTATTTATGCTGTAACATCACTTGACTTCAAACTCGTAGATCCCTACGGACACCTCTTTGCCCATCCGGAATTTTAGCCGGACTTTTTGGGTCTTTACAGGCTCAAACCTTACCGTATTGACCTTGTCCTGTTCGTTGGAATAGGCCGTTGTATTTTTTACGGCCGTCCAGTTACCTTCCGCATTGAGGTATTCGACCGACCAGCTGTCGGGAATGCGGCAACCGCCCCAGGGGCGGTCGTCCCACCAGTAAACATTTGCCATGGAGATCTCCGCAGGCTTTTCCAGCTCATAGGATATCCATTCCTCCGTACCTTTGGCGGGCCATAAGGAATAAAATGATACGTCGCGGTCCGAAGAGCTTTTGGGCCAGTAGCCGTCATTGACTTTTGCCAGCGCGTGGGCCGGACCTTTAGAAGACTCCACTTTCGCCGTTGTGGTGATCGTCACCGGGGGCAGTGGCCGGGTGTATTCCAGCGTTCTGGGAATCCAGACCTCCATCTCACCCGCGCCCCGGTTGGCCCAGGCATAATAAGGGATGGCCGTGAGCTGTTTGTCCTCTTCGATGATCTTGTTCTGCTGATCGCGGGCGGTACTCTTGCCGTTCATCGTGAGGGTCACGATACCATTGAGCTTATCAGGCTGATAGCTGCTCTCCACGGTCGCATCATCTGTCAGCACGGCATTGGAAACCTTCCCATTGTTGTCCGGCCATTCCAGGCAGTAAACAATAGGACCCCGCTCCAGAGCCACCTTGCCCCTGTCGTCTTTCACCTGATCATTGGCGATCGTACGCTTCACATCCATGGGCAATACCAGGTCGACACGGTCCCCTTTTTGCCATTGGCGGCTGAGGCTGGCATAACCATTTGCCTGAATCGTGAATTCAACCGGCTGACCATTGATCTTGATCTCAACCTCCTTGCGTTCCGGTTTCAGGTACGTGTACAGCTTGCCCGGAACCGGACGGTCGACAGCCCATCCCGGTATGCGGAGCAGCAGTTCAAAGGCGTCCGGTTTTTCGGGGCTGATCTGTATTGCCGTATGGCCTTCCCAGGGGTAATTGGACTTTTGGGCAATATGCACCTTATTTCCGGGCAGGTCGATCGTGGTTTCGCTTTCGACAAAAAGGTTGACATAGATATGGTTGTCCTTATGCGCATAAGCATATCCCGGGATGGATGGAATAAAGCGGCAGACATTGCTCGGGCAACAGGCACAGCCAAACCATTCGCTGCGCGCATGCTGCCCTTCCGAGGCCAGGGGATTGGGGTAGAAAAAGCGGTCGCCGGCGAGGCCTACCCCCGAGAGCACACCGTTGTACAGGGTACGTTCGATGACATCGTAGTATTTGGCATCACCATGCATCAGAAACTGGCGGTGGTTCCAGTATACATTGCCGATGGCGGCACAGGTTTCGCAATAGGCCGACATGTTTGGCAGCTCATAGTTATCGCCAAATGCTTCCCCATGACCGCGGGCGCCGATCCCGCCGGTGACGTAGTATTTTTTGTCCACCACATTGTCCCATATCCTGTCTATTGCCTTCAGGTATGCCTTGTCGCCCGTGAGTGCCGCGACATCAGCCATTCCCGAGTACATGTATACGGCGCGCACCGCATGGCCCACGGCCTCATCCTGCTGCACGACCGGTTTGTGACTCTGTGCATATTCACCGCGGACACCCTTTCCTTTGAGGTCGAGAAAATACTTCGCCAGCTCCAGATACTCCTTTTTCCCTGTTGCCCGGTACATCTTGGCGAGCCCCATTTCGACGATCTGGTGGCCCGGTTCGTATTTCAGGCCACCCACCAGAAAATCCTTGACCAGCAGATCCGCATTCCTGATGGCGATATCCAGCAAGGAGCGCTTGCCCGTGGCCATATAATGGGCCACTGCGGCCTCGTACAGATGTCCGGCATTGTACAGCTCATGGCTCAGGTCCGGATCCTTCTCCCAGCGCTTGCTGCCTACCCAGCCGTGCAGCTTGCCCGGCTCAGCAGCGGTCCGGGCAGTAAAGAGATAACCGTCCGGCTCCTGTGCCTTTCCGATATAATAGATCAAAGAATCCATCTGCTGTTCCAGTGCAGCATTGGGGTTGGTCTGCACCGAATAAGCCATTCCCTCGATGATCTTGTAGATATCCGTATCATCAAAAGGATATTCCGTACTGAAATAACCCTTCATCAGTCCGGCCGCCTTCTTAAAATTGTCCACCCTTCCGGTGGAGTAGCACTGCTGCAACGCAATGGGGATGGTCACCTGCTGGTTGACTTTGAGCCTCGGGGCCCAGAATTTGTCGGTAAACTTGACATCCACAAACGAAACCGGCTCGATCGGATAGTCCAGCTTCTTATCCGCTCCGGTCTGTGCCCGGCTCTCGCCCACAAAAATGCTGCTGAGCAGCATCGTCAGTACGACATAACATTTTAATCTATCCATAACAACATTTTATTTCATCGTATTATTCCATTAGTATCCAGGATTCTGCTTCAGGTTAGTATTGGTATTGAGCGCAGCCCGGGGAATGGGAAACAAGTTGCGGCTTACATTTTTGGTTGCCTTGTGCGAAAACCAGGATTTGCTGCTGAATACGCCAAAGCGGATCAGGTCGGTGCGCCGGTGCGCTTCCTGGTCAAATTCCCAGCCCAGCTCATCCAAAAATCGGCCGTACTTGATATCGGCGCCGCCCTCCTGCGTGCTGCCATAGCTATCACGCTGCCCGTAGTCGTAGGTGCTGCCGGCCAGCAGCTGGCTTCCGGTGACGACCGCTTTGGCAGGCTGCCCCGGGAAAGCACGCTGCCTGACCCTGGTCACGAGCTCTGCCGCCTCATCCGCCTTGCCCGTGCGCAGGAGCGCCTCCGCTTTCATCATCAAGATTTCGGCATAACGAAAGATTGGAAAATCATTGCTCAGCTGTACCGCGGCACCTTGCTTGATCTCAAATTTGCCCAGGCGGAAGCCGTGTACGGCCTCCGAGGCATCGATCGAAGGCACCTCATTGATCAGGTTGAGCGGCTTGTCCTTATAGGCTCCCAGGCCCACTACCAGCACCTGCCCCGAAGACGAGTACTGCTGCCCCTGGATCCAGTTACGCTGATTGCGCACATCGTCCTTATCAAAGGAATTGATATACTGCGGAATCGCACACATACCGCCCCAGGGCGCCGAAAGCAGGTTGTAGGTCGCCTGGCTTTCCGAAGGCAGCGACTGCATATGCAGGTCAAAAGCATTCCAGTTGTTGGTGTAATTTTCGTCCAGGGGCAGGGCAAAGATGATCTCCTTCGAATTCTGGTTGTCGGTCACAAAGACATTCTTCTGGTTGTTTTCGAGGATATAACCCGCCCCCGAGTTGATGACCGCATCGCAGGTGCTGATCACTTTTTGCCATTGCGCTGTACCGCTGTACACCTCGGCATTGAGGTATACCCGTGCCAGCAGCGCATTTGCCGCCCATTTATTGAATTTACCATAAGTACTCTGGTCGTTTTTCTCACTCAGCAGGCCGATATTGGATTCTATTTCACCGACGATGAAGTCATATACCTCCTTGCGTGTATTCTGCTGGGGAAGAAAGCCCTCGGGCAAGTCAAAGCGAGTCACGATAGGCACATTGCCAAAAGCATCGCAAAGAATCGTATAATAGGCCGCGCGCAGTACTTTCAGCTCCGAGATGACCGCTTCTTTATTTTCCTCTACCGGAATCATGCCCGACTCGATCTGATAGATGATCCGGTTGCAGTTGGTGATTCCGGCAAATGTACGGTTCCAGGTCTGCACGACGATCCCCTCGTCGGCGGTCCAGGTATGCTGATGTATACGCTTGTACACACCCCCATCCACCCAGCCATTGGGCCGTGCCGGTATGACCTCCTGATCACCGCTAAGTTCCTGTGCCCGCCAGAGGCCATCCCAGTCCAGCAGCACAAAGCGCCAGTTGGAATAGGCTGTGCCCAGCAGCGAGGCCAGGTCATCCGCGGTCGGCTCAAACTGGTTGGAAATAATGGTAGTATATGAATCGTCTTTTAATTTGGTGCAGCTACTGAGCGACAGAAGGCCACAGCCCAGCAATAAGATCGTTGCTAAATTATTTCTTTTCATAATTGACATCGTTTAGGGATTAAAAACTGACATTGACTCCAAAGGTAAAGGTACGTGTGGTCGGGTACTTGTCACGGTCGTCATTGCCCGGAGCCAGTCCCAGCCGGTTTACTTCCGGGTCTATGCCCTTATAGCCGGTGATGACAAAGGTGTTGAGCGAACTTGCGTAGATCCGGGCATTGTTCAGCCATTTGGTTTTGCTGTTCCGGAAAGTATAGCCCAGCGTGATGTTGTCGATCTTCCAGTGGTCACCATCTTCGATGTAATAGCTGTTGTACTCAAGCGGAGCATTGAGCCTGGCCTTACCAAATACCAGATCTTCTGACGACGCCAGGCGGTTATAGTTCTGGAGGGTCGGATTTTCCAGGTACATGCGCTGAAAGTTCAGGATCTGATAGTCAAATGCGCCGCGCATGGTGACCGAGAGGTCAATATTTTTGTAGCGGAAATTGTTGTTCCAGCCCGCATAATATTTGGGCAGTCCGTTTCCCAGGACTTTCTTATCTTCAAAAGTGTGACCGAAATCGTCGTAGGCGACGGGAGCACCGTCTGCCCCCTCATAGATCCATTTGCCGTTTTCATCGATATCCACGACTTTAAAACCGTAGAAATCCCCGATCTGCTGACCGATATAGACGATATTGGTGAAGGTCTGAATGGGCTCACCCGTACCACCGGCAGTGAAGTAGTCGTTGGTGGTCTGGTAAAGTTCGTTGGACAGGCTTTTCAGCTTATTGGTATTGGTGGAAAACAGCAGACTGGTACGCCACTCAAAATCCGGTTTGCGCACCGGTGCGACATTGAGGAGCACCTCGATACCATTGTTGCGCATGGTCCCCACATTGGCCCTGGTGCTGGTAACCAGGTTGGGCGGACTAGGTACCTGATAGTCGTACAATAGTCCTTTGATATCCCGGATATAATAGTCGATGTTACCGCTGATCAGTCCTTTGAGCATGCTAAAGTCGAGTCCGAAGTTGCTTTCCCGTTTCTCCTCCCACCGGATATTGGGGTTGGGATTCGAGGTCGGCCCGAGCGACTGTACCCAACGTCCGTTGGAATAAATAAATCCGCCGTAGCCCAACTGCGCCTGCCCCAGAAAGAGGTTGGAGGGTGGATTTCCGGTGACGCCATAGCCTGCACGTAGTTTCAGGTCGTCAAACAGCTTCTGGTCAGCCATAAACGATTCGTTGGAAATCCGCCAGCCTCCCGAAATGGCCGAGAAGGTACCCCAGGGGCTCCTGGCGCCCACGAGCTGGCTCGCCCCCTCGTGGCGCACGCTGGCCAGCAACAGGTAGCGGTCGTCGTAACTATACGTGAGCCGGCCAAAAAAGCTGATCAGGTTGGTCTCAAACTTGTCACTGCCGATGGCTCCCTTACCCTCCTTTATCGCATTTCCCAGACCTATATTGTTGTACCCGAAGATATCCGTCGGGAAGTCCCAGTTCTGGATAAAGCTACTGGAGTTTTCATTTTCCTGGTAGCCATAGCCGCCCAGGATGCTGCCGCGGTGCTTGCCGATGGTCTTCGAATATTCGGCCGTCAATTCCATCAGGCGGTCGATGATCAGCCTGTTGCCCTGGGCAGCATAGCCATTGCGGCTGTCCCGCAGATTCGAAATATGATTTTTGGTTTCCGAATAGCCCGCCGTGATATTCTCTCTCGAATACGAAAACAGCGAGCTCAGTTTGAGGCCGGCCACGGGATTATAGGTGACCGTACCGGCCATCCTCGAATTTACACTCCGTGTCTTTCCATCGCTCTCATATAAGCGGGCCAGCGGGTTTTCGTAGTTAAAATTGCTGGGCTGTTCAAACCACTTGCCGTTTGTGTCATGCACAGGCGAGGTCGGATTGAATATCAGCGCCTGCCGGTACGTATAGCCGTTAAAACTGCCTCCATCCTGTGTCTGCGTAAAACTGTTGGTCTGATTGAGCAGGCTCAGGTTGAATCTGAGCTTATTGTCCAGCATGGAGTGGTTCACATCGATGCGGCCGCTGAACGTCTCATTGTCGGAGCGTTTTAAGATCCCTTCGAGATACCTGTAATTTGCCGATGCCAGATAATTGGTTGTGCTGCTGCCGCCACGGAAAGTGAGGTTGTGGATATGCGTCAGTGGCGTCTGTGAGATCTCCTTGAGCCAGTCCGTATCCGACCCCAGGTCCCAGGAAGCATCCCGGATACCCTCGCTGATCTGCCGACGATAGTCGCTGGCTGTCAGCAGCTGCGGCTTGCGCAATATGGACTGCGTACTTACGGACCCCGCGTAGTCAATGACATTGGTCTGCTGTCCTTTGGCCCGTTTGGTGGTGATGATAATGACACCATTGGTACCCCGTACGCCATAGATCGCCGCAGCCGAGCCATCTTTGAGCACATCGATGGATTCAATATCCTCCGGTGCTACCGTGGTCAGCGTGCCCGGGATTCCGTCGATGATGACGAGCGGATCGCTGTTGGCGCCAAACAGGGTCGTATTGCCGCGCAGGAGTATCTGGCTGCCGCCTGTCGGATTTCCGCTGGTGGTACCGACACTCAGTCCGGCGACCTTGCCCTGCAGCAGCTGGCCGGCATCCTGAACCGGTGCCTTCACAAAATTTTCGGAGGTCACGGTAGCTACCGAACTGGTCAGGTCACCTTTACGCTGCTGACCATAACCGATGACGACCACCTCCGAAAGCTGTTCGTTGTTGGGCGTCAGCCGGACGACAAGATCCGTCCTGCCCCCGACACCAACTTTTTGTGTATCGTATCCAATAAAACTAAATGTCAGCGTGTCCGCTGCAGCAGATGGGATCGTAAATGTCCCCGCATTGGAAGTGACGGTGCCTTTGGCGGTAGATTTTGAGTAGACACTGACACCCGACAGTGGCTTACCCTGCTGATCCTCGACCCTGCCCTTTAATCCCGGCTGTGCCTGTGCATACCCCTGGGAAGGGAATAGCACACCTGTGAAAATGACCAATCCATACCAATTGATCCATTTTTCCTTCGCATTTCTGAAGCTCATATAAGTTTATTTAACTGGTTTGATTTATCCCAACACTTTTTAAGTGTTAAGATGACGTTTATTAGAGCAAAATAAATATCTCCGCATCAGCAGAGATCAGCATCAGCATCGTTTTACGTTTATCCTCGGTTATTATGATCAATTTTAAGAAAAAAATAAATGTAAAACAAACATTTAATATATTCTTTTCGAAATCACCCGGCGGAGCACCCGCTTCCTCTTGTTTACTCCGGTCCATACCGTGTTCCCTGCGTGCCTCTGGGGGGGGCACGCAGGGAGGCCTCCCTATCCACTCCCCAGCTGCATGATCTTACAGGGTGTGGTCTAAATCCAACATAAATTGTCTTTCCTAAAAATAAACCCTAATTTTGGCTAACCGACACTTAACTAAGCCATCACGATGAACGTAGCCCATGTCCGACAATTGTTTACCCAGCTTTATGAAGAAAACTGGGTCAAGCTGTATGTGCATGTTTTTCGGATGCTGGACGACCGTGATGAGGCCCGTGATATTGTACAGGAGATCTTTGCGAATCTCTGGGACAGGATGGAGCGCCTCGAGATCGAGCATTCCTATCAGGCCTATCTCTTCCGTTCGGCACGCAATCTGGTGATCAACCGCATCGCCAGCCGCGATGTGGGGCGCAGGTACGAAAGTTACCTGGAGCATGCGGGCCCTGCCCTTGAGGTCATGCCCGATGAGCTGCTGCGGGAGAAAGAACTGGCCCGGCAGATCGAAGATGCCATTGAGAAGCTGCCCAGCAAAATGGCGCTGATCTTTAAGAAAAGCCGTTACGAACAACGCAGCTACCGCGAGATTGCCGAAGAGCTCGATATTTCTGAGCAGACAGTTAAAAAACAGATTTACAATGCGTTGACCCTTCTCAGAAAAAAAATACGGACTATTTTCATTTTTTTCTACCACTAAGCTGCCCCTTTCCTGTCTTCTAAGCAGCAAACAGAACAACTGCCCATGAAGACACCGCTATCCAGATCATTACTGCAAAAATATCAGCAGGGACTATGCAGCCCTGAGGAGACTGCGCTGGTCGAAAGCTGGTACAACCAGCTCAGCAAAGCAAACAACGCAAAGGAAATCCCCGAACTTGATCTCGCGGCCGAAGACCGCTATTTGCGGCAGACGCTCTTTGGCGACGAACTGCGGGCCGCGCAGCGGAAACGGGCCTATCTGAAAGTCGCGGCCAGCATCGCTCTTTTTCTGACGGCCGGACTGGCGATTTACTTTTTTTCCGGTCCTCCGCAGCCACAGCCGGCAGCCCCCTTTAGCATCGGCCAGTTTCAGGCCGAGCTGCTGATCGGCGATCAGGTGGTGAGCCTGGATGAGCGGCAGCCCCCGGCCCCCGCATGGATGGACCGGCACAAGGGCGACAAAGTGGCCCTACAGACCAGAAAAGGACAAGAATACCGAATGCAGCTGCCCGACGGCACCACGGTGTGGCTCAACGCCGACAGCAGGCTGGAGATCGGCAAGGACTACAATCAGCAACAGCGCGCCGTCTATCTGCAGGGCGAAGCCTATTTTAAGGTAGCCAAAAACAAAACTGTCCCTTTTATCGTTCATGTGGGCAGCACAAGCATAGAAGCACTGGGTACAGCGTTCAACGTGCGGCAGTACGAGAGCGACGGGCAGCTGCTGACCACAAGGCTTGACGAGGGCAGCATACGCGTCAGCAATGCCGGCCGGCAGCAGGTGCTGCTGCCCGGACAGGCGGTACAGGTGGACCTGCAGCAGGGCAGCTTCGAGCTACAGCAGCACAGCCGCCAGCCCGAAGGCCAGTGGAAAGACGGTTACTTTACCTTTGAGCAGACGCCGCTGCCCGAGATCATGGCTGACCTGGCCCGCTGGTACAATTTTACCTATACCCTGTCGCCTGCCTATGAAAAGAAAGTCCTGAGCGGAAAGATCAGCAAAAAGGAACCCTTTGCGGAGGTGCTCCGCATACTGCGGTTTGCCGGCATCAATTACACGGTCGACAAGGACCGCCTGCTGCTTGCCCCCTGACCCACAAACTAAACAAACGAATTTTAATCTAATACCCTATGAAAAACTCCGTAAAAGCAGTACTGTTTATGCTGATGCATGTCAACGGTTATGCCTTTAGCCAGCATCCGGCCGGTGCGCCAGATCAGATTCAGTTCAGACAGCTCGTCAAAACCATCGAGCAGCGCAGCGACTACCGCTTTGTCTATGACCCCAGCGAAATTAAGCCCGACCTGAATCTGGATGTGAACCTGGACAATACCAATATTCCGGAACTGCTCAGGCAGGCCTTTACCGCCAGGGGCATCCGCTACCGCATTGTCAACAACACCATTGTGCTTCAGGGCAAAGCTACAGGCAGCCCCCAGCAGACCGCTGTCAGCGGCCGCGTGCGCAATGCCGCCGGCGCCCCCCTTGAGGGCGTGAGCGTCCGTGTCAAAAACAAAGTGACCAGCACTGTCACCGACGCCGGCGGACATTTCACCTTACATGGGCTGCAGGCCGACGACATCCTGTTGCTGAGCTATGTGGGCTACCGCAGCAAAGAAGTTAAAGTTGCCGGCGGCGGCCCCCTTGAGCTGAGCCTTGAGGCCGATCCCGGCAATCTCGACGAAGTGGTGGTCATCGGTTACGGTACCTCCTCCGTCCGCAAAAACACAGGTTCGGTATCCAGTGTGACCAGCCGGGAGATCGGAACGCAGCCCGTACTGGATCCCCTTGCCGCACTGCAGGGCCGTGTCGCCGGCCTCAACATCGCATCCAATTCAGGACTGCCCGGCGGCTCGTTTCAGGTGCAGCTGCGCGGCGTCAATTCACTGAGCAACGGCAGCAGCCCGCTCTACATCATCGACGGCATTCCCTTTTCGGACGAAAGCATGAACCAGTTTACCCTGGCCAATGGCAATCAGAGTCCCCTCAGCCTGATCAACCCCAAGGACATCGAGCGCATCGACGTGCTCAAGGACGCCGACGCCACAGCCATCTATGGCTCCCGCGGTGGCAACGGGGTGATCCTGATCACTACCAAAAAAGGCAATAAAAGCGGGCTCAAAATAGACTTCAACGCCAGCATCGGTTCGGGCAAAGCCATCCGTAACCTCAAGATGCTCAATACCGAACAATACCTGCAGATCCGTAAGGAAGGCTTTGCGAACGACCAGTTTGAACCCACGGTGGATAACGCACCGGACTTGCTGACCTGGGACCAGAAGGCCAATAGTGACTGGCAGAAAGCATTTTACGGTGCCGGGGCGCCGTTCTCAAGCTACCAGCTCTCCTTTGCCGGAGGCAACGAGTATACACAGTATCTCGCCAGTACCAACTTCAACCGGCAGGGCGATCCCCTGCCCGGCAACAAGACCTATCAGCGTGGCGGAGCCCTGCTCAATCTGTCCACTCAGTCCCGGGACCAGCGCTTCAAACTCAACAGCAGTTTCAGCCTCAATCTGGACCGCAACAACACGGTGCCGACCGATATCGCACAGTTTTATAACGTGGCACCCAACTATCCGCTGTACGACGAAAAGGGGGACTACTACTGGTTCCAGCAGAATCAGCAGAATCCCGCGGCCTATATGGAGCGCTCGGCGCTGTCAAAGTCAAAATCGCTGCTGGCCAATCTGTCTGCCGAGTATGCGATCCTGCCCGAGCTGACGGCCAAGATCAGCGTGGGCTACAACCTCAAGAGCATGGACCAGACTCGCCTGCTGCCCAATGCCGGATTCAATCCCGCCACCAGTACCGGTTCGATGGCTTCATACGGCAATTCGGACTACGAGTCCTACATCGTTGAGCCACAGCTCAATTACAGCAAAACATTTGGCAAGCACGATGTCAGGCTGCTCGCCGGCGGCACCTGGCAGCAGCGGGTCAGCGAGGGCAAATACATCGACGGCAGCGGCTACCCGAGTGATTCGCAGCTTGAAAACATGGCTGCAGCCGGAGCGCTCACGGTCCGCAACAACCAGTATGCCGACTACCGTTACCAGTCGGCCTTCGGCCGGATCAGCTACGCCTACGATGACCGCTACCTCTTCAATGTCAGCTACCGCCGGGACGGATCCTCGCGCTTCGGCCCCAACAACAAATACGGTAACTTCGGATCAGTGGGCGCGGCCTGGGTATTCAGCAGCGAGGAGTTCCTGCGCGGGCAGTCCGTACTGAGCTTCGGGAAGCTGCGGGCCAGCTGGGGCGTGACCGGCAATGACCAGATCGGCGACTACCAGTATCTCGATACCTGGGGCACCAACTTCGCCTACCAGGGCATCTCGGGCCTGTACCCGACACGGGTATACAACCCCAATTTTGGCTGGGAAGAAATCAGAAAGAAAGAGCTGGGCCTTGACCTCGGATTTTTGAAGGACCGCATCTTCATGACCCTCAACTACTACAACAATAGATCCGGCAACCAGCTGATCGATATTACCCTGGCGCCACAGACGGGCTTTACCTCCTATTTTGGCAATCAGCCGGCAAAGATCGAAAACAGCGGCTGGGAGCTGGAGCTCAGCAGCACCAATATCCAGCGGGAACAGTTCAGCTGGAAGACCAGCTTCAATATCACCTTTCCGTCCAATACCCTGCTGGAATATCCGGGGCTTGAGAGCAGCAGCGATGCGCGCCGCTACGTTATCGGCGAGTCCACACGCATCGTGCGCGGCTTCCAGTTCACCGGTGTGGATCCGCAGACCGGCATCGCCCAGTTCAGGGATGTGGACGGCGACGGCAAGATTACCGATTTCAATGACTACGTGACCCTGGGTTCTACCATGCCGCGCTATTACGGCGGCCTCAGCAACAACCTCAGCTATGGCCCGCTGAGCCTGGGCTTCATGCTGCAGTTTGTCAAGCAGGAAGGCCCCTCCATCGGCTATGGGCCACTGGCGACCACCATCGGTGCCATGGCCAATCTGGACGAATACGTGCTCGGCCGCTGGCAGCAGCCCGGCGATATCACCGATATCCCACGGGCCACGGCCAATAGTGCCAACGAGGCCAATGTGGTGTACCGCAACAATTACCGGTACTCCTCTGCAGTCTGGGACGACGCCTCCTTCATCCGGCTAAAAAATGTGTCGCTCAGCTACGATATCTCGCGGTGGGCGCAAAAGATCCACATCAGCCGGGCCGCCCTGCAGTTTACCGCGCAGAATCTCCTGACCTGGACCAGCTTCAGGGGCATGGACCCCGAGATGCCCGGTTTTGACCGCAGCTACCTTTCGGATGTCAACCCCTTCGGGTCTGTACGCACCAGCGCCACACCGTCGCTGCGTACCTATACCTTTGGTGTGCAGCTCACTTTTTAATCAATCATGAAACGACCAATGAACTATCCCATGAAAAAATATATCATCTACAGTCTCTTTGCCACGCCGCTGCTCCACCTGTCCTGCAGCAAATTTCTGGAGACCGATCCACCGCGCACCGAAGTGGCTGCCGGCGCGGCTTTCAGCGACGCCAAAACCGCCAGCGCAACAGTAGCCGGGCTGTATACCAGCATGAACAATTACAACAACCAGTTTGCCAGCGGACTGATGACCATCGTCCTGGCGAGTCTGGCCGACGAGTACAATTCAGCCTTTACCACTTATGATGAGTATAAATACAATAAACTCAGTCCCGCCACCTCTTATCTCGACCGTCTCTGGTCCCAGCCTTTCAGCTATATCAACCATAGCAACAAAATTATCGAAGGTCTGGAAGCCTCGGCGCTGAGTGCTGAGGTCAAGGCACAGCTGTGTGCCGAAGCCCGTTTTACGCGGGTATTCTGCTACTTTTACCTCAGCAATCTGTTCAACAAAGTCCCTCTGATCACCGACACCAAAAATCTGGAGGCCAACAACCAGAAAGGTCCAGCATCCCGGGAAGAGCTCTATGCCTTTATGGTGGAAGACCTCAGGCAGGCTGCTGCGGACATCCCCGATACCTACATCGGCACCGAACGCACCCGTCCCAACCGAAAAGCAGTGGAAGCCCTATTGGCCCGGGTATACCTCTACCGGTCGGACTGGGCCAATGCCGAAGCCACAGCCACCAAAGTCATCGGCGACAGCCGTTATGAGCTGTCCAGCGATCTGAATACCGTGTTCCTGAAAACCAGCAAAGAAGCCATCTGGCAGCTGCAGACCGTCAACCTCTCCACTGCTGGCGTCAATACCTGGGAAGGGTTCAGCATCGTTCCGGCCGTGGCCACAGCGCGGAGCTATTATCAGGTGTACGGCAGCACACTGGCAGATTATGAGGACGGTGACCTGCGTAAGGCCAACTGGCTGAAGCCCTATGCTGTCGGCAGTGAGACCCGTTATATGCCTTATAAGTACAAGGTGCGTACCGGTGCACCCGTCACCGAATACAACACCGTGCTGCGTCTGGCCGAGCAGTATCTGATCCGTGCCGAAGCCCGTCTCAACCAGAACAAGCTCAGTGCCGCCATCGACGATATCAACCAGATCCGTGAGCGTGCCGGACTCGATGCCCTGCCCCACACGATGGCCAAAGCCGATATCGCAGTGGCACTGGAAAAAGAACGGCAGCTGGAGCTGCTCGGCGAATGGGGGCACCGCTGGTTTGACCTGGTCCGGACCAACCGGGCCCTGCCGGTGCTCAAAGCAGCCAAAACAGACTTTAGCGAAAGCGACTTAAAAATACCGATCGCAAGTTCTATTCTATTGACCAACCCTAATCTCCAGCAGAATGATTAAGCTACTCAACCTTTCGCTGCTGCTCGTCCTGCTGCAAACCAGCCCCGTGCTGCGGGCGCAGGTCCGCATTGTACCGGCAAAAGCCGTGGCCGGTGATACCGTGACGATCAGCTTTGATCCCCGTGGCAGCGCTGCACCCAGTGCCACAGGCCCCTTTTTCGTGGACTTTGGCTACTCCAACTTTTACGAGCTGCCCAGCCGGATGCCCATGCAGCAGCAGCATGGCCGCTGGCAGGTACAGTTTAAGCTGCCGCCTTATGCCAACTTTTCCTGCTTTACCATTTCCGATAAGGACAAGAAATTTGTGCAGCAGGCCAGCGATAGCAGCCAGTACGAAATTTATATCTACAAACAGGACAAACTCATTGCCGGCAATTACCTCGGTAAATCCTATAGCGTGCCGGTGCAGAACAAGACTTCCGACCGTATCGTCGCCCTGCAGGAACATTACTTAAAGAAAGAGCTCAGTCTGTATCCCGACAACTATGAGGCCCGGCTACGGCTGATCGCTCTGCAGATGAAGGAGAGCAGTCCCGCCCGGCAGTCGGAGCTGCTGAAAGAAGGGCTGGCCGTGATCGAGCAAAGATTCAGGAGCAATCCCCTCTCCGAGGGCAATCTCAACAAAGTGACGATGGGCTATCTGATCCTGGGACAGAACCAGAAGGTGGACTCGATCCGCCGTGTGGTGGTGGACGAGTTTCCGAACGAAAAGATCGGGATCTCCTACCGGCTCAATACGCTGCTGCGTGAGCCGGACTCGTCCGCGGTGGTGGCTGGGATACAGCAGCTGCTCGAGCGCCGCACGGACAGCAACAAGGAGGCCTTTGGCAGTGCCTACGAGTACCTGTTCAGCTACTCCGTGCAGCGTGGCGACAGTGTGGCAGCACGTACTTACCTGCCCCTGATCACCACCTGGGAGCCAGATCCCTACAAATGGCGCGCGTACCGCAGCTATGTGCAGCTGATGCTGGACCACAATATCCTGCTCCGCGAAGCGTCCAGGCTCAATCTGTATGTTCTGGACAGTATCGCGGCATACCCCGTGAGCCTGATCCGCTATTTTCCCGAAACCGGCTATCTGGTCGCCCACGATCCTGCGCGGGCCGACAAGATCGAAGCAGTCAAGGCGGAGATCATGGCCAGCCAGGGACTTCTGGCAGCCCGGCTGAACCAGCCGGAAGCCGCCCGGCAGTGGTTTGCCCGGAGCATCCCCACGCTGAAGTCTCCGGCACTGCTGAGCGCCGTCGCCGCGCAGTACCAGCAATGGAATGATGCCGGAAGTGCCTTACCTGTACTCGAAGCTGCCTATCAGCAGGCCCCCTTTGACCCCAAGATCCGGCAGCTGCTGGAGGATGCAATCGGCCATCGGGGGATCCGTACTGCCGCCGACCGGCAGGCCTATTTCAGCAAGCTCGACAGGCAGTGGAAGCAGCATTACTATCAGGAATTTGCGCAGACCATCGGCAGCAGCCCCTTTCCGGCGGAGTTCAGCATCGTCGATATGGCGCGCAGGCCATTAGGCCCACAGGATCTGGAAGGCAAGATTGTGGTCATCGACTTCTGGGCGACCTGGTGCAAGCCCTGTATTGCCTCCTTCCCCTACCTGCATCAGGTGTACAAAAAGTATGCAGACGACCCCAAAGTGAAGTTTGTCGTGCTCAATTCTGGCAGCGGCAACAGCTGGGACGATGCCTACAAATGGGCGCAGGCCAACCCGCAATTTGACTTCCCCTTTTACTACAACCAGGACAAGAAACTGAGCAGCAAGCTCGATATCACTTCCATTCCGACCACGCTGATTCTCGACAGCAAACGCAATATCCGTTTCCGGAAAGTGGGATTTGAAGGTGAAAAGCTGCTACAGAGCCTGGATGCCATGATCGAATACCTAAAAGAACAGGAGCAGTAAAACCGGACAGCATAGATAGCCGGGATTCGCACATAACGCTGCGCTTTATGTGCGAATCCCCCTATTTGTTGCTGCAGCGCCATCGCATGTCCACCTGATCAGTGTCGATAGCGTTCGAAGAACGCATAGGTGCGCAGCAGCTGATCGAGGCGCTGCCCAACGTCCCCTGAACGCGTGATCTCATGGTCCGCACCGGGATGCCTGACATATTCGGTCTGACGGCCCAGGTACTTGAGCTGTTTGTACAGGAAATCACTCTGTACGGGCCCTGTACGGTTATCCTGCTCTCCATGGAAGATAAGCAGGGGTGTGCTTATTCTTTCGGCATGGCTGGTCGGCGATTGTGCCAAAAGAAGCTCCCGCGTTTCCTTTTCCCATGGAAACCCATCAAAATATCGCTTCAGCATGGGCCAGACATTGGCACTGCCAAAAAAGACGTAAAGATCATACACGCCCCGCTGGCTAGATGCTGCTCTGAACCGCTTGTCATGCGCCAGAATCCAGGTGGTCAGATAAGCGCCATAGGAACCTCCGGTGATAAACAGCTGCGCAGAGTCCACGATACCTGTCGCAAGCGTCCGGTCGACCGCTTCCAGTACATCGCGCGATGGTCCCGGTCCCCAGTCCTTAAAATTCGCTTTCAGGAAGTCTTCCCCATAGCCACTGGAACCACGTGGATTCGAAAATAAGACCGCATAGCCCCGCGCACGAAAGTACTGGTACTCAAGCCACATGCTGGCATCAGCGGGCCCGAACATTGAAGCTGGACCACCGTGGATCTCCACCAGCAGTGGGTACTGTCGCCCCTCACGGTAGTCTGCAGGCTTCAGCAGCCAATAATCCACCTCCAGCCCCTTTTCATTTCGAAAACTGCTTTTCTCGGCGATACCGATATTTTTTGTGGCCAGCCATCGTCGGTTGACATCACTGATGACAGTGGCATGTTTAAAGTCTGCATCTGCCCGGTACAGTTCCGAGGGATTGGCAAAAGTTGTTTTCGTGAAGAAGGCCCGGCCGCCGTCTACCCAATAATCGCCGATTCCCTCTTCCACCGGACTCAGCCTGCGGATTTTTCCAGTTTTCAGGTCAGCGCGATTGATGGTCCGCCCGCCTCTGTCCAATGCAATGAAATAGACCGATCGTTCATCCGCGGAAAACTGTACATTGGTCAGGCTTCGATCCAGTGCCAGGCTGAAACCTTTCCAATGCCGGGCGTCATAAATAAAAAGCTCACCTACGGTCAGTGAATTGTACTGTACACGATTTACCGCAACCCATTTTCCTGAAGCGGCCACCGCAGCAAGCTGATAGCGATGTATGCCGTCTCCCAATACAAGCTGCCGTTTATGCGTACGGAGGTCCAGCAGAACTAGGTCAGTGGATACCGTACGGTCCGGATGCAGGCCATTTTCCGTTTCCACACTAAATAGCACCCTATCGTTCCCCAAAAATTCCGCAGCCGAATGGTTTCGAAAACCCTCACTTACTGGCACCTGCTGTCCCTTAGCGGCCAAGTCCAGAACATACCAATGCGTGAAGCGGAGCTCACCGGTCGTTGAATTTTCGGTCTGGAACTGCAGTTTGTTCGTTACTTTGGCAATACCCTGCCGTTCGTTGTGCTGCAGATAGGCCATGACCCCGGCCAGACTGCCGTCGCGGTCCTCCGCTGCGGGACCTGCCAGCAAAGAAGCCTGAAGACTGTCGCCCGGCTTCTCCAAAGGCCATGGCGGCAGTGTGCCCGCCGCATTGAAATCTTTGCTTTTTAAGAGTTCGTCCAGCGTATGGCTCACCGACAGGAGTACTTTGGAGCCATCTGGGCTGAAGTGTACCGTACCCAGCCCCTGCTCCAGTGCCGTGACCTGCAGCGGCGGCTGCCCGTCCGACGGAAAGGAAAAGAGCTGCGGCTTCTTATTACTGCCCTTGCCGATCGCCCATCTGCGTCCATCCGGACTATACAGAATCTGTGTAAACTGATGATCCCCCTGTATCCGCTCCGCCGCTGAAGGCGCTGCCGTCCTGTTCAGATACCAGACCGTTTCATAGCGGAAGCGGGTATGGTCGGATGTATCTGCGACTATTCCACGCACGGCATAGGCCAGTTCACTTCCGTCCGGCTTCACCTGCAGGTCGGTGATATTTTTGATCCGTAGCAGGTCGCTGGCCACGATCAGACTATCGCTCACCGCAGCGCCCGCAAACAGCGGAAGCGCAGCCAGCAAGAACAACAGCCAGCCGAGCCCATCTTTCCAGGTAAAGTACTTCCTATATTTCATTGAGTTTTTCGATTAGTTTCTGAGCAGAGATGCGGGCTTTGCGATGGATAAAATCGGGATCGGTATTGTCACCAATTTCATAGACAAGAGCCTCGGCCCCATAGGTTTTATAGAGGTAACTGTAAGCCGTGTAGGTCGGTCCCCCCAGATAGAGGGGTTTGACCAGCGGCTCGTACCCGGGGATAGCCTCCCGGACGCCGGCTATCCAGCTGGGGATAAAGCCGGGAAACCGGGTTGGCAATGCAGGGTCCACCGTGTAGTAAATATCACTTCCGGTCGAATGAAAATCAATGGCGAAATAGAGTTCGTTACCCTGTCCGCCTAATTCCCCTGCAAAGTAGTCGCGTAGCGCGATAGTCTCCGGCTGGTTGAATTCGGACCAGTCCCGGTTGAGATCGGCACCGTTAGCATTGGTTCGCCAGTGCCCCAGATCCACCCCATCGGGGTTCACCAGCGGGACCAGATAAATACGGAATTTATCCCTGAACAGCCGTGCATCTTCGGTATCGCCGAGCAGATATTCAACGAAACTGGCATAAGCGTAATGGCCTGTGATTTCGGGCGGATGCTGTCTTCCGAGGACCGCAATACTCTTTTTACCCTGTCGATTGCCTGCCACATAGACGTTGATCGCCTTACCCAGCGCGGTTCTGCCCACTTCGACTTTCTGTACCTCGGCTGTAGGATTCAGCCGCTCTACCCACTCATATACCGTACTGGAAGGGATATTTGGCTGCGCAGAAATCCAGGTGCGTTCACTGGAGACCGGGAGATCAAAAGAAGCACCACTTTGTCTGCGCCAGTGTGCACCATCGCTGCTCACTTTCGGATCATAACGATGCTTCACGCCCGATGGATAATCCAGCGCTATACGGATCGTGGTATCCCGGACCGCCCAGACCTGAAAGCCATACCAGGGACTCGGATTGACCGGAGTCCGCTCCGGGGCGACCTGCACATGATAGACACCATCACTGGATTTTGTCAGACCGTTCAAACGTGCTCCATCATAGTCGTTGGTAAAAAAGACACGTTGGTCAACAGAAAAAGTACCCCTTTGCTGTTTTACAATCGCCCTTGATTCTGTGGATTCATAGCCAATGGGGTCCTGTCCTTTAAAATCCCTTTTTAGTCCCGCGGTAGTGGGTTTCCCGGGATTAAACAGGCTATCCAGTACCCTGCCGAGCTCTTCGCCTCGCACATTCCGGGCGATAATGGTGCCTTCCCTATCCACCAGAAAATTGGCGGGAATCGCACGCACCGCATAGCGGGCTGCAATGTCACTGTTCCAATACTTCAGTTCGGACACATGCTGCCAGGTCAGGTGGTCATCTGCAATACCCTTCAGCCAGGCGGCTTTGTTTTTGTCCAGTGAGACGGCATAAATTGCAAAACCCTGAGACTTGTACTTTTGGTAATTGGCCACAATATTCGGGTTTTCCTTGCGGCACGGCGGGCACCAGGAGGCCCAGAAATCAACCAGCGTATATTTGCCAAGATGATCGTAGAGCGCCTGCGGCCGTCCGTCGGGATCATTGGCAACAATGGCCGGCGCCTTCCTGCCTACGGCTACCTGCCGGGTGACTGCAATAATTTTTTGGAGATCCTGTATGTAACGCGACTGTTGCTGCTGTTGCGAGAGCAGAGCAATATTCGCTTCCAGCTGTTCGGGAGACAGCCGATAGGACCATTCGCGGTACAGCAGATAAGCCGGTACGATGTTATCAGGATACTTTCGGATAAAAGAGCCGATATCAGGCCTGCGCTGCACGCGGTATTCCTCAAAGATCTGCTGGCTTTTTGAGCCCGACAGCGATACCCTCTTTCTGTCGTCCGCTGCAGCATCGATCAGCAGCTTATTATCGCCTGTATCCAGGAATACATAGGCCGGGTCACCTTCCCGCTGTGTGGAAATGCCGTACAGATCCGGAAGCGGCAGCTGCCGCCGGAATGAAAACCCGCCGTTTGTGACCCGGGCAGAATCAATGACCGTAAATATTTTGTTTTCAAAACGCTGCAGATAGACAAAAGGGACGTCCGCGTTCTTCACCGTACCCTGGAGAGATAAGGTCTGCTGCTGTGCCTGCAACGATCCGGTAGTGCCGAGCAGTACAGTCATCATGAGTTTGGTCAGATTATTCATTGTTCAGATGATTTAGTTAAAAAGTTTATTGGTCGCCAGCTCTGTATTGGGTGCCGGAAAAATGTAGTTCTGTGCATTTACGGGTACGCTGGGTGTCTGTATACTGGCATCCCCTTTTGCGGGAAGTTCCTTTAGCTGGCGCAGGAGGTCATGCCCCCGCAGTCCCTCTCCGAGCAGCTCAATACGCCGTTCTTTGCCAATCGCCTGGAGGATGGACGTTTTGCTTGCCAGAGACGCGTCCGGGAATACAAAGTCTGCATCCGAGCGCTGGTGTACCGCCTTTAACAGCGCCGCCGCAAGAGCAAGCTGCTCCGTCTGTGCCGCCGCTTCGGCATAGTTCAACAGCACCTCGGCATAGCGGATCACCGGAATATAATCCACATAGGGCGAGGCTTTGGCGTACTTTTTTAAGTACTGCTTACCAGCATTGGCCAGCAGAAGACTACGCCGTCTATCCGCCTGTCCCCACTGGGTGTCGTTTACGATCCCACTGGGATTAAGATAATATTCCTTATTTATGTAATAGACATAGCCGATTGCTGACTGCCCCGACAGCGCATCCGTTGTGCTCATGGGCATACTGAGGATAGACTCCGCCGTGGTATAGCTGCCTCCAAACACCGTTGTGATATCCGGCTGCAATTCATGAGCAACCCCCTGTTGCGCCTTAAATGGTGCGGCCTGCTGCGGAACGATCTTTTTTGCCTCTTCCAGTACCTTTGCATAATTACTGACCGTCAGATAAACCCGCGTTTTGAAAGCCCGTGCTGTATTTTTATGCGCCCGCGTTGTGTTGAGCAGGGCGGTTGAATAGCTGTCCGGCAAGTCCTTTTCAGCATCGTCAAGATCGCTCAGGATCTGGCTGTACACCTTGGCAACCGTACTGCGGGCCAGATCATTGTTGTTTCCGTCGACTTCCGCTTTCAGGCGCAGCGGCAGTCCCGGGGAAGCTCCCCCATCTTTGTTATAGGGCTGAGCGAACACGGTCACAAGGCTGAAATAAGCAACCGCGCGCAGGAACTTCGCTTCAGCAATATACGCTCTGGAAAGATCCGCAGTGATCACATCCGTACCCGGAGTCAGCGCCTCGATCAGGATGTTAGCGCCGTTGATCGCTGTGTAGGCGGCAGACCACAGGTTGTTGATATCATTGGATCCCGAACTATAGGAGTTGTTCCAGCTCTCGTAGGCAGTGTAACTGTTGGCCGTGACGTTGATAAAATCCTCACCCCGGACATCCTGATAAAGCAGATAACGCCCACCGTACAGGCTGGCCCCTTTTAAGCTCTTGTAAATGCCGTTGACGACACCCTCAATGCGGGCCGGTGTATCAAAGACGTTTTTGTCGGATATGGATGTCGTCGGCACGGGAAATAATCCACTGTCCTTTGTACAGGAGTACAGGGCAGATACGAGTAATAATGCGCTGAGCAGGTAGCTCTTTGTGGTTATGTTAATTTTCATGTTTTCAGAGTTTTAGAATGATACATTTAAACCGGCCGCCCACGTACGGCCCTGTCCGATAGAATTCTTTTCCACGCCGACCGAGGTATTGGAATTGCCGTTGGAAGAGGACTCTGGATCAGTGCCCGAATACCCTGTGATCAGGAACAGGTTGGAAGCCTGCCCATAGATGCGGATGCTGGAGAGACCGACGGTATTCAGCAGGTTGCCACGGAAGGTGTAGCCGATAGTGAGCTGCTGCAGACGCAGAAAATCTGCTTTCTCAGCATTCTGATCGATCGAAAAGCCAGCCGAACCATTGGATATCACATCGTTGTAGACCAGGCGTGGTATATCAGTGTGCTGCCCCGGAGCAGTCCATCTGCCGAGTACTTCGACCGAATTATTGTAAAAACGCTGGTCCAGCAAGGTACCTCTAGTGCCGTTCATGACTTTGTTGCCCCCGGCAAAGGTGAAGCTCACCGCTGCATCAAAGGATTTATAGCGCAGCGCATTGTTGAAACCGCCATACCAGGTTGGCAGGGCCGTCCCCAGCACCTGATAGTCAGCCACCGTGATGGGGCTCGCAACCCGACCGTCGAGGTAGGTCCAGTTGCTCTGTCCCGAAGCCACCGCAGCACTGTATTGTACGCGCTCCCCATTCTTATTGATAAATATGCGCTGGCCATTTTCGGGATTCACGCCATCCGTCACAGCACCGTACAAACTACCCACGGCATATCCGACGCGGGTGATATTATTGGCTTCGGTAGTGGTGTGCGTGTAACCAATGATATCCGCATTTCCGTCAGACAGTGATGTTACTTTATTCTTTACATGGGTAAAATTGAAGGCGGCGTTCCAGGTGAAATCGGCCTTTCTGATGATGTCACCACTGATGGCCACCTCGATCCCTCTGTTGTACATGCTTCCGACATTTTTGAGGATACTGTTGCCGGGGATACCCTTCGATGGGGACTGCGGCACATCCAGAATTAATCCGTTCACATTGTTTCTAAAATAATCGACGTCCAGGTGCAGGCGCTTGTTGGCCAGGTCGGCACTCAGGCCCAGATTGGTCTGTTCAGAAGTCTCCCAGCCCAGATCCGGATTACCGGCCTGGGAGAGGCTCCATGTGGGCGCGGTACCATATAGCGATGAGCTGTACAGATTGAGCGACTCATAGGCCGAGAGGTTGCCGTTGCCCACCTTGCCCCAGCTCCCCCGGAGACGCAAGTCGCCCAGCACCGCAGCCAGGCTGCTGCTCTTATAGAAGTCTTCTTCAAACACAGACCATCCTAGCGACAGGCCCCCAAAGTCACCGTATTTGCTGTTGGCGCCCAGAGCCGAATTGCCGTCCCGCCTGAAATTGGCTGTCAGGAAATAGCGCTTGTCATAGTTGTAGGTAGCACGGACAAATGTCGAGCGGTAAAAACGTTCGGTGATGCTGCCTCCTGCTCCAGAGAGTGTGGTCCAACTGCCCTGAAAATTTTCAAAAAATGGATCAGAAGCATTATTCTGCGATGCATTCCAGCTGTCGTTGTCGTACTTCTGGATATCGTAGCCGAGCAACAGCGATAGCGCATGCCTTTCGGAAAAGACCTTGTCATAGTTCAGCGTGTTGGTAAAGTTCCAGTTGTTGCGCAGGCTGCTCACATTGGTTACCGATCCCCCATTTGAATAGCCAGAGGACCCCAGGCTGGGGCTCAGAAAGGTCTTCGTGGTCGAGAGGTTACGGTCTACCGCATAGGTGCTTGTGAATTTCAAACCTTTGAGCAAGCTGAGCGAAGCGTGCACATTGCCAAGGATATGATCATTGCCAGTGGTATACTTGCTATAGGCAAAGAGAGCTTCGGGATTATACAGCGTATTGGTAAACAGGTTGGCCCCGGGGCCCAATAATCCCGTGCTGCTCAGATTATATGTACCGTCATCGTTATAAGCCGACACATTTGGCGGCAAAGCAATCGCCAGCCTTGCTCCCCCGATCAGCAGCAGCTGGCTGCTGGGCAATGAGCCCGAATTTTTGGCATCGTTGAAGGTGTTGTTGTAGGTCAGGTTGCTGCCCAGCGAGAACCAGTCGTTCACTTTGTGTTCGATATTAAACCGCAGACCCTTTCGGTCAAAACTATTTTTCGCAAAAAAGCCTTCCTGATCCGAGTAGTTGCCCGAAAAATAATACTGCGTACTTGCATTCGCTCCGCTGACCGCTAAGCTGTGGTTGTGGCTATATCCGGTATTATAGACATGATCATACCAGTTTGTTTCGACGAGGTTGCCATTGGCATCATACTGCGGAAAGAAAAGTTCGCTCGCCACCTTGTCATTGTCCGCATTGCCGGACAGCACCTTGTTGTTGAGGACAGCCTCATTTTTGATCGCCATATACTGGCTGGCATTCAGCAATCTGGGCAGGCGAACAGCGGAGACGGCAGATCCCCAGACATCATAGGTCACCTTGGCGCGGCCCTGTTTCCCTTTTTTGGTCGTTACGATCAGCACACCACCGGCTGCCCTTGAACCATAGATGGATGTGGAGGCCGCATCTTTCAGCACATCGATCGATTCTATATCCGATGGATTGATATCCGCGAGCGGATTGTTGGCCACGTTGGATGAGCCGATATTGCCGGTATTGACCGGAATCCCATCGATGACAATCAGCGGATAAGAGCTGAGGGATATCGAATTGAGTCCCCTTATTCGTATGACAGGCGGATTATTGAGCAGTCCGTTGGGCAAAGAAATGCTGACCCCGGAGGCCTTGCCGGCCAGCGCCTGGTCGAAACTCTGTACTGGGATATCTTTGATCGCTTCGGCAGTGATACTCGATGCAGCCCCGGTAAAATCTTTGCGTTTTTGGGTACCATACCCCACGACGACCACTTCCTCCAGTGCGCGGTCGTCCCTATGGAGCCGGACAGTGTCCCCCTGCTCGCGGATCAGCGCGGTCTGCTCCTTATAACCGACGGAGGATACCACGACACGGGCCGGCAGCTTTTGTCCGGTGACAAAAGCGAAACTGCCTTTTCGGTCGGTGGTCACCGCATGAGTAACTCCGTAAAGCCTGACTGTGGCCCCCTCGACAGGCTGTCCGCTTGCCGCATCGATCACCAGTCCCCTAAACGAGGCATTGACGATTGTTTTCGGGGAATCCTGAGCATAGGTGTAGCATGGCTTTTCGGCCAGCCCTGCCAGCAATAGGTAGGCAGAATAGTGTAATAATCTTCTCTTTTTCATAGGTTGAATCGTTTAGTTAAAAAAATAGAGGTACTGGCCGTAAACCGTGTTTAGGACAGCAGGCAGCAAGCAACAGGCCAGCTATTGCTTTTGTAGTTAAAAGAACCGGAGGGAAAGGACTAGCTACACATTCGTCGCGCAGGGAACGCTTGGTGTGCAAACGGGAAAGATGACTTACTTTGACTAAAAGATGCGTTTAGATAATACTGTTTCATTTTTACTTTGTTTAGATAGTGATTAGATCGTTGCCAACGCCAATTGAAACGACGATGTACAAATGTAATAATAAAAACAAATAATGTATAGTAGATTAGTAGATTTTTTTTCTGTTTACGGTTACCTTTGATGAGCATACATAGCTCAAGTAGCTGAAAGTATCTTTCTTGTTGCCGACCAGCATCCTTAATAATGCGTATATATGCCCTTCTGGTATTATGAATAGGTCTATATATTAGGCAAACAAAAAAAATCTATAAAAACAGTAGACTTTATTGTATTCTATTTTTATATTTGCTTACCGTTTCTCAATTGGCGTTGGTAACGTTTTTTATTAAATGTAGTTTTAACAATTTAAATTCCTATGAGCAAGTATTATTTTAGACAAGCGATCTCTCCCAAAAACAGTCCCCTGCTGACCACCTTATTCTTCATGAAAGGGCGAATGTGCATCACATGATACATGCCAGCTGAAAAGCTTTCGTTTTTTTAGAGTTCAAAATCAACCTAATCTACTGTTTTAATCATGAGTATAAACAATTGGAAACGATTGTCTGTGGCTCTATTTGTCTCATTTCAGTCAAGTAAAGTAGTCGCACAGCAACCAGTTTCACCTATTATCAATGCAGATCTTATTGGTACACTACTTGATGCACGGACCAATAAGCCCATCGCTGGAGCGACCGTACAACTAGACGCGGTCACACACCGTGTACAAACCGATACCTGGGGCCGTTTTTCCTTCCGAACAGGTCAAAAATTACCTTTTAAGATTATTGTGAGCCATCTTGGTTATGTTTCGGACACCCTCATTGTACAACGCTCGCCTGTAGAAATCAAACTGCAGCCGAACGACCGTCAGCTTGACGAAATTGTTGTCGTCGGCTATGGAACGGCCAAAAAAGGCGATATTACAGGTGCACTTTCCCAGATCAAGGGGCAGGATCTCAATGATCGGCCAATAGCGAATATTGTGCAGGGCATACAGGGTAAAGCAAGCGGTGTGGACATTACCTCAAATAACCGTCCCGGTGGCATAGGAACCATCCGTATTCGCGGTAACCGTTCTATAAATGCTTCCAATGAGCCACTGTATGTGGTCGACGGAATTCCAATATCTGCCAGTGAAGCCGCTATTATTAATCCAAAAGACATCGCCTCCATCGAAATTCTAAAAGACGCTTCTGCAACAGCTATCTATGGTTCACGTGGTGCAAACGGCGTTATATTGGTTTCACTTTTGGAAGGAAAAAAAGGACAGGTCTCCGTGCAGTACAATGGATCATTATCTTTCGATCAAATCCATTCGACCACAGACTGGATGGATTCAAAGGCGCTTTTGAACTGGCAACGGCAGAGCCACATTAACGGGGGGACCTATACAGGAAAATATGGCACAGCGCCCGATCCTGATTTTGATATTCAAAATTTTGGTGGTGGCGAAACCTATGGTATCGAGTCCATCCGAAATGCGTATAGCTGGGGAGCAGACGGCCAACTGTTACTTCGTGACGCTACTGCGGAGGAGATTGCGAAAGGATATGCACAGCAAGTCCCCGTATTTAATGGCAATAATCTTCTCAATCAGGACTGGGCAGATCTGGTGACACGCCTTGCAAAAACCAATAACCATAGCATCTCGCTCTCTTCGGGTAACGAAAATTCGAGCCTTTATTTGTCAGCGGGCTTGCTGGATCAGCAAGGCGCCATGATCGATCAGGACTATAAGCGCTATACCACGACTTTAAAAGGTGATGTTTCTCCACGGAAATGGTTAAAGTTGGGCCTGTCAACAATAGGCAGTTACTCCATTCAGAATTACGGCATGGCCGATAATACCGCCAATTCGGGCGGAAAAGACTCCTACAGCCAAGCCCTTGCACTCATGCCCTATGCGCCTGCTTATGACGAAAATGGCCTTCTCTTAAACACCAATCGCACAGGTTTATCGGCTCATAATGTGTTGCTAAATATTGAAAACAGCAAAAATGAGTACACGCAGTACAGTGTGCTTTCCAATGCTTTTGCGCAGCTCAATTTTACTCCCTGGCTAAAATATCAGCTTAAATTTGGGGTACAGTATACGGGTGTGGAAAATGGTTCCTTCTATGGCCCTGACTATACCAACCCGTTTTCGGCAGTGGGTACGGCTCCTCTGATTGGCTATAATTCCCATAGTAAAAGATTATCCTGGGTGTTTGAGAATATGTTGACGTTCGATAAAAAATGGACTGATCAGTCGCTGAAAGTGGATGCCTTGCAGTCGTCACAGGCAAATAGATCCAATGGCATTAATATCCGGGCACAGGATATCACCTTTCCCTCCTCGCTGTGGTACAATCTGGAGGCGAATGATCTGGGGCGCCCCATGAGCTATGGGACATCCTATAGCAAATACACACTTCTTTCGTACATGCTAAGAGCCAATTATGCCCTGAAAAATAGATACCTCCTTACAGCTACCGGACGATGGGACGGTGCGTCGGTACTCGCCCAGGGACATAAGTTTGATTTCTTTCCCTCTTTGGCGGTAGCTTATAAACTGGAAGAAGAACCCTGGCTAAAACAGATCAAATGGGTCAATCAGCTGAAAGTCCGCTATGGAATTGGCGTGACCGGCAATTCCTCCGTATCTCCCTACACCACCTCGGGAACAATCGCCGGAGCAGCCTATGTTTTTGACGAGACCCAATATCCGGGCTATAAATCATCCTCCATGCCAAATGCAGATCTCGGCTGGGAAAAAACTGTTCAGCATAATGTCGGACTGGATTTTGGATTTCTGAACAACAGGATATCAGGTTCGCTCGAATGGTATAAGGCGAATACCAAAGATCTCCTGCTCAGTCGATCCATTCCTCCAGTATTAGGTTACAACAGTATACTGGGCAATATCGGTAAGACGAGTAACAGCGGACTTGAAATCTCTGTATCAAGTAAAAACGTCGACCGGCCAGATTTTTCCTGGAACACCACCCTGACCTGGAGCAGAAACCGCGAGAAGATCGTCGAACTGGTCGATGGTAAGGTAGATGATGTAGCCAATGGCTGGTTTATCGGGCAACCTATCGCCGTATTTAGGGACTATGTATATGACCGGTTGTGGCAGCAAACGCCCGAAGATCTCCGGCTGATTGAACTTTATAAAAAAATTGGCAACATCACCGCTTTGCCGGGGCAAGTAAAGATTAAAGATCAGCAACTGGTAGAAGTGCCGGCCGGTACCGACGGTGCCAAATCTGTAACCCTCACATCCGGTGAAACCGTCACCTATCTTGACAACGGATTTGGAACCATAAACGACAGCGATAAAGAGATATTGGGCAGCAATAGGCCCAAATGGAGCGGCGGCATTGTCAACGCTTTCCGTTACAAACACTGGGATCTTTCTTTCTTTGTTTATGCCCGTATCGGCAACCGCTATTATGGTGCACTGCAGACGTATGGACGCCGGATAGAAAACGATGTATGGAGTTCCGAAAACACCTCGGCTTCTTTTCCCCAGCAGACGACCGCAACGTTTACGAACTACAATGCTGCACGGAATTATACCAGTGGCAGTTTGGTCTCGTTGCGCTATATCTCTTTGGGCTACACGTTCAAACAATCTTTGTTGGATAAGCTCAATATTGGAAGTCTGCAGGTATATGCACAGATCCTAAATCCGGTGATCTGGGGTGGCGAAGCTGTGAAAATAGGCCTTAATCCAGACGATGTGAATGGCTGGGACAATGCTGCCGCAGCCCAGCGTGGTGGTCAGACCGCCAACACCATTTTATTGCGCAGTGCCGTTCTCGGCTTGAGAATGGGTCTTTAAATCTATAGTACCAACAAAACATGAGACTTGAAAAATATACGATAAAAACCGCAGCCCTCTGGGCTATAGCAATGCTTTCGACAGGAGCAGGATTAACTTCATGCAAAGACTTTCTCAAAGAAGAAATGGTCTCTACGATCACCCAAGACTATTTTGAATCTGAAAAAGGACTTGACGAACTGGTCGTTGCAAATTACAACATCTTACGGTGGAAATATGGGTTTATGGAAGGCCCCTTTCTTTTTGAAACAGGCAACGATATCACTGAACCACTCGATAATGCCTGGGCAACCTTCAGCCCCGCCGTGTGGTCGCCATCAGGTGCTGCCGGCGAATATGCCAATAACCTGATCGGCTATTATCAAACCCAGTTATTGGGAGCCTATCCGATTATAAACGATTGTAACAAAGCTATCGAAATCATTACCGAGAGAGCGCCGGGAAAATATGCAAGTGATGCGGCCTATGCCAATCAAAAGCTTTCCGAACTCTATTTTCTGCGGGCCTATGCCTATTACCTGCTTGTTACCCAATTGGGAGATGTTCCCTTTCCGCTGAAAAGCAATAATAGTCTTCCTGCAAACTTTTATCTGCCTAAAACAAATTCGGCGACCATTTATGCCAAATTAATTTCAGACCTACGATTTGCCGAACAGTATTTACCTGCTGCCGGGCAGACCCAGCGTGGCCGGATTACCCAAAATGCTGCCCTGCATTTCCTGGCAAAACTTTACCTGCAGCGCCATCAGGCTGCAGCCTTTAAACCCTACCGAAATGCAGACGGTACTGTAGACCCAACAAGCCCGAATGCATACCAAGGACTATTATATAAAGGGGAAGGAAGCGCAGATTTGGATTCCGCCATTTATTATTCCTCACGGGTCATCAATTCAGGTATCAGTCTTGCCTCAAATTATTGGGACCTTTTTGCCATTGAGAAAGGCAATTGGGCGAACGAAACAAATGCAGAGATCATACTGCAGGCCTCCTATGGCAATAATTTGGACAATGGCCGCTACGGTATGCGCACCAATGCAGCCTTTACCGCCGATTATCGCAATGCAGCCTGGAATATCCCGAGCTGGACCTGGTCCTATGGCCTGCTAAAAGGTCAGGGATTTTTGCCCTCTGACTGGGGCTATGATGTATTTACGGATAAAATCAACGATTCCCGTTTTGAAAAATCCTTCCAGCTCGAATATCAAAGTGCCTCCTTCGATAACGCCTCCCAATCGGACGGTCCCGGACTGGCTTATACGGATGCAAAGAATGCTTCCCTAACCTGGCAAACAAATGAAGCCGAGTTCTTTAATGTGAATATCAAGCCCAGCTATAACCGTCCTTCGTGGAATGGGCGTAATGCCGTGGCTGGACAGCGGAAAATCGGAACTGCCGACCTGGGGCTTGTCTTTCTTGAAAACAGCAAAGAAACGGCTATCGATATCAGTGAAGCTCTCGCACAGCCCTATATACTCTATCCACGATGGATTAAGGACAATGGAAAATACTATTACCGAAAGACAGGCGCTGACCGGTACAGTGGAAACGCAGGGCTACTATTGAACCGGAAAGTACGTCCTTCTTCACGCAAATTTATCGATCCGAATCGCAGTACGGTAGACAACCATTTTGGCACGCGTGACGTGGCCATTTTTCGCCTTGCCGAAACTTTCCTGATCCGGGCAGAAGCCTATGGCCGAAAAGGAGACTATGCCAGTGCTATTGCCGATATCAACAAATTACGAAGCCGGGCTGCCTATAAGGCCGGAGAAAACCGGGCAGAAGTATTGGCCCGCCTATACCCAGGAGCCGAATCATTGCGCGCGGAAGAACGCTCTTACCCCTACCGCTCCGCGACGGCCACTTTTGATAAAATTAGAGTGGATGCTTCCTATTGGGACGGAAGCTCTATGAAATCCAAGGCCGAACAGTATCCTCCCGAGGCGAATACTGAATTGAAACGTTTTGTTCATTTTATCTATAATGAATACTCGCGCGAGTTTAATACAGAGCAGATTTTATACGAAGGAATACACCATGCAGGTATCCAGCTGGAGCGTATGTTGCATCATGCACAGCTTGCCTCAAACCGAAGCACGGGCTGGCCCAGATCCGATAATCCATCCGGCGTGAATGGTCAGGACGGAAATGGAAAGGGAACCTTTTCGGCAGCGCATACATTCAAACCCTTTCCGCAATCGTATATCAGTATGTTAACCGATAAAGATGGTGTCCTTCTGGACGAAACAGCACGTCGTGCCTATCAAAATCCCGGATATTAACCTTTTTTAAAATGAAATTGAACAGACGGAAATTTTTAAAAAACACCAGCCTGCTCGGCTTGGGCATCGGGCCGCTCGCCAGTCTGAAATTATATGGCCGCCCAATCCCGGCTACACATCAAAGCGGTGACAGTCCATCAGATGCCACTTTGGGTATTCCATTGAACTGGATTGACCGGCAGCAGGAAGCACCCTATTTGGGCACAACTTTCGGTGTCCCCTGGCCAGAAGGGAAAGTTAAGAAACGGCAGCAGTTTGAGCTGCGCGATAGCCATGGCCATACGGTCCCCATCCAGACCTGGCCATTGGCCTTCTGGCCGGATGGTTCAGTGAAATGGTCGGCATGTGCCGTTGCTGATCCATCTGGGCTGGCGCAGGATAAACTTTTTTTGACAACCAGTGAGCACACACCGCCAGGTATTCTGGTACAGGAGCGCGATCAGTCCATCACTGTCGACAATGGGTTTTTAAAGGTGACTTTCGGAAAGACCGGAAATGTGCTGCTGCAGGAAATCTGGCAAAACGGCCGGCTCGTTGCCAGAGCCGGTGTCTTGCAGATATGGATGCAGGATGCTCCTGACGGGGAACCCGGGAACAAGTTAAATAGAACTGTGTGGCAGTCTTATATCGATAAAACAGCCGTAGAAAACAGCGGCAGCCAGCGGGTGCTCATTCGCGTGGAGGGAATACATCGGCAGGGCGAGCTTAAAAAAATTCCGTTTATCATCCGTTTTTATCTTTACCACAAGTCGCCCACGATAAAAATAATACACACCTTTTTATATGACGGTGATGAGCAGCATGATTTTATCAAGGGAATAGGTCTGTCCGTTGTGATGCCTCTGCAAGATACGCCGACTTACAACCGTTACGTTCGTTTTGTCGGTGAAGGCGCAGAAGTCTTCTCCGAAGCTGTAAAGGGACTCACTGGACTGCGACGTGATCCAGGGAAAGAAGTGCGTGACCGCCAGCTGCAAGGTCAGGAAGTCAAATGGGAGGAAATTGCTGAGGCGGTAAAAAAAGGGCTGCCTTATATTCCAGAATTTGGCGATTATACCTTGCTCCAGGCACATCCCTCTGCCAGCCGCATAGAAAAACGCACGAGATCCGGACATGCCTGGCTCCATAGCCATGATGGCGGAAGAGCTATGGGAACCTTGTACCTTGGGACACCTTCCTATGGTATCGCTTTGGGTATCCGCAACTTCTGGCAGAGTTATCCCGGCCAGCTTGACATCCGTGATGCAGCATCTGATGAAGCTACGCTGACAGCCTGGTTGTGGGCTCCTATGGCCGAAGCCATGGATCTGCGATTCTATCACGACGGCATGGGTCAGGATAACTATGAAAAACAATGGGAAGGCCTGGAAATAACGTATGAGGACTATGAGGCAGGATACGGAAGTCCGGTCGGCGCAGCACGTACTTCCGAATTATATTTATCATGCTTTGAGCAGACCCCATCGCCTGAAAAATTGGGGCGATTGGCACAGGCTTATCAGCAGCCGCCACTGTTGTCGGCCAGTCCCTCTTATCTCTACGAGCATAAAGTATTCGGTGGCAACTGGGGGCTTCCGGACCGGAGTTCGCCACTAAAATCAGCACTGGAAGATAAACTGGATGCACTTGTTGCTTTCTATCAGGGCGAGGTCGATCGTAGGGGCTGGTACGGATTCTGGAACTACGGAGACGTCATGCATAGTTATGATACGGATAGACATGTCTGGAAATACGATGTGGGCGGTTTTGCCTGGGATAATTCCGAACTGGGTACCGACCTTTGGCTTTGGTATTATTACCTACGTTCGGGCAATCGGGATTGTTTTCGTTTTGCCGAAGCCATGTGCCGTCACACTGGAGAAGTAGATGTACATCATCTGGGACGATTTGCCCCCTTAGGAAGCCGTCACAATGTGATGCATTGGGGCTGCAGTGCCAAGCAGCTCCGTATCAGTACGGCGCTCAACAGAAGATTTTACTACTACCTTACGGCGGATGAACGTACAGGTGACCTACTGCGTGAGCAGGTGGAGGCCGCTTATAGGCTGCAGGATGTTGTCGCACTTCGAAAACGTGTGAACGAACCTGTGGTCGCGCCAAAAGGCAAAGCTTTAGTAGGTTTCGGGACCGACTGGGGAGCCATCGCCGCCGCATGGTTTACTGAATGGGAACGCACTCTCGACCCCAGGTTATTGGCCCGCCTCAAAGCGAGCATGCACAGCATTGCTGACCAACCGCAGGGATTTTTCACAGGTTTGAGTCTGTTGGACATAGCTTCAGGCAAATTTGACCGCCAAAAAGATAAGACCGTGCACGTATCGCATCTGAATGCTGTGTTTGGACTTGTTGAGATCTGTCAGGAAATACTACAGGTAATTCCTGATAAAAGATTTGAAACAGCCTGGTTGCAATACTGTCGCTTATACAACGCATCCGATGAAGAGCGGCTACATGAACTGGGTACGAAAGAAGGTAAGTTTAACTTACGAAGCAGCCATGCGAGGCTCACCGCTTATGCCGCTTTCAAACTGGGCGATCGTTTGCTGGCAGAAAGAGCCTGGCGGGAACTGCTTGGTGAAAGTACCGGATCCATTGAAAAAGCTACTGCTATACCACTCGTAAAACACGTCCACAATCAGCAGGAATGGAGAAATATATCAACAAACGAAGCAGCCCAGTGGAGCTTAAGTACGTTTCAGTGTCTGCATTATGTAGGTAACTTTCTAAAAAGATAAGTTATGGTCAAATTTTATAAAAGGTGCTATTTAACATTGACTTTGCTGCTGTCCATTCATTTCATTAGTACAGCGCAAGAAAAGTCGACATGGAAAGTACCATTAAACGAAATAAACCGATGGATCATCGAACTGGAGTATCCCGACAAGTCGCGTGTCGAAGCGACTGACGAAGGGCTAGTCATTGATTCCTATGGCGGAGCCACCTTATGGCTAGACACCTTGCTGACTGGCGATTACCTCATCCAATACGAGCGACAGATAAGTGTTGACAAAGGCAAAAACAAACGGCTCTCCGACCTGAACCAATTTTGGCTCGCACAGGAGCCGCACAACGGAACAAAATTGAAGCCTCGGAATGGCAGCTTAGACAGTTACAATGACCTTACACTTTTCTATGTGGGTATTGGCGGCAACAACAACAGCACAACGCGGTTTCGCCGGTATGACGGGTCTGGCGAAAGGATACTTTTGGCAGAGAAAAATGAAAAGCCTTTTTTACTGGAGGCAGGGCGATCCGATACAATCAGCACATTTGTCCGTACATCAAAGAGACAAACAGAAGTGTGGATGAACGGTAAGCTCCTATTCGCCGATGAACATATCCAAAATACCAAAGGCTATTTTGGCCTGCGGCTTACCGCAAGCCGACAGCTCATCAAATGGTTAACAATATCCAAATTATAGCCAATTCAATATGTGAATTGCGCGACACTGAAAACGAAAATACATCAAAATGAAAATATATCTCTACCTTTCACTTTGCTTCCTCAATCTTGTTCCCTGTTTAAGAGGACAATCTCAACACAGAACATCCGTAGATTCGGTCCAAAAAAAATACAATGTATTGTTTCTGATTGCAGATGACCTGCGGACAGATATGGGCATATATGGGCATCCTTTGGCTCATACACCCCAGCTAGATGGCTTAGCAGCAAAAGGCGTCTGGTTTGAACATGCCTATTGTCAATATCCACTATGCAATCCCTCCAGGTCGTCCTTGTTAACAGGAAAGCGCCCCACTACCAGCGGTCTTTATGGCAATAGAGAATGGTTTAACGCGTCTTTTCCAGATTGGATCAGCCTTCCTAAATATTTTAAGCAAAACGGATACAAAACCATTCGAAGCGGTAAGGTGTTCCATGGCGGCATAGATGACACTGAGGCCTGGGATATCGGAGGAGAGAGCCGCCGATATGGCACGGTGATCAATGCTGCTGCTCCCGCTGCTGTAGATTCACAGTCCTACTGGCAAAGCTATACAAACTCACCTCCCCGAATCGAGCCCTATGCATCATCATCGTCATCAGACAATTGGGCAGCCTTAACAGGTGAAGATGCAAAGTTATTGGGTGACACGAAAGTGGCCGACAGAGCCATTGAATACTTAGAAGAACTCAAAAAAACCGGTCAGCCCTTCTTTCTAGCCTGTGGTTTTTCAAAACCACATACACCGTTCATCGCCCCAAAGGAATTCTTCGATCTATATAATTTGGACAGTATCGTGCTGCCACCTGATTTTTCATCGCTGCCCGGCATCCCCGTGGGATTCCCGGCCGGATCCATCCGCCGGAGAAATGCTGATTTTTTCGTTAATCGCACAGCATCGCCACAGGAAGCCAAAGAATATATTAGGGCCTATCTAGCCTGCATCAGCTATATGGATTGGAATGTCGGCCGTGTGTTAAAGAAACTGGAGGAATCCGGATTAAAAGAAAACACCATCGTGGTCTTTTGGAGTGATCATGGTTATCAACTCGGTGAAAAAGGAAAGTGGTCCAAGGCCGGTTCATTGTGGGAACAGGGTACCCGTGTGCCTTTTATTATTTACGATCCACGCGCTGAGGGCAATGGTAAGCCATCTCCACGTGTTGTGGAACTGCTCGATATTTACCCAACTCTAGTCGACTTATGTGGACTACCCAGCTATAAAGGCCTGGAAGGAAAAAGCTTAAAGCCATTACTTTATGAACCCGACAAAACCTGGGACAGACCTGCTTATACCGTTTGGAGTGAAAACGGAAAAGGTGTTACAGGAATCACCGTTCGAACTGAAAAATGGCGCTATGCGGAATTTTTCGGCCATGGTGCCGGAAAATCGCTGACAGATGTGCTTCGCGATCCCCATCAACTGACTAATCTCGCAAACGATCAGCACTATGCAGACATAGTTGATTATTTTCACCAACTGGTCATTCGGCAGGTAGCCGGAAAGGTAGAGCCCGCCCCTCCTACAAAATAACAGCTCTTCTCATTTAAATAACCAAGGGTCCTTACATGAATGAGGGCCCTTGGTTATTTAAGTTCTATTTTGCGTTTTTTATGCACTATTTACACCCGATTGATTCGTGATCTATGCGTTTTTAATGCGTGATCTTGCGTTTTGTTATCCTATTGTTAATCCTTTGTTAACATAAACTTTATATGGAGTGACTAGCTTTGCCGAATCCATGGCAGTGATTTCTGCCCTATGATTTGTCTATTATGAAACAAATGAAAAACATGACCTCATCGTTCCACCGATACTCCGGGCGTACCAGCCGCGCATTTTTACTGTTGGTCGGATTGGGTTTTGCTCCGGCAGCGGCGCATTCCTTTTCTCCTCACGGGAACAAACACGTATGGTTAAACCAGCAGAAAGTTTCGGTATCCGGCACGGTGCTGGACGACAACACCCATCAACCTATAGCCGGCGTCACGATCACCGCAGGCGGCAGGCCATTGACAACCACAGATAATCAAGGCCGTTTTACCATTCAGGTCGACGCCGGTCAGCAAGTGACCTTTCAAAGTGTCGGTTATGAACCGTTAGCACGAAAATGGTCAGCCACCACAACAAACGCATCCATCACCTTACATAGTTCCGACCAGAAGATGGAGGAAGTCGTGGTGACGGCCCTGGGCATCAAACGCGAGCAAAAGTCTCTCGGATATGCCGTGAGTAAAATCAGTGGCCAACAGATGACCGATGCGACACCGAGCAACTGGGTGGATGCCATGAAAGGTAAGGTCGCCGGACTGAACATCACGCAGGCAAGCAGCGGTCCCTTAAACACCGCGCGCATCAACTTACGGGGCGACCGCTCATTGGATCCGACCAAAAACGAAGCGCTGATTGTCGTGGACGGGGTTCCACTGGTCAATGGCCGGTTTAGTTCGGGTGTAACCGATGCCTATGGCGCCGGTTCCAGCGGAGCAGACAAAGATATTCCCGTGGATTTTGGAAATGGACTCGGCGATATCAACCCCGACGACATCGAATCCATATCCGTGCTGAAAGGCGCCGCCGCGACCGCACTATATGGTAGCCGTGCAGGAAATGGCGCACTGATTATTACCACCAAATCCGGAAAAAGAAACGGTAAAGGTATCGGGGTAACCGTCAATTCAAACAGCAGTTTTCAAAACGTGTTAAAATGGCCTGATTTTCAATATGAATACGGACAAGGTAACCTGGAACGCAATGCCAACGGCGAACAGTATTATTCCTACGACCTGACCGAGGACGGCCCCAGCACCCGTTCGACCTCCAGTGCCTGGGGACCTAAATTTGACGGGCAGATGTTTTTCCAGTACGATCCAGAACTGGAGACGACCGGTACCGAACGGACACCATGGGTACCCTACAAGGACGGCGTCAAAGGTTTTTTCCGCACAGGAGCGACCTATATGAACAGCGTAGCATTCGACGGCGGAACGGACAAATTTACCGCAAGAACATCACTCACGCATACCTCGAATAAATGGATCATGCCCAATACCGGGTTTGAGCGCCTTGTGGCTGCCTTCAATGGTTCGGCCAACCTAAGCGAAAAGCTCAAGATTAATTTCAAGGCCAACTACACCAACAAAAGCAGTGACAACCTTCCCGGAACGGGCTACAACAATCAGTCCATTGCCTACTTCATGATCTTCCAAAACCCGAGTATTGACCTCAACTGGTACCGGCCGAGATGGAAGAAAGGAAAGGAGAATCTCGAGCAGATCCATCCATTTAGCTCCTATATCGAAAATCCATTTATCATTGCCTATGAAATGACGAATAGCCTGGTGAGCAACGGCATCGACGGTATGCTGCAGGGAATATATACCTTTAACCCCAAATGGGAGCTGATGCTACGCTCGGGTATCAATATGCGTTCAGACCGCCGCGAACAAAGACGGCCCTGGGACACCGCCAATTTCCCTAAGGGATACTATAAGCAGCAGGACCTGTTCTATATGGAGTCCAATACCGACGCGTTGCTTTCCTACACCGACAAGCTGAGCGAGGATTTCAGCCTCCGGGCATCGCTGGGCGGTAACGTGATGAAGCGCGATATGAAGGAAGACATCGGTGTGGCCCGCGGATTGATTTCGCCGGGTGTTTACAAATTGAGCAATGCCCTTACCAATGCGGTAGCCGAAAATAAGCTGATAAAAAAAGAAATTCAAAGTGTATTCGGTCTGGTAAACCTGTCCTGGAAGGATAAAATCTTTTTGGATGTGACCGCACGCAATGACTGGTCATCAACCTTACCAGCCAACAACCGGTCTTATTTTTACCCCTCGGTGAGCAGTAGTTTTGTGTTGAGCGATCTGATGCCAATGCCATCATCGGTATCTTTTGCAAAATTGAGGCTCTCCTGGGCACAGGTCGGTAACGACGCGGATCCCTACAGCACGTCGAAGTATTTTGAGACGTCCATTTTTCCGGGATCTGCCGAGGCCCCGTCGGTGCTGCATAACGAAAATCTGAAACCCGAAATATCCACATCAACCGAGGCGGGACTGAATCTCGCATTTTTAAATAACCGGTTGACGACGGATATCAATTTTTACTACAACCGTTCGCGCAATCAGATCCTGACCGTTCCGCTGGACGTCAGCACCGGTTTCAGCAAGGCCCTCATTAATGGCGGTTTGATCAGAAACCAAGGCTGGGAACTGAGCGTGTCAGGGACACCCGTCAAAACAGAAAACTTCCAGTGGACGGCAACCGCAAACTGGTCGAAGAATGACAACAAGATACTGGAACTGACAGAAGGCGTGGAAACGCCCTATCAGATCATTGCGAGCAGCGGTTCTGGCGCCGCAGAGATCCGGGCAACCATTGGCGGTTCGACAGGAGACCTGTGGGGTTATGGTCTTGTACGCAATGAGCATGGCGACGTGCTGATTGATGCAAGCACCGGTCTGGCTGTCCGCCCTACGGACAAAGTCAAGATCGGAAATGCCTACGCCGACTGGCGGGGCGGTCTGCACAACGAGTTCCGTTACAAGAATATCTCCTTTAGCTTCCTGCTGGATGGACAGTACGGCGGCATTGTCTACTCCCAGACACACCACAAGATGACCGAGCAAGGTAAGCTGGAGCATACGCTAAAAGGCCGTGAGACCGGATTTATCGTTGGTGAGGGCGTGGTGGACAATGGCGACGGTACCTATCGTCCCAATACCAAAGAGGTGGCTATCAATACCTGGTACGGCGACTACTATCGCCGGGCCAATATGGAGACCAACAGCTTTGATGCCTCCTATCTGAAACTGCGCGAGGTCCGTATGGAATTCGGGCTGCCCAAAAGCCTCGTGTCGCGCTGGAAGATGAACAGTGCATCGATTGCATTTTTTGGCCGTGACCTATTGATGTGGTCCGACTTCCCGATGTATGATCCCGAGACTGCCGCATTAAATGGCGCCACGATCATGCCCGGTGTGGAGATGGGACAAATGCCGAGCACACGAACGTTCGGAATTAATCTGAGAGCTAATTTTTAAATCGAGACCAATGAAAATCAAACATATCAGCATTGCACTTCTCCTGTCGGCCATGGTCGGACTGCAGGGATGTACCAAAAACTTTGATGAAATCAATACCGATCCCAACAAAGTCGAAAATGTGACCCCCAGTGCGTTAATTACCCCTACGGTATATGGCATGTCAACCTATTTCACTGTACGGAGCAATGACTTTACCTGGGAAATCATGCAGACCGGCCTGGCCAATCCGAGTGCGGCCAATGGCGTGCACCGGTATTATTTTACCGAAACCTCCGGCGACGGTACATGGAATACCTGTTACCGGTACCTGCGGAATATCCGCGAAATGGAATCAGCAGCCGCAACAAGCGGACAGGACGTTTACAAGGCCGTGGCCACCACCTTAAAGGCCTATATTGCCGGCCTGTTGACCGATAGCTTTGGCGATGTGCCGATGTCTGAAGCACTCCGTGCCGAAGAACATGTCAGCCAGCCCAAGTTTGACAGGCAGGAGCAGATTTACGCAGATATGATCAAAGCTCTGGAGACCGCAAACACGCTGTATGCCGGCGAGGATGTGATGAATGGAAGTGATCTGCTTTACAACAACAAGAAAGAACTGTGGCGAAAATTCAACAACTCGCTCCTGTTGCGTTATTACCTGCGCCAGTCCAAACGCATTCCGGCGGCGGCAAAGATCAAAACCATCCTGGACAACCCCGCACAGTACCCGATCTTTACTTCCAATGAAGATGCCGCCATCGTAAAAATTACTGGTCAGTCACCCTATGATTATGCCTGGGGAAGACGGCAGGATTATGTCAATTTTACGGCGATGGCCGAATTTTTCGTCGATAATCTGAATGCGCTGAATGATCCGAGACGTCCCTTTATCATGACCGAGGCGACCGAAATGGTCAACGGCAAACCCGTAAAAATAGGTTATAAAGGGATACCTGCGGGACACTCCGGCGACCTATCCGCTTATAAATTTAATCCGAGCACCCCAAATGGTGACCTCATGTACCCAGAGGCGGTCGGCACCCCTATTCAGGAGATCCTGATGCCCTATTCAGAGGTTGAATTCATCAAAGCCGAAGTCTATCTGTCGCTGGGCATGGATGCCGAGGCACAAACAGCCTACGAAAAGGGTGTACGTGCATCGATCGAGCAATATGGCGGTAAAGTTCCGGCAGACTATTTTGCCAATGAAGCAGCCAAATTCAATGGCACGCTGGAGCGGATTATGCTTCAAAAATATTTAGGCCTCTTTATGGTGGACTACCAGCAGTGGTTTGAGTACCGCCGTACGGGCTATCCTAAATTACCTAAGACGCCGTATATGTTTTACAATGGCGTCATGCCGACACGGTTTATGTACAAAAATGAAGTACGCCGCTTTAATCCGGATAACTACGCCAAAGCCGTCGAGCAGATGGGCGGAGATGACTTCCATACCAAAGTATGGTGGGAGAAATAGTCCGCTCCAAATGACGAGCTTATAGCACTATGGAAAAAGCCGTTTGGAGATCATCCAAACGGCTTTTTCTATCCATGGTCCTTGTACAGATGGAGGAAGTAGTCTGATCAGCGTTTACTGATCATCCGTTTTGTGTAGATTTTCTAATCATTAACCGGTTGGAAAGTATGATCTTCTTAACTGTTGTTTCATTATCAGGGTCTGCAAGTCGCTTCAATAGTAAATTAATGGAAAATTCAGAGATCTCTTTGACTGGCTGGGCGATAGCAGTGATTGGCGGATGAAAAAACCTATACATCTTGTTATCGTCAAACACCATTATTCCTAAATCTTTCGGAATTTCCAGCTGTAAATTAGCAATCGCTTCGAGGCCATTATCTGCAATATAATTCGTAGCAAAAAATAATGCATCAAGTTTCCGCTCACCAAGCAGTAATTCCTCTATTTGACGGACACTCGCTCCTTCCTCTCCGTGATATTGGATATTTAAGACAATGGTATCTAATCCTGCATTTATCACAGCATCGGTATACCCCTGTAGGCGCGACTGCATCTGCACCTGTTCGGAAATAAGCGTGATAAATCCAATAGAACGATATCCATTCTTAATCAGATGTTCCGTACCTTGATATGCACTTTCATAATTGTCGACCAAGACAGTATCTGTATTCACTCCCTTAAGAGTCCGGTCAAACAAAACAACGGGATAACCATCCTTGATTAATTCCTTTACTTCTTTTTCTATTCCGGGTGGCGGTGCAATAATATATCCATCGATTTTCTGGCCTCGGTACATCCGCAACATCTCCTTAGTCTTTTTGGTATTATTTTCAGTACTACAATAGACGATTTTGTACCCTTTCTCATACGCAAGCTCTTCAGCATGACGAGCAATTGCAGAGAAAAAAGGATCGGAAATATCTTCTACAAGCATACCAATGATCTTGGTTTTTCCTGTACGAAGCCCCTGCGCAAAAAGATTAGGCCTGTAGCCGACCTCTTCCATGTATTGGAGTACCCTGTCCTCCATCTTTTTGCTTATTTTTGCTTGCTTTGCTTTTCCATTCAATACTAGGGAGACTGTCGCCTTAGAAATGTTCAAAGCTGCAGCAATATCTGATATCGTCAATTTATTATTCATTTTTGTGGTTTGAGGTCTATCTCTTTGTATCAAAATGGATATAATGTTAAACATACAAAACATCAAGGATCTTTCCACATAAAATGTTGCAGCCATACAAAATATTTTCAGTTTACACGCAGATCCATTTATTCCACCCTAAACCAGTCAATGTCTGCCCATGACCGTGCACTGTCGACAGTTCCATTTAGGATAAAATACCCCATTTTGGCTCCTATCCATTTCCCTTGCCTGATATGAAATTTGTCCCCGAGCGGAAGATAAACGCGTCCATCGCAACTGTATTTAAACTGAGCATCCCCCTTTAAATCCACTTCTGTCCGGATCCACAAGTCAACTTCTTCGAGCTTGGTTTGATAATTATATTTGGTGGTTGGCTTCAGATCTTTCAATTGCTTATTTGCGCTCACCCGTTCGGTGCCATTTTGCTCGGCATCACGGCACTGCACCTGTACAATTTCATACCCATTTGCATTCTTTTTCAACGCAATATATCCGTAGTCCCAGCCCATGATTAAGAATCCAGCCATGTCACCTTCATTTTTTAAGACAACCTTGATTTTTGTTGTTGCTTTAAACTGCGGTGCGGTGATTTTCTGCAAAAGAAGATTGGGAATCTGCCACAGGTTCCGATAGTCCTGCGGATAATATTGGCCATACAGACGTAAATAGCCATTGGTTGATGGGAACGCCCATGTCTGTCCGGGGTTAGCATGCCAGCTCCATTGCAAACCAAGCCTGGCTTTGTCAAATTCGTCATTCTCAAGGGGGTTTTTCACCGGATAGGATTGACCGACATCAGGTTTTCGGTACGTAGACACGGGTTCGCCACAATAGTTTTTATCGTTAGTTCCCATAACTGGCCAGCCGTCCTTCCACTGTACAGGTTGTAAATGTACAATCCGCCCGATCGCCCCGACATCCTGAAAATGCAAAAACCACCATTCTCCGCTCTTTGTGTCGACAAGCCCGCCCTGATGGGGGCCATTGATATCAGTAGCGCCTTGCGCGAGTACCGTTTTCACTTCATAGGGGCCATAGATCTCTTTTGAGCGCAACGCGATCTGCCACCCCGTTGCTACCCCCCCTGCAGGTGCCAAAAGATAATAATAGCCATCCTTTTTGTAAAACTTTCCACCTTCAACAGTATGGTTGATGCCATCATTTCCATCGAAGACCAGTGCTTGGTCATTGATTACTTTGGTTCCGGTCGAATCGAGTTCGCAGACCATCATCACACTGTTCATCTTTGCTCTGCTATCTGCCCAGGCATGCACAAGATAAATACGGCCATCATCATCGAAAAGTGGACTTGGATCGATCCTACCTCTACCCGGCAGAACCAAAATGGGTTTGCTCCACGCGCCCCGGATATCCGTGCTCCTGACGACATAAATACCGAAATCCGGATCTCCCCAATAAATCAGAAACTGCCCACGATGGTAACGTATACAGGGCGCCCAAACACCTTTCCCGTGCTGGGGTTTATCAAAGAACCCAGCCGGTATACCTTCCAGATCGAGACGCGGCAGCGCATAATTGATAATTTCCCAATTAACAAGGTCTCTGGAATGAAGAATCGGTAAGCCCGGGACGCAATTGAAGCTGGAAGCTGTCATATAGTAGTCGTCTCCCACACGGATAACGTCGGGATCGGAATAGTCTGCATATAACACCGGATTTTTAAATTTTCCATTCCCCAGATCCGGGGACCAGACTTTGGATCGTTCCTGGCCAGCTGCTACATTTAGCAGAAATAGACATACGATTAAGGCTATCGCCTTAGCATTGTTCATAAGCTGTTCCGTGATCATAACATGATTTGTTTGTAATCCGAGGCTTTCAGATGAATTGTTCTATTTCGGTAAGTTAACTTGACAGGCTGATCACTAGAATAGAAATAACGGCCATTTTTCCGTTCTAAAACAACATTGTTTTTTTCAGCGCTATCTATACTAAAATCCTTGGCTGCTATTTTATGACCATTCCCTAGAAACAGCGTAAAATCATCGCCTTGTTCACTGACCAGCCCGTAGGTACCCTTAACGGTCTTATCCAGATACGTGACTTCATCCGAGGCGATGGAGGAAAAAATATAGTCGTGACGTCCGCCTTTACTCTCAACATGAAGGCCCACAAAATCCGGAGATATATGTTCTACTGCAAATGATTTTATGGAAATGATGGACTTCCCTTCTTTCTCAACCGTAGGTTCATAAATCGCTACAAAAGGATGCTTCCATGCTTCTCCATGTTGTCTGGCAGCAATAGTCAGATACGGCTCGTGATAAAAATCATAAGGCAAGTTATATTCTTTGCGATAGGATTTTAAAGCTGGAGCCTTTATGGAAAAAATTTCCCGGCCTTTATACCCTTTCATCCAAAGATTCATATAAACATGGTTATTGTCAGGAAAGGACATTTTCCAGGTCGCTTCATAGTCCTTATCTGTCCTTGCCGACAGTTTGTCCCACATATAGTCCAAGGCAAAGAGATGTCCCCCGGCAAATCCCATCTCATCACTAGGTTTCATGTCCAGTGGCTGTCCATCTACTTCACTGATTTTGAGCTCCTGTCCGAGGTTATGGTAAAAATAGTCGTGGTATTTCTCACCCCCGAGTTGTTTCTTTGAGCGAAAAATATCTACGTAATAGCCGGTCGTCGGCCCCGTGTTCACAATACTCATCATTCGATTCTGATCGCTCTGGCTTTCGGGCTCTAAAAAATACATATCCGAATACGTGATACCTTCATAATATCCGTCTTTCTGTCCCGGTTTTGGATAACATCCCAGTAAGTGAAAACCATGCGTGCTCAGCATTTCGGGGTACTTCGAAATACCATCAACCATAACGGTATTGTGTGCCGGAAACTGAGAATAATATTCCAGATAAGGCTTCTCAAAATAGGTCGAACCTATGCCAGACTCTGCGCCAAGCACATAGCCCCTGCCATAAAGTTCCATTGCCAGTCCATTGGCGTGCATATGGTTGCCGAGCGACGCGTACTGAGAAATCATCATTCCGTTGTCCTTGCTATGATATTTATTACGTTGAACAAACCAGCTTACATTTGGTGAATAAAACGTCGGGGTCACATAATCCCTTAGCTCTCCCTTGGGCACCTTTCTGTCCAGCACTAAGGGTTTATCTGTAAAAAAAGAGGTGATTTGTGACGGAAGGTGAATCGATTGCGGCATCTTGTCGACGTCGGTCTGGAACAGCTTATACATTTTTGTATACTGCACCTCCTGTTCCCGCTCTTTGTATTTTTGCGTCAGCCGGATCATATCAGCCAGTGGTGCAAGGTTCATACGACCATAATAAGAATCTCCAAATGCTGTGGTCAGTCCATTGGGAAACTGGTATTGGGGCAGTGCAGTCACAGCCTTGTACATGACAGGGATATATGGAAGTAAGTTTTGATTCAATGTGTTGTCATAATCCCGGATAAACTGGGTGAGCTCATGACCTACACTTTGGGCATAGCCCGGACTTTCGTTCCAGATACCGGTTTCCTTGTCGTAACCATACGCCATAAATTGAGGTAAAGACCAATGCCGGGCACTACTCTTGTTAAGAATAGTATTGATGTAATATTCCCATCCCTTACGATCTGCATAGTCTTTATCGCTGCCCAGTACCATCGCGACTTTCAGAATAAACTTCGACTTATGAAGGTTCCAATTGTTGTGAGGTACGCCATTTTTTATACTTAAATCGATACACTTCTTCAATGCGGTCTCAAAGATCAACTTCTTTTCAGCATGAACATTGTCGATATAATTATACAGAAAGTCATAGGTGTACGCCAGCTCATTGAGTATCCGTTCCTGTATGACTTCAAATGTGGTCATCCCAACAAGTGTCTGTGCGTGTCCATGATTGAGATCAATGGGTTCAGTGCGGTAATACATCCCCGTCAGGTAAGTATCAATAACACCAAAAGCCAATCTGGCATAGCGTTGATCATCAGTAAGCCAATAAAGAAAAGCGGCATCCTTTGCCAATTTCATGATCTCCTCATTGATGCTTTCGATGCTTCCGCCGGAAGCTTGACTCTGTTCTACCCACTCTAATGGTGCACCTGGTTTGGAAGAATTGCGAAAATATACCCCTTTGGTATCGTCCATATAAGGGATGATATCGGCCAGTGCTGGGCGGTTAAATGGCGAACCAATACCTCTGCTGCTACCAAACCGGACTGTCGGCACCGGAGCTTCTCCATCCGCCTTGGCATATACCCCACCATTGATATAAACCTGGGTGGCTTTGCTTTTCCAGTACATCATCAGGCGTGAATACAACCAATCGGGCTGTGCTTTTACGCTGTCAAGGTAAGGATCTATTCTATTCTTGATCCCTTTAAGCACTTCTCCCGCCCATTTTTGATCTTTCATCAGCTGACGCAGCCGGCCTTTCTCCTGGTCTGTCGTCAACAAGCGGGGATGTCCTTCCTGAAGGCCGCCCGGCAGCGGGATCTCTTGCCCGCTTGCGGTCAATACCAGACAAGCGGATATAAAAAACATATGAACTAAACTTCTTATCATGATTTCTATTTTTGCTGGTGAATGTAAAAATAACGTTCCACAGGCTCGGCGGACTGTATGGTCCCTTTCTGACCGTATTGCCAAGCGGTTACGCTTACTTTTATAGGATATTTTGCCCTTGGCGGGATAGCAGTCAACTTGAGCCGGTCGCCCTGTATAGTTGCCGGTCCAGCCTTGACATAGTAGGCTACGGGCAAACCGGCATCGGTGGAAGCTTGTAAGCTGATTGGGGAAGCACCCACATTTACATCAGACAAGCCCGGAAAAAGTATGTGCTGGCGTTTGCCTACAAGCAGCGGATAATCAATTTTAAGATTCAGCTGCTGAACGGAGCTTTTAAATGTGCGATCGCCCGGGCTCGATGCCATTAGCCATATATCATTCGTGCGCTTGCTATTGTTCATGCCCATACGGTAAAACTGTACCTTGAATGTACTGTCATTGATTTTATGTATAGGACCGCAGATACGATTGATATGAATCTTCCCTTTGCCCTGCCGATCCAAAACATGCGACCGAGTCGAATCCGTAAACCTTGCTGATAGCCGATAGGTCAGCCCATCGGCCTCGGGTTCAATAACAGCTTGATACTGCGCATGACTGGCTGGATCAAAAGGCAGTAATCTATTTTTCCATGTAAAACCAATAAATTGCTGTTGTTTTGAATTTCCATTGCTATAATAGCGCTCCGTAGCAGCAGCCATTTCCTGATCGAAATACCAAAAAGCGTCATGGGGATCACCTTTGTATTGACCAAAGGCAGCTATAGGAGCTCTTTTCTTTTGATCAGGATACCACCGCTCAGCCAACCAGCCTCTTTGTGGATTTAATGCGATCAGCTCGGCGGGTTTATCTATTGCCTGCTTTTTCGGCAAGCGGTATTGTGCTGCTTTACGTAAAAAAAGACAGATATAGTCCACAACCTGATCCGACACATCAAAATGTCCATGTCCCACATCAGCTAAAAATGATATACAGCTTTGGGGATACATCATACGAAAGGCCAATGCAGGGTTTACCCTTGCCTCCCACCACTCGTATTCCCCTTGGATCACCAATCCCGGAATGCCATCAATATTTCTATCGCGTCCCCACTCCAGATTTTCACGTCCATAGCCCGTTAGATTGGTGCGGGGAGCATCGCCATGATACGATATGATCGCTAATGTTCTTTTGGGATTCCAGGCAGCAAAGTTCCATGGAAACGTCGCCATAGCAGAATGCCCGAGCGGAACGATGGGTATATATTTCAGTTCGCTATAACCACTGGTTTCTGCCAACGCCGCTATTGCCTCGTCCAAAACCTTCTGACAGCCGTCTTTCAGGTCCCATTGTTGATTTATACCCGGTGATATCCATAAGATTGCAAATCCGAGCTCGCTCATTGTCTGGCGGAAGGCAGCATGTTCAGATATGGGCTCCTCACACATATTATGCTGGCCGATGATCAGGCCGCGCAACTGTTGACAGTCAGGCGGAATCCATAAAAATGCTTCGGGATTGGCATTCGTCTCAGGCGATATATAACCGTTCACTGGCACGGACCATTGATATTCCTGTCCTTTAACTACCTGCAAAAATAAAGAGAGTATAAGCAAAGTATATATCTTATTTTTCATAATTCGTTCAGTCGTTTGTCTTTATTTTAAATCCCAATAGACAACATAACGCTGTTGATGAATACTATGAATCGGGGCCAGCTTCACCCCGTCAAGTTTATCGATGAAGATCAATTTTTCCTGATCGTATTTTTTAATTCTATCCGGAAGATTCCTTTCATTGACTTGCAGGGAAGTTTTGAGATCTGCTGGAACATGGTAGTCATAAGTATAATAATCGTTATGTAAATGCGGGTCTGAAAATGGAGCAGTTCCAGTCATTCCTTCTTTTCCCATCAAACCTGCCAGCACAAGAGGCCCGTACATAATAGCTGCTTTATCGGGGTTATCATTGGTTTTGGCCAAATAAAGATCCATCGGATAATACATTTCCACTCGATCACCTTTCTTCCATTTTCTTTTCAAGGTGATATAGCTCGAAGGCTGTCGACCAACAGCTATTTTTTTACCGTTTACCTTTACCTCTACGCGTGCAGCCCAAGCGGGATGGCGAAGATAAAATGGCATGGTTACAGGCTGATCCACATCTACGGTCAAAGTGACGTATTCACTGGAAGGAAAGGTGGTTTCTTGAGTCAAGCGTAGGCCTTTTTCCTTCCAATTTAGTTCGGATGGAATAAACAGATTGACATAGACGCCTTGCTCATCGTGATAATAGATAGCTTCATTGTATTTGACATGATTTTCAAAACCTGTCCCCACACAACACCAAAACGATCGATCAGGCGTACTGTACACCTTATGGGCACCAGGCAATAAAGGCAAGAAATAAGCAACCATGCCTGTCTGGGGATCCTGCTGCCCCAAAATATGATTGTATAATGCACGCTCATAAAAATCAGCATATTTCACATCTGCATCCCAGGTAAACAAGTGCCGTGTTAGTTTCAACATATTATTGGTATTACAGGTCTCCTGCGTATACCCGGTCAGATAATGCGAGAGACTGTCCGAGGGAATAAATTTTTCCTTATGGCTATTTCCACCGGTACAAAAAGTCTGATGATTTACTACGGTGTTCCAAAAATAATGCACCATATCGCTGGAACGGGCATTGGCCGACAATTCATAATTGCGGGCTTCGCCCAGCAATTTCGGAATAAATGTATTCGCATGCTTAAATTTCAGTTCATCAGTATGATCCGCCAAGGGATCAAGTACGGCAGCATGGTAGAAAAATTCCGCCAGCCATTTATGCTGCGCTTCACCTGTAATGGCATACAGATTATAAAAAGCTTCATTGGTACCACCGAATTCATTCCGCAACATCAACTTACGCTGCTCTTCTGTTAACGGTTTTAATTTACGATATGCCCAAGAAGCGGCATTTTTCATAATAACAAGAGCCTTGTCGTTCTTTGCATATAGGTATTGATCTATGAGCCCCGCATAGAGCTTATGCAAGGTATACCAAGGCGCCCAAACACTTTTACCAGCAATATTTCTATTGATCAATCCTTCGCCATACGCACTTAGATACCCCTCACTTCCATTAGCCGTAAAAGTCTGCTGTACCTCTTCCAGGCCATTAATCAGGCTATCAGCCTTTGCCTTATATTTTGTTTCACCTGTTGAAGCATACAAATAAGCCAAGGCAGATAAAAGATGCCCTGTCGTATGTCCTCTAAGATCGCAGTCCAAAGATTCCCATCCACCAAGTTTTTTAATGGCAGAATAGCCCCCTTCCAAGGCAGCATATGTTCCCGAAGTATTGCGAAAACTCTGTAGCAAGCTATTTACATCTAAAGACATTATCCATTTTGCCGTACGTTCACGATTTTGAGTAAATATGGAAGGCAAAAGACGTACATCCTGCATATCAAAACTCATTGCTTTATATTTCCCTTCGACTCCTTGCAACTTCCGGTCAGCATGTTGCCCAATGTATATGGACTGCGACTTTACGTGTAAAGATGCCGCCAGCAATATTCCTATAGTGATTACTTGTTTCATTTTTTTCCCGTTTTACTTTCCCGAAAATCTGCTGAAGCAGCTAATGCATGTCGCACATATTGGGCGATAACAGGACTGGCTAAAAATGAGTTAAAGCCAGGTGTCTCTGTGTCTATATGCGTCATAAAAAATCCATAAACAGCGGATTGCTTATCTATCCAAGGATAAGCTCCCGCCCAGGAGGGGCTACTCAGCAAAATAGCGTTTCCTTTGACATCCACTTCCTCCCGCCACTCCCCCAGACCATAAATATCCTTTCTCTGGCCCCCATGGACCTGCTGCACAAATTCATTCGGCTGCACTTCCGATTTCGAAGTGTGATCCAATTGCATCATGTCTATTGCTTCCCGAGAAAGGATACGTTTTCCCTCAAACACACCGTCACTGGCAATCATTTCCAAAAATCGCCGATAATCCTCCAATGTTGAACGAGCTCCTCCCCCCAGCATTGGCGCATGTCCTCCCGAAGAATCGACAGGCGTAAAAAAAGTGTTTTTCATACCCAGAGGTATGGCAATCTCTTCTTGAAAAATTGTCTCCCAGTCCTTTCCCGTTGCGATTTCTGCCATGCGTCCAGCCACATTCATTGCCAATCCGCCGTATCTAAACCGCGTTCCGGGCAATGTATCTGCGGATAGATTTTTTATTTCGGCTACAGATTCAAACAGATTTTGATAAATATCTTTGGGGCTACCCTCTGGTTGATAAGCTGGATAACCCGCAGTATGAGACATCAGCTGCATTAAAGTTGCATCCCCTTTTACATCCTCAAATTCTGGCAACCATTTCCTCACCGAATCATTCCAGGACAATTTACCCGCGTCTACCAAAGCAGCAATCGCCGCCGCAGCGAGCCACTTACCTGCCGAAGCGATAAATACGACTGTATGCTTATGATGATCACCAAAATAGTGCTCATATAATTTTTTATTATGCTGCGCTATGTAAACAGACGCCCCTTTATAATAACCGCTGTCGATCCATGCTTGTATTTTGCTTTCTAAAGGCTTAAAATTGGGAACCTGGGCTATTTTTTGTGGAAATACATCAAAGCACTGGCCTAATAGGATAACCAATAAAGGAATGAATACTTTATGTGAAAACTTCATGATGTTCTACTTAAAAACTACATTTTCGACATGTTCGCCAATGAAAATACGTGCCATATCACCCGTTTTATACCATTTCGGTTTATCCGGCATACTATCAGTGATTAATTTACCATTGATATGGAGATTTTCGAAAAATATGTTTTTTACTTTCCGATCTTTATCGTAGCCCGAGATCATCGAGAGTTCGCCACCTTTGCCATTGTAGCTTATATTCTTAAAGAAAATATTCTCTATTCCCAGTCCCGGGGCTTTGCAGTATTTTTCATTGAAGAAAATCCGGAGATTAACAAGTTGTCCTTGTCGAAAATCTTCCACGCGGATGTCTTCAAAATGTACATTTCGGATCAGGTTATTATCACCGGCATTGATCGCCATACAGCCCTGATAATCCAATTGCATTTCTTTTTGATCCAGAATATCAATATTCCGGTAATACACATCTTCGATAATATCCGACTTATCCGCATTCCCATGTATACCAATGAAAATAGGATGGGCCACATCCGCCCAAAGCGTTGAATTCTGCATCGTGATATTCTTGCATCCACCCTCAAATCCTTTTCGTGTTGCATATACGGTGGTACAGTCATCCGAATTTCGGCAAAACACCCCATCGAATAGTACGTTGTTGCTGGCAAACACATTCATTCCATCCCCCCAACCGTAATAACTTACGCTTTTCACATTTCTGATCGTCACCTGATCAGAACCACCAGTCGCACATTGCGTCGTAAAAATCCCCTCCACAAGTACATTTTTCGAACGGGAAATATGAACGCCCATTTTGACCGTATGCTCTATTATACCACGCCCGATCACCTTTACGTTTTCAACGCTATCTATCAGCAGCTGTCCGCGTAAAATTGCATCACCGGCAATATAAACGGTCTTATTGCTAGGCACTTTGAAATTACCACCTTTAAATTCGTGGATTCCTGCTCCGAAATAAATGACATTCGGATCATTTTTGTCGGGGATATTTTCCAGCATTGGATTTGCAAAAAGCAGTAGATTATGAAAAATATCGTCATTAATTTCAATGGAAAGATTGCGCGGCTGATCCAATGAGAAAGTCACCGTATTGCCCGAAATAGTTGGCTTAACCCCGTAAGAGAGCGGTCTAATCCGCGCTGTGCTGATTGTTCCCTTATTGTTGGTAACCGAAACTTCTACTGTCCCATTGAAATCAAAATAAGCCATTGACGCATTTTCTACCGTATGCTTTGTATTCCGCACCTCATCGACCTTAATGAGATGGCTCGGGAGGTCTCTCCATGTCTTTTCACCTTTGTGACGCACTCTGACCGTAAAATCATTATTCAATAATGCCCCTTTCGGAGCCTGATAGACTTTTAGGTCTGTGCTTTTTTGCTGTGCCCCCCCGGTTAAGGTGATGAAGCACAATAACAACAGAAGGATAAGATCCGCTCGCAATTGTTTCATTTGATTATAGGCTTTTTCTTGTTAAAATATTTTTATATTTTTCTTTATCCGTGCTGGTTGCCGGACGTAGATGCAATGCTGCCCCGCCACTCGGTTTCAACAGCAGTTCGAGTGAAGTTTTCCGATCCACGAGAAAATGGTTTACAGCTACTTTTGTTTTCGTATTCGTTGCCGCATCATCCGTATAGGTATCCATGACATAGACCATATCCGGTCGCAGGAAGTCAAGTTTCAGGTCCAGTTTCCGTTGTTCCGTATTGGTAATTGCTCCCACGAACCATTCGTCCGCACTTCTCCTTGCTGTTGCTATGTACTGACCAATCTCTCCTTTCAGTACTTTCGTATCGTCCCATACCGTTTTCACTCGGTCAAAAAATGCGATTTCAGGTTCTCCCTGATACATTTCCGGCGAATCGTACCAATATAAAAACTGTAATGGGCTGTAATATACGACCGACAAAGCCAACTGGTGAGCATGTGTAGTTTTGATCCGGCTGTTGTAATAGCTGATCGTATAATCTCCAGCCCCTGCCAGGTAACGGGTAAAAGGCAGAATTGTATTGTGGCTGGCGTCAGGCATTTCTTCATTACCACGAATGCCTTCCTGCGTTAAAAGATTTGGATAAGTACGGCTAAATCCTGTTGGACGGTATTCATCGTGAATGTCCACCAGTAGTTGGTACTGAGCAGCTTTTTTGACTGCTTCATGCAACCAGGATGACCAGCGGTTGGAGCCGATCTGGACAAAACCAAATTTAACGCCCTTGATTCCCCATTGTTGATAAAGGGCAAATAGTTCATCCAAGTTGTCAGTCAAGGCGCGCTGATTGACATAGATAAATATGCCGATATCTTTTTTTGCAGCATAATTAATCAGCTTTTGCATATCGATATCCCGATTTTCTGCGACCCGGTTAGCCTTCGAAGCTACTTTCATTTCAGGTCCATACCAACCAGCGTCGAGATGAACATAGCGTAAGCCGTGCTGCGCCGCAAAGTCTATGCAGGCCAATGCCTGTGCCGTAGTCAGGCCGGAGCGAATAGCTTTACCCGGTTTTATCCAAGAAGTATTTCTGATCTGATTCTCGAGGTTAAGATTCAGGATCAGGTCATTGTGCTCGATCAATTGCCCTGGTTGCTCGGCAGCCATAATCACCCGCCAGGATGTCGAAAACGGCGGAATGGCATCTACAGCACCGTAAATCGAGGCCTGTAAGGTATTGCTCTGACTAGTTGAGAGCTTAAATTTTGTCCGTGCATAATCGATCATCTGGGCTTCAAGAAGCGAAACATATAATCCATTGGGCAATGTTAAGGTCAGCGGCCGCTCACTCTCATCGGTCCAGTTCTTAAGTGGCTGTAACGCATATGGTCCCTGAGCCCAACGCTCATAATAAGCCTTTGTCCCCTCTTCAAAAGCAAAACTTGTCTGCTCGCCGGTAATATGCAGAAATAATCCATTGCTATTTTCGGGAAAGAAATACTTGAATGCTACGCCTTCATTGTAAGCCCTGCATACAATCTCTAGCGTATAGCTACGACGTTTGTCATAACTTGTCCCGTGTTGCCCTTCTGTAGGTGCGGTCTGCTCATCATACTTTGAGAACTTCAATATGAGTTCCTTATAATCTTCTTTTATGCTGCTACGCTCGCCATACAAGGGTTTCCATTCCTGTTGTATAGACTGACGGTACTCCTTAGCAAAATCAAGATTTTCACACCAGAATAAACTGGTATCATTTTCAATAGCCAATGCGGACTCAAACAATTGATTGTCGAGCTGTATGCCCAGCTCACTTTTGCCGAGCGCCTGCTTGCCCTTGTAAGATAATGAATAAAATAATTGCTTCTTGCCTGCAGCAATCCGCTCCTGGGTAATCTGCATGGTATACGATCCGTCCGGAGAACTCAGCTTCCATTCGTGTAAGATGGTCTGCGCTTGCACCATGTTAGTTACCAGGAACAAGACAATGGTTAACAACCTGCTGATATTTTTTTTCATGTGCATCTCTCCTACTTAATTCCAAGTTCGGCCTCTATCTGCTCCAGCGATTTTCCTTTTGTTTCAGGCATTACCCGCCAGATAAACAGGAATGACAATAACATCATGATTCCGTAAAAAACAAAGGAATAAAAGCCGCCGAGAGGATCGCTTTCAACGATAATGGGAAACAACCAAGAAATGACGGCCGCCATGATCCAATGGGTGAAACTCCCTAATGCACTTCCTTGCGCGCGAACAGCATTGGGAAAGATTTCGGATATGAAAACCCAGATAACTGCACCCTGAGAAAAGGCAAAAAAAGCAATAAAACCCACTATATAGATTAAAATAAAAGGATTCTGAGATCCTGCATCATTCATGGATCCAAAAGCTGAGGCCGTCAGGATCAGGAACAATGTCATCCCCGCAGCGCCAAGCAGCAATAGCTTCTTTCGGCCCATTCTATCGATAACGCCCATCGCCAAAATGGTGCATACGAAATTTGCCAGGCCAATAAATACAGATTGCTGGAACGCATCGGCTTTATCAAAACCAGCCATTGCAAAAACACGTGGCGCATAATATAAGATTGCGTTGATACCCGAAAGCTGGTTGAACATAGCCAAAAGTACAGCATAGAAAACCGGTTTGTTATACTTCCCATTAAACAGATTTTCTTTTCGCCCCGATTCCTTTGTATCTTCGGCTACCGAGCTTATTTCTTGCAGTACAGCCAGTTGGCCGAGCCGTTCCAATACGTCATGTCCCTGTTTTTCAAAACCTTTGCCAATCAGCCACCGGGGACTTTCAGGTATCAGGAACAGCAGCAGAAAAAACAGCAGCGCGGGCACAGCCATAACCGCCAGCATATAGCGCCATGCATCGTTTCCGCCATAACCAGCCAGTAGGTAATTGGTCAAGTAAGCGACAAGAATCCCACCGACAATATTCAGCTGAAACATTCCGGCCAATCTTCCACGGTTGTGCGCCGGAGCAATTTCCGAAATATACATCGGCCCTACAACGGAAGAAGCACCAACCGCCACGCCACCCAGAAACCGGAACAACACAAAAAACATCCATGAAGAGGCTATAGCACATCCCAATGCAGAGACCAGATATAAAATTGCAATCATAAACAATACGGGTTTCCTTCCGTATGCTTGTGCAGGCCTACCTACAGCAATTGAGCCTAAGACAGTCCCGATCAAACTAGAGGCTACCGTAAATCCCAGCCAAAAGGAATCCAGTTTCCATAGCTGCTGTATGGTTTGTTCAGCTCCTGAGATAACAGAAACTTCAAAACCAAACAAGAAACCACCGAGCGCAGCGACGAGCGCAATATGAGAAGCATTTTTTAATAACATAAGCTATTTTATAATTGTTTGAGGTGTGAATAAATACGCACTACCCACCATGGCAGAATGTTCGCCTAGCTGGGCTAAATGAAAGTTAACCCGAATTCCCAACAATTCCAACTGTTTTCGGACACTGGGCAGGAACAGATCGTGCGCCTTAGCGATATTTCCTCCAATAATGATATCATCCGGAGACAATTCTGTGATGCACTGATGTAATATTGCTGTTAGGTTTTCCGAAAATTCATCAAATAACTTCAATGCCAATGGCTCTCCGCGGCGGGCAAGATAACTTACCCGCTGCACGTCAAGCCCGTCTCGGCCTGCCTTTTCATAGGCAGAACGAAACCAGCGTGTCGTCAAAAAATCGTCGGCAATGCTATCCTTAAAAGCCGTTAGTCCCAAATTTAGATCTTTGGTAGCATGGTATTGGCTTATTGCCGAACCAAAGCCCGTACCCAGGGTAATCCCCAGAATACGGCGGTCGGCAGCAAGAGCCGCAGCCATCACTTCCCCATGCAGAAAAGCTTCAGCATCATTGCGAAAGAGGATGTTTATTTCATCAATATTAAAATGATGCGCAAATATGCTCTTTATGTTTTCGGCGTAAAGACTTTCGTATTTATCGAGCCCCCGAATAAGACTCACCCCCTGTTGATAATCAAAGGGACCCGGCATAGCGAATGCGATACGCTCTATGGTCTTATTCTTGGTTAAAGCGAGTTGTTCAAAGGCATCAAACCATGCGTTCAAGATTTGTTCCCGTGTTCCTTTACTGTCCAATTTAATTCGGACGGTATATTCATCTATTATCTTTGGAAAACCATTCTGCACAAACCCCACCGTAATATGGCTTCCGCCGATATCAGCTGCAGCAATTAAATCATCATTATTAGCTAACTTCATCAAATCGTTATTTTCTTAATCTATCCATTATTGTCTTGAGTTTCTATAGCGCAGCAAGGCTTCCATATAATAATAGTCGCCGTAGTTGATGGAGGTATTGATCTCACTTCCATTGGGAAAATGGCCCGTGACCTGCCCTAAAATGGCCGGGCTTCCATTAGATGTATGGTAATGCTGAGCAAGGGAACGGAGCATTTGTTCGGCTTTTTTTCGGTACATTTTTCCCTTATCACCCGGGATGTACTGGCAAAGTTCCAACAGCGCCGAAGCGACCACTGCGGCAGCAGAGGCATCACGTGGAGCATTGGGAATTTTGGGATCGTCAAAATCCCAGTAAGGCACTAGATCCTGAGGTAATCTCTCCAGATAAACATCAGTCACTTTTTGGGCAAAATCCAAAAATACCGGATCCTTGGTTTCGCGATAAACCATGGTATAACCATAAATCGCCCACGATTGTCCCCTCGCCCACATGCTATTATCCGCAAAACCCTGATGCGTAACCTGCTTTATTCGTCTGCCACTTGCTCTATCATAAACAACCACATGATAAGACGTATAATCGTCCCGAAAATGATTTGCCATCGTTTTCTTTGCGTGGCTTACAGCAATCGTATATAACGAATCTGCACCACCATTTTTTGAGGCCCAAAACAAGAGCTCCAAGTTGATCATATTATCAATTATCGTGTTATGCTGAGGCCAGTCCATATTGGGTACAGATCGGGGCCATGAAAGGATTGTCCCTACCTTCGGATTAAAGAGTGTCGCCAACGAATCGGCGGCAGCCAGCACAACTTGCCGATACCGATCCTCTCCTGTCAGGCGAAAAGCATTTCCAAAGGAATTGAAAATCTGGAATCCCAGATCGTGATCGATGACTGGCTCGTAAGCCAATGCCGTCAATTCCTTTGTGAAACGTTCAGCCTGTACCTTCCATTTTGCCTGCCCCGAAAGTTCATAAGCATACCACAGTTCACCCGGCCAAAATCCGCTGGTCCAATCCTGATAGGTTACATATTTCCATGATTTTCCATCTTCCAGTACGCTACGGGGGATATTTTTCTTATCGTCAGGGATATCGGACAGGGTGCGTGCCAACTGGTTCTCGATATAAGCAGTCTCGGTATCTAAATTTATGTCGCTGCTCCGCCATGACGAACAGGCAGACACCGTGACCAAAACCGATACACAGACTGATCTTATAGCTATTAATTGTTTGATCGTTATGTTCATAATTTACTATACACTTTAGGCCAATTCAAAAAGCTCGGCCCCTCCATTTCATCACCTATTTCAGAGGGAGCCTCACTTTTCGTTCATATCATCTGTATCAATTATAATTCATCCAGGACTGTCACTTGCCTATAAATTTTGCCAGTTCCTCCTTACTCGCAAATGTTCTGATCCATTCTATGGAGTAGCCTGCCGGAGCTGTTTCGGCCGGAATATCGGCGATTTTAAACTGGAATGTCTGTCCCGCATTAAATAATATGGGCGCGTTCAGCAGCGGCGGGTTGGTGCCCTGTCCCAGTACGGAAATATCCCAGTAGATGACGTTATCTGCCACAAAGTCTTTCGATTCTTTTTTTGAACCGTTACCAAAAGCGCCGCCAGAGACGTCGAAGGTGTATACAGCACCCACCGGCAGCGCCTTCATCTTGATAGCAACTATCGGGTAGGCTCCCGTATGGAGCGATATAGGCAGATTTGTAAGTTTCAGGTCAGCCCTTCTCTTCTCCGTCCCTGTCTGTGAAAAGGTAACATTGAGCGCACCGGCAGAAGCGGCATAAGTGGCTGATTGCTGCGGCACCCAACCCTCATTGTCCGTATTAAACTCAAACGCGAGTTTTCCTACTGGAATTGGCTTGTCAACCACATTGCCATAAAATTCAATTTCAGCGATGTTTCCGTTACCTTCGGCCGTATAATAATAGATATATCTGAAAGTCTGCTCATTAGCTATATTTGCCTCCGTATAGACACCCACGGGAGGTACTGCCGTTATCTTGTGCAGCACAACATAATCGGACAAAGAAGGATCATTTGCGCCCCTGATTTCGCCGTTAAGCATTCGCGAAGCATGCGTCGAACGAGGCACATATCGTACAGATTTTACCATTGCCCCTTTTCCAGCCCCCATATCGTATCCCATATAGCCAATTTTATTTGCCCCATCCACGTAAGTCGCTATATCGCCATCTACGGCAGCCTGGATGGTCGTTGCCGGATTGTTGTTCCATGAGCCAGCGTGACCAAACAAAGAGCCCACCAATTTCTCCATACCTACCATCACATAAGAGCCGACAACACGTTGTCCATCAATCATGAGAACGATACTCGCCGAAGGACCATCCGCGACTTTAAACTTAATCTGGTTAGGGGTAACAGATACAACAGTACCTTCGACATTTCCGATATACGCTTTCACCTTCTGTATATCCGTACCAAAGTTTTCTCCCGTCACCGTGATTTCATCCCCTACCTGTGCTTTATCCGTACTGGCACTGATAAATTTTGCGGAAGGCATATAGACAAAATCTTCCTTGGTCAGATCCGACTTTCCATAAATTTCCACTTTCAATTTACCTGTAACCCCGTTTACCGGCGCGAGTACCACGATCTTATTGTCTTCAACAATTTTCACCGAATCGGCCCTTACCTCGCCGAAATACACCTTTACAGCCTTTAGTGTTGTCCCAAAATCTTTACCCGTAATCGTCACAGCACTACCAACATAGCCCTGTTTGGGTGTAAAATCCGTGACGACCGGAGCCGGATAATTAAATTCCCTGAAATCAGGACCTTTTTCGCAGGAACTGACGAGCGCTATCAAAAGCACTAAGAGAACCAAAAAAGTAGGATGAACTGCATATCTTGTTTTCATATTTTTCATTTTTATTGGTTAGCATGAATAGCGAACACTATTAGTCTACTGTATACATCAAGGTACCAAATCCCAATTGATCATAGCCCCCGCTGTTTGGGCCATAATCTCCACCACCACCTTCCGGATAGGTCTGGGACATGCCCATTTGCGTATACGTAGCGGTCTGTTTTTTGATCTTCGTATAATGGTAGTATGGCCCTGCCCACATCGGTCTTTCGGTGCCGCGGGCATTATCACTGATCTGTGTATGCACTTCCGTTTGGGCACAATTGGCAGCCCATTTGCGTGTATACTCATGAAAAGGAACCGCAAGTTTGGCAACATTATATTTTGCGGTATACTCACAAGCCTTCAAAAAACGGTTGTCGTCCAGTCCATAAAAATCATCACCCTGGTTCCAGGCCATCTGCGCGATATGCCCCATTAAGGCGATACAAAGTGTTGCGTGCCCCTGATCCCGACCACTCTCCTGAATCTGCGCAAGACCAGCATTGTCCCCATCAAATACATAGTTAATCGCCTTAAACCAATTACCGTTACCCTTGCCCCGCTGCAGGTAATCGACTGCAAAATTGTACATTGAACGGCTGTCCGTCAGAATACCGATTGCCATCACCGACGCGAGATTCGCCAGGTCCCAATTTGCCCAGTAATGCGAATCACAGGTACCCCAATGCGTCGTAAGAAAAGCCATATTCAAACTATAAAACACATCTTTCATCCACTTTTTATAAGCATTGAAATCCTCCGGCTTCCAACCACTATAATCCCGCAATAGTTCTCCGGCCACAGCGAACTGAAAGCCATATATTCCGCCGGCTAAAGCTGTATTCGAGTCGCCGCTGATTTTTTTACATGTTGCCGCCCAAGCATTCAAAATAGCTACAGCCGATTTCGCATAGCTTTCGTCACCGCTGATTTTCCAGCGCAAAGCCAATTGGTAAGCCGCGGCAACATCATTGAATGCCCGCCCGTAGTTGTCAGGTTCGGGTTCCTCCCTGCTGCCCCCTCCCCGGATCAATTTTTCAACAGGGCTGGCAATATAACTTGCCTGGGCATGGCTGTTTGCGATGAGCTTGTTCCAGCCAGCTAAGATTGCTGCATCCTGGGCGGCGAGTTTAGTCTTTATGCGTTGAAAATCCTCAGGCGTATGTAAGGCTCCCACATGCTTTAATGCCACAGATGGGGCCAAGGTATCGATGAGTTTGACCGGTGTGTCCGTACTTTTAGGTGTATCACGTACGATTTCTGGGAGATCATAGGCACAGGCAGCCATTGTTGCTGTCATTCCAGCCAACAGGACGATATAAATTTTTTTTCTTAAATTCTTCATGATGTCAATACTGATATTAATACCCTGGATTTTGTAAAAGTTTTTTATTTAAGTTGATCTGCGACTGCGGAATTGGATAGAGGTAATGTCTGGCAGCGACATTATGATTTTGGCTGCTGGAGATAACAACACAGCGCAATCTGCCTTCAGGCGTCTCCACCTCTTCCTCTCCCCAGATGTAACTACTTGGTTTATACAAACCCGTTGCCGCCCCGTTGGCGTCTTTAAAAGGTGTCGTATAATCACTTCCGTTGCCGACCACTTTACCCAACCTCGACTTATTCAATGATTCCACCAGGAGTCCCCAACGCTTGAGATCGTCAAAACGTTTTCCTTCACGATAAAGTTCGACAGCTCTTTCCCTGCGGATCTCGTCCAGCATATTCAAATTGTTAGCGATAGCAAGTCCATTAGTAAGGCTCGCCACGCCAGCCCGCTGCCTCAGCTTATTGATCGAAGCATCCAATTGGGCATCGGTGATGCTACCATTTAATTCATATAGCGCTTCGGCATAGGTGAGATAGACTTCCGCCAGGCGGATAATGGGCCAGTTTGCGGATTCGGTATTATCTTTTCGGCGCGTACCATAGCCATACACCGCATATTTGCTGTTGCCATATCCACTGAAGCCCAAGCTTCCATAATCCAGCGTCACCGAGCCGGGAGCGGTTCCCGGTCCGTAGAGATAACTTAACAAACGTCTATCCCGGTTCTGGAACTCCGAATTTGCCGTATGGTATCCCTGAAAGAGCGGGGATTTTTCGGGAGGCAGACCATCTGTGCAGACCGCCATGTCAACAAATTTACGGCTCGGATACAACTGTCCTACAGTCCAGGTAATATTGATACGCGATTGCTTTAGCGTATAATCGTAAAGATTATAGAGAATAAATTCCTTATTGGTACTTTTATCGTACCCCCCTGGATTTGACTCCGCGTCTTCTAAATTAAATAAGTACCATAAGCTCGCATTGGCGATCTTCGCATCACTATCTTTATTCCACAGTTCGTAACCACCATTGGCCATGATATCTTCGCATTGGGCAATGGCATCAGCCAGATATCGCTTTCCGTTGGCTGGGTCGTAACCGGCCGTACCGGCGCCTTCAGAGCTACCATTACCGTCTGTTTTTTGCCCTACATATTTTTCCCATGTCGCTTCATAAAGCGCTACCTGCGCCTTTAAGGCCTTGGCAGCACCCTTGCTGATACGCCCCTTGTCTGCACTTGGGATATTTTGTTCGATCGGTAATTTGGCAATGGCAGCATCCAGATCTTTGAGCACCTGGGCAACAATTTCATAACGGCTATTTCGTGGCGCAAATAACTCCGGTGAGTTCACATCAAGCACAGTTAAGATCAATGGCACACCGCCAAATTGCTTCAATAAGCCAAAATATTGATACGCGCGGAAGAAATACGCCTCGCCTACAAACTGATCGATATTTTCTGTACCCGTATATTCAGCTGCCTTACCAAGCAAAATATTACAGTTACGGATACCTGAATAATCCCAGTTTGTACCTGTCGCATTTAGGGAACCATGCCCCTCTGCATAGCCATTGCCATTGGAGTTGGCAGAAAGGTCTGAACTATTGTCCATATTGGCAAAACTCCAGCCCTGCAGCCTACCATAAAAGCTCGTTGTATAGGACTTAAAATCGCTTGCTTTCTTAAAATAAACGTTGTCCATAAATTCGGCAGGAGGTGTCAAGTCGATAAAATCATTCTGACAGGAAGATAAACCCAGACACAAAGCTGCGCATACGATATAGTTAAATCTCTTTTTCATCTTTTTTAAATTTTAACAATTAGAAACCGATGTTGACACCAAAAGACCATGTACGGGCAAATGGATAACCGGCATTATCACCATCCGTTGCATTCTCGCCCGTTTCAGGGTCAAAGCCATCTTTGATAGCCGTTGCCTCCCAAAGATCATTACCTGAAAAGTAGATCCGCACCTTTTGTAACTTGGCCCGCTCGACGAGCGATTTCGGCAGCGAATAGCCCACCACCAACGATTTCAAACGGATATAGCGGCTATTCTGAAGCATAAAATCATTGTTTGCATAGTTCCATGCCGCCCGGTCCACATTACTCGTTAAGCGTGGAAACTCAGCACCGGGATTATCTTCCGTCCAGGTACGCCCCAGAAACGAAGGATTCTGATTGGTATATAAAGCCCTAAAAGGATAAGCCATGTAACCCGTACGCATTACATTCTGCTTTAGATGCCCCTGAAAAAAAGCATTGAGATCAAAGCCTTTCCAGGAACCACCAAGGTTGATCCCGTAGGTGTAATGCGGCATGGCATCCCCCATATACACCAAAGAACTCTGTGTATTTCCGCCTGCAGTGATATTTCCAGTGCCGGCTACATCTACCTTTTTGGTATCACCCGGGCGCAGTGTTTTTTGGGGATTTGTCTTTTCCAGTCCCTTCAAGGCGTCACTGTTTCCATATGCTGCATAATAAGCATCTACATCGGCCTGATCTTTAAAATATCCATCTGTCTTAAACAAAAACCAGGAGCGGAAAGGATAACCATTAACGATGTTATTTCGGCCTGCGCTATACGTATCCGCATTTTCCACCCCGTCTACTTTGGTATTGGCATTCCCCATATTGACCGCTACATTGTAAGCGAAATCCCCTTTTTGATCTCTCCAGCCAATCGAAAGCTCCCAGCCCCGCGTAAAGAATTTACCGCTATTGGTCTGTGGAGCAGTCCCCCCCAGAACAGAAGGGTAAACAACCTGGCTCAGCATACCAATGTTTCTTTTTTCGTAGGCGTCAAAGGTTGCGCTCAACCTATTGCTCAAAAACTTGAGATCAACACCGGCATTGGCCTGCACCACCGTTTCCCATGTGCGGTCATAGCTGATCAGACCGTTATTGGACAGACCCGAATTTGTCTGAAGGGATGCAGGTAAGCCTAAAACAGAAGTACCGATATTGACCAGCGACAAATAGTCGAAATCCCTTAGGTTATCTGCCGCATTTCCCGTGGAGGCATAGCTGCCCCGCAACTTCCCAAAACTGACAATATCTTTCAGCGGGGCCATAAAAGACTCTTCACTAAATACCCAGCCCGCCTGAACAGAACCGAATCCTTTGAATTTATGCCCTTTGGCAAAGCGCGAGTTACCATCGTAACGGCCCATCAGTTCGAGCAGGTATTTTTCGGCATAGTTGTAGGTGAACCTGCTGATATAAGAATAGCGACCATTAAGGCTTTTTCCTCCGCTGTTGGTCATTCCCTCTGTTTTACCCAGTCCGATGTCATATATCCCCAGATCATCATAACCGAGCCTTGATGCATTTATCGTTTGCGAGTTGAATTTTTCGGCGTTGATACCCGCCATTGCCGATACGTTATGTTTTCCGGCAAATGTCTTATTATAGCGCAGCAAGGCCTCATAATATTGACTAACTCCATTATATGTACCCGCAGAATAGATATTATTCGTACCATCGGTATTATAGGCATTGGCTACATAATCGCCGTACCAGTTGTACAGTTTTACGGGGACTACATAAGATTCGCCCGTATAGCGCTCATTCTGCAAGGATGCGGCGGCCTCCAAGGAAATTCCATTCCAGATATCGTAAGTAGCCCGTAGATCTACGCGGCTCGTGAGCGATTTTCTGTCCGAGCGACCAGCATCAGAGGTTGTCGCCGCCGCATTTCTATTCGAACCCGCATCTATTCCATTGAATGGTGCCAGCCACTGCCCCATGGGATTTTTCGCTGGGTAAAAAGGCATATCAAAAGAATACAGGATATTTCCCAGCCCTCTCGATGGCATGCTCGTATTGGCGTTAATGGCACTGATATTAGATTCCAGCTTTAATTTTTCCGATAAATTATAGGTATAATTAAAACGCGCATTCCATTGTTTTTGACCATCATACGCAGTAGCAAGATTGGCCTGATTATCCGCATAAGCGAAGGATAACCGATAACTGGATTTATCATTTCCACTTCCCAAACTCAGATTATGCTGATAGGAATACCGCGTCGAAAACATTTCCTGTATCCTATTTGCATTGAAGATATAGAAATCAGTATTATACAGATCATATTTACCTTCGATCCCCTGGGCCATTTTCTTGACATTATCCTCGCCCCATACCCACCAGTTGGGCACTGTTTCCTCTTTGTTGGCCTCCAGCCACATGGTGGCATATTCCTGCATGGAGGGAGAGTATCCGACGAGCCCATTGGTATTGAAACGGAAGTTGCCGTTATAATCGACTTTTAATTTTCCTTTGCCCTTTTTGGTAGTCACCAACAAAACACCGTTTGCTGCGCGCGACCCATAAATAGCTGCAGCACCGTCTTTAAGCACAGATATATTTTCAATATCATCCGAATTTAAATTGAGGAAGGAATAGTCATTCAATGCTGGCACACCATCAATAACAATCAGTGGCTTGGACCCGTTGACAGAAGAAGCTCCGCGAATGGAAAGGTTGAGCCCTTCATTACCCGGTCTTGGCGAGGTCCGTGTAACGGTAAGCCCCGGAGTCTGCCCCTGCAAGGCCAGAGCCACATTGGTGACCGCACGGTCTTCAAATGCTTTACTGCTGACGGTTTCGACGGCCCCGGTCAATGTGGCCTTCTTTTGCGTACCATATCCGACAACAACGACCTCTTCCAAAGCTCCTTCGGTTGATTTAAGCGAAACGCTCATATTGTCCTGAGCCTTTTGTACCAGTACTTCATAACCGATTAAGCGAAACTCAACAGTTTCACCTGAACCTGCCTGCAGCGCAAACCGTCCGTTGCTATCCGAGCTCCCCCTTACCTGATTGTTGATGCGGATCGATACCCCAGATAGTGGTAATCCTGTTTTGGCATCCTTTACAAGTCCTTTCACCTGAATTTGTTGTGCAAATAAAGGGTTGACCTGCACCATGAAAACACTACAGGCGATGCCTGCCACCAAGGACTGCATACTTGATCTACTTTTCATATTTACGTGTTTATAATTGTTTATTTCACATTTACAAAAAATTGCAAAAATCTGTCTGCTTTAAACGTCGTAATCACACTTTTAATTCCGGATAAAAAAAACCTGAAACGACATTCATTTCAGTCTAAAGATTGTATAGCAATTAATATTCTTAAGGTTTATAAATACAGGTCCTTTCCTTCCTGCCCTACAAACTTATAGAAAAAAATTAACCGATTTAGTATAAATACAAATATTTTTCAAACTTAATAATATAATAAATTGATATACAGCAAATTAATTTTAAAAATACACATAAAACAGTTTAGTAAAAAGATATCTATAATTACCATAGGGTTTGTTAAACCCGATATAATTCATTAATAATCAATAAAAAAGATCAAATAACCTGTCGAAACACAGCATATAGCCATAAAATAACTAAACCGATTAACTAAATATTCTATTCCCTATAAAGCGTTGGCGCTACCCTCATCATACAGCTCTCACTCCGCCGGCAACATCCGTCCACAAATCGTTAAGTCCAAGTCAAAAAACAACGATTTGGTATATCCATTAACAAAAAACAGCTAACGAAGCTCATCACAATGCTATGCTGAGCTTCGTTAATTCTAAAACTGAGGATTATCGTCGTTTACCTTTCAGATAGCCCAGCAGCCAGCTGGTGGCAAAGCTAACCAGTGTGCCGAGTGCCGCTGTCAGGGCGGTCTGCAGCACATCTCCCAGCGAGATGCTGGCCCAGATGGAGCAGAGGGTGCCTCCGACAGCCGAGATACGAATATCATTCACCCTCATCGCCCCCGCTCCTTTCCCCGGAACCTCCGGCATCGTCGTGCGCGGTCACGGCCTGCTGACCAGGCTCGTCCCCGGCAGCCTGTGCAGCGGCGTCCCCCTTGTCCATAGATGCCCCGGCGGGGCCATTCCTGTCAGACGCTTGCGTCCGCTGATCCCCCTGCTCCTGCTGTCCCCGCTCTTCTGGCGGTGGTTTCTCTTCTTCGATGACCGTTTCCAATATACCCAGCCCCAGCACCAGGTACTTCAATACATTCACTGCCTTGCCCGGCAGTTTTACGGGAGCTGTCAGGACCACCTGCAGCAGCCGTCCGATTTTGTTTAAGATTTTTTTCATGATCATTCTGTTCACGGTGAGCAATTATTCCCCCATTCCTTGGATATGTGCTTCTACAAGGCCCTGCAACATGAGCTTGACCGCAGCAGCATACAATTGTTTGTAAGCCACACCCGAAGCCAGCAGCCGGTAGTCGCCTGCCTCCATCACATACTGCATCCCCACCAGTATGCAGCCAGCCGTGTCCAGGTGGCTGTTTCCTTTGTGGAAGTAGATATAACTAAAGCCCGGAACATTCCGTATCTCGAGCATACCGCGATGCATGGACGGATAGTCACTGTAATAGCGGCTGTTCATGCCCCCATCGCGGTTAAACCCCAAAGGATATTCACCCGCCGGAATCGCCGTCTTCCCCCATATTTTTACCGGTCGCTGGATATTCTCCAAGCCATAGCAGACAAACTGGCTGTTGACGTAAATTTCCGACAGCATGCTCTGTTTGCCCTGCTTGGTGCGCAGTACTTTGATAATCGATTTCATGTGTAAAATTTTAGGATAAAAGACCCAGGTACTGACTTGTGGAATACAGCTTTTCCTCCCGGTCGTGCAGCAGCAGATAGAGATGCACCGGCCTAGCGTGCAGGATGGACGGCAGGTCAATCCTAAGCTGCCCGTCCCGTCGCAGCACCACATCTTCGTTTATGGCAGCCTGCCCCGAGACGATATCGTAAGCACAGAGGATCACCTGATCGTCCCATTGGCTGTACTCGCGGATACTTGAGCCGGCAGCTTTCCAGCTCAGTTCCACCTGTTCGCCCTGACGGCTCACCTGGTCGACCTCCAGGGGAAACAACATCCCGTTGCTGATCCGGGCAAGCGAGGGGTCCAGCCAGAAATCCGGAAAATCGCCTCTGACGACGTTGCTCAGCGTATGTGACATGGCACGGCCGAAAGCCGCCTGCACTGTACGCTTGCTGCCTGCATAGCCCTTGACAACCAGCGGGTACAAGGGATTCAAAAATTTGCGGGCCAGCCGGAAACGTTCCTGTACCGCCTGCATCCGTGTCGGATCTTTATCCCGTTTTGTAAAGTCAGAAATCACCAGCATATCTTTCATGTTCAGCGTTTAAAAATCAGGAGGAGCACTGCCCCTCCTGTCCATTTACTCTCAGTGGCTAAGCCAGATCCAGTTCGCCCAGGTACGTGCTTTTGGATACCTTACTGCCCTTTCGGTCCGTAAAGAAGATCCAGACATGCCCCTTACCGCCCAGCAGGTGAGCTGGTATTTCGATGTCGATGGTACCATCGCCCCGTGTCGGCGGTGTCGGCGCTGTCATAAACTCATCCTTCTGAGGCTCGTAGATCAGGATTATGACCTGATCATCACTCTTGGTCTGGTAGAGGCTGTTGAGCGTCGTGTCCCAGTCGACCGACAGGATGCCAGCGCTGACAGAGGCGTTCATCGCCCCGCCGCTCAGGTAAGAGCCCGTACTGATCTCAACTTTGGAATAATCCAGCGTAAAGCCCGGATAAGAACCGGTAACCGCCTGCGCCATATTGAGCTGCATCGCCACATTGGTCGGCGCCATCCTATCGGACTTGGACAGGCCAAATCCGAGCCTTAGAATAGGCGTGATAGGCATCAGGAATTTGGCGATGGTCAAGAAGCGCTCCTGCTGGATCAGTTGCTCTTCCGTCATCGGCTTTGTCCGCTTTTTGTACAGACCTTTGACATAGTTGATCGACTTCCAGGAGGACGCGATGACTGCTCCCACCTTACCACTTGCTTTCCCGTTGATACCATTTGTGATTGTTGCCATTTGTTTTGATTTTAAAAAAGTTAAACCATCATAAAGCACTCATTTATACCGGTATATATCGCTTTACATCGACAAACATAAAACATATGTATCCAGCCTGTCAAGAGCCGGAAGCAGGTCGGCGGAGACCTGTCGGAGCTATCCCCGATGATGTCGGAGCAATGGCGGAGCAAAGGTTATGGCGGTATGTAATCCTCTTTCCGATTTCAGCAGTACCGACCGGCCATGCAAGCCAGCAACTGGGCCGACATCGGTAAGCGCAAGACCAGTATGACAGCGTATCAACTTCGTCCCATGTTCGGTCCTCAGGCAGACCCCAGCCAGATAGCGACCAGTCTCCGACCAGACCCGAAGCAGACAAATACTGGCTGGACACGGGTATGGCCCCGCCCCATGCACGTCCAGCTGCGCGGGCTGTACGAACATGGTCCGAATAGTATCCGAAGCGTCAGGGCAAACGTTTGGGCCATTTTTTATATTCAGCCAGGTAGAGCTGCACCACATCTTTCTTGCTGAACAGATCCGCATTGCCCTCTTTGGACACCGCCCTGAGCATTCCTTTTTCGATACGTCGTTCGACGGTACGCGTACTTTTGCTCAGGTAAGAAGCCACCTCCTTGAGCGTCATCGTCCCTATCAGCTTGTTGAGCTCCGTATAATGCTGATCCTGAAGCAGGTCGAGTATCCGGTCCAGTTTATCGCACAGCAGCCCGGCGTCAGAGGAAATCCGAAACTGTGGTTTAAACGAGTAGATGAAACGGGAATTGGGAAAATGGGCTGTTACCGAGGCAAAGCAGTAGCCTGCCCCCTTGCGTGAAGGACTGCCGTTGGAAAAAAACATAAATAGGTTCTTTGGAAGCGACATACCGCCGAATCCGCAAATGGGCAAGCTGTATTCTATTGCTGCCCATTTCAGTAAGTCTGTTTATAATTGGGACATCTCTCAGTCTATTACCACATAAGTATCCCACACTTCATGTGATAAGCGTTCCTTTTTTATCCAGAAATCACCTACATAGTCTTTTATTTTGGGGCCAATACTCGCAAATTTGATGATCTCATGGTCTTTCATATTGGCGAGCATAGCCTGTTTGGTCTGCGGCTGCAATTCGACCAGCTGTCCATTTTTTGGAGAAGACAGATTGACGTGGAGCAGATTGACTGACACCCCTTTGCTGATCTTGGGGAAGTAGTGCCGCAGATTGTTTTTCCTTAAGTACTCTACGATGCCGTTGATCTGTACTTCCGATCCGTCGGTCAATATGGCGAAGGCAACCCCTTTGGCATATGACCGGATAAAAACGATTGCATTCAGCCTAAAATGCCCATGTTCATTGCGTTGGGCAGCCTTATCCACCGTTTTGTTGTAATAAAACAAAAAATACGACAACTCCAGTGGTGCCATTGTTGTGTCTACAATGACAAAACGCTCTTTGTCAGCGACAGACTGCTCTAACATATGCTGCTGGATCTGAGCCAGTATATTGGAAAGTTCCATTTTCACAAAATCCTTGGTGTCCCTCGCATAGTAGTCGATCACCGTATTGATGCCCTGCATCCATTGCAGCTGAGGGTCCGAATTTTCGCTATACAACACTAGCGCTCTGGCAGCATCAGCCTTTCTCCGCAGGTTGTCGGCACGGCGTTCAAACCAGAACGCGTACAGCAGGCAGGTAAATGTAAAAAGGGCATAATGCCTGGAAAGATGCCTGGACAGCACTTCCATATGATCCAGTTCGTAGTATAGACCAGTCGTATAACTTACAAAAATGATCAAACCCAATACCAGGGGACCAAAGAAATACAGGGCTTGCCATCCGATATTCCTCCATTTATAAACCCCATCGCGATCCCGATAGCGCCCCGACCGTTCGATGAGCAGAAATAGACTTGCGAGTCCCACCATTAATGCCACCGTGAGTATATACCGGATAGCAAACTTTTCATAAAAGATAGATCCCTTGATCCAGAAATAGTCCTTGATGGATATGATGTTATACAGATATGGAAATAATAGTATTAGCAGATAGATCGCCCAATTATCCCTCACATGTAGTAACAGTCCTGACATTTTCTCTTTTAAGAGTCTCATAATTAACACCTTTCCTCGATTTAATATTGACTAAGCAAGCTAAATGTAACTAATTTACGAATAACCCAAGTACTTTTCTTTAGAATTTTTCGATTTTCCTAATGATTAATGCAACATTTCCATTTCATGTTATTCAATAAAAGGTGCGCCGACATCACATTTTAATGACCTTAGCCTGAAAGGCCTCTGCCAAGGGTTTAAATAGCTATCCTTTGAGCCTCTAAAGGCAGTCCCCCCCGTATTTCACGCTTATTAATTCAGCAAATTTGGGTTGATCTTAAAAGCAAAAATTTATGGAAAAACAACCTTTTAACCAAGCTGGCGTGGATGCCAGACAGGCCAATTTTATGAACCTGAGCGACCCGGAGAAAGCCGTCGTGATCAGCCAGATCCGCACAGATTTTGATGGGTGGATGAACGACTGGTTTGCCCTGACACCGAGCCAGCAGCTCAGCGTACAGACGATGGATGCCACTTTCAAGCAGCAGCTCGCTACGGCCATTGCCAACAATTATCAGGCAGGTAATCTCGTTAATTTCAGCAAAGAGGAAAAAGACGGCGACGAGATTCCCGATCGTAAGGAAACCGAGGTATTCGGCCTGGAAGCCTGGCAGACACCCGGCAGTGTCATCAGCGCGCTGACACAGCCGGTGCCGCTGATGATCCGTATCAGCTATCGCAGCTTGTATAGCTGATACCAGGTAAGGAGCAGCACCGATCTCCCTGCTCCTTCCTTTACCTTTCCTAAATCGCCAACATAGTAACCTCATATCATTTCGAATGAAAAAAAATACCAATTTTAAACTGGACGGGTTTTTTGAAAAAATCACCGAATGCCTGCCGCCACTTGAGCCACACATCCACTTAGCCTCGGTGCAGCCCACTGCCTATGGCAGTAACATAGGGTATGCCTTGCACCAGAGCTTTGACGGACTGGTCGGTTTTATCAATTGCTTTGATTTCGACCTGCAGACCAGCACTGTCATCCCGGTCGAAATAAGCGGCAATGACCTACATATGCTCTACTTTCTCGATGGCACCCGGCCTATCACTCTTTATGACAAGGGATCGGGCAGTACCTATCGCCTCAATCCACATCGTGGCTGCTTTCTTTATCTGCCCAAAGGGGACTATGCGCTGCATGTCCCTACGGGCCGAAGCTGCATCTTCAATTTTTACTTTCGCGGTTCCATCTTCCGTGATGGCAATGAGCGGCCTTTTTCCCATCTATACGAGCTTATCGCAGATTTCAGACAGGGCTCAGGCCGCAGCCGCAGTAGTATAGACTTCAAAGTCGGTGACCGCACCCGCCTGTTAATCAAGACCATTATGACCAATATCAAAAAGGGCGACCTGGACAGTGAAGACAATATCCTCTGGGGCATCAAAAAGCTGATCAAGCTTTCCAAGGAGAAGGTCTTTGACGAGTATGAGAAAATCTCTGCCTCCCAGCTCAAAGCCAAGGCGGCCCATGAACTTATCCGGCATACCGTATCGGTATATGGCCAAGAATTTAAACTGGACGATATAGCTGCACAACTCGGCATCAGTATGGATTACCTGCATGAGGTCATCCAACAGTACTATGGCGAGAGTCCTCAGGAGATGAAGCAGATACTGGTATTGGACCTGGCCAAAAAATATGTTATCGATGGCCTGCAGACCGACCAGATCGCCTATGAACTGGGATATTCATCACCAAGCAGCTTTTGTCGCTTTTTCAAAAGGGAAGCCGGAATGACAGTTACGGAATTCTTTAGACGCCATAGCCAATGATATCATCGATAAAGCTATTTTTAGACTCATCCCCTGTATATCGTTGATCCCAAATTGGGTTAAGTCCTTGTTCTTTTTCCTGGCGAACTTTGCTATACAACGTTAGTAAGAAAATGGAAAATACAAGGAGATATATCGCGTCTAATAAATATCAAACCAGGTGGATCACGATCTTTTCGAACCTGTTGCTTTCAATTTTTAGAAATCTTCCCCAGGTCGTGGTCCGATTTTGCCTGATTCATTGGCGCGAAATTCAGTTGACGCTATACGGCGGGCTGATTATGGGCTTATGGCTATTTGTCTCCTACAATAAGATTTCCGATTTTCAAGGGAACATGGATGCAATGCTGCGTCAGCCGATTCCCGGACTATTTGCGCAGGTATTGGCCTTTCTTGTTCCCATAAGCGAAGTCATCGCAGCACTATTGATCGGGATCAAGCGGACTCGATTGATAGGTTTTGGGTTTTCTTCGCTGTTGATGATCATTTTTACCTTGTACGTGGGTTTGGCTTTGCTGCATGTATGGGGTGAAGAGCTACCGTGTAGCTGTGGGCTTATTATTCAGATAGGCTGGAAAGCACACTTCATATTAAATCTATACTTGACATTGGTCTGCTTGTGGTGTGCTGTGCTGGAGTTTTGGGTAAAAAGAAAAGAAATTATATCAGGAGCTTCGAAGAGTACGACTGCTCGGATTGTCGATACGATCCCCATGCTTAACAATAGAAGAAATTGAAACTGACAAAAGCGGATCTCTGATGCTAGGCTGTCAGGGTGAAGGGCGCATCTGCCAAAAGATATTTAATACCCAGCTCTAATTTGTGGATTTTGAATTATGATAAATCAACAAAAGTAGGTGTATTCAAAAACTAAAGTGTTACACATTAAATCTAGGGTTATGAACCTAATTAAAATCATTAAAACAAATGTAATGCCCATTCTAGGATTAGGCATTGCAGCAGGATTAACAACTGTATCGTTGACATCGGCGGGATCAAAAGAAAATACAGTCAAACCTGCAACTTACATCTATCATTTGGACGCAAATGGAAACATCGGTGCGCTAGTAGAGCCAAATCCACCTGAATGTTCAAATGACAACGGAACGTATTGTTCGTTGGAACTCTCGGCTCCGAAGCCGAGCACAATGACCACTGTGTCGCAGGCCGAATCTTCCCCAATTTATGTACGCACCAACTTCAAAAATGAGTAGGGAGCACATAAAGGATATAGGGCGCAAAATGCGCCCTATATTTGTTTAATCTCTTTCATTCTGTTTAATTTCCGGATTGTTTAATATCACATCCGTTGGAATTGCAAAAACGTATCGCGAGCTATTTGGAAGGAGCTCATAATAGTTACTTTCGAAGTTCCTTGTCAATACCACCTTCCTTTTCTCATCTCTATTTAATCTTTTCAGGTCTAGCCATCGTAGCCCTCTAAAAAGCAATTCTTTTCGTCGTTCCGTTAGAATAAAGTCCAGAAGAAGCCTGTCATCTGCGGGAAACACTGGCATTGTCTCATACCTGTTTTCAAGCAAGTGCAAAAGATCCTTACGTGCCAGATCATATTGTTCTAGACGTGCATTGCATTCAGCACGGATAAGCAATACTTCATCGCTAGCCAAGCCGGAAAAGAAATTTGCAGCATTTGCGTAAGATCCCTTAAAGGAATACTGGGTTCCCGACTGTCTGAAAAACAACTTTTTTCTCAAGTCGGCTTCTGTATATTGCTTGAAAAGCTCCATATTGACAAAAAATCCCGGTACCGACATAGTTTGATAAAATATTGTTTCCTCATTAAGCTGTCTAAACGGATAGCTACTGGTAGAATTTTGATTCTTAAAGTCCAATAAATCCGCTTTAATAGCGATTGCTGAATCAGCATATAATTTAGCTGTCCGGTAATTCTCCATTTGCAAGAACAATCTAGCCATAAAAGCATAGCCTGCCCATTTACTTGGACGGGTTACTTCTTTGGGTAATTCGGGAAGCATGCTTAGCGAACTTGCCATGTCAGAAATTATAAAATCATAACATTCCTGTACTGTTGCCCTGACTGAAGATTGGTCGAGCAATGACTCTTTACGCAGTGGAATACCCAGGTCACTGCCTGCCGTTTCCTTGGCATATTGCTTGGCGAATAATTGCATGAGATTGAAATGTGCCCAAGCTCTATAAAAATATGCTTGCCCTGCGACATTTTTTCCATCTACTGATATGGATTCAGCTTTATCGAGCTTATTTAATCCCTCCAGTACTGTATTGGCATAGTAAATCTGTCCATAGTAATTTGTCCAATTACGGTCCGGAAGCCCTTCATTGATATCGTTGGCCCAGACAAAAGCATTCCTTATCTGGACAGCTTTCGCTTTCCATTGTGTTTCGGTCAGTTCAACATTGTCCGTAGAAATTTCCAAAACATCTCCCATAACATTTCTTGCCAGAATGTTCGTATTATCTAGCAATGCCTGTAATTCGCTCAATTGCGTGGGTACGACAAAAGAGTCATCGCTTTTTACATCTAGCCATTCCTTGGCACAAGAGCTAAGCAAAAGTATTATTATCAGTATCTGTATTCTACTTTTCATGATTATCTTCTCCTTAAAAATTGAGGTTTGCAACCAACGAATAAGTCGATGGTGGGTAAAACTGCAGACTGTTCCAGTCGGGATTACGTTTCACATCAGACTTATTCCACAGCATGCCAAGGTTTTCAGCTAACAACGAAAACTGCATCTTTGTAAACCATTTCTTTTTCTTGCCCCGTTCTCCTACTGTGTAAGTCAATGAAATTGACTTCAGATCCAGATGATCAGCCGGCTCTACCTGAACGCTGGACTTGGCATACATAAGGTCTCTATTAGGATTTGGACTTGCGGTGAATGAAGGAACAGTAGTCGTCAAATGATCACCAGGCTTGCGCCATCTTTTTTCAAAAGATGTATCGCCGACTTGAGTCGCGGTAAAATTCGTATAAGACAAGCTATTTCTATAATAATAATAGTGTCCCTTATAGTTAAGTATGATATTCAGCCCAAAATTGCCATATAGCAACTTTTGCTGGATTGAAGCCAGTCGCGTTGGCGTTTTGGAGCCATGGTAAACGAGCTGGGATCGAGGAAACGTACTGATAGCACTATAACTGATAGAAGGCATGCCATCTAAAAGAAATTGCGGGTCGCCAGTATCGGGGTTCAATCCAGCCCATGGCAAGCTAAACAGAGCATCTATAGGGTACCCCACTACTGGAGTATTAACAGTAAAGCCGTTAATGAGATCCCATGTATTGCTCGAATCATAGTTATATTTACGTACCTCAGAGTGCACCCCAGAGACATTGAACACAGTAGACCAGGATATATCTTTCTTTTTCAGCCAGTTTACCTGTAAATTTACATCCCAGCCACGACCCGAAATGTTAGCGTAGTTAAGCAAGTAGCTATACGGAGGACCAGCACCGCCCCTGAAGCCTGAAGTCGATTCAGCTGAAATTTGCCCTAAAAGATCACTACTTCGTTTCGTGTAATACTCAACACTACCTGTAACTAAGTGGTTTAAAAATGAAAAATCAAGGCCGGCGTTCAACATGTTTGTAGTTTCCCATTTGAGGTTCGGATTTGCCGGATAGCGGATATTGGCATATGGAAAGCCGGTAAGGCCATCACTGAGATACTGGGCCATCACATAGGACGAGGTATTTTTATTAATATTTCCGCTGCGGCCATAGGTCAAGCGTAGCTTTAAAATATCGACCAGATCAGCATGAAAAAAGCTTTCCTTGTTGAGGATCCAACTGGCCCCCGCTGACCATAAAGGAGTCCATTTTTGATTGGTATTAACCCCAAAAAGATTGGACGCGTCTTTTCTGGCACTTAAGCTCAACAAATAACGGTCGTAAAATGACATACCTATATTAGCATAATAAGAGAGGTTGCGATCGTTCTTACGCATAAGGTAGCCAGTTTGTCCTTGAGGTATCCTACTGTAGTTGTTAGGCCGAACAGGGTAAAACTCGTTGTAATTGAGATATAACTGACTAGACAATGTACCTGGGTCATAACCATATAATCGATTGCCATCACCTTTCTGTACAATTTCCCTTTTTTCCGCTCCTAATATTCCATTGAGTTCGAGCCAATCCTTCAGTTTTTTATGATAGTCCAATTGTAGCCTTAGACTGTTTCCTACTATAGATTCTCGTGTATGATCAAGTATTGCATTGTAATCAACTATTGCTGTCCCGTCCTCCTGCGTAAATTGGTTCACCAAATCGCGTACGTAGTAGCTATCTTTTGTATGCTGTATCTTATGTGTTGACGACTGTAAGGAATATTGATAATACAACGATCCTCTTAGATCAGGTAAAAGCTGATAACTGAGATTGACATCCGCCAACAAGTTATAGGTTTGTTTTCTGCTGTCATTAAGCTGCCGCTCCGTCAATGGGCGAAAATTCCAATCCAGTAATCCTTGCTTCATTTGGTCTTCTATAAAGCTCCTGCGATAGTTACGGAATACAGCTTTCGGATTTCCAGCCTCATCACGCAGAGAAGTATATACAGGTAAATTGTACAGCCCGTCTAAACCGATTCCATCTGTACGGCTGTAAGTCCGAGAAAACTGTAACCTGTTTGAAAGTTGCAGCCGATCGGTCAATGTGTAACTATTTTTAAGATTTAATATGAGGTTCTGTGTTTTATCCTGTTGCCGGCTGCTTTTTCTGTCATCCCATATCAAAGACGAATAATAATTATGTTTTGTACCAGCGCCGCTCAATGCCATATGATATTGCTGTTCAAAAGCCTGTTGGTACAAGTCCCGCTGCGCATCTTTCCGGATATCCTGCGCTGCCAAGTCGGCAGCAGCTCGTTCAAAATTCGATGCTGTCATAAGGCCATCCCGTCGTTTGATGAGCAGCTCCACAAATTCTGATAAGGCGGGATAAGAAAGATCGGTTTCCTTTCCATCGTAATAACCATGTTCAAACAACAGTCTTTCCCATTCCATTGTGCCCTTTGCATCGATCCATGTCGAATGTTTCAGGAGGTCTGGCCGCGGATTCCATGAGCCAATCAGTTTTAAGTCGAGTTTTGAACCTTGCCCCATCTTTCCACTTTTAGTATTAATGACTATGACACCGTTAGCTGCCCTAGCTCCCCAGATGGATGCTGCTGAAGCATCTTTTAAGATATCTACAGATACAATGTCATTGGGGTTGATCGATGAAAATGATCCCTCATACGGAAAATTATCCAGGACAATCAGCGGATTGACGTCAGCATAGATGGAATTGATACCGCGCAATCGGATATCCCTATTGTCAAGGTTACTTTCGCTGGCTGTTCGCCTATCGAATAAGAGGCTAGCCGATAAGCCTTCCAAACGTGATATTATATCTTTAGATTGAGACAGGTTCAATTGCTGCTCCGAGAAGTTCTCAAAGGACCCGGTCGCCCTCTCCTTGGGAATGCGCTGGTAACCCGTATTTACCTCCACAACCTCCATCCGATTTTCCTTTTGCTGCAACACAATATTTATTGGACTGCTGCCGATGGCACAATGTCGGATCATGGTCTGATAGCCAAGTCTTGAAAAAGTAAGTGGTACCTCAGAAGCTGTAACCCTCATAGAAAAGAAACCACGTTTATCCGTACGAGTTTGTCGATTGCTTTGTTTTTCAGCGATATTTACATTTTCTATTGGTATCCCGTGCACATCCTTGACATATCCATTGATCTCGAAATGCATTTCCTGACCATATGTATAGCTGAAAATCAGCGTAAACATTAGCGCCAACCAAAACTGGAAGAAACAAACGCTACGTTTATTACTTCCTATTGTGCTATTAATAAGTTTCATCAGCGGCGTTTTTTAGTTGAACATTTTCCCCTTCGAGAAGCCGGAGCACATCGGCTATTTCATAGGATTTTGTACCTGTAATTGCATACAATTTACCCTTGTAAATCCACACCAGTCTACTTGCCATAATGGATCTGAAAAAGCTACGGTTGAGTATGCGAGCATCAAGACCATATACAGATACCGATTCCCAACCTCGGTTTTTTAGAAACGGAAGAGTTGCATACGGATAATCGAGATTTACGCCGACAAGCGCAATTTTATCTGGGTATTTCTTTGTCAGCTTCTCCCATTTAATCATTGACGCAACACAAGGAGCACACCAATGTGCCCAATTGTCCAAAATAATCAGATCCCTATCCCGATATTGGTCTAGCCTAATCGTATGTATCGTATCCGTACGATGCAGTGCGAACATCGGCGTACTCCATAGGGTGTCAGGTATTGGATCCCCGATTTTGAGCTTGATGATTGCGCTATCGTTCAAATAGTATCGAAATAGCGGAAATCGATCGATATCAAAACCTTTAGCTCTTACTGTTTCCACCTCAGACAGCAATTCGATAGGAATCAGTTTATGGCCAGATATGGTCGTACCAGCTCGCTCTTGAGCAAATAAAGACAAGATCGAAAAAGAAAATACTGTTAGAAGTGATATTGTTCGTCCAGTTGTTTTATTGACTACCTTATCCAATAAGGCAGACGCAAGATTTAATATAGTCCTCATCTGCTTATTGATTAATGGATTCACTGAAAAAATGGTGGATACGCTTTGTGATTTCCAGCTCCTCGAGACTGCTCAGTGTGGTTTCAGTCCCAGAGATATCCACCTGTTGCATATCGATGTGACCGATATGCACGTGGAAGTAAGCTATGAGTACGCGCAGCACATCAGCTGCAAATACCTGCCTATGGCAGAGCTGTAAGACATTCCCGCTTTTCTTGTAGCTGGATGTGTTTTTTAATATCGTATCGAACGAATTCTGGAGGGTGTTGATATTGTATTTTTTCCAGAAATCGATGATCTTTTCTATAGGATTATATCCATGGTCGTGTGCTTCGTATACGGCTAGCTGCAGCGCGAGCACATTTGCATATTTTTGGTTCATTTTTAAGGTTCATAAAGATGACTTCGGCCACATCCTACCATCTGGAAAGGACATAGCTTCCCCCTTAGCAAAAAATTTTGCATGTCAAAGAGGTGTCATTGCAAGGACCAATTGGTCTTTGCTGGCCTACATTAAAAACTGTTAACGAAACCGAAAAGCGCCCTCGAAACAGTTACACAGCATTGATTAGGGGCATTATGGCGCTTCCTGCCGGGACAGGTAAAAAACCGATCTGCACTTTATAGAAAAACTATACAATAATCCCTTTATTTATTTGGAAGAATATATATTAAGTGCTACCTTTAAGTTATCGACGCTTGAATAGAGCAATTAACTTTATTATTAACCAATCTAAAAGGAATGGTGTATTAAAGACAGATCGGAAAACCTTCAACAAGGAAGTTCTTATTTGTATCCTATCGGCACAGTACTAATTGGCGATAGCAGCCCTCTCCTGTTTTGGTTTTTAATATTTTAATTTACTATTCGGGCGCGCGGATAGCGTTCTTTATGGGAATAGTGTGGGCGTACCAGTGTTCTACCTCCTGGAGGTGGATTGGATACTGTTTGGGTGTGTTTTCTAATCGTTTCATCATAATTTTTTTGGTTATGTACGAAACGATGATTGCTCGAAACTAAAGGAGATGATTAGAATTGGTGATACTGCCAGTAATGCAAACCTCTTTTAGCTTGGTCACTTTTCGGCCGCCAGACCGCTCACAACTTAAAGTCATGAGTACCCCAAGTTTATCAAGAGATCGCCTTACTGGACTTACATATCATATGGTAAATATAACGAAATCCAGTCAATAGGCGAACTCAAGGTTAACTCGTGGGTTTATTCTGGCGGAACGTGACACGAGCAAACATCGTAATAAGCGGAAATATTATTCCGCTTAACTAATTCGCTATTAATACAAAACAAACTTACAAATAGTTTTTGATTTTTCAAAAACTAAAAAACAAAAATTTTATACGAAAGATGGATTGGAAAGAAAACCTCGCTAAAATTATAAACGATTCGGATTTTTCTGACAGGGAAATTCATGCTTGGACAAATATCTCAACATCCGTGATAAGTAATATGAGCAATCAAAAACATGAGAGTTTTAAGGCTGAACAATTTATCAGACTTAAGCTTTTATTGAATAAAAATTATGAGGATTTTGTATATGAGATCTTTGGAAAAGAACACTTTTCGGAAGTAATAAAAATTGAAAAACACGCTAGTTTAACACCTATTGGAAGAATTCTAACGGATAAATATAGGCTTGAAGTAGTTTCAAAGAAAGAATTATGTAAGGCAACAGGAATCTCTTCTCATCGAATTACCTATATTTTAGAGAACGAAGATGAAACTATTAAGATCGACGAGTTAACGAAGATAGAACTGGCATTGGGGTTAACCGTTGGAACCATATCAAGCAAAAGGTTTTCCAATATTAAACTTAATTCTAGAAAACAGTATGAAACGATTTTAAAAAAGTTGAGGGATGTTTAAAAATAAACATCATAGTTATGGCACTAAACTTTTAATAGAATTAGAAGATAGATTGAATAGAGGACAAAATGACAAAGAAAATATCTAGCGTAAGTATTAGCCAAAAAGCTTCAGGAAATAGACAATTCCGAGGATTTTCAAGTGGTATTTGGGAAACCAGCGAAATAATAGTTGGAGATAATGAAATCGACAACTTTTGTTATGTCCTTTTATTTCCTTCAGATAAAGACACTTATTCTTCTGGTTGCGCGGCACCTGAATATCAACTTTGTTTTGCTTTTACTGGGCAGTTATATCAATGGACGTTCAAGAAAAATACTCATGTTCATTATTTGATAATTGGCAAAAGCATTATTAATCACATACCGTTTCTGTCTTCTTCCTCCATTAATCTCTTGAAACATTTTCCAGTTATAAAGCTAACCAATTATGAATTCAATATAGTGCAATATGAATTCAATAAAATTCATGAAGAAATGAATGCGCCTGATATGCTTAAAGGGATCATTTATGAACGTATAGCGATCATTTTCGCCGAGACATGCAGATTTATCCAGAATAGATATTATACAGAATGAAATTGAGCCAAAATTGAAAGTTAAATGGAACATCAAGTACTAAAACTTACAAGCGCATTCATCATAAATGAAAGAACGGAAAAGATTTTCCGGTATCTGAATGCCTATAATAAGATGGATGTAGAAAAAATGATAGTAGATTTTGATGATGAAATCGTTTTCCTAAACGTCATGAACGCCGAAAAAACTATGGAATTGCGGAGAATTGAAGAATTTAAGAAACAGGCTATTGAGGCGCTCTCCTATTTTAGTGAAAGGGAACAATCTGTAGAATCCATAACTCATACCTCTAGTTGTACCGAAATCTCTATTGCCTACAGGGCGATTGCGGCAATGGATTTTCCCAATGGCTTGAAAAAAGGTGACGAGATCAACTTAAATGGCAAGTCTGTTTTTGAGTTTTCCGAAGATGGGAAGATAGTTAGGTTGACGGATATAGCGTAGTGATTTTGACATAACTGGGCTTTTTGAAGCAAATATAATAATATCAACGGTCGACTTGAACAATTTCTTTCTTTTCAATAGCTACTCACTAGTGTCCCGTAAAAATCGGGACGTTTTAAAAATTAAATAAATTTGGTCCATTAAGGTCCGTTCGTTCTTTGTCATATTGAAATTTAGTTTTGCTAAAGAGCTCTCTCAGGTTCGTTTTATCGGTCAATGAGATGCTTAATATCTGTAGCACTTCGTAAGTACTTCTGTCCAGTTTCATGTCGTGCTGAACGATAGCCACTAGGCAATAGGTACAGATGGCGGCATAGATCTGGATTCGGACAGCGTTCTCGGTAGTCCCCCAGAACTTTTTGATTTTAAGGTGCTGTTTCAGCCATTTGAAGAACAGTTCTACCTGCCAGCGGTTTTTGTAAAGATCCGCAACTTGCAGGGCTGATATATGGATGGCATTGGTCAGAAACACGAACTCTCTTTCCTGGTGCTCATCCCAGTATCTGACCACCCGGAGTGCTTCGGGATAGTACTGTTTCGGGTAAAATCCGGTCAATTCGATCGTCAGATCTGAAAGCACATTTCTGGGCAGTCTGCGTTTCCATTTGATGGTTTTGTACTGCAGATTAGTCTTTGCCCTGATCACGAAATAGGCTCCTATCTGATGGATCTTATACAGCATCTTAAAGTTGTTGTAAGCCCGGTCAAATATATAGTATGATCCTGATTCATAAGGTATTTCTTTCATAGCCTTCGAATCGTGAGCGGAAGCTTCGGTGATATGAAAGAATGCTGGTATCTGCGTTTCCACATCATACAATGTATGTACCTTAATACCACCCTTTCTCCTGCGGAACTTTGCCCACCAAAACACGGAAAGGCAGAGATCGATCGTTGTCGAATCAAAAGCATACACATTTCCGCCCAACTCGAAGATGTTGGCGGCTCTGGTCTCTCTGGCCTGGTTGACCAAGTAATAGGCATACTCCTCAAAGATATGATAATCCCTGTCCTGATTCGCTCTGGCCAACGATGATCTGGAGACATTCTTGCCCATTCCCAGATGATAGCATTTGGATTGGTGGGCATCAAGTGCGATCACCAGATCCCGCAGACTTTCACGGTTGGAAAGCTGTCCGAACATCAATGCAAGCAACTGGTTCCAACAGGTGAAGTGCTTCACATACTTGTCGCCATTATACTTGGATACAATACGATTAAACTTACTGCGGTTGAGAAACGAGGACAACTGGGCGAAAACATATTTATCTTGAAACATAGACTGTCAGATTCATCTGACGCAAAACTATATTTTCAAGTCCGTTCGGCCTCAAAACTCCTGTAACTAACTATATTTCAAATATTTCAAAGAACAATTTCAGATTTTAATGGGACAGCAATGATAGCTACTATATTGTAATTTCCTTTAGTTTACTTCATTACGGTTTTCCGCATTTTAATTGCATTTTTTTTGGCTATATTTAAAGCAAATATTGACTTATAAAAAAATAATTCCTAATGTATCAAAATTCGATGCATTAAATCTATACATATATTACAAAATGACAAGAGAACAAGAAAGAGACGAACTGCATAGAACCATCTGGCAGATAGCAAATGATTTACGTGGTAGTGTAGATGGTTGGGATTTCAAATCCTATGTATTAGGGATTTTATTTTATCGTTTTATTTCTGAAAATCTACGATCACATATCAACAAAGCTGAATGGGAAACAGGTAATACAGATTTTGATTTTGCGAAAATTTCGGATGAAGATGCTGAGTATGGTCGTAAAGATACCGTGGCTGAAAAAGGCTTCTATATATTGCCATCTGAGCTATTCGAAAATGTTCAAAAGAATGCAGAAAATAATCCAAATCTAAACACGGATTTGCATCGTATCTTCAAAGACATTGAATCTTCTGCTAATGGTACAGATAGTGAAGATGACTTGAAGGGATTGTTTGATGATGTGGATGTAAATAGCAATAAACTAGGTGGTACAGTAGAACAGCGTAATAAACTTTTGGCTAAAATCCTTAAAGCCATAGCTGGTCTTAAATTAGGCGATTACCAAGAAAATAATATTGATGCTTTCGGGGATGCTTACGAGTATCTGATGACGATGTATGCGAGTAATGCTGGTAAGTCTGGAGGGGAATTCTTTACACCTCAAGAGGTCTCAGAACTATTGGCAGAAATTACAGTTGTAGGCAAAACAGAAGTAAATAAAGTGTATGACCCTGCCTGTGGTTCGGGATCATTATTATTGAAGTTTGCGAAAGTATTGGGTAAGGAGAATGTTCGCCAAGGATTCTATGGGCAAGAGGTAAATATTACGACGTACAACTTATGCCGTATCAATATGTTTTTGCACGATATTAACTTTGAGAAGTTTAATATTGGACATGGTAATACTTTAATGGATCCGATGCACTGGGATGATGAACCATTCGATGCGATAGTATCAAATCCGCCGTATTCGATCAAATGGGAAGGCGATGCCAATCCATTATTGATTAATGATCCGCGCTTTGCTCCAGCAGGTGTATTAGCACCTAAATCTAAAGCTGATTTGGCTTTTGCCATGCATATGCTTTCGTGGTTGGCTACTTCGGGTACAGCGGCTATTGTTGAGTTCCCTGGCGTATTGTATAGAGGTGGTGCAGAACAAAAGATACGTAAATACTTGATCGATAATAATTACGTAGATGCTGTTATACAGCTTCCACCCGATTTATTTTTTGGTACCTCTATAGCGACTTGTATTATCGTCTTGAAGAAAAGTAAAAAGGATAATGCGACATTGTTCATCGATGCATCAGCCGAATTTATACGTGGTGGTAACAAGAATAAATTATCGGACAATAACCGGAAGAAAATATTAAATGCTTTCATCGCTCGTGAGTCTGTTGAACATTTTGCTAGACTAGTTCCGAATGCGGAGATAGCGGAGAATGATTATAATATTGCCGTAAGTTCGTATGTGGAGCAAGAGAACACGCAAGAAGCTACAGATATCAAAGCGTTAAATCTGCGTATAAAAGAAATCGTAGCTCGTCAACAAGAGTTACGCACTTCAATTGATGCTATTGTGAATGATTTGGAAGGAGTAGGAAATGAGTAAAATTGATGAATTAATTGCGCAATATTGCCCTCATGGGGTAGAATATAAGGAATTAGGTGATGTATGTAATTTTAGAAATGGTTTCGCATTTAAAAGCAGTAAGTTTAAAGTTAAAGGTCAACCAATCTTAAGAATTGGAAATATTCAAAATAGAAATGTTGATATTAGTAATTTAATTTATTTTGACACAAATGATTATTCAGAAAATTTAAAGCCTTTTCAAGTATTAAACGGAGATGTTTTAGTTGCTATGTCTGGAGCTACAACAGGTAAAATAGGACGATTAAATTCTAAAGAAGTATTTTATCTAAATCAACGAGTTGGAAAGTTCGAGCCTAATAAAGAATTATTACAAAATAATTTTTTGTATCACTATCTTCTTACAAGAAGTGAAGAATTATATGTGTTAGCAGGAGGAGGTGCACAACCAAACTTGAGCTCTACTGTATTGATGCGAAGAATCACTATCCCCATTCCTCCACTACCTGTACAAGAAGCAATAGTAGAAATTTTAGATAAGTTTACTGCGCTGGAGGCGGAGCTGGAGGCGGAGCTGGAGGCGGAGCTGGAGGCGCGTACTCGCCAATACGAATTTTATCGCAATGAGCTACTTTCTTTTGAAGGTAAAGATGTAGAGTGGAAGACTTTGGGTGATATCGGCGAGTTTACAAGAGGAAAAAGATTCGTAAGAACTGACATGGTTGAATCAGGCTTCCCTTGTATACACTATGGAGAAATGTATACACATTATAATATCTATGCAACAGAGTCTAAGTCTTTCATTAAAGAAGAATTAGCTGAGAAGCTTAGAAAAGCAAAAAAAGGTGACGTTGTCATAGTAGCGGCTGGAGAGACTATTGAAGATATTGGTAAAGCAACAGCGTGGCTAGGAGAGTCTGAGGTTGTAACTCATGATGCATGCTTTACTTTTAGTAGTCCGTTAAATCCTAAATTCGTAGCGTATTTTTCTAGGACAAAGCTATTTCATAATCAAATTAAAAGATATATTTCTTCAGGGAAGATTTCTGCTATAAATTCTAAGGGATTAGCGCAGGCAAAGATTCCAGTTCCATCGATTGAAGAGCAAAATCGTATAGTTGCTATTTTAGATAAATTTGATGCATTGGTCAATGATATTTCTACAGGTTTACCCGCGGAAATTAAAGCGCGTAGAGAACAGTATGAATACTATCGTGGTAAGTTGTTGAGTTTTGAACCCAAAAGTGCTTAGTCATTATGGATAAAGTCTCGATTCGTTTTTTTGATGACCGTGAGGTTCGAGCCATTTGGGACGATACACATAATAAGTGGTGGTTTTCGGTATTAGATATTGTGGCTGTATTGACTGATCAAGATGATTATACCAAAACACGTAACTATTGGAAGTACCTTAAAGCGAAGTTAAAGAAGGAAAATAGTGAAGTGGTTAGTGCTACTACCCAGTTGAAATTTATCGCTCCAGACGGAAAAAGAAGGTTGGCTGATGTTCTAGATTATGAAGGTATCATAGGATTAGGTAAAACGTTTCCTAGTACCAAAGCTAATCGCTTTATAGAATGGTTTACCTATAGTGATGAAACCATTGATGGAAAAAGTAAAAACAAGGCTTATGCTTTGTTCGAAAGCTCATTCATAGATAGTATTGAAGTGGGGACAGTCAAAGGTCTGTTGCAAATTCATGCTTATTTATTTGGTGGTTTATATGATTTTGCTGGACAAATACGAACCATGAATATTGCTAAGGGTGGATTTCAATTCGCTATGGCGCAACATCTTCCCAATACGTTGAAAGATATTGAGGCTATGCCAGATGCGACTTTTGATCAAATTGTAGACAAATATGTAGAAATGAATATTGCCAACCCATTTATGGAAGGTAATGGTAGAAGTACACGTATTTGGTTGGATTTGATGCTTAAGCGGGCATTAAAGAAATGCGTGGATTGGAGTAAGATAGCAAAGAATGACTATCACCAAGCTATGATAAAAAGTGTCGTAAATAGCGACATTCTAAAGTCAGCATTGAATGGTGCATTGACTGAAGATATCAATAGTCGAGAGATGTTTATGAAAGGAATTGATTATTCCTACTATTACGAAGAAAATTAAAGAATAATGCCAATAAGCAATTATAACCTAATCGCTGAAAATACAGAATCTACTGTAGTTTCAGAATATATATCCGAATACAAAAAAGAAGTACACTATCAGTCGGAAGCTGACTTAGAAATGGCTTTTATTAATTTATTAAAGGCTCAGGAATATGAATTTCTAACTATCCATACCAACACGGAGTTGGTCGATAATCTACGTGTACAGTTAGAAAAATTGAATGATTATCAATTTACCGAAAAGGAGTGGAAGCAATTCTTTGAAGGCAAATTGTCAAATCCCAATGCTAATATCGAGGATAAAACCAGACTGATTCAAGAAGATTATATACAAGCATTACAATGTGAAGATGGGTCATTGCGTAATATATATCTAATCGACAAAAAGAATATTCATAATAATAACCTTCAGGTTATCAATCAATATGAAACTGCTGAGGGTAAGCGTGCTAATCGTTATGACGTGACTGTATTGGTCAATGGACTACCGATGGTACATATCGAGTTGAAGAAACGTGGTGTCTCTTTACAAGAAGCATTCAATCAGATTGATCGATACGAACGTGAATCATTTTGGGCAGATAGTGGCTTATTTCAATATGTGCAGTTATTTGTCATTTCCAATGGGACATTGACCAAATACTATAGTAACACCACACGCTATACGCATATCAAAGAAAAGGATAAACAAAGTACAAAGAAGTCGAAGACAAGCAATAGTTACGAGTTTACCTCTTGGTGGGCAGATGGTAGCAATAAGCCTATATTGGACTTGATGGATTTTGGTAAAACGTTTTTTGCCAAACATTCAATTTTAAATATCATCACCAAATACTGCGTATTTACATCAGATAAGTTGCTGTTGGTTATGCGCCCTTATCAGATTGTAGCTACCGAACGAATCTTACAAAAGATTAATGTTTCAAACAATTATAAAAAATACGGTTCGATAGATGCAGGTGGTTTCGTATGGCATACTACAGGCTCAGGCAAGACATTGACTTCTTTCAAAACGGCTCAATTGGCAAGTAAATTACCTTTCATAGAAAAAGTAATTTTCGTGGTTGACCGTAAGGATTTGGATTACCAAACCATGAAAGAGTACGATAAGTTTGAAAAAGGAGCAGCAAACAGCAATACTAATACAGCCGTCTTGAAAAAGCAGTTGGATGATCCGAACGCGAAAATAATTATTACCACCATCCAGAAGCTGTCTATTCTTATCAAGAAACAAAAAAATCATCCAGCCTACGGTAAACCGATAGTATTTATTTTTGACGAATGTCACCGTTCTCAATTTGGTGATATGCATGAGTCTATTACCAAGACATTCAAGAAGTATTTTCTATTTGGTTTTACAGGTACACCTATTTTTGCGAAGAACTCCAATAGTGGAGGCAAGGCGCATTTAAAGACTACGGTTCAAGCATTTGGTTGTTATGTGCATGGCGATCCAGTGAATTGTCCTGAAGCAATGCATCAGTCTGCTATTCATACCTATACTATTGTAGATGCAATAGCTGATAAAAATGTATTGCCTTTTAGAGTAGATTACATACGTACGATTAAGGAAAAGGAAAATATAGCGGATCAAAAGGTGCGTGATATCGACAGAGAAAGAGTCCTCTTATCTCCAAAATATATTGCTAATAATGTAGCCTATATATTAGAGCATTTTGATCAGAAAACAATGCGCAATTCTAAGCCATATTATATGACGGCTTTGGCAAATGTGCATCAAGTCGCTTCTGCAAAAGACCGAAACAAAATAGAAGAAATTAAAGAGAAAATACGTAGAAGTGGGTTTAATTCCATTTTTGCAGTTACATCCATAGATGCAGCCAAGTTATATTACGAAGAATTCAAAAGGCAACAGAAAGAAGTTCCTGAGCTTCGTAAATTGAAAATTGCTACGATTTTCAGTTTTGGTCAAAATGATGCGGAAGAAGATGGTGTTGAAGATGAAAACTCTGAATCAACAGAAGGGTTAAGTCCTTCACATCGTGATTTTCTAGATCATGCAATTATAGATTATAATCTTGAATTTAAGACCAACTACGATACTTCACCTGATAAGTTTCAGAATTATTATAAAGACGTTTCATTACGGATGAAAAATCGGGAAATCGATTTATTAATCGTTGTGAATATGTTTTTAACAGGATTTGATGCAACTACCTTAAATACGCTTTGGGTGGATAAGAATTTACGTATGCATGGCTTACTGCAGGCTTTTTCTAGAACGAATCGTATACTAAATTCGATCAAGACTTTTGGAAATATTGTGTGTTTCCGAAATCTTGAAGAGAATACAAATGAAGCTTTGGCATTATTTGGTAATAAAGAAGCAGGAGGAATTGTATTGCTCAAAACATTTGATGAATACTACTACGGCTATAATGATGGTAAGAAAGATGTTAGGGGATATACTGATTTAGTTCAGGAATTACTAGAGAAATTCCCAGTTGGTGTCCGTATCGTAAGTGAAGAAGCTAAAAAGGAATTTATTCGACTCTATGGTGCTATTCTTAAGTTAATGAATATTCTCCGCTCGTTTGATGAGTTTGCAGGTAAGGAGATATTATCGGATAGAGATTTTCAAGATTATCACAGTATCTACATTGAATTATACAATGAATTCAGAGGACAAGGGACAGGGGATCGAGAGAATGTGGTTGATGATATTGAATTCGAAATGGAACTCATCAAGCAGGTTGAAATCAATATAGACTATATTTTAATGCTCATTCGTAAATACCACGAGGGGCATATGAAAGATAAAGAAATCGTTGTGAATATTCAGAAAGCAATTGATTCTAGTGTTGATTTGAGAAATAAAAAAGACCTAATCGAGAAGTTTGTTGATTCTTTGACACCATCCTCTAATGTAGATGAAGAATGGATTCAATATGTTAAAGAACAAAAAGAAGCTGAACTTAATCAAATCATTGTTGAAGAACGATTGAAGGAAGAGGAAACGAAAACGTTCGTAGATAATTCATTTAAGAATGGTGAAATCCAATCCGCAGGGACTTCTTTCGCAAAGATATTACCGCCAGTTTCTCGTTTTACGCCAACAGGTGAGCGCACATCTTTAAAAGAACGTGTACTAACAAGGCTGAAGGAGTACTTCGATAGGTATTTTAATATAAGTTAGATAACCGCATTCGTTGGTAAAAATGATATCGGTAAATCAACAGTATTGGAGGCGTTGGACATATTTTTTAATGATGGTAAAGGGTGATAATTAATATGACACTAATTTTAAAAAAACAGTAAATTATAATTATATGAAATCAAATTTTAAATTATTTTTTTTAACTCTTTTAGTATTAATCTCATGCTCTAAGAAGGATGAACCAAATTCAGTAAATGAATCAAGGAAAGTCAACTTGATAGGTAATGTCGAAAAGGGACCCTTTGTGCGTGGTAGTGTAATCTACCCTTAGCTAGCTACATTCAAAACTAAAAAATTCCAATCAGATTTGCTATTGCTATCCTGTTGGAATGTGGGAAACTCGGAGAGTTTTCCATATTTCAACAGGAACTCTGTCG